>ENA-ORBV01000639-ORBV01000639.1-microbial-mat-metagenome-genome-assembly--contig:-NODE-639-length-79754-cov-13.433099_pt1 | contig 79754 bp, 64 predicted proteins | sample MGYA00237777_ERZ505514 | MGnify/ENA primary metagenome ERZ505514 (study PRJEB26160, sample SAMN06269048) | microbial mat metagenome | isolation source: Oligotrophic lake microbial mat | place...
ATGATACGGCGACCACCGAGATCTACACCTCTCTATTCGTCGGCAGCGTCAGATGTGTATAAGAGACAGACGTTGTGCGCCACCGGGTCAACCGCGGTTACGGAGCCGCGCTGAAAACCGGTTTTGCGGCCGCGCGCCACGGTGTGGTCGTGATCACGGACGCGGACGGGACGTACCCCGAAAATCGCATTCCCGACCTCCTCGCCGCGATCGATGCGGGCGCGGAGATGGCGGTGGGAGCGCGCCGTGGCGCCGACGTGCACATTCCGCTGGAGCGCCGCCCGGCGAAGTGGGCGCTGCGGCGGCTCGCGGAGTTCCTGTCCGGCGAGCCGATTCCCGACCTCAACTCGGGTCTGCGCGCGTTCCGCCGCGAACTCGTGCTGCGCTACCGCTCGATCTTGCCCGAGGGCTTCAGCTTCACGACGACCATCACGTTGGCCGCGCTGACCAACCGGCACGAGGTCGCCTGGATCGACGTCAGTTACGCCCACCGCGAAGGGCGCTCGAAGATCAAGCCGATCCGCGACACGCTCGGGTTCACCGCGCTGATCGTGCGCACGGTGCTGTACTTCAATCCGCTCAAGGTCTTCTATCCCATCGGCCTCGCGCTGAGCATCGTGTTGATCCTTTCGCTGGTCCACGACGTGTTCATCGACTCGAACCTCGGCGACAAGTCGGTGCTGCTATTTGTCGCCGTCGTGCAGGTGTTGTCCGTGGGTTTGCTCGCGGACCTGATCGAAAAGAAGTCGCGCCCGTGACACAGCTCGATTCAAGCGGCCTCGCGGGGCCGTCACCGTTCCGCGTGCACTGGGGTTTGGATCCCGCAGTCACATTTTTGAACCACGGTTCCTACGGCGCAGCACCACGGGCCGTTCTCGCCGCGCAGGACGAGTTCCGGCGCCGATTGGAGAGCGAACCCGTGCGTTTCATGCAGCGCGAACTCGAGCCCTTGCTCGACCACGCGCGTGGATGTCTCGGGGAACTCGTCCGCGCGGATCCCGACGACATCGCGTTTGTTCCCAACGCCACGACCGGCGTCAACACGGTCCTTGAAAGTCTGGTGCTCGAGCGCGGCGACGAGCTGCTGACGACGGACCACGTCTACAACGCCTGCGCGAACGCTCTGCAGCGTGTTGCGGCGCGTTTCGGTGCGCGTGTGGTCATTGCGCAAGTGCCATTTCCATTGGCTTCCCCCGACGAAGCCTTCGACGCGGTGAAACAAGCCGTGACGCCGCGTACGAAGTTCGCACTGCTCGACCACGTCACGAGCCCAACCGGCCTCATCTTTCCCGTCGAGCGTTTGTGCGCGGTTCTCGAGGGCCGCGGCATTCCGACATTGATCGACGGTGCCCACGCGCTCGGCATGCTGCCCCTTGATCTGACGGCTTTGGGTGCGAGCTATTACACCGCCAACGCGCACAAGTGGCTCTGCACGCCCAAGGGCGCGGCGTTTTTGTATGTGCGGCGCGACCGGCAAGCAGAGTTGCGGCCGCTCGTGGTCAGCCACGGCGCCAACAGTCCGCGCACGGATCGCTCGCGCTTCCGACTCGAATTTGATTGGACTGGTACGCAGGATCCCAGCGCGTGGCTCGTGATCCCCGCCGCGATACAGTTCCTGTCGGGGTTATTGCCCGGCGGCATCACCGCGCTGATGGAGCGCAACCACACACTTGCGCTCGCGGGCCGCGACCGCCTGTGCAAGACGCTCGGTGTGCCAGCGCCTGCTCCCGACGGCATGCTCGGAACGCTTGCTTCCATTCCGTTGCCAACGCCCTTCTCCGGGGCACCGACGAAGGGCGCTTTTGATCCCGTGCACGATGCCCTGTTCCAGCGTGGTTTTGAAGTGCCTGTGATGCCGTGGCCTGAGCCGGGCAAACGGATTCTGCGGATCGCGTGCGCCGCGCACAACGACCTTGGGCAGGTGCAGCGCCTGGCGTCCGCGCTGCTTGAGCTGCGCTGACTGCGCTGGCCGGGCACGCTCACTTCGTGGCGGTTTGACCCTTGGGCCGCAGCTCGATGACTCCGCCACCCAGGGAAACGAAGTCAAAGCGCGTTTCCAGTTCAACGCGCAGCTCCCTCACGCCCGTTAGGCCCGGCCCGTCGCCGAGGATTGCTGGGTCGAGCAACACTCGCGCACCCGCGGCGGCAAAAGCTGCCGCTTCCAGCGCCATGCGCCGCGCCGTTGCCGCGCGCATGCGTTTAGGCACGGGGTCGAGAGCAAACCGTACGTCGACGCCGGGCGGTCCATCGAGGAGCGCGACCTGACGCCAGCGGGAGTTGCGCACGGCCAGCAACCACGGCGCCGCACTCGGTGCCGGGTGGCGCTCGAGTGCCGCTGCAATTTCGAGCGCGAACGCGCGGTCGTCGCCTTCCGCGGTGTAGCGCTGGCGATGATCGAGCGCGAGCGCGACCTGCGCGACGACCAGAACCGCGAGCAACGCGTCCGCTCGACGTCCCAGGCCCGCGCGCATCCACCCGAGCAATGCCGCCGCTGCGGGTGCAAAAATCGCGAGCAAACCGATGGGATAGCCTCCCAACTCGCGCATTCCAATGATCGCGAACGCCATCGCATTCGCGGTCAGAACGGCGATCCAAACCAGCGCGTCTGGATGGCGCCGCACGAGCCCCACGGCGATTCCGATGGCACCCAGCAACGCAAGAACTCCGAACGGCTGCGCGAGTTCCTCCCACGCGAAGTCGAAGTAGTCGGCCGCGGCGGGGGCGCCAAACTCCCGCACCCGCGCGGGCAGCGCTTTGCCCAGGTCTCCGATGTTGGTCGTGGTGTCCAGATACGCGACCCACCCAAGGTGCTGGGAAACCGGCGCGAGAAACACCGCCAGTGCGGGACCCAAAAGCAGCAGCAGCCACGTGAGTGCGCTGCGCCATCGGCCGCTTGGCAGCGCGGCAATCCACACGAGCGGCGCCAGCCCGACGAGGACCGGGTGGAAAAGCGGAAGCAGTGCCGAAAATACGACGACGAGCCCGACCCGCGGCCAGGGGCGCAGCCCGCGCGACGCAAACGCCGCGGCGGTGATGGCGACGGCTCCAAATGCGTGCAGGCCGTGGACTTCGGCCGTCGTCCCGAAAAACCACAGGACCGGCGACGTGGCGGCGAGCAGCGCTGTTCGCTGGCCCCACGCTCCCGCAACCACGCCGACTGCGAGCGCCATGCCCAGTGCGGACAGCAGTCGCGCGGCGCTCCCACCATCGAGCCCCAGCGCGCACAAACCGCGCCCAAGCACCGTGAAAAGGGCGTGGTGGGAGCCGGAACCGTCCGCAAGGGCCAATCCGAGGTCGAGTCCATCGCCGAAGGTGCGGCCGAGCGGCGTGAGGGCGTAGAAGGCGAGGCTCGCCAGCGTGGCAATCGCCCCCGCGCTCCAATGGAACGCCGGGTATTTGCCCTGGGCCGGGAAAGAACCGTGCACGTGAAGAGTTTAGCCACCTCGCGGTCGGTCGGCGCCCCCCGGGATGTTCGCGGGGTTCGCCGTCGCGACCCCCGTCGGCTGTTAGGATCCGCGTTCGCTCGCGCGGAATGGGTGCGGGCCAACCCATGAAAACCAACGACAGCCGACCGTCCGCCCCGCCGCCCGCGGACCGCGCCCATTTCCTTCCGCGCACCCGCGCGGACATGGCCGCGCGCGGTTGGGATGCGCTCGACATCGTGATCGTGTCGGGGGACGCGTACGTCGACCACTCCTCCTTCGGCGCCGCCGCGATCGGCCGCTTCCTGGAATCGAAGGGTTACCGAGTCGGCATGCTCGACTGTCCCGAGCTCGCGCAAGACGGTGTCACCGTCGACGACTCCGGTTGGCTGCGCTTGCCCGCGCCGCGGCTCTTCGTCGGTGTCACGGCGGGCACCATCGATTCGATGGTGACGAACTACACCGCCGCCAAAAGACGTCGCCGGACGGACGTCTACCGCCCCGGTGGCCGGCCCGGGCGCCCGAACCGCGCGACGATCGGATACACCGCGCTCGCGCGCCACCACTTCCCCGGTGTGCCCGTGGTCATCGGCGGCATGGAAGCGGGGCCGCGCCGGCTCGCGTATTACGACTATTGGGACGAGAAGCTGCGCCGTTCGATCCTGGTCGACGCCAAAGCCGACTTGCTGGTGTGGGGCATGGGGGAGCGCACCGCCCTCGAGGTCGCGCGGCGTTTGGAGCGTGGCGAATCTTTGCACGGCATCGACCAGACGTGCGAGATCGTGGGGGAGGTGGATGTCCCCGCCGATGTGCGCTGGGTGCCGTCCTACGAGGAAATTTCCGCGGACTGGACCCAGCTCGTGCCGCTGTTCGAGGCCGTGCGCGAGGAAAACCATCCGGGTGCAAAAGTGCTCGCGCAGCGCCATGGCAACCGCGTCGTGTTGCAGCGCCCGCCGCTCGTGCCCGCGAGTGGCGACGAAGTCGACAGCTACTACGACTTGCCGTTCCAGCGCGCGTGGCACCCCGACCACGACGGGGCGGGCGGTGTGCCGGCGCTCGAGCCCGTCAAGTTCTCGATCAACACCCACCGCGGTTGTTTTGCGGATTGCTCCTTCTGCTCGATCACGTTCCACCAGGGCCGCGCAATCCAAAGCCGCAGCGAAACGTCGATTTTGAAGGAGGCGGCGAGCCTTGCGGACCGCTTCGACTTCCGCGGCACGATCACCGATGTGGGTGGGCCGACCGCAAACATGTGGGGCCTTGGATGCAAGCTACTCGAGGCTGGCAAGGGCTGCCTTGATCGCGATTGTTTGACGCCCGATCCGTGTCCCGCGTTGCGCCTCGACAAGGCCAGCGAGGGGTATCGGCGGCTCCTCGGTCTCGTCGCGCGCGCACCCAAGGTGAAACACGCGTTTGTGTCGAGCGGTGTGCGCTACGACATGCTGCGCAACAAGAAGGGCGAGACCCTGCCACTGCACGACACGTTGGTCGAAAGTCACGTGCCCGGACGGCTCAAGTTGGCGCCGGAGCACGCGGACCCCGAAGTGCTGCGCTTGATGAACAAGCCGGTCTTCGAGAAGTACGAGGAGTTCGAGACCGAGTACCAGGAGGCCTGCGAGCGCCAGGGCAAGGACCAGTACCTTGCCAACTACTTCATCGTGGGGCACCCGGGCACGGACTTGGCGGCATCCGTGCGCCTCTTCGAGAAGCTGCTCGAGCGCAACTACAGCCCCGAGCAGGCCCAGGAGTTCATCCCCCTGCCGATGACACGCGCGTGTGTGCAGTGGGCGACCGGCATCGACCCGCTGACGAAGGAAGCCGTGCACGTGCCCAAGGGCGGGCGTGAGCGCCGTATTCAAAAGGCGCTGGTGCGTTGGAAGGACCCGGCAAACGCGAAGCTCGTCGAAGAGGCGCTGGTCGAAGCGGGACGCCACGACCTGCTGCCGCGTTTCCGCGACCTTTCGCGCCGCGCCGCCGAGCAGGGCAAGGGCCGCGCCAAAAAGAGCCACCGCGGCTCATCCCGCCTCTTCGCCGAACCCTCGCGGGCCACCGGCGACCCCGACCTAGACGCCGCCGGCTGAGCGCAAGGCCCCACCGGCGGCTCCCTCCTGGGCCGGATTTTGGCCGATCCTGGGCGGAGTGATCGTGCCCGATCCCGTGAGGGTGTGGCCGGGCGTGTCTAAGACGAACAGTGCCGGCCAGATCGCGCAGACCGTCACGGGATGCGGCGACTGGGTGATTCTGAACCTCCAGGCCGTGGTGCTCGACGCCAGCCAACCGAACGGGTTCCAGATCAGCAACGCCCTGTTGGTCGAGTTCCATTGAACGACCGCGTGCGGCCCTGATCGCCCCGCGGAACACTCGCGCCAGCGCATGCTGACAGCACGTGCGCTGGCGCGAACCCGTTCAATAGATTTTGACGCCGTCCAAGTATTCGCCGCGGAGCTCGGCGTTGAGAGTGCCGTCCGAGTTCCAAGCGAGGCGGGCGCCGTGGAACTGTCCCGCTCGGGCGCTGGCCACGGATACCACTCCCAGCGCTCAGGGCTCGCTGCGCATCGAAACGTTGTTGCCGCGTCGGTAGCCGCCTCGCAACGGAGCACATCGGCGCTGCGAAGAGGGATCGTTTGCACCACGCGCTCCACCCGTGGCCCATCGAATCAGGCGGCAACTACCCGGACACCGGGGGCAAATGCGCTGGATGCCATAGACTCAAGCTCGCGCCGCAGTCGAAGCCCCGCCGCCACCACACCGTGCCCGAAGGTAACTTCCAAGACCATTTCTCTGCGCACGCCGGTGACTATGCGGCGCACCGTCCGCGTTACCCGGACGAGCTGTGGGCTTGGCTCGCGGCGCGGGCCCCCGGCACGGAGCGCTGCTGGGATGCGGCCACGGGCAACGGCCAGGCGGCGGTTGCGCTTGCGCGCTGCTTCGGGGAGGTGATTGCAACGGACGCCAGCGCGGCGCAAATCTCCCACGCGCCGGTCCACGACGGCGTGTGCTACCGCATAGAGCGTGCGGAAGCGACCGCGCTCGAGGATCGCAGTGTGGATGCGATCGTTGTCGCGCAGGCGCTGCACTGGTTCGACTTCGCGGCGTTTTTCGCGGAGGTCCGCCGGGTGTTGCGACCGGGCGGAGTGCTGCTCGCCTGCTGCTACGAACTGCTCGACGTGGACGACGGCGGCCCGCTAGACCGCGCGGTCCGCAACCTCTACACGGGTTCGATCGGTCCTTATTGGCCACCCCAGCGGCGCCACATCGAGCGCGGCTACAGCGACATCCCGTTCCCGTTCGAGACGCTCGAGCCACCCGCCGCCGAAATGACCGCCGACTGGGACCGTGACGCCCTGATCGCCTACATCGCCACCTGGAGCGCCGTGCGCCGCCACGACGCCGCAACCGGTGGCGACGCGCTGGCCATGCTGCGACCCGCCTTGGCCGACCTCTGGCCCGACGATCACATCCGGCGCGTGCGCTTCCCGCTGGCCATCCGCGCCCACCGCGCGCCGTAATCCAGCGCACCCCCGCGACCCGTGCGCGGACCCCATGCGCGCCGGTCCCCGCAAGCGCCGCCGGCATCTCGATCCGAATGGGCCCGCTCGCAGTTGTACGGAGATTATCGAGTTTATCGCCCTTGCGGGCCGCGATCAGCTTCGTGAGGCCGTGCGCATCGCCACCGAGCGTGTGCGGGCTGGGCGATCCGCCAAAAGCCTAGTCCGGGTTATTCACCAGGTTTGCGATCGGACGGCCCAACCGGCGGCCTTCGGCCGTCTTTCGCCCTCTGGCGGCACTTTACGACCACGGGCGTCCTCGTTGACCTGTTCAAGGTCGACTGTGGATCGCGCGGCCGCAAAGCACCACCAGGCGACGACTTGGGCTCGTCTGCTCGAAAACCTGATGAATAACCCGGGCTAAGTCGTACACGGAAAGGCGCTTCGACTTTCCTCCTATTGGCCCGCTCGACACGGTTGCTGCATGCGAAGTCATCTCCATCCCCGCCGCCGCAGCGCACGTTGAGATCGAGCCCCGCGCTGGATAGGATCGTCCGAGAGACCTCCGGGTACCCGTACTTTCTGCAGGAGTGGGGCAAGCACGTCTGGGATGACGGCAGGGCAGGCGGAGCCATGCGTTGAACGTGACTCCGCCGTGGTTGGCGGCTTGGCTGGCGGAGGCATCGATCGAGGCCCAGTGCCCGCCATGCAGCCGCGATCACGGCAGGCATGGGTGGGAGTGCGCTGAGCAGGGTAAGCGGGGACGCTTGGCCAACGACTTGAGGTGGGTCCCCGTGCCCAATGCCGCGCTGTCTTCCGCTCGGCCCGCGCTCCGGGGCCGCGCGGCCCGCCAGGGCGGTCCGCACGACGCCCGATTCGGGCCGCACAGGGATGCTTGGCGCTATTCCCATCGCATAGGACCCGCTTCAGCTCGGACCCGCCCCTATCCTTGGGCCCATGCGCGAGCCCAAGCCCCACTTCGTCGACTGCCCGTACTTGGTGCCCTTCGATGGCAGCTTCAATCTTGCCAAGGCGCCGACCCAAAGACCCGAGGATGCACCCAAGAAGGCCGAGCGCCGAGCGCGCTTGGCCATTGACGTGGCCCAGGTCGCCGCGATGCAGGAGGCCATGTACGCTGAGGACAAGCACGCTGTGCTGCTGCTCTTCCAGGCCATGGACGCGGCCGGCAAGGACGGCACGATCCGCGCGGTCACCTCCGGGTTGAACCCCGCGTGGTGCGCGGTTCACTCCTTCAAGGAGCCCAGCAAGGAAGCGCTCGATCACGACTTTCTGTGGCGCATCTCGAGCCGCCTGCCGGATCGCGGGCGCATCGGCATCTTCAACCGCAGCCACTACGAAGAGGTCCTGATCGTGCGTGTGCACCCGGAGCTGCTCCAGCACCAACGCTTGCCCCATCCAGAGCCCACCAAAGACCTCTGGCGGGAACGCTACGAGTCGATCCGAAACTTCGAACATCACCTCGCCCGCAACGGCACGGTGGTCTTGAAGTTTTTTCTCAACGTGTCCAAGGACGAGCAGCGGGAGCGATTCGTCGAGCGCATCAAGGATCCCGAGAAAAACTGGAAGTTCAGCTCCCACGACGTGCACAAACGCGCGCGTTGGGACGACTACATGGAGGCCTACCAGGACGCCCTGAGCCACACCTCGCGTCCGTGGGCGCCCTGGTACGCAATTCCGGCGGATTCCAAGTCCTACATGCGCATGGTCGTGGCCGGGATCGTGCGCGCGACGATCGAGTCCCTGAATCTTGAGTTTCCGCGCCTCACCGATGAGGAGCAGATCGAAATGCATCGACTGCGCGACGAACTTGCGCGGGATTGAATCGACCCAGCAGCGGCCTCCCCGCTACTGACTAAGGCTTAGGTGGCGCGACTTGCGCCAGCGCGACAGGGGATACGGGAAAGGGGATACGGGAAAGGGGATACGGGAAAGGGGATACGGGACAGATGACAGGCACAGGCGACAGGCACAGGGGGCTGCGGTTCGAACCATAGCCCCTGGGCAGAGCACGACGCGCCCACACAACCCCGCATCCTGGGGGCGAGGGCAATCAGCAACCAGGCGGCCTCCCACGGACCCAACCCGTTGACGAACGCGGGAGATACGTCGGAGCTTGCGCCCACGTCGGCCACCCGTTCGCCCGATCCTGGACGCAGCGTGCCTCAATCGGTTAGCGCGGATCGACAACGGACATCCGCCCCCTTCTTCACGGTTGGTTGGGGGGAGCCCAGTGAAACTGACGAACTTCACGCAGACACGCGATACCCGGGGGGAGCGTTGGACTAGCAGAAGTCATCCTCGAGGACGCGGTGAACTCCCACTGCCCTGCTTGGCAGAAGCGCTCTTGAAGAACCCTGGCACCATTTCCGCGCCCGGCGCATCCACTTCCGGGATCTTGTCCCGTCGTCCGATCGGGCTCGATTTCCATCCGCTCCAGGGCGAGTTGTTAGGGGTCGAACGGCTGGAAGAGCGTGCCCGCGTGCTGGCCGCGCGCTTGACTTTGTCGCGCCACCCCAAACGCCAATCCCTGCGGCTGCTGCGTCGCCTCTCCGACGACCAGCGCATCTTGAGGCAGGCTTATCACACGTTCGCCGCAGATGCGCGTCGCGGAGATTCGATCTCGCCGGCGAAGGAATGGCTGCTCGACAACTTCCACCTCGTGGAAGGCGAGCTCCGCGAGATCCGGAGGTACTTGCCGACGGCCTACTATAGAAAGTTGCCCAAGGTCGCCACCGGCGAGCTGGCCGGCACGGCCCGCGTCTACGCGATGGCGGTCGAACTGCTGCGCTATAGCGATGCACGTCTCGACGCCCATCGCCTCGAGCGTTTTGTCTACGCCTTCCAGACCGTCGCCCCTTTGAGCATTGGCGAGCTGTGGGCCTGGCCCAGCATGCTCAAACTGGCTCTGGTCGAACACCTGCGCCGGTTGGCGCAGGAGCTGAGCGAAAATCGGGCGCGCAGGCGCGAGGCCGATACCCACTTCGCCAGCTTCGAGGCGGCTCGCGACAATCTGCCGCCCCTGCCGGCGACGATTCACGTTGCCTTCGTCGCTCAGTTGCTGCTGCGCATGCGCGAATACGGTGCCGGGGCTGTCGACTTGCGCAAGCAGCTCGAAGAGCGGCTGGCCGGTGCGGGCACGACCGTCGAGGAGTCCGTGCGAGCCGGGCACCAGCGGACGGCAATGAGCAATGTGTCAATGGGCAACTCGATCACGAGCTTGCGCCTATGCAGCACCCTCGACTGGAAGGAGCACGTCGAGGTCGCCAGCCTGGTCGAAGGGATCCTGAAGCGCGATCCGGCAGGTGTGTACGGTCGGATGACGTTCGCCAGCCGCGACCGGTACCGCCACGCCGTCGAAGAGATGGCGGACTCCACCGGGGATGCTCAGGTGAAAGTCGCGCTGCGCGTGGTGGAAAGCGCCAGGCTGGCAGCCGAGTCGCTCGGGGTGGGGGCACGCTCGGCGCATGTCGGGTATCACCTGATCGGTCCGGGGCGACGCACGCTGGAGTACGACGTCGCCAGCTTGCTTCCGCTAGGGACCCGTAGCGCGCGTTGGGCGCTTCGCCGTGCGACGGTGCTGTATCTGGGCTCCATCGGATTGCTGACCGGCGTAGGCATCTGCGCTGCGCTGCTGATCGCCGGAAACGGTCGGATCTCGCTTGGCATGGCCCTCCTGGTCGCGCTGCTCGCGTTGGTGCCCGCCAGCGACTTGGCTGTTGCGATCATTCATCGAGTCGTACATCGACTGAAGAAGCCTGTTCCGCTGCCCCGGATGGACCTCCGCCAAGGTGTGCCGGTGACCGCGTCCACCATGGTCATCGTGCCCACCCTTTTGACGTCGAAGGACGGCGCTCAACGACTGGTCGATCACCTCGAAGTGCACGCGCTGGGCAACATGGACGCTCACGTGCACTTCGCGCTGCTGACGGACTTCCCCGACGCTGCGCAGCAAACGGTGACCGGCGAGGACGCCGTTCTGGCGCACGCGATCGCCGGGATCGAAGCGCTCAATGCGCGCTACGCGGTTGGCACTGCCAACCGGTTCTTGCTGTTCCATCGCAGTCGCCAGTGGAACGAAAGCGAAGGGGTGTGGATGGGCTGGGAGCGAAAGCGCGGCAAGATCGAGGAGTTCAACCGCCTCTTGCGTGGAGCATTGGACACGGGCTTCGAGATGTGCGTGGGCGACGTGTCGCTCCTCCCCCGCATTCGCTACTGCATCACCCTCGACAGCGATACGCGACTGCCGCGCGACGCTGCACGTGAGCTGATCGGGGTCATCGAGCACCCTCTGAACCAGCCCCGCTTCGATGCGCAGCAGCAGCGCGTCGTCGAGGGCTATGGCATCCTCCAGCCGCGTATCAGCGTCACGATGTCCAGCGCTGCAGGCTCCCTTTTTGCCCGCGTCTACTCGGGACACACCGGCATCGATCCCTACAGCACGGCGGTTTCCGACACCTACCAGGACCTGTTCGCAGAGGGCAGCTTCAGCGGTAAGGGGCTCTACGACGTCGATGCGTTCACGGCCGCACTGGCTGGACGCGTTGGCGAGAACAGCATGCTCTCGCACGACTTGTACGAGGGCCTGTTCGCGCGCTGCGCACTCGTCTCCGACGTCGAGTTCGTCGACGATTTCCCATCCAGCGTGGTCGCCCACGCGCGCCGTCAGCATCGCTGGGTGCGAGGTGATTGGCAGATCCTGATGGCGATGTTGCCATGGAAGGCAACACCTGCGGGTTTCATACGCAGCCAACTACCCTGGATCAGCCGCTGGAAGGTTCTTGACAACCTTCGGCGCAGTTTGGTCGCTCCCGCACTGCTGGCCCTGTTGGTGCTCTCTTGGACCGTGTTGCCGGGCTCCACGGTCGGTTGGACGCTGTTTGTGCTGGCAGTGGTCGGCTTCCCGCTGCTTCCGCCGATTTTCCAGCTAGCGGGTGGCCCCAGGCCGCAGCAACCGCTGCGGGTCTTTCTGGACGACATCTGGTCGGAACTGCGGACCGCGGGCGCACATGTGCTGTTGCAGTGCACGTTGCTCGCTTACCACGCGCTGGCGATGGTGCATGCCATCGTGCTGACCCTCGTCCGCATGGGGATCACCCATCGGCGATTGTTGGAATGGGAAACGGCTGCGGTGAGCGCAGTCCGCGCGAGCGACGTGCAAGTGCGTCGTGGACTGGGCGTGTTCGTGGCCGTCATGTGGGCCGGCCCACTCGTGGGTTTACTGGCCATCGCATACCAGCTTCTCCTGGGCGGCTCCGAGTTTTCGCGCAGCCTGCCGTTATCCATACCGTTCGTCGGCGCCTGGCTCGCTTCACCCCTGATCGCCTGGTGGTTGAGCCAGCCCGTCGTCCCTGAGCGCTTACTGCTCAGCGCCTCGGATATGCAGCAGATGCGGCGCATTGCCCGACGCACGTGGCACTACTTCGAGACCCACGTGACGGCGCAGGAGCACTGGCTGCCGCCCGACAACGTGCAGGAAGCGCCCGACTTGCGCGTTGCGCACCGCACTTCACCAACCAATATCGGCATGGGGCTTCTTTCGACGCTCGCTGCCTACGACTATGGATTCCTTGGCGCGCGGCGACTCGCGGAACTCGTCGACAACACCCTGGGCACCGTCGAGGTGCTCGAACGGCACGAAGGGCACTTGCTCAACTGGTATGACACCCAGAACCTGGCGCCACTCGCGCCGCTGTACGTGTCGACGGTCGACAGCGGCAACCTGGCAGCGGCCCTGATGACACTCGCCGCAGGTTTGCGCGAGATTGCGGCGGGCGACGATGATGAACTGCGCTGCTGCGAAGGCGCTCTGGACACCGCGGGTGTGCTGTGTGAGGCCACCACGAGCCTCCTTGGCCGCCAGGATGCAGACGCGTCGCTCCGCGCGAGTGGCTCTGCCATCCTGACCGTGTCCGAGGCGCTCACCTCGACCCTAGGTCCCAAGGCGCCCGAGCGTCCACGTGGTGCAGCCGCGCAAAAGCACCTCGAGGCGCTGAAGGCTTCGCTAGCGGCCGTGGCCCGGGACGCGCTCCCGGGACCCGCGGCCGACGAGGTTGCGGATTGGGGTCGGATGCTGCTGACGGCAGTTCATGAGCTGCCCGGTAACACGGAGCGGCCAGCAGCGCTGCGCGAACACCTGCGCGAGCTTGGGCGACGCAGTGAGATTTTGGCCGACGGCATGCGCTGGAAGTTCCTGCTCGACAAACAGCGCTGCCTCTTTGCGACAGGCTACCACCTCGCGAATGCTGAGGGGCCCGGCGCGGTCGATGCCTCGCATTACGATCTACTGGCTTCGGAGGCCCGTCTTGCGAGCTTCTTGGCCATCGCCAGTGGCGAGGTGCCGCAGGAACACTGGTTCAGGCTCTCCCACGCGCTCGTCAATGCCGAGGGTTACACGACGTTGGTGTCGTGGAGTGGCTCGATGTTCGAGTACCTGATGCCGCTGCTGATGTTGCGCAATCTGCCCGAGACTCTGCTCCAGAACGCTTGCCACAATGCGCTGCGCGCTCAAATCCGCTATGGCAAGCAACATCGAGTGCCTTGGGGCATTTCCGAGTCTGCATACGCGGTGCTGGGGCCGAACGGAGACTACAGCTACAAGGCCTTCGGGGTGCCCGGGCTCGGGATGAAGCGCGGACTCACCGAGGATTTGGTCGTTGCACCCTATGCCACGGCGCTGGCCGCACTTGTCCATCCCGAGGCCGCTGCGGCGAACTTCCGGCACCTCGTTCGGGAGGGAGCCCAGCAGCGATTCGGATTCGTCGAGGCCCTGGACTACACGCCGCGAACTTCTGTGACCCAAGAAGGCGCCGCCGACGCCGTGGCAGCCCGCGTCAGCGTCGTGAAGGCCTGGTTTGCACACCACCAGGGCATGAGTCTCGTTGCGCTCGCCAACGCTTGCCTCGGCGCGCCCATGACACGACGGTTCCACTCGGATCCACGCATCCAAGCAACCGAGCCGCTGCTTCACGAGCGTGTGCCGCGCTTCGTGCCCGTCATTCGCGCGCGACCCGACGAGCCGCTGCGGAACCATCCGACGGCGCTCGTCGTTTCACCGCGCCGGTACCGCTCGCCCCACACACGCCGTCCTAGTGCCCACTTCCTCTCCAACGGGCAGTACACCACGGTTGTGACGAATGCCGGAGGCGGCCACAGCTCGTGGCGTTCGTACTCGGTAACGCGGCAGCGCGCCGATCCCACGCAAGACGCGGGCGGCCAGTTCATCTATCTGCGCGATGTCCGCAGCGGGCGTTCTTGGTCGGCGACCTATCAGCCGCTGTGTCGCGAACCCGAATACTACGCGGTGACCTTCGACGCCGACGAAGCCGTCTTCGTGGGCCGCGACGATGGGATCGAGACCCGTCTCGAAATTGCAGTCTCGCCCGAGGACGACGTGGAGGTGCGGCTTCTGTCGCTCGTCAATCATTCGGCGGTTTTGCGCGAGATCGAGGTCACGAGCGTGGTCGAAATCGTCCTTGCGCCGCCGGGCGACGATCTTGCGCATCCGGCCTTCCACAAGCTGTTCCTCGAGACCGAATACCGAGCCGAGGCCTCGGCGCTGCTATGTGGACGCCGTCCGCGCGGACCCGACGATGAGACGCCTTGGGCGGTGCATGTGTTGAGCTCGGAGTCCGGTGTGCACGGAGCCATCGAATGGGAAACCGATCGAATGCTGCTTTTTGGCCGGGGCCGCACGGCCGAAAACCCCATTGCCCTCGACGGACGCGCGCTCTCGGGGACCACTGGAGCGGTACTCGACCCTGTGCTTAGCTTGCGGCGACGCGTGCGCATCGCGCCGGGCGGCAGGGTGCGACTCGCTTTCGCGACCGGTGTTGCATCAAGCCGGGAAGCGGCGCTCGTGCTTGCGGCGCGCTACGACGACTCCAGCTCCGCGGCTCGCACCCTCGCCTTGGCTCGCACGCAGACGCCGATGCGGCTCCGCCATCTGGGGATCACAGGCGAAGAAGCGCAGCTCTACGAGCGATTGGCATCGCGGGTGCTGTGGAGCGACACCAGCCTGCGCGCATCTCCACAGTTCCTGGCGCAGAACACACTCGGACAGTCCGGACTGTGGACTCACGGCGTTTCCGGAGATCTGGCGATTCTGATTGTCAGGGTCGTGGGCAGTGCGGACGAGGACGTGGTGCGCGAAGTGCTCAAGGCGCAAGAATACTGGCGCCTCAAGGGGCTCCTGGCGGATCTTGTGATTCTCAACGAGAACCCGCACGACTATTTGGACGAGGTCCAAGAGCGGCTCGCCGGAACGCTTGAGAAAGGCCCCTGGGCAGCCTGGCGGCAGCGCCCTGGGGGTGTATTCCTGCTGCGCGGCGACCAAATGACCGGAGCCGAACGCATTTTGCTGCTGGCGGCCGCCCGCGCGGTGTTGGGCGGAGAGTCTGGCGACCTCGAACAACAATTGAATCGCTTCGACTCCGAGCCGTACTGGGCCGATGCCGAGGTCCGGCGCGCTTCGACCGATCCGAATCAGGACAAGGAGGTCCCGGTGCCAGAGCTGATGCTCGCCAATGGGCTGGGCGGTTTCACGGCCGGGGGTCGCGAGTATGCGATCGTCCTCGAGGAAGGTGCGGACACTCCTTTGCCCTGGGTCAATGTGATCGCCAACGAGCAGTTCGGGACTGTCGTCGGCGCGACTGGCGCAGCTTGGACCTGGGCCGTCAACAGTCGGGAAAACCGTCTGACGCCATTTGGCAACGATCCGATCGGCGAATGGAGTGGTGAGGCTTTGTACCTGCGGGACGAAGACGGTCGCCATGTGTGGGGCGCCACGCCCGGGCCTTTGCCGCGCCTACCCGGCAGCGGTCGCTGGGTCACGCACCACGCGGCTGGCGTTACGCGGTTTGCCCATTGTGAGCACGGCATCACCTGCCAGGTCACGATCTTTGTCCACGCCGATCAGCCGGTCAAGTTCACCCGGGTCGTGCTGACCAACCACGGCCGGCGGAATCGCCGCATTGCGGTCTTCGCCTACAACGAATGGGCTCTATGTCCGCCCCGCGCGGGGGAACAGTTCTTTGTCATCACGGAACAGCACCCTGAGAGCGGCGCCGTGCTCGCCCGCAATCCATACAACGCGGATTTTGCGGGTCGCGTGGCCTTTGCGCACTCCAGCGTGCTGCCCGAGTCTGCGACCGGCGATCGACGCGAGTTTCTGGGGCGCAACGGCTCGTTGCGACGGCCTGGGGCGCTTGCTCGGGATTCGTTGTCGGGCAACTTTGGAGCCGGCCTGGACCCCTGTGCAGCACTGCAGGTGTGCCTCGACCTCGAGCCCGGAGCCACGCGCGAGTTCGTGCTGCTCCTTGGTCAGGGCCAAGATCTCGCCCAGGCCCGCGAACTCGTGGCCAGCTTTGGAAACGTTGCGGCTGCACGCGCCGCGCAAGCCGAGGTCGAAGAGCGCTGGGACGAGCTGCTGGGCACCGTCCAGGTGGAGACGCCCGACGATTCCTTCGATCTGATCATGAACCGCTTCCTGCTCTACCAGACCGTGAGTTCAAGACTCTGGGGTCGTACAGGCTTCTGGCAGCCGGGCGGTGCCTATGGTTTCCGGGACCAGTTGCAGGATGTGATGGCCCTCGGTCTGGCGCGCCCGGATCTCTACCGCGAACATCTTCTGCGCTGCGCCTCCCGCCAGTTCATCGAGGGCGATGTGCAGCACTGGTGGCACGACCATACGGGCCGCGGCGTACGCACGCGGTGCTCTGACGATCTGCTGTGGCTCCCATTCGTCGCCTGCCGCTACATCGAAACCACAGGTGATTCCAGCATTCTCGATGAAACGGTGCAGTTCTTGACCGCACCAGCGCTGGCGCCAGGCCAGTTGGATGCCTATGGCTCGCCCGCGGTGGCAGGCGAGGTGGGCACCCTCTTCGAGCACTGCATCCGTGCGATTGAGCGCTCTTTACCGGTGGGTGCACACGGTTTGCCGCTGATTGGTTCGTGCGACTGGAACGACGGCATGAACCGAGTCGGTGATCAGGGTCGTGGCGAGAGCGTCTGGTTGGGTTGGTTCCTGTTCATGACTCTGCGGGACTTCGCCCGGATCGTTTCCGCGCGCGGGGACGAGGCGCGTGCCTTGCGTTGGAAGGGCGAAGGCGATCGCTTGGCCACGATGTTGGATCAGGCCTGGGATGGGGACTGGTACCGCCGCGCCTACTTTGACGATGGCACGCCGCTCGGTTCTGCGCAGGCCTCGGAATGTCGCGTCGATTCGATTTCGCAGAGTTGGGCCGTCCTGTCGGGTGCTGCAACCGCCCAACGCGCCGAACGGGCCATGGATTCCGTGCGCACGTTGCTCGTTCGTCGCTCGGCCGGACTGATTCAGTTGCTGGCCCCGCCCTTCGACACTTCGGCACTCGATCCTGGCTACATCAAGGGTTACATCCCGGGTGTTCGCGAGAACGGCGGCCAGTACACCCACGCGGCGCTCTGGACGGTGATGGCAATCGCCAAGCTCGGTGGTGGTGACGAGGCCGTGGAGCTGTTCCACATGCTCAACCCGATCAACCACACGCGCACTCCGGGGGATGTAGCGCTTTACCGCGTCGAGCCCTATGTGGTCGCGGCTGATGTCTACGCTCATCCGGCGCACCTGGGGCGAGGTGGCTGGACCTGGTACACGGGCTCGGCGGCTTGGATGTACCGGTGCGGCCTCGAGTCGATCCTGGGTCTCACCCGTCGCGGGGATCACTTCGCTATCGCCCCTTGCATCCCCAGCTCGTGGCCCCGGTTCGTCGTGCGCTGGCGCTTCGGCCGAACGCAATACGAGATCGTGGTCGAGAACCCCCACAGCGCGATCGGCGGACATCTTGAGGCGCAGCTCGACGGGGTCGAAGTGGATGCGTCGGCGATTCCCCTCTGCCGCGACGGGCTGCTCCACAGGGTCCGAGCGGTGATTGAAGCGCCGGAGCACAAGCCGCAATGATCCTGTCGCCGCCGTTGGCCGGTCAGACGTCCCGCTCGTCGAGCGCGGGCAGCCCGTCGAGGCTCTTCAGGTTTTTCTCGCGCCGATAGGCGAGCGCGCCAGCGGGCCCCTTCGCGGCCGCCCACGGCCCGAAGAAGTCGCGCTCCTGCACGAAGTCCATCTGCGGCACGCCGTACCCGCACGAGTCGCTGACGCGCGTCACGTCGACGATGACGATCGAGCGCGGCAGATCCAACTCGGGAAACTTCGCAGACCACCCATCCCAATCGGCGGAGGTCTTTGTCACCACCGTGCCGACACCATGCAGCCGCACGATCTTCGGCGGTCCCTCGAACGCACAGAACATCACGACGATGCGCCCGTTCTCGCGCACGTGTGCGATGGTCTCGGCTCCACTGCCCGTCACGTCCAAGTACGCCACCTGCCGCGGCCCGACCACGCAAAAACTGTCCAACCCCTTGGGCGAAACGTTCACGTAGCCACCCGCGGCGAGCGGGGCAGTGGCCACAAAAAACATGCGCTGCGCAGCGATCCAATCTGCGAGCGCAGGGTTGACGGAGTCGTAGGTCTTTCCCATGGCGCTTGATGTGTTGTACGCGGAACGCGGTCATCCACAGGACCGACCCGCGCCCGATCGCGCGTGCTTACCGCCCGCGCTTCAGCAGGCGATCGTAGAGCACGATGTTGACCGTTGCGGCCAGGTTGAGGCAGCCGATCGTGGGGATTTGAACCACGTCGCGGCACCAGCTCAACGTGCGTTCGCCGAGGTCGCCGTCCTCGGGTCCGAAGATATAAAACGCGCGGTCGGGGTGTTTGTACTCGGGCAGGGGCACGGCGCCTTCAATGAGTTCGATCGCCACGGGCACGCAGTCGAAGGGCGCCACGTCGCGCAGGTCGTTGCAGTGCACGAGCGGCAGGTCGAGGTAGGCGTTCGACGCGTCGGTCGCGGACCGGGTCCAGCGCCTGCCGGTCGCGACCACCAACGCCGCGCCAAAACAACCCGCCGCGCGCAGGACGGCGCCGACGTTTGCGTGGGTCTTGGGGCTGGACAGACCGATCGCGGCGTATCCTCGGGGGCCGGGCGTCTTTCTCATCGGGCGTTGGAGGATACGCCCTGCCCCCGTTTGCACAGCCCATTGAGTCCCCGCAAGTTACGCTCAAGAGGGTGGTCGCGCTCCGCTTGGCTCCAACCGGGGCGCGCCGCAGTGGCGACGGCGCGGCGCCAGAATGCAATCGCACGCCCATGCGTGGGGTACCCCTGGGGCCGCAATGTGGTGTTCCGCTTCGAGATCGAATGAGAAGCCGCGCGGCGCTCGCGCCCGATAAGCGCCATCCGCACGACGTCGATCAGATCCCGGCTGGGGGTTCCTGAAAGCCGTCGCGGCGGTAGGTCAGGACGAGGGTGTCGCGGTGGCCGGCGTCGTCGATCGGTTGGATCGGGGTGGTTTCGTGCACCACGCGGCTGTCATCGAGCACGAGCGCGGACCAGGGCTCCGTCAAAGTGAACCTCTGTCCGGCGGGTCCGCGGGCCTCGAACACGCGCGTTTCGCCGCCCTTGATATCGACACGCGCGATCAGCACCACGGCGACAAAATCGACGCCGTCCCGGTGCGCTCCCTCGGGAGTCGGACGGCCGATACCGCCGGTAGTGTCGATGCGGAACGCGTGGGCTTCCACGTGCCAAATGTCGCCCGGAAGGAGCGCGCCAAAGACAGAGCCCAAGCCCACAAGGAGCCGCTCGAAGGCGCCCGAGCGTGAAAAGTCATCCTCCAACGGCTCGAACCACCGTTCGATGCCTCCGTGCAGCGCGTTGTAATCCTCCGATTGCCAGTGGGCGCGGTGGGGGACAGGCTCGGCGCGATCCCCCTTCACGCGGAAACACGAATGCCGCCGCTGGCGGTAGCGGCCACCGTCGCGCAAGTGATGGTCGAGCTCGAGCCGGTCCCAGGCGGGTATCAACCCATCGAAGTCACCGGCCGCGCACCCGGCGACACGAAGGAGTTCCTGCGGCGCGAGCACCGCATAACCGGCTTCGGCCAGCGCGCGGAGCGCGCCGGCGGGGGGGCAAAACGGTGGAGCGATCGGCGCCGTCATACACGCTAAGCCTAACGCGCGCGGGGCGGCTCGCGTTAGCCTGACCCGATGGCTGACCAAACCCCTTCCGGAGCGATCGCGCAGCGTGTGGAGCGGCTGCGAAACAATGCGGATCCCCAGATTCTCGCCCGCATGCCGTCGGGCTGGGCGATCCTCGCCAACCAACAGCCCGAGGCGATCCCGGGTTGTTGCATGCTGCTGCCGGACCCGGTGATCGCGCACCTGAACGACCTTGCGGAACCCGATCGCGTGCGCTTTTTGTTGGACCTTTCGCGCCTGGGCGACGCCGTCGCGACGGCAACCGGCGCCGAGCGCATCAACTACCTGATCCTGTGCAACCAGGTGCCGGAACTCCACGGCCACGTCATTGCGCGCTACGCAAGCGAAGATCCGACGCTGCGGCGCCGGGGCCCCTTTGAAGCCTACGATTTTGCAAGCGCGCGCCGCGCCGACGCCACAGGCCCCGATCGCGACCTCGTTGCACGGCTGCGCGCCGAACTCGCCCCGTTCGCGGCGTCGAAGCCAACGCAAGCGCCCGGTTGATCGCACGTGCAGCGCGACCAGTTCGGCGACGCCGGTCCGTCGCTCAGCCGTTTAGCTTCTTGAGTTTGTCGAAGAAGCCGCCGCCCGGTGCGGGCGGTGAAGCCGGTTTTGCGGGATGCGCGCCCGATGGCGTAGCCGGTTTGGGCAGCGGCGGGCGCGGCGTCGATGCCGCCGACGTGGCGGCGGGCGGGCGATTCGGTGGCGGGCCGCCCGCGATTCCGACGGCGGCCTTTTGCGGATTGGTCCCGGCGACCGGCATCGGTGCGGCCGCGGGGGATTCTTCGTGCTCGACGCCGGGCATCACGATGCGGATGCCGTCGGCCTCGCACTTTTTGACGAAGTCCTCTTTCGCGATGCACTTGAGGTAGGCCTCGGAGGGCTCGACGAGGCCCTTTTGGACCAGTTCGAACAGCGCGTCGTTCAGCAAACGGCTGCCGAGTTTTCCACCCATCTGCATCAGCGACGGGATCTGGTGGGTTTTGCCTTCGCGGATGTTCGCGCTGACCGCCGAGTTTGCGATGAGGACCTCGAGCGCCGCCACGCGGCCCCCGCCGATCTTGCGGCACAGGGTCTGCGCAACAACTCCCTTCAGCGAGCTCGCGAGCATCGTGCGGATCTGTGCCTGGCGCTCGCTCGGGAACTGGTCGATGATGCGGTCGACGGTGGTTGCGGCCGTGGACGTGTGCAACGTGCCAAACACAAGGTGGCCCGTTTCCGCGGTTTCGATCGCCATCTCGATCGTTTCGAGGTCGCGCATCTCGCCGACGAGGACGATGTCCGGGTCCTCGCGCAGCGCCGCGCGCAGCGCTCGCTTGAAGCTGTCCGTGTGGTAGCGGACTTCGCGCTGGTTGACGAGGCACTTCTTCGACGGGTGCACAAACTCGATCGGGTCTTCGATCGTGATGATGTGCTCTGCGCGCGAGCCATTGATGTGGTCGATCATTGCCGCCAGCGTCGTCGACTTGCCGGATCCGGTCGGGCCGGTGACGAGCACCAGACCTTTTGAAAGGTGGCACAGGTCGAGCACCGCCTTAGGCAAACCGAGCTGTTCGGCGCTCAGGATCTTCGTTGGAATGACCCGGAACACACCGCCCGGGCCGCGATGGTCCGCAAAGAGGTTCGAGCGGAAGCGTGCCTGCCCGGGAAGTTCGTACGCGAAGTCCGTGTCGTGGGTTTTGGCGTACTCGTCCTGGTTGTTCGCAGGCGTGATCTCATCGAGGATCTGCGCCATGCGATCCGGCAGGATCGGCTCGTAACCCTCGACGGGCACGATGTCGCCGTGGAGGCGGAACATCGGCGCAAGGGTGGACGTGAGGTGCAAGTCGGAAGCTCCGCACTGCACCATCTTTTCGAACAGGCTGTCGATCCAGGCCATGGGCTGCTCCTAACGGTCGAGACGGGCGAAGGCACCGGTCATCGGCCACGTCGGGGGAGCCCGCTGAAGCGAAAAGGGGCCACGAACTGCGAATCGCGGCCGTGCTCACGGGCAAAGTTTTCCCGTTCGGAGCCCTTCAAGGTGGCTGCGGATCGTCGAAGAGCTCGTGGACCCAGCGCGGATCGAACAGCCCGGGAGCGCCGCCGGTGTGCAGGAAAATCACGCGCGCATCGGGTTTCAGGTCGCCGCGCTTGCGCGCCGCGATCAGGCCCGCGAGCGCTTTTGCGGTGTAGACGGGGTCAAGGATCAACCCCTCCGTTTGCGCGGCGAGCCGCAAAGCCGCCAGTGCGCTCGCAGTCGGGGCGCCGTAACCCATGCCGATTTCGCCGCCAAGAACCCACGCCTTAGGGGCAGTGAAAGGGGAGCGCGCACCGGCGCTGAGCTGGGCCGCGAGCTCGCCGGCGATAGCGTCGATCGCTCGGTCGACCGCGGGCCGCGCTCCCACATCGACACCCATGACAGTGGGCACCGCCACACCCGTGGCGGCGAGCTGCGCAAAACCCACGAGCAGGCCCGCGTGCGTGCCTCCGGAACCCGCCGCCACGACCACTGTGTCGCACTCTGGCCACGCTGCGTGGATCTCCGCGGCGCAGCGTGCGTAACCGCGAGCGCCGAGGGCGGTCGAAGCGCCGATCGGCACGCGGTACGGCTTGGCGCCGTTGCTGGAGAGCTCCGCGCACAGCGCCAGGATCCGCGCTTCGACGAGGTCGAAATCGTAGTTTTGCAGCCACTCGATCTCGCAGCCGAGCAACCGGTCGAGCAGAAGATTGCCACCCACCACCGCGGGCGCCGGGCCACCGAGCACCGCCACGCAGCGCAGGCCAGCCACTGCCGCCGCGGCCGCCGTGGCCCGGACGGCGTTGCTCTGCGCGCCACCTCCGGCCACCAACACATCGGCACCCTGATAGATCGCGTCCGCGACCAGGAACTCGAGCTTGCGTACCTTGTTGCCGCCAAACGCCAGTGCCGTCAGGTCATCGCGTTTGACGCGCAGGTGACCCGGGTGGAAACCGAGCGCCGCCCCAAGACGGTTGGCCGGCTCAAGCGGCGTGGGACCTGTGGGATAGAGCGAAATCCGCGGCGGCGCCGGGTGCGGGGGCGTCATGGCGCGCGATCGTAGGGTGCGGGTGATAGAAGCGACCGGGCCAGCCACGCCCTGCGGTCGCGAAGCGCGATCCGGGGCTCGTCAGCGTAATTGATGTGTGCGGTGCCCCGCCCCCGCGAGATCCCAGGCCGCGGCGATCATCCCGCCCTGCGGGGGCAACCGGTCCACTTTGCTCCCCTTGCACACCCTTACCGGCGAACGATGCGCGCCCGCTCGGGGTTGCTTGCCCTACTCTTTGGGCACTCCTAATCCCCCTGGTCCAGCACGCGCTGCTCCGCCCATCCCCCAATATCCCGCCCATGCGATCGACAGCCCTCACGCTGGCCGTCGGAGCCCTGTTCGCCCTACCGGCGGCCGGCTCCGACCTGCAACTGGCCGGTCAACAGAACACCGTTGCCCTCCTCGGCACATCCGTGCCGGTCACCCTCACCGGCGGCGCGGGACTGCCCGCGGTGATCTATGTCGACGTATCTCCAGGGCCGATCAGCTTCGCCGGAGAGTCGGTGGCCCTTGGCTTCACGCCGTCCGCCTTGGTACTGGCGGGCGGGGTCACGAACGGCGCCGGCGTGTTCGCGAGCTCCCTCGCAGTGCCGGTGTTGCCGAGCCTCCTGGGCGTGACGTTCTACAGCGTCGGAGTTGTCCTGGATCCGACCGACCCCAATGGACTCGACTTCTCGAATGGCGCGTCCTTGGGCTTCACGGACGTCGCGGTGAACCCGATCGAAGTTGAGCTCGCCGGTGTGCCGCTCGCGTCCGGTCCGCGCTTCGCGTGGGTGACTTCACTGCGCGAGAGCGACCCCGTGCGCGTGGCCATCGACCCCGCGCTCCAGCCCCAGCTCGTCGGCACGAACGTGGACATCTACATCACCGCCGCGCGCACCGCGGCGGAATGGATCGCGACGCCGTCGCTTGTCGACGTGTCGAGTGGCGGAGCGGAGACGGTCGCGATCGGCGCCGGTGGCGTCGTTGCGAACACGTTCGTCGCGGATACCGGCACCCTCTCGGGTGACGCAGGCGCAAGCCTGGGTGTCGCGTACGACGTCGTCATCGATGCCAACCAGAACGGCGTTTTGGACTCGGGCGACCTGATCGACGGCTTCAGCACGGGCGCGGGCTTTTACATCTGCCGCGATCCTTCTGTTGCCGGGCCCTTTGCTGTGAGCTCCGCGACCTACAGCGGCGGCAGCTTCCTCGGGCAGATCGTGTATTACCCGACGAACATCGCCGCGCTGTCGAACGTGCCGCTCGTGATCGTCAGCCATGGCAATGGGCACAACTACCTGTGGTACGGCCACATCGGGCAACACCTTGCGTCCTACGGGTACGTGGTGATGTCGCACCAGAACAACACGGTGCCCGGTGTCGTCGCCGCGTCGACCACGACGTTGACAAACACCGACTTCCTGCTGAGCAACCTCGACACGATTGCGGGTGGTGCGCTGCTTGGGAAGATCGACATCGCGCGCATGACGTGGATCGGCCACAGCCGCGGCGGCGAAGGCATCGCCATCGCCTACGACCGCATCCTGAAGGGCCTGTACACCCCGGTGAACTACACCCTGTCGAACCTGCGCCTCCTTTCGAGCATGGCGCCGACCGACTTCCAAGGCCCCGGCCAAACCAACACGCACGGCGTCAACTACCACCTGTGGGTCGCCGAGTCCGACGCCGACGTCAACGGTTGCACGAGCAGCGACGTCGCGCAGCCCTACCACCTGTTTGCGCGTGCGACGAACCAGCGCCAAGCAACGACGATCTACGGAGCCGGCCACGGCGACTTGCACAACGGCACCGGATCCTCGGTGGCTGCGGGGCCGTGTCTGCTCGGCCGTCCGGTGACACACGGAATCATGCGCGGGTACTTGCTGCCGTTGGTCGAGTTCCACATCCGCGACAACCCCGCCGCGAAGGATTGGCTCGCGCGCCAATACGAAGACTTGGCGCCGCAGTCGGCCCCGGTTGGCATCAACCCCTGCATCGTCGTGAACTTGCAGTTCCGCGAAGCGGCCAGCACGGGCAAGCTCGTGATCGACACCTTCGAAGGCGGAGCAACCTCGAGCGTGGCGAGCTCCGGCGCGCCGATCACCACGAACCTTGCGAACTACACGGTCGGGCGCCTCGATGACCCGGACACCGTGTTCACCGGCAATGCGACCCAGCCCTTCAACGGGATGACGTACGCGCGCAACACCGACTTCGAAGGCGGCGGCGTTTTCACGTTCGACAACGCAGATGCGTTCCTGCGCTACAACCTGCTGCCGGGTCAGCGCGACTGGAGTGGCCTTGCGGCGCTTTCCTTGCGCGCGTGCCAGTCGACGCGCAGCACCCTCACGACCGGGGAGCTTGGCGATGCCAGCTTCACCGTGCGTGTGACCGACACCAACGGCAACGGCAGTTCGATCCGCCTCGCAGACGTGCTGCAGGGCTTCGAAGAGCCCTACCAACGCACGAGCTGCGGCGTCGGGGTCGGCTGGTCCAACCAGTTCGAAACCCTGCGCATCGGCTTGCGCCAGTTCCAAGCGCTGACACCAAGCCTCGACCTTTCGTCCATCGCCTCCGTGGAGCTGCGTTTCGGACCCTCCCACGGCAGTCCCTTCGGATTTTTCGGTATCGACGACCTAGAAGTCGTCGCCGACTGACCTGCCCCACCCGAACCACGAGCGACACGAACCATGAAACACTCCATCTACTGGGCCGCGGCCCTGGTCCTTTCCGCGGTGGGCGGCGGCGTCATCGCCTTCAACTCCACGCGCGCGGGCGACGAGCGTCCCGAACTGCTCGCGCAACCGCAGGTCGAAGCGATCGAAGTGATCGAGGCCACCCCCTTCACGCTGCTCGCGCCGAAGACGCACACGTGGCGCGCCGAAGCTCCGGCATACACGAGCGGCACACTGCTCGTGCTGCGCACCTCGCCCGAAAACCTGATCCCGCGCCAGACCTACGAGCACGTGCTCTACGTCGGCGACGAAACCGCAGAACGGGTCAACGTCGGGGAGCGCTCCGGTTACGTCATCGCGATCGTGCCGGGTGACGTCGATCTTGCGAGCACGCCGATCTTCTTCGGCACGCCCGCCTTGCCCGAGCAGGTGACGCGCGCCGCGGCAGAGATCGAGTTGGCCAAGGCAACCAATCTGGGCGTGCGTGGCATGGGCGCTGCGCGCGCGGCGGCGGTCACAGGGGAGCGGATCGTTCTGCAGGACGCCTACGAACTCTACCTGCAAGCATCGGTCGCGATCGAGCGGTTTGCCCCTGATGAAGTCGACCTCGTGACCGGCCTGCGCGCGACCCGCATCCGCTGATCCAGGCTTCCATTCGCGCCGCTGGCGCATCTCGCCGCCCGCGATTTCCCCTTGGAAGTCGCGGGCGGCTTCCGTTTAGGCACCCGCGGCGCGGCGGAATGCGGAGCGCGTCGGCCGGCGCGTTAGTTTGACGCGCAATGCTCACCCTCCTGCGCGTGCTTCTGCTGCCGCTGCGCCATCCCGTGGGCCGGCGGGTGCTCGTAGCCGCGTTCGCGCTCGCCGCGCTGTGGTGGTGGCAGGGGGATCAGATCGCGCGCTGGTTCGGTCCGCCGCGCCCGCCGGAGGGGCGGGTGCAAATCGAACTGTCGGGCGCGCTGTCCCCGGACGCTCTCGTTGTCCTTGAGCTGCGCTTTGGCGACCGCTACGGCGACCTTGGCGACGATCGACTCCGTGCCCACCGCGCCGCGCTCAGCGACCGTTACCACCGCGAGCGCCGCGCGGCCCTCGATGCACGGCGCGCCGCGGGCCTCGTGTTGGAGCGCCCCTACGCCTCGGGAGGACCCACCGCGGTGCCACCCGAGGTACCGCTCGACGCCATCGCCGAAGTCGCTCTCGACCCAGTGGAGTCAAAATCGAGTCCGGTCGCGTGGACGATTTGGTTGCCGCGTGAACAACACCTCGAGCTCTACGACCTGCGCGCAGAACTGCGTTACGTGGAGCACCTGCTCGAGCGCGGAGTCGGATCCACGGAACGCCCGTGAGGTGCGCCAACACCGCGGTGCAGCATCAAACGCCGGCGCGACCGAGGTTCGCGAGCAGCGCTAAGGACGTCGCGAGCACACGGCCCTTGTAGACGGGCACGTAGCGGACGTTGCCGCCGCGGCAGGCCTTCTTCACTTTGCCATCGGTGGCGTGCCCGACAAACCCCGTGTGGCACAGGGCGAGGTCGTACTGGCCCTGCAGAATGCGCTCCATCGCGGCTTCCACTGCGCGCGCGCCTTGGCTCGAATCGCACCAGTCGACGACCAGCCCGAGGTCCGAGCGGTAGCGCCGCGCAAGATGGGGGTCTTCGCGGTTGCCGACGACGAGCGCGCGTTGCCCCGCGACCGCGTCGCGCGCACGCTCGACGGGCGTGGGCTCGCGTTCGGCGGGCGGAATGTCCTCGACTTCTTCGACCGCCGCGAGTGCGACCATCGCCGGGGCGAGCGCTCCCTTGCCGCCGCCTTCGGACAGCCGCTTTTGGACCTTCTTCAGGCGATCGCGCGCGGGCCCGGACGTGAAAACGAGCGTCGGGTCGAGGGCGAGAATGCGGTCGTTCACGTCGAAGCACAAAGGTGCAAGTTCGACGGCATCGAACACCTCGGAGGCCTTTGCGAACCACGCCACGACTCCAGAATCCGACGTCGCGCGGCTGGGTCGCATACGCAGCACGTCACGCTGGCGTCGCGCCCTTTCGAGCGTGCGCTCGTCGCGGCCCATCGCATGCGCCCAATCGGGTCGCGGATGATGCGCAGGATCGAGCGCGACAACCAGCGCGTGGCCCGCCGGGAGCTTCCAATGGTGCGCGAGCCAGCGCAAAAGCCCCATCGTGTCAGCCCACGCAGCGGGATCGGGTGTCACGGGCCGCACCCAGCGGAGTTCCCGCGCGGCGCGCACAAAACCGTCCATGGCCGCTTCGTGCTCGCGCCAGCGGTCCGCTGCGGAGCGGGCGGCGTCGGTGTCCGGCTCCGCGCCGGGCCCCAAACGCTTTTTGACGAGGTTGACCGCGTGCCCGAGACTCCATCCGGGGTTCGTGGGCGGTGGATCGCACGCGACTTCATCGCTCCAACCACCGTCCGCGGCCGCAGCGCTCTCAAGCAACGCATCTGCCGCAGCGGCGATGTCGTCCCACGTCGCCGCGTTGGGAGCTCCAAGCCAGCGGCCCGCTTGTGCGGGAGTGCAATCCAGCTCGAGCAGCGGGAAATAACCCGGCCACGCACGACGCGACCAACGCGCGAGTTGCGTCGCAATGTGTTTCACGCGCGAGTGGATCGCCGGGTGGTCGATTGCTGCGGCCCACCCGCGCGCGCGCGCGAGCAGCGCGGCCATCTGCCAGCGCAGGGGATCGGGGGCGTCGAGGAGCGCCTCACCCGCGGCGTCGTCGACGTCCTTCGCGAGGCCCTCCAGTGCTTCGAGCACCTCGGCGGGGGGCGGAGGCACCGCGAAAACCGGCGGCGCAGCGTGTCCGGGCCCAGGCGGGATTCGCGGTGGGGCCGAAAGTTCGGGCGCGGCGCGGGTTTCGCTCGTCCAGGGCCGCAGGTCGGGACCCGGTTCCGCCGTGTTTGGACGCTCCTGTGCGAGCGCGGCCTCGAAGAGCTCCTTGGCGAGGCGGCTCGGCAATAGATCGTCGAGCGCCTGTTGTAGGGCGTGCTCGGCCGTGGTGCCGCGGCCGAATCCGGCGGCGCGCTCCACACGGCTCGGCGGATCACCTCCGCCCGAGTTGACGAACTCGAGAATCAAGCACTCGTGCCATTCGTGCACACGCTCAAGTACGCGGTACCCGAGCTGGGCGAGCATTTCACGCGCGGCGTCGCCGCGCGCGTAGTTGGGATCGGATGGCTGCACACCCTTAGCATAGGCCGCGGGACGGTGGGCTTCCCACGCCGATCGGATTCAGGCCGTGATGGGAAAAACAGCGCGGACGAGGCGGCGCAGGAATCGCTCGGTTTCGCGCAGCCCCGCGGTGTCGGGATCGATGCGGGCGCGCAGTTCCGGCACGGTGGCGAGCCCGTTCGCGCCGCCAAACAGTCCGACCCTGCGGCTCGCCCGCTCTTCGCCGGCACTCGTGCGACGCGCGACGTGGAGGCCGCCCCCTTGCGGCAGTCCGATGACAAGCTCTTCATCGTCGCACAAGGGTGTCCGCACGCGGTAGCGCAGCACCGAGTCGACGGGCAAATCGAGGCTCGCGCAACCCGCGATGGAAACCGCGAGCCGTGCATGGACGGCGATGCGCGCCGCCGACAGGTTCAGGTCGCGCAGTTTGCGCAGCAGCAATCGGGCGCGATGGGCCGGCAGCGGGAGGGCGCGCTGAGCAGCGGAGGCCGCCGAACTTGTTCGGGCGAGCTGCGGCTCGGAACCCACGGGGTCGAGAGAGTTGGAGTTGCGTTCCATGAGGGTAGACGGACCGTTGGAGGGATCGCACTCTTCGGCCGCCCCACTTCCATGGCCTGAGTGTTCCGCCGCATCAATCCCAAGATGTTCCCGGAGTCGATCCGTGGGAGCCTGTGAAGGTTCGACGACGCGCTTACGCTCCCGCCGCCACCGCGCGGTCCCCACGCCATCGAGCGACTTAGCTCCCGAAGGTCCTGCTTGATCGCGTGATCGACAAGGGCACTCAGCAGGGGATCCCGGTGGCGCGACCACCATCCACGAGGCGCTTGAGCTCGCGTTTTCCGACCTCGCGACGGACACGCTGTATGTCCTCTCGGACGGAGAACCCGCGGGTGGCAAGATCGAGGACCCCGTACTGATCCGCGACCACGGGCCCCTACCGAACATCGGCCGGGGGGGCAAGATCCACGCCGTGGCGATCGCAGTGGATCTTCCGATCCCGCGCTGGCTCGCCCAGGACAGCGGCGGCAAGGACGCGTACTTCCCGTGACGCAATGCCCGTCCCCGGTGGAGCCGCCCGCGGTCTACGGTTCCACGCTGGCGCGCGGGCAGCGTAGGATCCCCGCGGTCGGCCCGCGATCCGAGCGCGTGACCCCGTTGCCCCCGTGCGAGTGACTCCGCTGCCGCGACTCCTCATCAGCCTACTCCTCGCGGGAGTGCTGCTTTTTTTGCTCGCCCAATGGGGCGGCGTGGGCTGGCGCGACTTCGCTGCGGCGATTGGTCGTTTGGACGGCGCGAGCTATGCGCTCGCTCTCCTCTTGCACGCACTGATTTATGCGGCCCGCTCGCTGCGTTTTGCGCTGCTGATTCCACCCGCGGAGCGCCCGGCCTACGGCGTTGCCCTCGCGATTTCGTCCGCGCACAACCTCGCGAGCTATGTCCTGCCCGCGAAAACGGGCGAAGCCTCGCTGATCGTCTATCTGAAAGCGTATGCGGGCGTTTCCGCGTCGTCCGGCGTTGCGTCCCTCGTCGTTTCGCGCCTTTTCGACCTCGCCGTGTTGTGCGCATGGGTGGCAGCGGCGATCGCTTGGGTCGCAAACGACTACGAGGCCGTCGCGCGTCTGCTGCCGCTCGTGCCCCTGCTCCTTGGCGGCGCCATGGTGCTCGCTTGCATGTGCCTGCGTCCGCACTGGCTTTCGTCGCTGACGACGTTCTTCCTGGCGCGCGCGGGTATCGGACGGCGGCCTTTCGGGCAAGCGATCCTGGCGCGCTTGGAGCGTGTGGGCGCTGCGCTGCGCTCCACTGCGGGCGCCCGGACCCAAGTGGGGTGCCTCGCGCTGACGGTTGTGCAGTGGGCTGGGGTTTTCGCGTTTTATGCGGTGCTTGCCCGGGCGGCCGGTCTGCCGGAGTCGATCGGCTATGCCGAAGCAGTATTCGGCTCGAGTCTCGCCGTTCTCTTCAACCTGCTGCCGATCAACGGTTTCGCGGGCTTCGGCACCCAGGAAGCGGGTTGGAAGATCGGTTTTGTGCTGCTAGGCGTCGAGCCGGACCTGGCGCTTGCGACCGGATTCGCTGTGCACCTCGTGCAACTCGCCAACGTCGTCTTGTTCGGCGTCGTCGCGCACCTCGTGCTCGGCTTGCGGCGGCGCTGACGGCGGCGATCACCGCCGCGCTTCGACGTAGGCGCGCATGCGGGTTTCGTAGACCGGCGAGCGCAGGCCCATGGCACGCGCCTCCAGCACGGCGTCGTCGAGGCCCGCACCCTCGTCGAGCGCGCGGTACGCGATCCAAACCGCTGCCGCGCGGTTGGCGGTGCCGCAGTGGACGAGGATCGGCCGCGGCATCTCCACGAGCGCCGCACGCGCCGCGTCGATCGCTTCGTCCGTGAGTTCCGAGGGTCCCGCGATGGGGGTAACACGGTATTCGAGGCCAAAATCGGCCGCCAGGCCGGCTTCGTCGAATCCGCGGGTTTCGCTGGGACGGCGCATGTCGAGCACGCTGACGACACCTGCATCCTGGGCAAGCGCGAAGTCCCGTCCCGACGGCTGACTCGCGACCCAGATGTCGCCAAAACGCGAAAGGCGCGCGATGTCGCCGCATTGTGCGGGCTCGACGACGGTGGGGGGTGTAACGGTCCCGCCTTCGCGTTCGCCCGTTGAGCGGCATGCGAGTGACGTTGTGAGCAGCAAAGCGAGAACGAGGAAAGCGCGGGTCTGCATGGTGTTCCGTGTGACTCAGGCGAGGGTGATCGCAATGGGGTCGTCAGCGCGGCTTTGGCGCAGGCAAAAGTTCGAGGAGGCCCGTCTGAATCAAGGACTCGGCGCATGCGTCGCCCGCCGCGGGTGATGGGTGAAGGACGTCACCCGGCGTCTCGCCGACGGGCAGACCCGTGGCCGCGGCGCCGGCCACCGCGGATGCGAGTTCGAAGTGCGGGATTCCCGCGCTCATCAACCACGCCAGCGCGTTCCTGGTGCGCGCCGCGGAGATTTCCGCGTAGAGCTGCGGAAGCTCGCCGGGTGCGGCAAAGGGAGGCAACATCACGACGGCGAAGCGCGCGTTGTGTGCGGCGCTGTGCGCCCGCATGCGCGCGAGGTTCGCGAAGACCTCCGCCGCCAGATCCTGTTCGACGGCCGGGCGTTCCGTCCATCCCACCCAGCGTCGATAGAGCGCGGATCGCACGAACCAAAAGCGCGCAAGTTCGCGCGGGTGTGACGGCCGGAACTCGATGAAGCGACCTTCGTCGTCGACGAAGCGGACGGGGGTGATCTCGAAGTCGTTGAGGTGCAAAAAGACGACGACGAAGTCCGGTTGGATACCGTCGCAGATGCGCTCCAGATACGCCGCCTGCTGGCGTGTGTTCCAACCTTCGACACCCGCGTTCCACCACTCGACGTGGGGCGCGCGCGCGGCGAGTCCGTTCACGATGAATGCGCGGTAGGTGACCGAATCGCCCATGCAGAGCACGCGCGGAACTCCGCCCGTGCGCGCGAGCGGATACTCGTTTTTGAGCGCTCCGTGGTGTGCGAAGGCCGGATGGCCGGGCGCCGGGCGGTACCCCTCTTCCCCGTCCAGCAGGAAAAAGCCCCGCCGTGGGTGCATCAGGTGCCCGCGGTCGAAGGCGGTCTCGGCTCCGCCAGCCGAACCCGCCGGAAGGATGCGGGCGAGCAGTTCCGCCGCGACGACGGCCGGCAGGAGTCCGAAGGTCACTGCCAGCGTGCGCGCAAGCCAGCGGCGCCGGGGGGCCTTTCCCGCACGGGCGGACGCGGCGGAGGCGGCGCGGGCGTCGAGGTCGGGGGGCATCGTCCGCAGGGTATCCGGGCCGAGCGCAGAGTCCTGGGCGCGGCGGTCGCCCTCGGTGTCGCCCTTGGGCTACGCTTCGCCTGGGTTCGCTCATTCGGCCCCCGTTCCCGCTCCTCCCCGTGACCCGTTTCGCCCCGTGACTTCGACCGCACCCCCCAGCCAGCGCCCCGCGGCGCCCGGTGGCGCCGCGAATCGCCGCAGCCAGATCGAGCTCCACAAGGACCTCGCACCGCGCTACGCCTACCGCTACGGCTTCGAGTACTCGCGCCTGTTCCAGGAGGATTGGCACAAGGCAATGATCTCCCACGTGCCGGCGGGGGCGAAGTTGCTGCTCGACATCGGATGCGGCACGGGCTTTTTCCTCGCGGAGCTCGCCGAGCACCATCCTGGCGCGGTTGGTCTCGACATCAGCCACGACATGCTGAAGGTCTCGGACCAGTACGTGCCGCGCGCGCGGCTGGTCACCGGCGACGCCGAAAACTTGCCCTTCAAGGACGGCGGTTTTGATGTGGTGTTCTGCAAGGGAAGCCTGCACCACACCCGCGACCACATTGCGTTCTTGACCGAGTGTGGCCGCATGCTGGGCAAAGGCGGAGTGCTCATCATGAGCGAGCCGTGCAACGACAACCCGCTGATCCGCGTGGCGCGCAAGATCCTCTACAAAAAGTCGAAGCACTTCGACGAGGGCGACGAGGGATTCACGAAAAAAGGCATCGTCGGCCTGTGCGAAAAGGCGGGATTCGAGGTCACGCGCGTGAAGCGCTACGGCGTGCTCGCCTACGTCTTCGCGGGATTTCCCGATCACCTCGGCGTGCTGCGCTTCGTTCCCGGCAACGCCCTGCTCACGCGCCTCTTCATCCGCCTAGACCGCGTGTTGTGCGCCATCCCAGGACTGTCCATCCTGGGATTCCACATCGTCGTGGTGGGGCGCCCGCGCGAGTGAGCGCGCGTCGCGCGGCGCACTCTCCAAGGCGAGCCGGGAGGCTCGCGCTCCCCGGCGCGCTTCAAATCCAGGGTTGAGCGAGGTTTTCCTGCTCGAACGTGCGTTGCACGGCCGGGCGCTCGAGCACACGCTGCATGTAGGGTCCCACGTTGGGGAGCGTGCGCGCGGGGCGTGCGAACGAGCGTGTCCAGCGCCCGAGCATCAGCGCAAAGGCATCGGCCGCGCTGTAGCGGTCGCCGAGCAACCAGGGTTTGCCGTGGCGCGCGAGCTCCGCGCCCAATTGGTCGAAAAGGCGGCCTGCGCGCGCTTCCGCGCTCGCTTTGATCGCGGCTTCACGCGCGGCGTCGCCGTCGCCGCCGTAGCTTTCCGGGTGGAAATAGCCGAGCAACGCGGTCTGCACCGAGTTCGTCATCCACACGAGCCATTTGTAGAAGTGCGCGCGCTCGCCCGTGCCCAGCGCCGGCGCGAGGCCTGCGCTCGGATGGGTGTCCGCAAGGTGCATGGCAATCGCCGCGGTCTCGTACAACACGAGGTCGCCGTCGACGAGTACGGGCACCAACCCGTTGGGGTTGAGTTTGCGAAATTCCGGTGTGTGCTGTTCGCCGCCAGCGCGGTCGACAAGGCGCAGCTGGTAGGGCACGCCGATCTCCTCGAGGAGCATGTGCGGCGTGAGACTGGCATTGCCCGGTCCGTAAAAGAGTTGCAGCATGGGGAAAAACCTCGCGGGTGGAGCGGGCAGTGTAACCGCGCGAGGATGTCAACCGGCGGCGGGCACCAGCGGCACGGGCTCGATCGCCGTGTCGAGGGTCAGGGCCGGAAGCGTCAAATAAAGGTGCCCGTCCGCGATGGAAACGCTCCAGCGGTTGTTGCGCTCCAGCGTTCCCTCGATGCCGCGCAAAAAGTCCCGCGCGAAGGCCGTGACCAATAGGTGTTCGCTGCGGTGGATGCGCTCCCCGGCTACGGACGTCCGCAGAATGTCGATTCTTCGATCGGTGTAGAGCGCCACGCGCGGCGTGGCCTTCGATGCCCGGTGCAGGCGCGCGGCGCTGGGCGCTCCCACTTCGATCCACGCCTGGCGGTCCCCGCGCAGGTCAAAGATCGAAAGGGCGGGCTCGTCGACATCGCTGACACCGCCCTTTGAGAACTGGATGCCGTCCGCGTACTCGAGGTTGTAGGCGAGGATGCGCGCGGCGAGGAAAACGCCACTTTCGGACGGGTGCCGCGCAACACGCAGGTCCAGGTCCGCGTACACACCGCGATCCCCGTCCGCCAAGCTGATTTCAAAGCGGTGGATCGCGGCGTTTTGTGCCATCCGCGCAGTCTAACGAGCCGCGCGATTCATCCGCGCAGGCCGCGCGGGAAGAGGACGTGGTTTTCGAGCGCGATGTGCGCCATGAGCGCCTCTTCGAAGGCCGCAAGGCCCATGTAGAGCGCCGACCACGTTCCGCAGCCGTCCGCTGGCGCCTTGTAGTCGTTCGCGAGGACACGCATGCGCTCCAACGCTTGACCATGGTCGCGGTGCTCTTCTTCCATGACCTGGATCGGCATCATCGCCATCCGCCCACGGCCCGACAGCAACATCGGGAACAGCACTTGCTCTTCCTTTTGCATGTGGAGTTCCATCGCTTCGAGCATGGTTTCCAGGTGCTCGCACAAACCGTGCGGAACGTCGGCGCGCTCTGCATGGACACGCTCGACCTTGCGCGCCATTTCGACGAGGCGCGGCAGCTCGTCGCGGTGGTCCGCGTGGAACGCCGTCAGGATGTGCTGCACGAGCTCCGGCAGCGGCTTTTCCTCCCAGCGGATTGCGCTCGAGGGGACTTGGCACGCGGACGTCAGTTCCGCGGCGATGTCGTTGGCATCCACGCCGCGCTTGGCGCAGGCTTCCGCGAGGGTCATTGCGCCACCGCAACAGAAGTCCAGGCGGTGGCGGTGGAAGACTCTGGAAGCTGCGGGGTGCGAGAGGGCCAGTTTGCTGAGCCGAAAGAGGGTCAGATCGGCAGGCAGGGGGGCGGTGTGCATGGTGAAGCTCCGAAGGGGGTGTCGAAGACCAGAAAGCACGAACCGTGCCGGGCCCCGGGCGCGCTCCAGCGGGGATATGTTGTCGTCCTGACCACTGCGACCCGTAGTCTTTCGGACTCCCGCGGGTGGTTTTGACCCCTGCTGTGGCCCTCCCCTGGTTGGTAGGCTGACCCCGTGGTCTCGCCTTCGCTCGCCGATCTTTTGCCCATCGCGCGCGACATGACAGCCTCGCTGTCCCGGGGGGACCGGTCGCGGCGCATCGTGGCCGCTGTCCGGCGCGCCCTGCCCTGCGACGCCGTCGCGCTGCTGCGCCTGGACGGCGACACGCTTCAGCCCGTCGCGAGCATGGGGTTGGCCGCGGATATCGGGGGCCGGCGTTTCGTGCTGGCGGAGCACCCGCGCTTTGCGGCCATCGCTGCCAGCTCTCGCCCCCTGGTGTTTGCGACCGATTCGCCGCTCCCCGACCCCTACGACGGCCTGATCGCGGGCGCCCCACCCGCCGGGCAGTCCGTGCACTCGTGCCTGGGTTGTCCGTTGCGGGTGGACGGCGAGCTGGTGGGTGTGTTGACCGCAGATGCGCTCGCAACGGGGGCCTTCGACGGTGTGTCCGCGGACTTCCTCGAACACCTCGCCGCGCTCGCCGGAGCCGCGTTGCGCACCGGGGATTTGATCGAGGCGCTCGAGCGGCGCGCGGAGCAGCAGGGTTTGGTCGCCCGCGACCTTGTGCGCGACGCCCTGGAGCGCCGCGGCGGCCTCGTCGTGGGAGCCAGTGCACAAAGCCGCCGCCTGTGGAAGGAAATCGAGCTGATCGCGAGCTCCGATTTCGGCGTGCTGGTCACGGGCCCGACCGGCTCGGGCAAGGAGCTCGTGGTACGCAGCGTCCATCAGCTATCCCGGCGTAAGGATGCTGCGCTCGTTTACGTCAATTGCGCGGCGCTGCCCGAGTCCGTGGCGGAGTCAGAGCTCTTCGGCCACCGCAAAGGGGCGTTCACCGGTGCGGAAACCGCGCGCGCCGGCAAGTTCGCGGCGGCGGATGGCGCCAGCCTCTTCCTCGACGAGATTGGCGAGCTGCCGATGCACCTGCAGGCCAAGTTGCTGCGGGTTCTGCAGGAGGGGGAAATCCAACCCGTCGGCGCGGACCACACCGAGCGTGTCGACGTGCGTGTGTTCGCCGCCACGAACCGCGATCTTGAGGTCGAGGTTGCGGCAGGGCGGTTCCGGGCGGACCTATTGCACCGCCTCGACGTGTGCCGGATCCGCGTTCCGGCGTTGTGCGAGCGGCGTGCGGACATCCACGCGCTCGCCGGGCACTTCGCGGACCGCGTGCGGCGGCGGCTTGGCACTGGGCCGGTGCGGTACGAATCCGCGGCGCTGGCGCTGCTCGAGCGCGCGGACTGGCCGGGGAATATCCGCGAGCTCGAGAACGTGACGAGTCGGGCGATTTTGCGCGCTTCCGGGCGCGTTGCCGCGGGTGCAGCGGTGGTTGTCGGTGTGGCGGACCTCGACGTGCGGGTGCCGTCGGAATCGGGTGCAAACACGTGGGCCGGCCCGCAGACCGTTACGGACGCCGCGGGGACGGCGGGGACGGCGGGGACGGCGAAAACCCCCGCAACGACCCTGCGCGAGGCCCGCGAGGCGTTCGAGCGGGATCTCATCCGGCGCACGGTCGAGCGCGAGCACGGAAACTGGGCGGCGGCCGCCCGCAGCCTCGGTATCGATCGCGCGAACCTCCACCGGTTGGCCCGCGCGCTCGGTCTCAAATGAGGCGCGGCCCCCGCCCATTGGCCGTTTTTGCTGCTCCTCTCGTATCCTTAGGACGTGCGCACACCGCCTTCCGGCCGCTCCCCGTTCGACGGGTCGAACCCGCTTTTCGTGACGCGCCCGGCACTGCCGCCCCTCGCGGCGCTTGTGCCGCTGCTCCAGGAGATTTGGGACTCGTGCCGGGTCACCAACGGCGGTCCGATGCAGGCGCGTTTCGAGCGCGCCCTGTGCGCCCACCTGGGCGTGCACGAAGCCACGGTCGTCGCCAATGCGACGCTCGGTCTCGCGCTTGCGCTGCGCCATGTCGGCGCGGATGGCGGCGAAGTCATCACGACGCCCTTTTCGTTCGTTGCAACCGGCCACGCGGTGCTGTGGGCGGGCGCCACGCCCGTGTTTGCCGACATCGAGCCGCGCACTCTCGGTCTTGATCCCGAGGCCGTCGCACGCCGGATCACACCGCGGACGCGCGCGATCATGGCCGTCCACTGTTACGGCTACCCCTGCGACGTCGAGGGGCTCGAGCGTGTGGCCAAGGCCCACGGTCTGCCGCTCGTCTACGACGCCGCACACGCGTTCGGCGTCCGCCACCGGGGACGCAGCGTCGCGGATTATGGCGACCTGTCCGTTCTCAGTTTCCACGCGACCAAGGTGTTCAACACCTTCGAGGGCGGCGCCATCGTCGCGCGCGATCCCGCCCAGAAGGCCGCGCTCGATCGCTTGGTGAACTACGGGATCGTCGATGACCTCAACGTCGACACGCTGGGGATCAACGCAAAAGCCAGTGAGTTCAATGCGGCACTCGGCCTCGTGCAGCTCGACTACGTGAGGGGGTACGTGGCTGCGCGCCGAGCGGTCGACGCGCGTTACCGCGAGCTGCTCGCCGACTGCCCCGCGATCCGGTGCCTCGAACCCGCCGAGTTCGAAGGCCACAACTTCTACAACTTTCCGGTGCTCGTCGAGCCGGGCTACGGCGCGGACCGCGACAGTCTGCACGCGCACCTCAAAGCCCACGGTGTTCACGCGCGGCGCTACTTCCATCCGCTGATCAGCGAGTTTGCGATGTACCGCCACCTGCCCGGCGCAGAGCCTTCGCAGACACCGGTCGCGCGGCAGATGTCCGCCCAGGTGCTGTGCTTGCCGATCTTCCCCGGGCTCGAGGTCCTGGACCAATCGGCTATCGTCGATCTGATCCGCAGCGTTTTCGCTCGCCGCGCTTCGTGAAGCCGTCATGAGGGTCAACTGGCCGCTGGTGCGTCGCCACCTGCAGCGCTTGCGGCGCCGACGAGCTATCGAAATCAAGGATCTGGCCGCCCGCCAGTGGAGCCTGTGCGCTGAGGAGCGTGTGGCGGTGCGGCCCGCGTTGCACCGCCCGGGCGCACTTGAGCGTGTGAGCGCGCTGTCGCCGTGGCGCAATTGGGAGACGGAGCGGCTGCTGATCGACGGTGGGCCCCTCATTCACGCACCCTCGCGCGCGTACTTGCTGGAGCGTGTGGACATCGTCGGGGCCTACCTCTACGCCGGAGCGGCGCGTGACCAGGCGGGTTACGGGGCCGAGCGCTGGCTGCTCGAGCGCTCCGCGAGCGTCCAGCGGATTGCGGACGCGAACCTCGTCTCGAACTTCGCGGGCAGTCAGTTTTTTGGCCACCTGTTGCTCGACGATTTTCCGCGCGCGCTGATTGCCGAGGGCGATCCCGCGAACATCGCAGTGTCGTCGAAACCCTATTCCCACGAGCCAGGTTACCGCGATCTGTGTGACGTCTCGGCGGCGCAGATCGTCCGTCGCGCGCGTGTCAATCGCCTGATCCTCTACTCCGACTTCGCGCAGAACAGCTTCAAGGCGGACCGTTACCGCGAGCTCCGCGCACGGGTGCGTGCCTTCGTCGGCCTCACCGTTCCGCCGGCCGGCGTGTTCCTGCGCCGCGGCAGCACCGGCGAGCGGCGCGAGCTCACCAACGAAGCGCAGATCGAGGCCTTCCTCACCGCCCGCGGTTTTGCGATCGTCGACCCGTCCGCGCTCTCCGCCCAGGAAATTGCGCGCCGCACCCTCGATGCACCGATTGTCGTGGCGGTCGAAGGCAGCCACCTCAGCCATGGCATCTACACGGTTCGCGAGGGCGGCGCCTTCTGCGTGTTGCAGCCCCCGGATCGCTTTGCGATGGCCTACAAGGAGTTCACCGACCGAATGGAGATGGACTTCGCATTTGTCGTCGGAAGGCCCACGGAAGATGGTTTCAGCGTCGACATCGACGATCTTGGTCGAACCTTGGATTTGATCCGCCCGTGAAAGGCCATCGCGGTGCACAGGGGGTGGGCGCGGACGAGCTCGTGCTGTTGCCTAGCTTGCGGGCGCAGCTCGGCCCCAAGGGTGGTTTTGTGCTCACGCAGAAGTATTTGAATGGCGCTGCGCAGTACGCGCGCAGCTGGCCCGGGCCGGTGGTGTCCCTCGTACGCATGGACACGTCGCGCACGTCGGACATGGACCACGTGGAGGTGTTTGCGGCGCACTGTGAAACGGGGCTCGAGCGACGCCCCGAAGACCCCGGCGAGCTGATCGAGCGGCTGCGGCGCGCAAAGGTTGTGCTCGCGCACCTTTCGCGCATCGAAGCGCCGCTGGCGAAGTTATGCCGTGAGGCCGGTGTGCCGCTGGTTTACGGCACGGAGTACACCCTCGCCACCGAAGAGCAAATCATCGACGTCGAGACGTCGAACCCGGTGCTGCGCTGGCGGCGCAAGCTGTGGGCGCGGCGCACCGAACGGCTGCGCCTTGAGTCCCTCGCGCTGGCGGCCGGGGTGCAATGCAGCGGGACCCCGACTTTCGAGGTCTACCGCCAACACAATGCGCGCGCGCTGTTGTTCTTCGACAACCGGGTTCCCGGGTTGTCCGTCGTCGGAAACGACGCGCTTGAGGCCAAACTCGCCTCTCTGCGCGAAGCTCGCCCCCTGCGGCTCGTGTTTGGTGGACGGCTCATCCCGATGAAGGGCGTTCGCCATTTGCCCGATGTGGCCGCGTCCCTCGCACGCCGGGGTGTCGACTTCCGCTTCGCGGTTTTCGGGAGCGGCCCGCTCGAAGGCGAGCTACGCGCCGCCATTGCGCGCTGCGGTTTAGGCGACCGAATGGAGGTCCTCGGTCCCCTGGATTTCGCGACGGAGTGGATTCCGACACTCAAGCGATCCGCGGACCTGTTCGTCTGCTGCCACCCCCAGGGCGACCCTTCCAGCATGTATCCCGAGGTGATGTCGTGTGGTGTGCCCATCGCCGGGTTCGACAACGAGGCTTTCGATGGGATCGTGCGCCATTCGGGCAGCGGCTGGCTCGCGCCCATGCACGACGCCGAGGCGTTGGCAGACCGCATCGCCCACTTGGATCGCAACCGCGATGAACTCGTTCGCGGCGCTCGCGCGGCAGCCGCGTTCGCACGCGAACACGCGTTCGAGCGCACCTACGCGCGGCGCACCGACCACCTTCGCGAATGCGCGCAAGTCCGGTTTCCCTAACGCCCCGCGGCGGGCCCCGACCAGACGAGGTTCAACTCTCCCGGCTCCGCGACGCGCGTGAGCACGCGCTCGATCGACCCGGGTCGAAACATCAGCACCGAGTATTCACCGGGCGGAACCGACACGTCGAACGCACCCTCGGCGTTCGTGGTGGCCCGCGCTTCCTCTTCAAGCTGCGGTTGGAGTAACAACCGCACCTCGATGCCCGCAACCGGATCGTCCTCAGTATCACCGATGCGCCCCGCGAGCGCGACCCGCTGCGGTGATCGCTCGATCCGCAGCATGAACAAACCGCCGGGCTCATCGGGGCGCGTGCGCACGTCGAAACGCGCGAAGCCATCGGCGCCCGCCGACAACTCGAGGCGTTGGCGCCCGATCGCTTTGGGGCGCTCCGAAGCGACCAAAATGGGCCAGGGGGTGAACGGCAGCGATTCGCGCGGCGAGTGCGGCGCGGTGGTCGCAACCGCGCGATCGAGATCCTCGACGCTGCCCGGCGCAGTCGCGCGCAGCGCGTCGATCGCTGCGGCGCGACGTGCGTGGATCACATCGCGGTGGTTTTGGCGCAGGGGATGTAGCTCGAGCGCAACACGCTCACCTTCGCTGAGTGGAATCGCGAACGAAGCTTTGTCACGCGCGCTTGCAACGGCGCCGTAGATAACACGCTCGTCCGACAGCCCGATCACGGAAGCGGGACGGTTGGGCGCAAACACGTCGTGGCGCGCGAGCGCATAACGCACGGTCTGGACGCGGGCGTCGAGCTCCAATGTGAACGGTCCCGCGTGGGGTGCTTCGAACGCGACCGCAAACGCAAAACTCGCACCGGGTCCGTGGACTCGGTCGTAGTGGACGTTCCCTTGGCCGTCGACGATGCGCGCACCGACCTTTGCGGACCAACCGCGGGCAAAGCCCGCGCATTCCACTTCCAACACGGCGAATGCGCCCGCGGGCAGTGCACTGAGCGAATAGGTGACACGCTGGCCCTCCGCTGCAAACCAACCCGCAATCGCGGAGTTCGGCGCCAGTTCGCCCCCCGCGGGGACATGGACGGGATCACCTTGCGCGGGTCGCGCGATGGGCGGCGCTGCGGGCAGGTCGATCGGGGCTGCGCGCGGGCCTTCGTACGGCGCCAGATCGATCCCTTGGGTCAGCAGCAACGTCGCGGCGAGTGCTGACGCTATCTTGGTTGCGCTCAACCCAGCACTCCCGCGCGCGCAAACGGAGCGCCGAGCACCGCTGCCACGTCGGCGCCGAACCATCCGCCGATTACGTCGGCATAGACGGAGCGGAAGTCGATCGCGTGGCGTTGATTGCCGTTTGGGTCGAGGTCCGCGAGGTCCGGCGCGGGTCCGTGCAGTCCCGGTTTCACGCCGCCACCCGCAGTAAGTAGCAGCGCGCAACTGCCATGGTCGGTGCCGGCGGTCGCGCCATTGCCGTTTTCCGCGACCCTTCGTCCAAATTCGGTCAAGACGAGCACCAACGTGCTCGCGTGCCGATTGATCTTTGCGAGGTCCTCGAGGAACGCATCGAGCGCGTGGTCGAGGATGTAGAGCAAATGGTGGTGGGTGTCCGCTTGAGACGCGTGGGTGTCGTACCCGTGGTGCGCGGTGAACAGGCAGCGTGCGCCGAGATCCGCTTCGATCAGGCGTGCGGCCATTTCGAGGTCCTGGGCGAGCCGCGATTCGGGGTAACGCGCTTTTGGGCCCGTGCGCAGCGCGCGGTCGATGGCGGCGATGGATTGGTCGGCCGCGAGCACGGATTCGCCGACCGGACGAAGCCGCGCATCCGCCGCGCGACGGTTGATTGCATCGACGACACGCTGGCGCGAACCCGGTGGGTTGCCGCGCGATTCCGCCGCGGCGCGCACGCGGAATCCCTCGCGATCCGCGAGTGCATACGCGACGTGGCGCTCCGCGCGCAGCGCGTGCGGTGTTGTCACCTGGCCCAGCGACACCACCGCGGTGGCCGGCGCATCCGGAGGCAGCGTGTGGTCGGCGAACCGACCGAGCCAGCCGGTTGCCGGCGAGGGCGACGCTGTTGCACCGCTCGCCCAAATGTCCTTGGCGCGAAAGTGCGAGAGATTTGGATCGGGATATCCGACGCCGCGCACAAAACCGATGCCCCCTGCGCGGTAGCGCACCGCCATTCGCGCAAGCGCAGGGTGCAGTCCACACGCGGCATCGATGCTGTGTATTTTGTTCGACTTCAACGCCAACGCGGGCCGTGCGCGGTGGTAGAGGTCGTCCGCGACCGGAACCAGCGTATTGAGGCCGTCGTTGCCGCCGTCGAGGAATAGCACGACAAGCCGGCGGTCCGGGCGCGCGGTCTGCGCATCTTGCGCGCCAAGCCCCAGCGCCATCGCACGGGCCCAGCGGGGAGCAGCGAGCCAGCTTGCGCCCGCTGCGGTGCCAAGAAGGAGTGATCGTCGGTTCATGGAAAGCAGAGCTGGTTTTTTTGATCCTGGATCTTCACGCCAACGTGAACTGCGGCGCCGCCAGCAAAAGGTGCAGCGCCGCGCGCACACCTTCGCGGCGCCCCGTGCGCTCGTCGGGTGCATTGGCACGTGCGGCATCCAGGTACTCAACCAACGCGGCCTCCTGGTCGGGTTCGAGGTTCTGTTGCAAGAAGCGCTCCGCAAGCGCCGCCGCGAGGTTGCGCGGACCCTCGCCGGCCTGCGCGGCAAGTTCATCCAAGTTCACCGTCGCCCGTCCCGTGACCGTGCGCGCGGCGTGGGGGAGTTCTGCCACGGCGAGCGCAAAGTTGAGACGCGGCGCGACCGATCCGGTGCGCACCCACGCCGAGCCGTGCTCCCAACCCGCGACGGAGGGCGGCTCGAAGAGTTCCATGCCCAGCGCGACGGCATGGTGCTCGAGATTCGCCAAGTGGGGATTGCCCACTTCAGCGCCGCGCGCGGCCCCGACGACTAGCTCCACGGGATTTTTGTAGATCGCGTGGCGCTGTTCGGGTGCAAAAAACCACGCCGACGAAAACAGTACGCGTAGGCTTTCGCGGATCGAGCCGCCGTTCTTGCGCAGCACTTGCGCAAACGCTTCCACAGTGTCGAGCGCGGGTTCGCGGTGGCCAAACCACTCCAGCAGTTTGCGCGCAAGGAACTCCGCGTGCGCGGGTTGCGCGAGGATCAGCGCAAGCGCCTCTTCACCCTCTGCGATGCCGCGCGCACCCGTTCGACCCGCGATCCGCGCTCCAAAAAGCTGTTTGTCGCCATCGTCGTGCATCGTCGGTTCGAAGCGGAACTCGGCGATGTGCGCGGCGGGGGTGGTCCATCCGGTGAAGATGCGCGACAGTTCGCGCACGTCCGTCTGTGAGTACTGATCGACGCCCAGCGTGAACAGCTCCACCAGCTCGCGCGCCCAGTTTTCGTTGGGACTCTCTTTGGAGCTGAGCCGGTTGTCGAGGAACACCAGCATCGCGGGATCCCGTGCGACCGCGCGCAAAAGGTCCTGGTACGGCGCGAGCGCGAGGCGCCGGAAGGTTTGGTTCTGCTCGAGCAGCAACGCCGTGCGGATGACGATGCCTTCCTGCACGGCAAAGTGGTCGTGCCACAGCAGCGCGAGCTTTTCGACGAGCGGCGTCGGCGTGCGCACCATGCGGTAGATCCACCACCGCCGTAGGCGATCGGTGCTCTCGCGGCCATAGGCACCCGGCCCGCCCGCGTGCACGTCGAGGGCGGATCCGATGGCCGCGATTTCGGCGTCGAGATCCGGTGTCTCCACAGGCGCGTCGACGAAGTGAGCAACTGCGGCCTCGGGGCCGAGCTGAACCAAGTGGTCGAGCGCCGCTCCGTAGGCGCCAAAGCCGGCCCGCCGCGCGAGGTGTGCCGCGGCCGCGCGATCCCAAGGCGCATCGGGCAGCGGTCGATAGGATCGAAAAATGTCCATGGGGTGGCGGGCGGAGGGCCGCGCTCTGCCCACATTATCGACCCCCGCGCGCGGAGCTGGGGTCACGGTCACGTATCAACGCTGCGGCGCGGCCGCAGCCGCAGTTTCGGGCGCCTGGGGCCCGCTCGCGATCCCGTGGCCGCGCCGCACCCGGCCCGCCCTGATGATTGAGCCGGTTTGGGCCCGCGTGCGCCGGAACAGCCCCGGACTCGCGCGTGGCGTCGCATGGCCATCAAGAGGGTCGGGAGCGTAGCCACTCCGCGAGCTTCGTCATGGCGCCGCGAATGCGGGGGACAAGCCCTTCGACTGCGGTGGGGGGAGGTCAGAAGCCGCGCCAGGATGTCGTCGTCGAGGCCCTCAGTCGAGAGGTCGCGGAAAAACACTCCATCCTCGACCTCGTACACGTCGAGCGCGAGGCCACCCAGATGCTTCGACTTGAGCCCTGCGATGAGCGCGCGGGTGTCCACCACGCCGCCGCGGCACGTGTTGATCAGCACCAGCCCCGGCCTTGTGCGCGCGAGTGCCGCGGCATCGATCAGATGGTGCGTGGCGGGGGTGAGCGGGCAGTGCAGGCTGATCACGTGCGACGTTTCGAGCAGTTCGCCCAGCTCCACGTACCGCACGCCGAGCCCCGCCAGTTCCGCGGACGGCGCGGGATCCACCGCGACCACATGGCAACCAAATCCCAAGAGGATGCGCGCGACCTGCGCTCCGATCTTGCCCGTGCCGACGATGCCGGCCGTCTTGCCCGCTAGGTCGAAACCCATGAGGCCTTCCAAGGAGAAGTCCAACTCGCGCGTGCGCTGCACGGCCTTGTGGAGCTTGCGCACCACCGTCAACAAAAGGCCGATCGCGTGTTCGGCGATAGCGTTGGGGCTGTAGGCGGGCACCCTCGCCACGGTCAGCCCGAGTTCCCCGGCGGCCACGAGATCCACATGGTTGAAGCCGGCGGAGCGCAGCGCCAGCAACCGCGTGCCGCCCGTCACCAGGCGCTCTAACGTCGCGCGATCGCCGCAGTCGTGCGCAAACAAGCTGATGGCCGGAAAACCATCCGCCAGGGCTGCCGTCTGAAGCCCAAGGCGGGCACCCATGTCGACCAACTCGTGGCCGTGCTCGAGGTTGGCCGAATCCAAGAAGGGTCGTTCGAAGGGATGCAACCCAAAGAGGGCGAGTTTCACGCCGTGGAGCTTACGCGAGCATGTGGCGGCCATGGTCAGCGCTCGGGCCGGGACCGACGCCCTCGACCGACCCGGTGGGAGAGGTTGTGCCCGCGGATCCCAGGCGGTGCCTCGAGCACCAACACCGAGCAGGTCGCAATGACCCTGGTACCGCCCTCCAAACTTGCCCTAGTACGAACTCGGGCAGATGCATTGGTCGATGGTTCCGCCAAAAGAGAACGTGTGTCGATCGCCAGCACTGAGGCGCGCAGCACGCCGGTCCAACCGAGTAGTCGGTATCGAGGCTCGCGTTGTGACGTCGTGACGCTGGATCTACCGAGTTTCATGGGCGGCGGGTGATGGGTGGCTGAAGACGTTGATCGACAAGAGGCTACCCCCCCCACTTCGCTGTCAACCCGTCTCGTTCGAAAACACCACTTCGGCGGCAGCTCTTGTGTTGGGTCGCCTCCGCCCCGCGTGCGGTACGCGCAACGTCGAGTGCTAGGCCCACCTTGATGCTTCGACTTGTGCGCTGCGATGAGCGCGCGAGTGTCCACCACGCCGCGGCACGAGTTGACCGGCACGAGCCCCGCCGGTTCCGCGGACGGCGCGGGATCCACCGCGATCACACGGCAGTCAAAGCCCCAGAGGATGCGCGGCACCTGCGCTCGATCTTGCCCGTGCCGACGATGCCCGCCCTCTTGCCCGCCAAGTCGAACCCCATCAGGCCTTGAAGCGAGAAGTCCAACTCGCAGGTGCGACGCACGGCCGTGTGGAGCTTGCGCACCACCGTCAGCAGAAGTCAGCAGAAGACCGATAGCGTGTTCGGCGATAGCGTTCGGGCTGTCGGCACGCACCCGCGCGACGGTCAGCCCCCGGTTCTCCCAGCAGCGACCAGATCCTCAGGGTCGACGGGAACTTGCGACTTCGACGATTCGAAGAAGCGCTGGCGAGCGTCAGCCCCTCGCCCGGGGCGGGACCTGATCTGCGCTCTCGACGTGTCCCGCCTGTGGGCTGTTGGCCGGAGATCCTTGGGGGTGTGATCCGTGGGGGTGGTCCACGCGGTCGCTCAAGACTTCGGCCTCCGCAACCTCACCCGCCGTCGAGCGCGCCGCCACGATGAACGGGATGGTGTAGAAAAGCATCAACAGCGCGGCCGGAATCAGGGCCCTCCAGTCATAAACAATGGCGGTCACGACCGCCGCGCCGATCGCCACGACGAGCACCCAGCGATAGGACTCCGAAGACGACGCCTGCTCGCCCGCCTCCGCACCCTCCCGGACGGCACGCTTAAACTCCGCGCGCGGCAGCGTCGCTCGGGCCTCCGCGGTCAGTTCCGGCAGTTCATCGTGCTTGTTTTGGACCATATAGGCTCATTGGCCCGACCGAGGCGGAGTTCCAGCCCGAGACTGCGGAGTTCCACCGCAGACGCGAACAGTGCGTTCACGCGGGAAGTGGGGCCTCGAAAGAGGAAGTTCGCAAAAAAGGGGACACGACGCGCAACCGCGCTTGCGGGCGCGCAGGGGCCGCGCGGGTGCGCCGCACAGCCCCTGCGCCTTCGATTCGGCCCCCAGCGCGAATTACTGGCCCAGCGTCACTTCGCCGAGCGGCGCGTCGAGGACCATGGCTCGGTCGATCACTCCGGTCCAGTTTTGACTGCCGTTCATGAGCCGGATTTTGCTGCCCTCGGTCGTCTTGTCGAGCATGCGCTGGAAACCCCAGAAGGGTGCGTTGTACCCGCCGACGCCGAAGTTAAGCTCGATTCCGGGCCGTGTCCAGAAACCGTCCGACGTCGCTGTGGTCGTCGACCAGTCCATCGCGACCAGCGCGGGGCGCGCGGCGTTGAGGAACACCGCGGGCCAGTGCCCAGGGAAAAAGTCGGCGCTGTTGCTGCGCGCGTTGAAGGCCACGAAGTAGCGGAAGGCGCCGTTGTTCGCGGTGTCCTCCTGGAAAATGATCGATTCGTAGCCATCGAGCGATCCGGTGTGGCCACCCGGCGACGGCAGCGGGCCCGTGAGCGGCATCCCGAAGGTCGAGGCCTCGTTCATGCTTAAACGCAGGTCGTAGTGGTCCGCGAAGATCAGCATCGCCGCGGGGCTTGCGACCATCGAGCCGAACGGCGCAGACGCTTCCACGTCGCCGCCGCCATAGGGCACCTCGACGTTCGCCGGGCCGTAGTTGTCGAACACGGTCGGCGCAATCCACGGCCCGGTCGCGAGGCTCGGCTTGGCGTTCAGCGTCTTGTAGTACGGCTCGCGCGGACTCTGGTGCTCGCGGAACGTGCGACCGCGAAACACTTCCGTAGCGGGGATCCCGATCGCGGGCCGCATCACATAGGTGTGCACGTAGTCGACAAGTTCCATCCCCGACACGTGCTCGACCACCGCACTAAGGATCAGGGTGTTGATATTCGAGTACTGCGGTCCAGCCCCGGGGACGAATGCCAGCGGTTTGCCCTGAATCCAGCGGATCTTGTTGGTCGCCCCGGGCGGGCTGGCGACGCCCATAGCAACCGCGCAGTCCTTGTCGTGGAATGCGAAGTCCATGTGCGCAGTGTGCGAACCGGCGTACCAACCGCTGCGGTGGTGGATGAGGTGCGACACCGTGATGTCTTCGATGTTGTCAGCGGGTGTCCCAAAGGGCGCGTACTTGGGCGAAGGCAGAATCCCTCCCACGATGATCTGGAACTGCCCGACTTGCACCGTTTGACCGCGGTCGAACGCAAAATCGTCGAGGTCGAGCGCGCCCGTCGAGATCAGGTGCCGCGCGGCGGCGACGGTGATCGTCTTCGAGACACTGGCGAGCCGGAGCGGTGTATTTTCTGGCATCGACAGTTTGTTGTAGTCGTGCCCGAAGCCGCGCGAGTAGACGATGTCGCCGTCGCGCATGATGCCCATCACGCCGCCGGGGATAGAACGCGCCTGCATGAACTCGCGCATGTCTTCGTCGAGCCACGCAAGCGCCGGGACGGGCCGACCCGTCGTGGGCACGGATGCGGCGTTGGGCCAATAGGGGTGGTCCCACCAGTCCTGCGCGTGGGCCATCGGGTTGCCCGTCAAGGCGAACCCGAAGGCCAGAAGGGTGATGACCAACGCGCGTAGACCGCGTCGGAAGTCGTTGATGTGCTTCATGGTGGACCGTGAAAAATGGGTGTTGTCGCGGGTCACTGGAGAGTGACGAGCACGAGCACATAACCGGTTTCGCCTGCGCCGAGCGCGGTCATCGCTTTGCCGAGGACGGCGCCGCCCGCAAGTTCGCGATCGAGGGCTTCCATGGCGTAACCGGGGGTCTGCGACGTCGTGAGCATGTCGCCGGGCTCGATCGATTCCGTGCGAGCCTCCGCGTACACGTACACACGACCCGTGAGTGCCACCGGGTGAGCGCCATCGGCGATCGAATCGTCCTGGCCCATCACCATGCCACTCGCGACGCCGTTGGCCCCACTGATCACACCTGCGACGGTGCGGTCGTAAGCGCGGGTCGAAAGTTGGAGCTTGCCGGGGTTGGCCGGGTCGATGACAACAACCATGCCCGGCGCGGGTTCGACGTCCGCCACGGATGCCACGTCGAAGCGTTCCGAAAGGTCGGAACCACCCGTGATCCGCAGAACGCTGGTGCGCGTGGTTCCGGCGACGTGCAACGTGTCTTGAGGGTTGCTCGTACCGATGCCGATCCGGCCCGTGCTCGTGATGACCATCCGCTGCGCACCGTTCGTGCGGAACATTAAGCCATTGCCGCTGACGATCGGGGACGTTTGGTATGCGATCGAGCCCGCATCCTCGTTGTCGCCGTTGACGAATGCCAGCGTGCCGAAGGTCGACGAGTTGAAGCCCGTGTAGTTGATCCCTTGCAGTTCGAGGCGCGAACCCACGGTGGTGCCGCTGCGCAGCCGCATGTCGGCGGTTTGTTCGTCGTACACGTCCACTAGGCGGGTGGGATTGTTCATTCCGATGCCGATGTTGCCCGTAGCCGTGACGTTCATTCGCGTGGCACCTCCCGCCTGGATGTGCATTCCCGGCCAAAAACCGCCGCTGATGTACTGGACCACCCCGAGTTCCGTGGACGCGCTGTCCAAGAAGCGCAGGCGCCCGACCGTGTTCGTGGTGGTTAACCCTCCCGCGGGCGCCATCAGGTCGAGTTGCGCAGTGCCGCCCGACGACGTGCTACGCACACGGGCGCTCGCGGTGCCCGACTTGCGCACTTCGAAGTTCGTGGAGGGAGCGTTCGTACCGAGGCCGAGGTTGCCCGTGTTGTAGTAGACGTTCGTTCCGCTCTGCGCCCAGAAGCCGTCGCCGCCGGCGGGGCCCTGCGGTCCGGTCGGGCCTACCGGGCCGATGGGGCCCGTCGTGCCCGTCGCGCCCGTCGAGCCCTTCGGACCGATCGGGCCCGTCGGGCCCGTTTGACCGTTGAGGCCCGCGGGACCGACCGGTCCGGCGGGACCGACCAGTCCTGTGCTGTTGCCCAGCCAATTGCCTTGGCTGTCGATCAACGGCGAGCCTTGCAGCGAGAACGAGCTCGCGTCAAGGTTGCCGCCGCTGAACGCCGCGGCACTGGCCGCCGCGAGAGCGTAGGGAGCGCTCGACAGCCGCAGGCGCGGCTGCATCTCCGCGTCCGCTCCGACGGTGAGCCCGAGCCAACGCTCGCCGTTGCCCGCGAAAAGGCCGGCGGAAAGCGGTTGCACGCTGCCGATCTCGAGGCTGACAAGGCCGTCGACGACCGCCGTGGTGTGGGATTCGGTGAAGAGCGTGGCACCGCCGCTCGGCAGCGCGTAGAGGCGCACCGTGACGGGAAGGCTCGCTTGGTTGAGCGGCTGTCCTTGCGGGTTTGTCAGGCGCGCTTGCAACGGCAGGCGCGTCGGGACTTGGGCCGCTGAAAGGGGGGCAAACAGCAGGACGCCGGCTCCCGCCAGCGCAATGAAGGGGAGGTGTTTCACGGGAGGATGGCGATGGAAAGGTTGTTGGTGAAGGAGCCCAGTGCGCCGACGAGCGCGAGGCCTTGGAGGTTGAGGGTCACGCCCGCGAGATTTGGGTTCGGCGGGAGCGGGAACTGGTAGGTCGCGCTGCCGCCGGGCACAGGCGCGAATCCGACGAGCGGAAGGAGGTTGGTGACGAGTTCGAGCGCGCCTGAGAAGGGCGCGATCGGCACTGCGATCCCCGGGATCGGCGAGCCCAGGTAAACCCCCGCGAGCGCGCCCGGGGCCGTGTGCAAGTCGAAGCCGAGTTGGCCTCCGACCGACGCGGGATTGCGTTGCACGAGAGCGGGGAAGTGCGCGAAGCGCGGGGAGCCCAGGCCGGGCCCGGACGTGCTCGAAACACCGCCCTTCACGGCGCCAAGGGGGTTGCCGAAGTTGTTGAGTCCGGCGGGCGCCGTTGCGACGGCCACCAGGTTCGAGACCGTGGTCGCGGGGGCGGAGCTGGCGCCAAAGTGCGCGGTCAGGGGGCCGACGCCGGGGGCCGCAAAGTTCAAGCCCAGGAGGCCTGTTGTGGCACCGCCCGCGGCGGGCGCTCCGCCCGGCGCAAACGCGACCACGTAGGGCGGCGTGGGCCCAAGGGGCAGCGGCGCGCCGACGTAAAGCGCATCGATGCGGTAGCTCGCCGACGTGGCCTTGGGGGCCGACGGGCCGGCGACCTGCACCTGGGCGCGGTTATTGGTCGACTCCGCGCGGCCGACGGACCCGACGAGGGCCGGCGTGATGGCGGCGGTGGTGGGGGAAACGAGGGCGATACGCTCGTCGGCCTGGGCGAGGGCCCCAAGGGCGACAAGAGCCAAGAACGGCCGCGCGGGGCGCGCAGCCACAGTGGAGGACGGATGTCGAAGTTGCATGGCGGTGGATCAAGTGGGTCCACACGTCGCAATGGGGGCGGGCTCAGCGCCGTTACGCCCTTTCTTCGAAATCCCCTCGGCCGCGGGCGCTCCGGATTGGGGCCTGCGGCCCTAACCTCTCCCTTTCGCTCCCGCGTGCCCTGCGAAGGGGCACCGGTTTGGCGAGCCGACGGGCGCTTGCGTGGGGAACCAGCAGGAAAACCCCTGCTTTTCTGATCGCCGGCAGGCACTGTCACCGGCAAGCACTGTCACCGGCAAGCACTGTCACCGGCAGGCACTATCACCGGCAGGCACTATCACCGGCAGGCACTGTGGACTCGCTCACGCAACTACTCCTAGGCGCCGCCGTCGCAGCGGTATGTGTGCCGCCCCAGCACCGTCGCCGAGCGCTGCTCGCAGGCGCGGTTCTCGGCACGTTGCCCGACCTCGATGTTTTGCCCCTGAATGCGTTTGTCGAGGATCCGCTCCTGCGCGCGGTGCGGCACCGCGGCGCCTCCCATTCGCTGTTTGTGCTCCTCCCGCTCGGTCTTGCGATCTTCGCGTTGTTGCGGCGAATTTGGGCACCCGTGCGGGAACACCCGCGCGCATGGTGCGTCGCGATCTTGCTCGCCTTCGCGACGCATGTGCTGCTCGACGCTCTGACGATCTACGGCACGCAGCTTTGGTGGCCGTTGCCGGTCGCACCGACCATGGTGGGGTCGATCTTCATCATTGATCCCGCGTACACGCTGTGGCTGGCCATTGGCTGCGTCGCGGCGCTTTGGCTGGGTTCTCGCGATGGCGCGCGGCGTTGGCTCGCCGTGGGACTGGCGATCAGCACGGCCTACCTCGGTTGGTCGCTCGTGGCGAAGGCGATCGTCGAGCGCCAAGCCGACCGAGCGCTTGCGGCAATGGGGCTAGGCGACGCACCGCGCTTCAGTGTGCCGATGCCCCTCAATACACTTTTGTGGCGTGTCGTGGCGCTGGCGCCCGACGGATACGTGGAAGCCGTGTGGTCCATCGCGGCGCCCGGCGATGGCATGGTGTTCGATTGGCATGAAAGCGACCTCGTCGCCCTGGACGCCGTGCGCGAAATGCCGTCCGTGGCGCGATTCCTTTACTGGAACCGGGGTTTTGTCGGCGCGGCCGTGGAGGCCGATCGGATGGTTCTCAGCGACCTGCGCATGGGAGCGGAGCCCACGTACGCTTTCCGCTTCGAAGTGGCCCAGCGCGATGGTTCAGTCTGGCGCGCGATCCTGCCCGTGCAGCGACCGTGGTCGCGGGAAACTTTGAGCGATCTGCCCAAACTGTGGGCGCGCATCTGGAATCCGCGCTGATCGCAGACGGGTGTTGCTCCCGCCACAAAAGTGGATGGCAACACGTGCCCGGACGCGCCACAATCGGGCGAATGGAACGCTCCGGACACCGCACGCTCTACCCCGCGCTCGAGCCCTTCAATACCTTCCGCCTCGCCGTCGGCGGACCGCACGAGATCTACGTCGAAGAAGTGGGCAACCCGAAGGGCAAGCCCGTTGTCGTGCTCCACGGCGGCCCCGGCGGTGGCGGTTCGGTGAAGTTGCGCCGGTTCCACGATCCGGCGCGTTACCGCATCGTGCTCTTCGACCAACGGGGTTGTGGCCGGAGCGCTCCCCACGCGGAACTCGAAGGCAACACCACCTGGGATCTCGTCGCGGACATTGAGCGCATCCGCGAGCACCTACGCGTCGATCGCTGGCAGGTGTTCGGGGGCTCGTGGGGCAGTACCCTCGCTCTTGCGTACGCGCAGAAGTTTCCGGCGCGGGTGTCCGAGCTCGTGTTGCGCGGCATCTTTTTGCTGCGCCGCACGGAACTCGAATGGTTTTACCAGCGGGGTGCCGGCGAGATTTTCCCCGAGGCCTTCGCGGAATACCTCGACGCGATTCCCGCGGCGGAGCACGGCGACCTCATCAGCGCGTACCACCGCCGCCTGACCAGTCCGGATCGCGCGGTTCGCATCGCCGCGGCGCGTGCCTGGTCCGTGTGGGAGGGCAAAACCAGTTACCTGGAAGCCAAACCCGAGGATTGGGCGCAAAACGCCGAGGACGAGTTCGCGCTCGCGTTCGCGCGCATCGAAAGCCACTACTTCGTCCACGGCGGATTTTTCGAGCGCGACGGGCAGTTGCTCCACGCTGCGCCCAAGCTCGCCGGTATCCCCGGCGTGATCGTGCAGGGGCGTTACGACGTCGTGTGCCCCGCGCGCAGTGCCTACGACCTGGCGCGGGCTTGGCCTGAGGCGACGCTGGTCGTGGTCCCCGACGCCGGCCACTCGGGCTTCGAGCCGGGCAATGTGGCGGCGCTGGTTGAGGCGACGGATCGCTTCGCAGGCGGCTGAGGCTTCGCAGGCGGCTGAGGTGGACGCGCGCGGTCCTGTGTTCTAACATGGTGCCGCGCCGCGCAGATCGGTGCATCCCCCGTGAACGAGTCCACACGTCCCCGCATCCGATCGGCCCGCCTCCGCGCGGGGGTCGTGTTCGTGGCGCTGGCGGTCCTTGCGCTCTTACTGCCCGGCTTGCACCTCGTCGCGGAGCCCCATGGCATCGACGCGGGCGGCAAACTCGTCCACACGGACCACGGCACGGGCTGCCACCACCACTGCGCCGAAGATGGCGCAGAGCCGATCGATCGGCAAGCACCCGCGGTCGCGCCCGAGCCGGGGTGCCACGAGCACCACTGCACAGACCTCGAGTGGTTGAGGGAGCGCCTCGCGGGCTACCTGACGCCCGCGCTCGCGGGTGGCATCCCGCTGATCGCGGAGGTCGACCGCGCCCTCCCGCACGGCGCGCCGCGCGTCGAGGTCGTGGCGCGGCTGCGGCTCGCGCCCAAGCACTCGCCACCCACCCTGGGTTGAAGCGCGCGCAGATCCGGCCCCACGGCCGCGGTTCTGCCCCTTCTTGCGAGAGCGGCGCGCGCGGGGTTATCCCGCGCGACAGCACGGGCGCACGGTGACCGCACTGCGGTGGCCGCGTTTCGCCCCGCTGGCCCCCCGCCGCGCGCCGCTTCCCGCGGCAAGCCCACCAATGGGCACGTAACCCTCGACTTCGCGCGGCGCCCACACGGGCGCGCCCACCGCGCCGCTACTGCGGCCCCGACCCAACGATCCCCATGGGGAACCCTCCCCGCTTCGTCCGTCCGCGCACGCCGCCGTGCCAACACACCCTCCCACCGCTTCGCCATACGCCGCCGACCGGGTCCCCGGCAGAGCCCGCGCCGGTCGAATCCACGCGCGTGCCTGCGCCCTTCCCCGCGCCGGACTTCGATTCCGCCGTCGCGGCCCATCTGCCCTCGATGCAGCGCACCGCGCGATCGATTGTCGCCAGCGACGACCTCGCCTGGGACGCCGTACAGGAGGTGTTGCTGCGGGTCTGGCGCCGCGGGTATTTGCCCCCCGAACCGCGGGCCGCGCTGTGCCACCTGGTGTCCCTTGCAGCGTTGCAGCAGTTGCGCGGACGCGGCCGGCGCGACCGCCACGAGTCCGCCGCGTGCCGCGCGCCGATGCACCGCCCCGCCGCGCCCGATCCGGCGGACGAGGCAGAGCGCGCCGAAAGCGGGCACGCGATTGCGGCGGCGTTGACGCGCCTCCCGGCCGACCAGCGCCTGGTTTTTCGGCTTTTCGAGCTGCACGGCCACGACTACGCGTGCATCGCGGAGCAACTTGGTGTGCCCGTCGGGACCGTGCGCTCGCGATTGTCGCGTGCCCGGGCGCGCCTCCGGGAGGAGTTGGACCCGCGTGCCGAAACCCGGTTGGGAATCCGGTTCCGCGCGGCGCAAGGGCCCCCGCAGAATTCCGAACGGGAACGCTGCCGGGTGCGGGTCGAACGATCTGGGCACCGTCTCGGGCACCCGAACGGTTAGGGTGATCGCCGAGCGGCCGGCTTTTGCCGCAAGTCCCCCCACGGAGCACCGACAGTGGCTCGAAACGATATTCCCGACGTGTTTCCTTCCGAGGGCTTCGCGCCCAAGGGCCCGCGACGTGGCCCCAGCCGCCCCACCGTGCAAGGTTTCCCGATCCACATCGCCCCCAAAGCCCTGTTTGCGGCTTTCGCCTTCATCTTCGTGGTCGGTTTTGTCGCGCTCCTGGCGCTAACTGGGCGGCTTGGACTGATCACGATCGACCCCGAACAGGTTGCGCTGAAGGTCAACTACGCGACGGGCAGCCAAACCGTCATCAATCAACCCGGTTACCAGATCTACCTGCCGTTCATCGAGCAGGTTTATCCCCTGGACCGGCGCATCCTGAACTTCGAAATGCGCGGGGATCGCTTCGCCGGCAACAGCCTCGTGCCGAAGCTGACCGTGCGCGCGAACGACGGTTCGAACTTCCGGTTCGAGAGCGTGGAGATCCAGTACGCTCTGATCCCCTCGGCAGTTGCGACGGTCGTCGCGGACTCGGGCCCTGGCGGCGGCTTCAAGAACGAATGGATCAAGGCGTTCACACGCTCCATCCTGCGCGATGAGTTCGGGCGTTACACCGCCGAGCAGATCGCCGACGCGGCGACGCTGCAAAACGCCTTCAGCTCGGCGAAAGAGCGCCTGGGCACCGCGCTCGAACCTTTCGGACTGCGCATCCTCGACATGCCGCAACAGCGGCCCAACTTCGATCCCGAGTACGAAAGCGCGATCGAGGACCGCAAGGTCGCCGACCAGTCGGTGGAGCGCCTGATTGCCATGGAGGACCAGTTGCGTCGCGAGCGCAATCAGCGTCTCGCCGGTGTTGAGCGCTTGAAGTCGATCGAACTTGAGTCCCTGCGCGGCGAACTCGACCGCGAGCGCCTGGGCGCTGAAAGGCAGGCTATCGAGCAGCGCCGGTCGTCGGACGCGTACGCCCTCGAGCGTGTTGCCGAGGGTTCTGCACAGCAGGCCCAGTCGATCGCGCGCGCGCGCGGTCTAACGGCCCAGTACACCATGGAGGCCGAGGGGGTCCAGGCGCGTGCGAACGCGCTGGCCGCCCGCGGCGAAATCGTTGTGCGCGAGGCGATCATCCAAAAGCTGGCGCGGATCAAATTCACGCTGCTGCCCTACAGCCGCGATTCAGAACCGAAGCGGCTCGAACACAGCGGGCTGGCCGGCGACACCAACCGCGCTGCCGCGACCGGAGGGAACTGAAATGGCGCTCCTGCGCAATCTCGTGATCGGCATCTTCGTGCTGCTGGTCGTTTTGGCCATCTCCGTGGCGCTTTTGATCGAGCGCATCGATCCGGCGACGATCGGCGTCAAGGTCAACAAGCTCGGCGGAGGAATCGTCGAGCACGACTATCGCACCGGCTACCACCTGGGCATCGTCGGGGTTCACAGTTGGACCCTGCTGGACGGACGGGTGCACTTCGTATCGTTCGCACGGGACGGCGAGGAGTACCGCGGTAGCGACACGAATGTCGACGCAACCAGCAGCCTCGACATCCGTACCAGCGACAACAACACGGCGTCGCTCGACGTCACGGTGGTTTATCGCATCATCCCGGGGCGCGGCTGGCAGCTGGTCCGCGACGGCCTCACGTTCAGCTACCGCGATCGGGTGCGCCAATCCATCCAAGGTGTACTGCGCGAGGAACTCTCGCAGTTGTCGCCGGACGATTTCGTACGCACCGACGTGCGGCTCGCGCGCGTCGAAGCGGCCCTACCAGCCCTGCGCGAAAATATCGAGCAATTTCACGTCGAACCGCTTTCGATCCTGATTCGCGCGGTGCGCTTCCCGGAAAAATACGAGGAGCAGCTCCAGCTCAAGCAGCTCACCCGCCAAAAAGCGCTACTCGCCGAAGCGCGCGAGCGTGAAGAGAAGCAGGAACAGGTCACCCAGTCGATCGAAAAGGAGACGGAAGCCCTCGAAAAACGTCTCTCGGCGGAATGGGACAAGCGGCTGCAGGAAGTGCGGTCCGACAATCAGGTCCGGATCGCGCAGATTCTGGCCGAATCCGAAATCTACGCGCGCACCACCCGGGCCGACGCGGATGCGTCCCACACTGGCGCGATAGCCGAGGGCGAACTCGCACTCGCGACGGCGGAGGCGCTGCGCGACCAACTGCGCAACGCTGCCCTCGACTCGGTGGGCGGCCGCATCCTGCTGGCGCGCCAGGCGGCGGAAAACCTACAGATCGACGAGGTCACGCTGAACTCCAACGACCCCGCGGTGCCAAGCGTGCTCGACCTCGACCAACTGGTGCGCCTGCTGCTCGGAACCTCCGGGAAGTAACGGGCTCTGCTCGCCTGGGTGCGCGGGCCGGGGGGCCCGTGCACCCACCGCGGCTGCGTTGCGAAATGAAGCGGTGCTGCGTTGCCTGGCGTCGAGTCGGCCCCAAACGCAACGGCCTGGCCATCACAAAGTTCCCGGCCTTAGGTCCACAGTGCGCATTTCGCCCACGGCTGCGGTAGCCGGGGTGACCTTCCTGGGTTCGTCGGACACCTGGGGTAGAGGTGGTGATCAGGAGAGTAACACGATTCAACGGCGGTGAAGTGCGGCACGCAGCCGCTCTTCTGGGGGAGCCGCGCGAAGCCAGCGCTCAAGCTGGCTGGAGCGAAGCGCGGCGGTGCGGGGGCGGAGCCCCCGCAGAAGGGTGTCCAGGGGTAGGCGACTCCCAAGTGGTTGAGAGGTCATCATCAGGCTGTGTCCGAATCGGCCTCGGCCGGGGTCTTGTACCCAAGCGCCGAATGGAGCCGTTGGCGGTTGTAGAAGACCTCGATGTCGTCGTGCGTTGCTCGCCGAGCATCGGTGAGCCCAGACCACTGGTGTTGATGGGCCCATTCCTGCTTGAAGATTCCCTCGGCGGCCACCTCAAATGCGGCCAGTTGGAGGGTGCTGGGGACGGGTCATTGTGTAGTGGAAGTTTGTTGGGTTGGCGAGCGGTTTTGGCGCTTGTACCGACCCGCGGACGGCACGTCGCCGCCGCCATTTTCAAAGCGCGTCGAAACCCATCGCCTGCGGCTGGTGGGAAATCGCCTCTGGGTAGAGGTTCGCGCGCAGCCCCTCGGGACACACGTACCGCCCCTTGCCATGCCTTCCACGCGCGTTAAGAGTGCCAACGAACGATGAGCGTCGACGACGAGTTCTACGTGGGCTACCTGAATCAGGACGCGCCGGCCACGGCGCGCTTTGCTCGGCGTGCGGCCCTTGGGTTCCTGGCCGTCGCACTGGGGCTGGGTTCCCTGTTTGCCATCAGCCAGAGCCGCTGGGGCTCCGGCAGCTTCGAGTTCGGCACCGTTCGCACGCTGTCCGGCATCTACCGGGCCGGCCCGGTTGCGCACCTCGAAATCGTGCACCCCGGCAACGGCGCCACGTCGAGCCGCTGGTTGCTCGTCGGGGAGGGTAAACACGGGGAGCCCGCGTCTTGGGCCCGCTTCGACGGGCAGCCCGTCGCGCTCGAGGGCACCCTGATCGGACGCGGCGGCACAACCATGGTGGAAGTTGCGGCTGCGGGTCCGCGCGCCTCGTCCGACGCCGATGCGCGCTCGGCCGCGAGCATCCCCGCCGAGCGCGCGCGCTCCCTCGGCCGCCGGCGAGTCGTGGGGGAAATCGTCGACTCCAAGTGTTGGCTCGGCGTGATGAATCCGGGCGAGCTGCGCACGCACCGAGCCTGCGCGATCCTCTGTGTGCGCGGGGGTGTGCCGCCGCTTGTGACGGTGTGGAACGCGACCGAGACGCCGGAGCAACTGCTCCTACTCGGCGCCGACGGGGAGCCGATCCATCAAGAGCTTTTGCCCTGGATCGCCCTGCCCGTCGAGCTGGAAGGGGATCTGTGGCGACTGGGGGACTTGTGGTTTTTGCAGTTGGACCCTGCCGGAATCCGACGCTGGGCGGGCTGACATCTGAAAAGGTTCGCGACGGCCAGCGCGAAGTCCCAGCGCGCACCGGGGTGCGTAGAGCGCCGTAGTCCGCAGCGGCACCGTACGCAGCGCCCCCACCCCCAACTGCTCCGCTCCATGCGACACCTGCTCTGCCTGCTCGCCCTCCCGCTCCTTTACCTGACGCCGTTCGCGCTCGGCCAAACCGAAGAGGCCGAACGCGCGAACCTCAAACACTACTCCCTGGGCAAGAGCCAACTCGCCCTCGATGGCTACGACCCGGTGGCCTACTTCGATGTGGGTGGCGGCAAACCCAAACGCGGTGCAAAGGACATCGCGGCGGAACACCGTGGTGTGCGCTACCGCTTCGTCAGCGAGTTGCACCGGGAGATCTTTTGGGCCGCCCCGCAACGCTTCGAGCCTGCCTACGGCGGTTGGTGCGCTTGGGCCATGGCGGACGGCTCGAGAACGGAGGTCGACCCGGAGTCGTTCCTCATCGAAGACGGCCGACTCCTCGTGTTCTACGACGGACTTTTTGGCGACACGCGCGCGAGCTGGCTGAAGGCCAAGGGCAACACGCTATACCCCAAGGCGGACGGTGCCTGGATGAAGCTCACCGCGGAATCCCGGCCTCCGACGCTCTACACCCACGCCCACCACCAGGCTGTCGCCCTGGACGGCGCCGACCCGCTGGCCCTTCTGCGCGGCGAGGTGATCACGGGGGATCCGCGTTTCGCCGTGCAACACGCAGGGCTCACCTACCACCTCGCAAGCGCCGAGGCCCGCGCGCAGTTCACCGCCCATCCGTTCGAAGCGCGCTTTGGCGGATGGTCGCCGCTCGCCCTCGCCGCGGGCGAACGCCGCCCCGGCAAAGCCGCCCACGCCGTCCCCGACGGCCAGACCATGATCCTGTTCGCCTCGGGCGACGAAGCCACCCTTTGGTCCACCTCCCGCCCCGCCCTCGAACCCGCCGCCGAAGCCGCGTGGCGATCGATCGTCACGCCCCACTGACAGCATCCCCACATCAACCCGAATCCACGCGAACCTCCCTCCGCCGCATCCTTCCACCCAGCGGGTCACCCCTACCCATTCGACCCGCTGGCGAAGCGACGGACGCGGGCGAGCCGTTCGCCAAATGGCGAGTCCATCAAAGCAGGGTCAGTCGTCCGAATCGGTCTTGGGTTCCACCTCTGTGGGCAGACCCGCCCGGCGGATCCAACCGATCTCGAGTGCAAACTCGCCATCCTGTTCGTCGGCGATCATCAGGCCCAGGGTACGCACGTTCTCGGGCGCTAGGGGCTCGGCGCGGACCTCGCGACCGCGGAACGTCGCGCGAAAATCGCGCAGCAACAGCGTGATCTCCGTCCACTCGCCTTGCGGTGCGCTGAAAGTCGCGCCATAACTTGGACCGTCGAACTCGTCGCCCGTGCGAAGACGCAACTGGTAGGTCTTGCCGTCGCCGCGCACCCGCAGCCGGAGCGCTTCGGTGCCCGCGGCGATCCACGGTCCAGGTTCGCTGCGCACCGAGGCGAAGCCGCCGTTGCTCGCGAGGCTCATCAAACCTTCGAAGCGCGCCGTCCCGTTGGCGGTTGCAACCATGCGGCTGCGTGAAATACCACCCATGACTCGATCGTCGATCGTGCTCCAGCGAGCCACGTCCTGATCCGTAGAAAAGTCGGCGACGGTGAGATCGATCACGGCCAGTTGAACCTCGAAGTAACGGCGTTCGCCGCGGACGGACGGCCCGTTGTATTCGAGCACTCGCTCGCCCGGGGTGGGAGCGAGGTGGTCGCGCCCGGCGACATACGCATGCAGCTCCGCGAGGGCAGCTTGAATGCGAGCGTTCGTGCTACGGCCCCGCTGGCCGAGGCTGACGAAGGTCGCTGGCTCGACGTCAAGCACCCTGACCGTGCCGTCGGATTCGATCGCGCCGACGTTTGGGCCCTGGTATAGGAAATCCATGGTCACTTCCCGTGCGTCCTCGCCCTCCAGTTCCGTCGCGACCGGAACGGTCATCGGGATGTCGCGTTGGGAGATGTGGCGGAACAGGCTCATGAAGGGGCCAAAGGTGCTCGAACCCATTTCGGCCCGCGCCAAGCGCGTGGTCGGGTAGCGCTTGAGCTCGATCTCTTCCAGGGTTGTCGGCTGGGGCCACCCCACCGGCATGGCGCCCTCGAGGGTCGGCTTGAAAGTCAACTCGTCAAGGGTCGCCGCGAAGGCCGGGCGTAAATCGCCGCCGCCCGCGATGCGCTCCCGAAAGCGTGAGGCCATTCGGCTGCCTTGCAGTTCGAAGAGGATGGCCCGGGAGACGTCGTCTAGGTCGAGCGTCGCCGTGGGAGCCAGGGCATCCCTAATCAGCTCGGCGGCGCGATCGCGGTCGGGAGCGAAGGCAGGCAACAGGGTCAGTGCGAGGCTAAGGGTGAACATGTGCGGTTCGGGCTGGCGGCCTGCTCAGCATTCGGATGGTCCGGCGGGCCGGATTCGCCAAACGCGGATTCCCAACCCGCAAACCTCCAGGGCGCGGCAGCACGCAACGCAATAGGGTCGCCTGGCAGTCCGAAGCTGAAGTCGAGCGCGAAGGAACGTGCCACGTGATTGCGATGTCCAGAGTCGTCGGGCCGTACGGTCCATCCCCCTTGCGCAAACGCGGATCGAGGTCTTGCCCGCGTGAGCGGTACCGCGAATCCGCAAGCAGTGCACGTCCGGTGTTAGCCCTGGGTCGCGTTGATGCCGCTGGGATGGTTGGCCGCCGCAAGCAGCGCAGCCCTATCGCGCAAGTCGGCGATGCCGCTGCTGTTTTGCCTCGCTGCGGGCCAGGCGCTTGAGGCGGCGCGCGCAAAGGACGTTGCCGCGGGCGCGGTGCTCTTGGCCGCCCTTGCGTCGTCGCGGTGGCGGCCTTCGTCTTTGGCCCGCGGATCGCAGCGCTCCTGAATCTGTAACCCGTCAGGGCGGGGCGACCCGTTCCGCGTCAGCGCCAGCGGAAGATCGTGAGGGCCACTGCGAAGGCGCCCGCTGCCCACGCGGCCAGGATGCCGAGTTCAGGCAGGATCGCGAACAGATCGCGGCCCTCCAGCATTGTTGCGCGCAGCGCGTCGTTGAGGGCGGAGAGCGGGATCAGCTTGAGGTAGGGGTGCAGGGCTTCGGGGAAGCGCTCGTAGGAAAAGAACACTCCGCAGAGCAGCCACATCGGCAGCATCGCGAAGTTCAGCAGCCCCGACGCGCCCTGGAGTGTCTGCGCGCGAGCCGTCACAGCGAGACCCAGGCCCGCGAACGTGAATGCCGCGAGCAGCGACAGCACCGCGAAGTCAAACGGGTTCGCGCGGAACGGCACGTCGAGGACAAACACGCCGAACAACACCAGCGCCGCCACCTCGAGCACCAGGAACACGAGGCGTGCCAGCAGGAACGACAGGAGGAACGAACTGCGCCGCATCGGCGTCACAAGCAGGCGCTTGAGCACCTTGCGCTGGCGCAGGTCGGCGAGTGCGAAGCCGATCACCCACATGCCCGTGCTCATCAGGTTGAGTCCGAGCAATCCGGGCAAGAGGAAGTCGACATAACGCGAGCCGCGCTCGCGCATGGGCGCGAGTTCCGCTTCGCCCGCCGGTTCGGCCCCGGGCGCCGTGCGCGCGAGCGCAAGTTCTACGGCGGTTCGGCCAGCGGCACCCTCGGGACGCTGTCCGTCGAAAACGAGCCGCGGCGGGTCACCCGGGAGCACGAGCACATCGACGCGACCACTCGAGATCTCGCGGCGCATCGCGACCTCGTCCGCGAAGGGGGCGATCTCCACTTCAAGGTTCACACCGTGGTCCGCGCCCAGGCGCTGCAACAGACTCGCCGCGGCGCTTGGGTCGGGGCCATCCAAAACCCGCACCTTCGCGATCGGCGCCGTTTCTCCGGAGAACGCAAAACCCAGCGCGGCCGCCATGATCACGGGGAACACGAAGACCCAAAAGAGCGCCTCCGGTTCGCGCAGGAACAGCAGCACGCGCACACGCACGAGCTCGAACAACGCGCTTCGATCAGCCATCGCGCAACTGCTTGCCGGTCAGGGAAACAAACACGTCCTCAAGCGTCGGGCGGTGCGTCGAGAGGTCCTCGAGCAGGATCCCGCGGGAGTCAAAGAGCTGCAGCAGCGCGGAAACAGCCGCCTGGGTGTCGGACACGACGAGCTCGCGCACGTCGGCGCCGACCCGCAGCGAGCTGACGCCGGGCAGCGCGAGGAAATCGGCTTCGAGGAGCCGCGCGGCAGCGACTTCGGATCCCGAGCGAGGCGCATAACGCACGATGCTCTGCGCGCCGAGCGCCGAGATCAGTTCCCCGGGGGTGCCCCGCGCCACGACACGGCCGCGGTCGACGACCACGAGTTCGTCCGCGAGGCGCTCGGCCTCTTCCATGTAGTGCGTCGTGAGCAGTGCGGTGCCACCCTCGCGCTTGAACTCTTCGACGATCTCCCACACACGCCGGCGCGCTTGCGGGTCGAGGCCCGTGGTCGGCTCGTCGAGAAACAGCAGCTCCGGATAGTTGACGAGCGCGCAGCCCAGGGTCAACCGCTGGCGCTGGCCGCCGGACAGATCATCGATGCGCGCGTTCTTCTTTTCAGTCAATCCGACACGCTCCAGGATCTCGCCCAGGTCGCGCCGCTTGCGGTAGAAGCTCTGGAACAGCCGCAGGGTCTCGAAGACCGTCAACTTGCGCTGCAGGTCCGTTTCCTGGAGCTGCACGCCAATGCGTTCGCGGATGCCCTGGGCGTCCTTATGCCACGTGCGCCCGAGCACCTCGACCTCACCCGCATCCGGGTCGCGCAGGCCCTCGAGGACCTCGATGGTCGTCGTTTTGCCAGCGCCATTGGGACCGAGGATGCCCAGACAAATGCCCGGACGCACCTCGAGGTCGAGCCCATCGACCGCGGTCAAGGCGCCATAACGCACCACCAAACCGGTGACGCGCACGGCCGCGCCCGTGTTCGCTGGAATCCCCGCTGTCGACCCCGCCCCCATTGCAGGGAACGGTACGGCGCGCAGCCGGGATTTTCGAGAGTGGCCATCTTCGCGGGTCGGCCCGGCAACCGTTACGCCCTCGTTCGTATCCGCACGACATCAACGGTGGGGATCTGCAAGGTTGCACCGGAAATCGCATCGATCTTCAAATTACCGAGTCGAGGGTCTCGCCCACTAAGCCCTACGTTGTCCAAATGGCCGGCGGCTGTGTCGGCGACGGGGTCTCTTGTACCTTGCGGCCCAGGGGGCTTCCGAGCCGCTCGCTTGCGTCGTAGAAGGGCGTCATGGAACCCCATGTCGCCACGGCCCTCGCAGCGGACCTTGAGTCCAGCTCGGGCACCCGGACCCGCCTCGGCGCCCTCGCCGCGGAGGGTCCGCTTTTCGTTTACGGCATCAAGGACGGTTGCCCGGTGAATCGGGTCGCCCAGGCGCATTTCGACGCCCTCGCCCGCGCCTACGCCGGGACCGTCCGGTTTGTCGGGATTTCGAACCACCGGCCCGACCAGTTTGGGCCGTGGCGCGACGAGCACGCGCCCAGTTACCCCGTGCTGTTCGACCCGAGCCGCGCGGTCATCCGCGGCCTCGGCATCCAAAGCTCGCCGTGGCTCGTGCGGATCGAGCCGGACGGCAAGGTTTCGGGGTCGTGGCCTGGGTTTGGGCGCGAGGGTTTGGGCGCCGTGAGCGGCGCGATGGCGCTGGCGGCCGGCCGCCCACCGGCGAAGCTCCCCTTCGAGGGCGCGCCCGAGAAAAATCGCTACGGCTGAGCGTTCTAACCTTCGCCCGCCGGTCGGCGGGCACCGTTTAGACCCCGGGAACCACGTCCCTGGGCCTGGATTCGGATTTTGTGGGGAACGGCGCCGCCCAGCGTCGTAGGAAAGGAGAGCGGGGGTCCGTAACCCCCGCCGCTGGGCCGTGCCCGGTGCCCCCTTTCCCAACCCTTTGAACCCATGTCCAAACCCAACCCCCTCGCGTGGCTCGGCGCCGTTGGCGTCGCAGCGCTCGCGTCCGCAGGTTGCAGTTCGACGGAGCCTATCGCGAATGGCGCAGCTGCGCCGAAATTCTCGCTCGCCGCGAGCGACGGCAAGACCCACACGCTGGAGAGCCTCACCTCCGGCGGAACGGTCTTCTTCTACGGCATCAAGAACGGCTGCCCCGTCAACGCGAAAGCCGAGGACTTCTACGACCAATTGGCACGTGCGTACGCCGGCAAGGCCACCTTCGTCGGTGTGTCGAACCTGACGGCCGACACGTTCCCCAAGTGGGACGAGAAGTTCGATCCGAGCTACACGGTCATTTTTGACCCGAAGAAGGAGCTGATCTCCGGCCTCGGAATGGAACGTTCCCCTTGGCTTGTGCAGGTGGGTCGCTCCGGCAAGGTCGTCAAGTCCTGGCCCGGATACAGCGGCCTCGACCTTGAGGACATGAGTGAGGCCATGGCCGCCTCCGCCGGCATCCAGCCCGCGGCACTCGACTTCGACGCGGCCCCCGCGGCGACCTCCTACGGCTGACCTTTTTGAAAAATTCGCCCGCCGGTCGGCGGGCTCGGCCGCAGCGTCCTCGCCTCCTCTACGGAGCCGAGGACGCTGCCAATTCCGGGCGTCCGGCGCGTCTGGATCGACGGGGATGCCGTCGCGTGGCTGGGTGCGCTTTCCATCAGGTGCACCGTCAGCAGCATGGCGCTGGGCTCGTCGGCGCGCACGTTGTGGGGGACCTCGGGCTTGAGCAGGAGCACTGTGCCCGGGAGCATCTCGTGAACTTCGCCGTCCACTTCGACCCGCAGTCTGCCTTCGAGGCCATGGATCGAGACGAGCCCGCGCGCCGAGTGCTCGCGCAGCTCACCCCCCGCTTCGAAGGCGAACAGCACTTGTGTCACGGGGCCGTGCTGCATCAACGCAATCTGGCGGTGGCCGCGCTCCGAACCCCGCTCCTCCGCCCGCAGGTCGCGCAGTTCGGCCGCAAGGGTAAAAACGTGGGTCCGTCCCTTGAAGCGCTCCTCGGGGTGAGCGCGCAACCGTTCGCCGTCTTGCTTCATAGAATCCTTCGCCGCGGGATACCCGCCGTTCGTTGAGCCTAGCTCCGTCTGCGTCGACAGCCGCAGGCGTGCGACGCTGCGGCGCTGCGCCCCTGCACAGCACGGGTCGCAAGCATCCCTAGGCGCGGGCCACCGCGGGTATCCAAGATCGGTCCGCTGCGCAGGGCTGCCTACGTGGGCCTTGCGCTTAAAACGTTGCGGTGGAGCGCACGCCCTGCGAAGTACAGCGGCGAGGTCTGCAGCGTTCTGCCGCACTTAGAACAATGGAAACTCCTCACGATTCCAACGCGCCGCGCAGAACCGCGGCCGCCGCCAAACGGCTGCGTGTCGGCTCCGCGGGAATCGCGGCCGTCGGGCTTGCCGTGGGCATCGGCGTCCTCGGAGGACTCGGTGCGTTCACCTTCGGCTACGGCGAGGGCCGCGCGTATCTCTCGAACGATCCCGCCGCCTGCACCAACTGCCACGTGATGCAGGGGCACTTCGATTCGTGGGCCCAATCAAGCCACCGCCACGTCGCGGTCTGCAACGACTGCCACCTTGCGCCGCACGCGGTCGGCAAGTGGGTCACAAAAGCGGACAACGGCTTTTTCCATTCACTCGCATTCACGACGGGCGCATTCCACGAGCCCATTCGGATCAAGCCACGCAACAGCCGCGTCACCCAGGCCGCATGCCTGTCCTGCCACGGTAAGTTCGTCGATCACATGCGCCCCGCCTCCAATGGGGGCGACATGCTGAGTTGTGTGCACTGCCATCGCGACGTCGGCCACGCCCACCGGTGAACTGAGCTTGAATCACCACTTCCTAAGGGTTTTGCCATGAGTGTTTTCCAATCCACACCGACCGCTCCAAGCGACGAACCGCCCCGCCCCACGCGCAACCGTCTTCGGCCGGCGTTGATCGTCGGATTGGTGCTCGCCACCGCCGTCGGGACGTTGGCGGTCACGTTCGTGCTGGTGACCATGTTCGAACACAAGGTGGATGCGCGCACACCCTTCGTGCGCGTCGTCGAATTGGACGAAACCAGCGTCGATCCTGTGCCCTGGGGATTGAACTGGCCGCACCACTACGACCAGTACCTTGCGACCGCGGGCGACCGCTTTTACGGCGGATCGTCGGCGCTGTCTGAAAGCAAGCTCGACACCCATCCGTGGCTCGCGCGGCTCTACGCCGGCTACGCATTCAGCATCGACTACCGCGAAGCGCGGGGGCACGCGTACATGCTCTACGACCAGGTGGTCACCGAGCGTGTCCACCAACGGCCCCAGGCGGGTGCATGTTTGCACTGCCACGGATCGGTCAACGTGCTCTACCGCAAGACCGGACTCGAGGCGTTGGGCCGCCCGGCCGACGAAGCCGCGTTGGCCGGCGACTTCCAGATGGACGCAGTGATCGCCGGATTTGAGGCGCTCAGCACCAAGCCGTACCACGAAGTGCTCGCGCTCCTGACGCAAATGCCCGACGGTACCCCAGAAGCCTCGAAGGGTGCGTTTGAATCCGCCCCGGTCGAGGGCTTCAAACGCGCGGACGCACCAGCGGGGCATTTCGACATGGACGCCGCGCACCCGGTGGGTTGCATCGACTGCCACGACCCCGCGACGATGGCATTGCGCGTCACGCGCCCGGGCTTCATGCGCGGCATCGCGGCGCTTGCGGCCAGCGACGCGGCGCTCCCGCACCTGCCCAGCGTCGAGCGCTGGCGGGGCACAGATCGCGCGGAACCCTACGACCCGAACGCGCTCGCGTCGCGCCAGGAGATGCGCTCTTTCGCCTGCGGCCAATGCCACGTGGAGTACTACTGCGCGACCAAGGACACCCTCACATTCCCCTGGGGCAACGGCCTCAAGGTGGAGGAGATCGAGCGCTTTTGGAATGAGCGCGAGTTCCCCGATGGCACAAGCTTCTACGACTACCTGCATGGTGAGACCGGCGCGCCGGTGCTGAAAGCGCAGCACCCGGAGTTCGAGCTGTGGAGCCAGGGGGTGCACGCCTCCGCGGGCGTGAGCTGCGCGGATTGCCACATGCCCTACGAGCGCTTGGGGGCGATGAAGCTCTCGAACCACAACGTGCGCAGTCCGATGGAGAACCTCAACAACGCGTGCCAAACCTGCCACAACGTCGACGAGAGCCAACTGCGCGCCCGCGTCGACGGAATCCAGCGGCGCACGGTGGAGTTGATGGAGCGCGCGGCGCACGCGATGACTCAAATGCTGGACGCGGTGCTGGAAGCCAAAGCCGCGGGTGCATCGGCGACCGAACTCGCGCCGATCTTCGAGCTGCAGTCCAAGTCGATGTGGCGCCTCGACTTCATCAGCAGCGAAAACAGCCGCGGTTTCCACGCACCCCAGGAGGCGGCGCGCATCCTCGGCGAATCGATCGACTTCAGCCGCCAGGCGCAGGCAATGGCGCTGCGGATGCGCGCGCCGCCCGCGCCCGACGTTTCGCAATTGCCGATCGAGCCGGTGCAGGGGGTCACGCCGTCGCCCCCAGGGTCAGGGCAATTGCCGCCTGAAGGACGGCGGTAAGAGCGCTCGCGCGGCCGCTCCAAGGCGGACCATAGGCCCGCGCTCCCGGCTGCGGGATGACACGCGACCTCAGAGCGCGGCCCCCGCGGCGACGGCTGGTCGGAACGCGGGTGAAGAACCCGGGTCAGCCCTCGGTGCGATTCAGCGCGCGTGTCGTGCGCGCGAGCGCTGCCGCCACCGATTTCGCCGCCGATGCCGCGCGTGCGTCGACCAGCGTGCCCTCGTTGTCAAAGGCTTCGTGTGCCTTCGACAGGCAGTACTGCTCCGGCACGACGTGCACCATCAGGTTGCCCAGGATGGCGCGCAGGTGGACGAGGCCGCGCAGGCCTCCCAACTGGCCGGGTGATGCAGAGACGAGCGCCGCAACTTTGCCGCGGAACGCCTTCAGGGCGGGCTCGTCCTTGGATTCCGTGCGGCTCGCCCAGTCGATCGCATTCTTCAGCGCGGCGCTGACCGAGCTGTTGTATTCGGGCGACGCGATCAAGAACGCCGGATGCGACACCATCAGCGCCTTGAAGCGACGCGCGTGCTCGGGTATCCCTTCGCGCGACTCAAGGTCCTCGCCGAAGATCGGCATCGGGTAGTCCGCGAGGTCGACGATGCGGACCGCGGCACCGTTTTCCTCGGCGCCCGTCGCGGCGACACGCAGGAGCTTTTTGTTGAAAGAGTCGCGACGCAGACTGCCCGCGAAGGCGAGGATTTCGAGCTGTGCCATGGGACGCGAAGGGAGCCGGGAGTGCGGAACGGCGTCGGTTCAGCACCCACGCTCGGCGGGAGACTAACCCCTTCGACGCGCTCCACGGGCACACTTCACGGAACTGCTTTACGGCCGGTCGCGCGGAGCCCCGTCGCCTCTATCGCGCTCGCGGCCGGGCTCCGAAGATTCCGAGCCCTCCCTGCGAACTGTCGACGGATGCTTTTGGTCGGAGCGCGGTGCCGGACTACCCCCTTCGCCGACCCACCGATTGAGCGGGTCGTCGACCGGTTCGCCCTCCTTGGGTGTCGTGGGTGGATCGCGCCGGATGACGTTTTCTTGATCGGCCGGCGGATCGTTGACCGGGCCTTTCCAACCCCGGGCGGAGCCTTTGGCGGCGCCGGGTTCGATCGGTCGGTTCGGGTTGGGACGCTCGTCGGGTGCGGGTCTCTGCATGGGGATAACCTTAGGTTTTAGGAGCCGTCGAACGCCGCGCGCGGACCCTGTAAGAATACGAGCTGGGGCTGACTCTTGCTGGCGTCGCGCGTCCTCCCGTCCAGCGCTCGGATGCGACTGGGTGCGGGTGCGCGCGAATCGTGCCGGCAAGGGGTCAGCCCCAGCGGTCCATCCGAATCGGGTTACCGATCAGTGGGAGCGACCGCCACCCGGGCTGCCGCCTTTCTGCTGGCCGCCCTGGTTGGGCTGACCGGCTTGACCACCCTTGTTGGGTTGGCCGGCTTGGGCGCCACGGGCACCGCCCGCCGCGTCCTTCGACGTCGGAGAGTCGGTGGAGCCCGGAGCTCCGGTGCGAAGACCGGGGCGGTTCGGGTCGGAGTGCTCGCCTTCGTCGCCCTCGGAAGGCTTGGCGTCCCCTTGCTTCTGACCCGCCTTACCGGCTTGGTCACCGGGGCGCTGGCCTTGCATGCCTTGGCCCTGGTTTTTCGGGGACTCGGAGGGGTTTTTGCCGCCCGGTTGTTGCTGTGCCATGGATTCTGTCTCCTGCTTGGGTTGTTCGTTGTGAGACTCGCTTGCGCGATCTGTCCAATGACAAGCAAGCCCCGTGCCGCGACGCGCTCTCTGCGGTGGATCCGCAATATGGTCGCCGGTGCCGACCCCCACTGCGACTGACGCGCGGTGCGAGCGCAGCTTCGAGGCGGCGTTGCAGCGTTTGCAGCTTCCGGCCAACGGATTGCAGAATGCTCCGCTCGCGTCCAGCAGCACCGCGCCGCGACCCGCGAAAACATGCTTTCGACGTCGCCCCTTCGCAACGCATCGGCCGTCGTGACGAACTTGCACCCGCGCTACGCGGGCGTTTCCGCCACGGTGCGTGCACTCGTGCCGCTCCAGCAGGAACGCCAACCGACGGCGGTGCTCGATTGGGGCAAGTTAGAGCTCTCCGGCACGATCGGACTGCGTGACCTCCTGCGTTTTGGGTGGGCGCCACCCGCTGGACAAACCCACCGCATCTGGCACGCGCGCCGCGCCGGTGAATTGCTTCTCGGCCTCGTACTGCGCGCCATTGGGCAACCCTGGCGCTTCGTCTACACCTCGCCTTCGCCGCGCCGCCACGGCGCGTGGTGGCGCGCGATCGTCAACCGCGCGGACGCCGTCATCGCAGTTACGGAGCGCGCCGCATCGTTCCTCGATTCGCATACCGCGGTCATCCCCCACGGTGTCGACACGCGCGTGTTCACACCCCCCGCATGCAAACGCGCGGCGTGGCGCGCGAGCGGCCTGCCGGGCAGTTACGGCATCGGACTCTTCGGGCGCATCCGCAAGGCAAAGGGAACCGACCTTTTTGTCGATGCGATGTGCTCCGTCCTGCCGCGGCATCCCGAGTTCACCGCGGTGATGACGGGACTGTGCAAGCCGCGCGACCGCGCGTTCAAGTTGGAGCTGGAAGAGCGCATCGCCGCCGCGGGACTGCGCGATCGGTGTGTGTTCCTGGGCGACCTCAATGGCGCGGCAATCCGCACGTGGTACCAGCGTGTGTCCCTGTGTGCCGCTCCCGCGCGCTCCGAGGGTTTCGGGCTGACACCGCTCGAGGCGATGGCGAGTGGGGCAGCCGCAGTGACGTCTCGCGAGGGTTTTTTCCCTGCGCTCATCGTCCCGGGGGTCAATGGCTCGATCGTGGACACCGGCGACGCCCAAGCCCTCGGCCGCGCCGTCGAAGAACTGATCCGCGATCCCGAGGCGTTGCTCGCCCTCGGCGCGCGGGCGCGGGCGGATGTCGTGGCGAACCACTCCATCGAGGTGGAAGTCGCCCGCATCCTCGAGGTGTACGCAGGGTTAGGTGTGGCGCCGGCGGCGAGGGCGCCCGGTTTGGAGCGGACGCGGCCGAATCGATAGGCTCCTGCGCCGGATCGTTCTGCCGAACCGTGTGCCCCCCCGGCCCGCGGCCGGCTTGCCCCCTCGACCTGCTGCCGACACGCCCGTGACCCTGAATCGAGTCGAGATCGTCGAGCGCCGCCTCGACGCGTATCTCGAGGGCGCGGTGCCCTCGTCGGAATCCCTGCCGCCCGATGCGCCGCTTTCGCGCAGCGGCACGCTCACGGTGCGGCGCGCGCTGGCGCTGTTCGAGGACCAGGTGCTCTCGCGTGCGCTCGATGTCACCGCGCGCGAACTGAAGCGACTGAACCAGGGCTTTTACACGATTTCGAGCGCAGGCCATGAGCAAAACGCGGTCGCCGGTGCGCTCGTTCGAACGAGCGATCCGTGTTTCCTGCACTATCGCTCCGGCGCACTGATGATGAGTCGCCTGCGCCAGCAGCCCGGTTCGACGCCGGTGTTCGACACGCTGCTCGGGCTCGTCGCAGCGTCCGACGATCCAACGAGCGGCGGTCGTCACAAAGTGTGGGGCAGCCGCGCCACATGGGTCCCGCCACAGACAAGCACCATTGCAAGCCACGTGCCCAAGGCGGTGGGCACCGCGTTCGCACTTTCGCGCGCGCGCCGCATCGGGTTGCCAACGGCGTTGCCGTCCGACACGATCGTGGTCTGTAGCTTCGGCGATGCGTCCGCCAACCACGCGACCGCACTCGCCGGCATCAACGCCGCGCGCTACTCCGCGCGCAAGGGCACACCCACGCCGGTGTTGTTCCTGTGCGAAGACAACGGGATCGGCATTTCGGTGGAAACACCACGCGGCTGGATCCAGGACGCATACGGCACGCAGCGGCATCTGCATTTTTTCGACGCGCGCGGGGAGCTCGACGAAATCTGGGAGACCGTCCGGCTCGCGGTGATGACGTGTCGAACTGCGCACGCGCCGGTGTTCCTGCGCCTCGAAACCGTGCGCTTGTGGGGCCATGCGGGAACCGATGTCGAAACGGGATACCGCTCGATTGAAGCCATCGAAGCGATCGAAGCTCGGGATCCGATCCTGCAAAACGCCCGCTTCCTCGTGGAGCGCGGCGCTGCGCATCCCGCTACGTTGCGCACGCTCGTTCAAACCGCCCGTGACCGTGTCCAGGCAGCGGCGCGCGAGGTCGTGTGCCGCCCGAAGTTGACGGATCGCGCCACGATCATGGCTCCACTCGCGCCCCACGACAAAGATGCGGTTCGGCGCGACGCGGTGCGTGTCGCCGACCCCGAGGCGCGGCAGCTCGCATTGGGCGGCCACTTGCCCGAAAACCAGAAGAAGCGCACGCTTGCGGCCCAACTCAACGCCGCGCTCGCCGATGCGCTGATCGCGCGTCCGAACACGCTGCTGTTCGGCGAGGACGTGGGCAAAAAGGGGGGTGTGTACGGCCTGACGATGGGGCTCGCGAAGCGCTTTGGTGCGGCGCGCGTCTTCGACACACTCCTCGACGAAACGACGATCCTGGGTGTTGCACAGGGTGCGGGGCATCTTGGGTTGTTGCCGATTCCCGAGATCCAGTACCTCGCATACATCCACAACGCGCTCGACCAGTTGCGAGGCGAAGCGTGCTCGCTCGCGTTTTTCTCGAACGGGCAGTTCACGAACCCGATGGTCGTGCGCATCGCGGGCCTCGCGTATCAGAAGGGATTTGGCGGGCACTTCCACAACGACGACTCGATTGGAGCGCTGCGCGACATTCCGGGCCTTGCCCTGTGCGTGGGTTCGCGGCCGGATCGCGCGGTGAAGTTGCTGCGCGCCGCTCTCGCGATGGCTCAGGTGCATGGACGCGTGGTTGCGTTCCTCGAGCCCATTGCGCTCTACCACGAGCGCGACCTGTTCGAAGCCGGGGACAACGGCTGGTTGTCGGAGTATCCGCCGCACGACGAGGTGCTGATGCCCGGCGACGTTTGTATCGACGGCGCGGCTGCGCAGGACATCCTGATCGTTTCCTACGCGAATGGTTTGCGGCTCAGTTTGCGCGCGGCGCGGCGATTGGAGCAGGAAATCGGTGTGCGCGCCCGCGTGCTCGATCTGTGCTGGCTCAATCCGCTGCCGTTCGACGCCATCGCGCAGCACGCCGCCGAATGCGGGCGTGTGCTCGTCGTCGACGAGTGCCGCGCGACCGCGGGCGGTGTCGCCGACGCGATCGTCGCGCAGCTCGCCGAGCATGGGCCGCGGGGAATCGAGATCGCGACCGTGCGCGCGGCGGACAGTTATGTGCCGCTTGGACCTGCGGCGGATCTTGTGCTCGTGCAGGAAGTTCAGATCTTGGCTGCCGCGCGGCGCCTCGTCGAGAACTCGGCCTTTGGAGCGCGGCGATGAACAGGATCGCGATCGTCTGCCCGGGGCGCGGTTCGTACACCGAAAAGAGCCTGAATTCACTGCCTGTGGACCATCCGTGGGTGCGCCGCGCCGACGAGATCCGCGCGGACCTCGACCTGCCCGCCATCGCCGAACTGGACCGCGCGGAGCGGTTCCGCGCCGCGGACCATTTGCGGCCCGCCAATGCCGCGGCGTTGATCTATTTGGTGTCGATGCTCGATGCCACGGTCGCCGCCGCGGGCCACCGGGTGGTTGCGGTCGCGGGCAATTCGATGGGCTGGTACACGGCGCTCGCCGTCGCGGGGGCGCTCTCCTTCGAGGACGGCTTTCGCCTCGTGCAGGAGATGGCGCTCATCCAGGAGCGCCACGGGGACGGCGGACAGGTGCTGTACCCCCTCGTCGACGAGGACTGGCGCGCCGATCCCGTACGCATCGCGGCCGTCGAGGCCGCGCTCGCGTCGTCACAGGGCGATGCGCTGCATTCGATCCATTTGGGTGGGTACGCGGTGCTCGCAGGAACCCAAAAGGGTGTTGCGCACCTTCTCAAGGAACTGCCCCAGCAGCGCTTGGGGGGCACGGTCTATCCATTCCGCCTGCTGCGGCACGGGCCGTACCACACACCGTGGCTAGCCGCGGTCACGGACGAAGCGCGCGAACGGCTCGCCGGATTGGAGTTCCAGCGGCCCCTCGCGACACTGATCGACGGGCGCGGGCGACAGCACAGCCCGTGGTCGGGCGACGTGGACACGCTGCGCGATTACACCTTCGGGCCCCAGGTGACCGAGCCCTACGACTTGAGTGCGAGCCTGCGTGTGCTGCTGCGCGAATACGCCCCCGATAGGATCCTGCTGCCGGGCCCGGGCAACACCCTCGGGGGGGTGCTGGGCCAAGTCCTGATCCAGGAGGGCTGGAGCGGGATCCGCGACAAGGCAGCGTTCCAAGCGGCGCAAGCGGCGCCCGACCCCTTGGTGGTTTCGCTGCGGCGTTGAACGGTTCGCTATGGACCAACTCCCGCTCCTGATCGCACTGCTTGCGGCCCTCGCGGGGGCGAGCCTGCTTGCGCCGCGGATCCGCGTGCCGCAGCCGGTGCTGCTCGCGCTGACGGGCGCCGCCGTGTCGTTCGCACCCGGCGTGCCGCGGGAACCCCTCGATCCCGCGCTGATCCTCGCGTTTTTCCTGCCGCCCCTGCTCTACGCGGACGCATTCCAAACATCCTGGAGCGATTTCCGCCGCTGGCTGAGGCCGATTCTGATGCTCGCCATCGGCCTCGTGGGGCTGACGGTCCTGACGGTCGGTCTTGCCGCGCGCTGGCTGCTTCCCGATTTGCCCTGGGCGGCCTGTTTCCTCCTCGGTGCGATCGTTTCGCCGACGGACACAGTCGCTGTGCAGGCCGTGCTGTCGCGCCTGCGCGTTCCGCGGCGTGTGACGGCGATCCTCGGCGGAGAGAGCCTCGTCAACGACGCCACGGGCCTCGTGGGTGTCCAATTGTGCATCGCCGTCCTGCTCCACGGCGCTTTCGAATGGAGCAACGTGGCGTTTGATTTTGGCTACGTAGCCGGGGGCGGCGTGGCGGTGGGCCTCGCCGTGGGAGCCCTTTTTGCCGCCGCCAACCGGTGGGTCAAGGAGCGCAGCGTCCTGCTCGTGCTCTCGCTGCTCGCGCCGTACATCGCGATGCACACGTCGTTCGCGCTGGGGTTATCGGGAGTGCTCGCGGTCGTGGTCGCGGGTTTTGTCGTCGCCTGGCGCATCCACATGGTGCCGCCCAACGCGCGCGTCGAGCTCTACGGCACCTGGGAAATGCTTGTGTTCGTGCTGAACGGGCTGTGCTTTTTGTACGTGGGTCTGGAGGCGCCGCGCATCCTGTTCGATTCGCGCATGTTCGAGGTGCGCGAGCTCATCGTGGCCGGGCTCGCGATCAGCGCGGTCGTGGTGTTGACTCGCATCGTGTGGATCATCCCCGCCGCCTACGTGCCCCTGTGGTTTTCGCGCACGCTCCGCGAGCGCGAAGGCGGGTACCCGCCGCCCAAGGGCGTTGCGCTCGCGTCCTGGTGCGGCGTGCGCGGCGCCGTCTCCCTCGCCGCCGCGCTCGCGGTGCCGACGATTTTGCCGTCGGGCGACGAATTCCCCGGGCGCACGGCGATCGTTGCGTGCACCCTCGTCGTGATCTTCGTCACGCTCATTTGCCAGGGCATGACGCTCTCGCCCCTCGTACGCATGCTCGGTCTGCGCGAAGACGCGGACGGCGAGCGGGAAGTACGCGCGGCACGTGAGCAGTTGTTGCGGGCCGGCATCGCGCGGTTGGACGATTTTTGCAGCGCGACGAGCTGCCCCATTGCGGTGCACCACTTCCGCGCAAGCATGGCCGACGAGCTCTCCTCCCTGCGCGAGCTCGATGAGCAGGAACGCACCTTCGCGCGGACGCGACTGGCCGTTTCTGACACGGTGCACCGGGAGGTGCTCGTGGCCCAATCCCGCGAACTCCTGAGCCTGCGCGACCGGGGCACAATCAACGACCAAACGTACGTCAGTCTGTTGCTCGAGCTCGATCGGCGCCAGGTCGTGGCACACCACCATTGATTGCAGGGTGGGTCGCCGCACTTGACCGTTGTGCGCCGGCGCGCTGGAGTGCGCGCATGAACCGCGCCTTTGCTCGACCGCTTGCCCTTGGATCGCTCCTGTGGCTCGCAGCGTGCGTGGGGGCGGGCGCCCGCGAGCTCGACGGCGACGGGGTGTTGCCCTCCGACGACCGCCTTCCCGTCGCGGCTCCGCCCGGACTTGTCGTCGAAATGCAGCGGCCGGACGTGCTCGCGGGGCCACGACTGCGCACGGTGTTCCTGGCGCGTGCCGTGGACGGCGGCGCTCCTATCCAACGCCTCATCGTCGAGGTGTGGGCCGACGACAACGGGGACGGCGCCCGGGGCGCGATCGAAGCGTGGACGCGTGTCGACGTCCACGAGCCCGCGGGGCGCGATTGGCTCGCCGCCCATGTTCAAGCTTGGTTTTCCCCTGGCGCGAGCCTGAGGTACGCTGTCGAAGTCCAGGGCGGCGGGTCCACGCGGATTGCGGCATCCGGCGCATTCCAGCGTTGAACGGGTCGGCCCGCCGATGGAACGGTTCGCGGGCCGGTGCGACACACCCCCCTCGCGCGTTTGGCGAACTTGGGGGAGACTTTCGACGTCTCTTCTTGGACGGCTCTGAAGCCCCGGGCCGGCAAGACCCAACGCCCCCATCGCGGGTAGGAACTCATACGCGTGTCAGTGTCCCCCCTCCGCGGCGTCCTCGTCGGCGCCGGAACCCTCTTCATCTTCACCCCCGCGGCCAGCGCCCAGTTCAACCAGCAGTGGGTGCGCTTCCAAAAAGACCCGGCGGGTCTGGTCACCCAGACCCCGCTGACCAACAACACGACCGAGACCGACGTCGCCTGGGGCGACCTCGACAAGGACGGTTGGATCGACATGGCGGTCGCGCGCAAGGAGCACTTCACGTCCCAGGGCAAGCGCCCGAACGTGCTCTTGATGAATGAAAACGGCGTCCTGACCGACCGCAGTGCGTTGTATGCGTCGGCGACGTTGGGCACCCCAATCGCGGACCAAGGTTTCCTCACGCCGACCAACGACCGCGACGTGGTCGTGGCGGACCTGGACAACGACGGCTGGCTGGATGTCGTGACCGCGACGACGCGCTCGGACGGTGATCCCAAGCACATCGGCCACCCCCGTGTGTATATGAACCTCGGCGAGGACCTGGCGGGCAACTGGCTCGGTCTGCGTTTCGAGAACGCGCGCTTCCCCCAGTTCTTCAATTTCCAAAACGGCACGCCGCACAACCCGTCGTTCTGCTCGGTCGACGCCGGCGACGTCACGAATGACGGCTTCGCGGACCTCTACTTCGGCGACTACGGCGGCTTCACGGCCGACCTCGACGACCGCCTCTGCATCAACAACAGCACGGGCTTCTTCGCGGACCAGTCCCAGGCGCGGATGACCTTCCAGATGCTCGAAAGCGCCTTCGGTGCCGCGGTCAAGATCCGCGACATGAACGGCGACGGGCTGAAGGACGTCGTCAAGCAGACGGCCCTGTTTGCGCCCCAGTACGTGTCTATCACCTACAACCGCCCGACCGCGCCCGGCAATTTCCAGATCTTCCACGACTTCCACGTCGGTTTTGCGCCGTACCACATCGACGTGGGCGAGCTGAACAACGACGGTCGCCTGGACATGATCTTCAGCGACGACGGTCAAGACCGCTTCCGCCTCAACACGGGCAACGACCCGTTCGGCCGCGCGATTTGGGGCCCTGCGAAGACCTATCAGTTCCTCGCCGGCGGTGACCAGGGCTTCGCCAGCAACAACCTCGTCGCCGACCTGAACATGGACGGTTGGAACGATGTGCTGATCTGCAACGTCGACGTTGACATCAACAACTACGGCGGCCGGTTGAACATCTACGCGAACCTGGGAACGGTTCCGGGCGCGGACATCGAAATGCGCGAGCAGCGCGAGTTCAACAACGACTCCGGCTGGATTGGCGTCGTTGGCATGACCGCCGCGGACATGCGTGACTGCCACGACGTCGCGGTGTTCGACAGCGACAACGATGGTGACAACGACATCTTCCTCACCCGCCGGGAAGGCAACGAAGTGTGGGTCAACCAGACCAACCCGACGTTCTGCCAGACGAACCTCGGCTTCGGCGGTCCCGGCACCGCGACGCTCAGTGTATGCGGCCAACCCCTGTGGTTTGGCAACACGTCGTTGCTCACAGTCCTATCGAACGTCCCGAGCACACCTGTGTTCCTCGCGATCGGAACGGACCAAGGTGCGCTGCCGATCTTCGGCGGCACGATCGTCACGGACCCGTTCCTGCTGCTGGTCAGCGGGCTGTTCACCGACGGCGCAGGTCGCATGCGCATTCCGATCACGTCTAAGGGCACGGCGCCTGACCTCGTCATCCAAGGCCTCGTCTTCGACCCGGCGCAATCGGAAGCGCTGGCGCTGACGAACGGTGTGCGTGTGAAGTTCAACTGAACCCGGAGCCACGTCGGCACGCGCGCCAGAAGCGCAGATCGCGCGCCGCGTGTGTCCGTCCGCGAAACCCCGGGCCCGGTGTGCTGTAGAGCACGCCGGGCCCTTCGCTTCAAGGCCGGGCGCATCGCGGGAATGCCCCCAGGAACCCGTTCGACGCCCCAGGCGTCCAAGGGCTGTCTCTTATACACATCTCCGAGCCCACGAGACTAAGGCGAATCTCGTATGCCGTCT
>ENA-ORBV01000640-ORBV01000640.1-microbial-mat-metagenome-genome-assembly--contig:-NODE-640-length-79714-cov-34.057184_pt1 | contig 79714 bp, 64 predicted proteins | sample MGYA00237777_ERZ505514 | MGnify/ENA primary metagenome ERZ505514 (study PRJEB26160, sample SAMN06269048) | microbial mat metagenome | isolation source: Oligotrophic lake microbial mat | place...
GTGTACGACATTCGCGATCTGATCATCAACATCCCCGACTTTGACAACGCCCCCGCCACCGCCGCGACCGCCGGATTGCTGTTGCTGCAGGTTAAAATCGGGGGCGTTGTCAAAGTCGGGGATGTTGATGATCAGATCGCGAATGTCGTACACGCGGGTGACCACGTTGGCCGACAGGTCTTCTTCGGTGCTGATGGTGATGACGCCTTCGTCAATCGTGTAAGCCAGCTTCACCGTGCCGCCGCCCACTTCGTTCAACACGGTGCTGAGCACTTTGCTGAACTTCACGTCGCGCAGGCGCGCCGAAACCTGAGCATCTTTAGCGATGCCGGCCGCTTCCAGGGCGCGCCAGTTGACGAAGATGTTGGTCTGGCTCACGTCACGCAAAAAGTCGACCACATCGCTGAACGCCACGTTGCTGAAGTTGATTTCCGGCAGCTTGCGCTCCAGCGCGCCGCTGACGAGCTGATCTTCCTGGCTGGCGCCGCGTTCGGCTTCCACCGTGCGGTCGCGCAGTTCTGCAAGCTCCGGCCAGTTTTCCGGGTAGCGAAGGATGTCGTTGTAAGGAATGCGCCGCTCTTCGTTTTCAATCAGCACTTCGGTCATCTGACGATCAAACAGTTCGCGATGCTTCCGCTGCTTGGCGAACTGGGCCTGATCGAGCAGGAACGGACGCATCCCGTTGGCGTAATCGTCGTTCTTATCGAGCACCAGAATCTGGTCGACCGCGTTCAGGGCCTGTTTCCACTCACGCTGCCGCGTTTGCTCCATCGCGGTGCGGCGCAGCGTTTTGATCGTGGCGATGCGCTGCTCTCGCTCGGCGGCTTCTTTTGCCTTCTGCAGTGCCACCGCTTCGGCCGATGCGGCCTGGGCGGCATCGGACTCGAACGCGAGGCGGCTTTGCTCCAGCCGGTTCTGCGTTTCGGCAATCACGGCATCAAACCGGTTGATTTCTTCGTTCTGGAAAATGGTTGGATCGGTCGCCCGCGCGATTCGCGCCTGCGAAAGCGCCGCTTCGGCGTCTTTATAGCTGTTGGCGGCGATGTTGCGGTTGGCGTTCGAAATTGAATTATCGAACGAATAGCTAATCGCTTCACGGCGGGCGCGAATCTGCTTATCTAAGTCCGAGAGCAAATCGCGCGCCGCGGGCTCACGGTTGGTGAGCTGCAACATACGATTGCGACCGGCGGCGGCTTCGGCGTTTGCCGCGTCGAGGTTGCCGGCTTGGGTGTAAAGCGTCAACGCTTCATCAAGCTTGCTGGCGGCGGCGGCTTCATCGGCCTGCCTGACCAATTCCCGCGCATCAAACGCGCGCTTCTCAGTTTCGGCTCTGGTCAGCTCGGCAGTGCGCTGCAGGTCTTGCTGAACGGTGGGAATGCCCGGATCGATCTGCACGACGGCGGGTGCAAAGTCGGCGGGGGTTTTGAGCGGAACGACCACCGCAGGCATTTCGACCGGGGGAGTGGCAGTTGGCACTTGGACGACGCCAGTTCCAGGCGTTTCTGTGGGGGGCATCGGCTGCTCGGCGGCTTTCGCCATGATGGCGGCGGCCTCTGCTTCCTTCGCGGCCAATGAGGCGGCTTCGGCCTCCCGGGCGCCAGCTTCGGTCGCTTCACGCTCGGAGCGGGCCTGGGCTTCGGCCATGGCGCGGGCCACGTCGGCCTGCTCTTTGGCATCCATGCGGGCCAATAGCTTGTCGGCGGAATCTTCAAAGAGGCCCGGCTTGTAGCCGAGATTTCTAGCCAAAATGAGGTTTTCCCGCGCGGCAGCCCAATCGCCCCGCCGGTATTGCTCGCGACCCATCTGGTATGCGTCGCGCGATTGCTTCTTTACATCCCCCACGGCGGCTTTGGCGGCTTGCTCTTCGAACGGCTGCGCGGCCTTTGCGGCGGCTTCGGGCGTAGGCTCGATCGGGCGGGCTTGGACTTCCTTCACCGCAACCGCCGTACCGGTAAACCCGGCGGCGAGGCGTTCGTTTGTCTCCCTCAGGTAATCGCCGACGCTCTTTTCAAACAAGCCGGCGCGATAATTGGCCGCCTTCAACTGCTCCAGCTTCGGCTTGGCATCGGCATATCGGCCGGCTTTGTAGTCGGCCTTGGCCGACGCATAAACGCTCTTGAGGTCGGTGCTGGCCTTGCGGGCGATGTTCTCGGCGACCGCGATCTGCTCGCGCGATTTTGCCCGGGTGCCTTCATCGGCAAACCGGTTTTCGGCGGCGACGCGATACTGTTCGATCGCCTCGACCGAATTCCCCGCCGCCAGCGCCGCCTCACCCTTTTCGAACGCGGCGCGGGCACCGCGCCGCTCACTCGCGCCGCTTTCGGCTTTGGCGAGCATGTCGGCGAACGTCTGGCGGGTTGCAGAATCCCAGCCGTCTTGCGGCGTGACCTGCTGAAGGGTTGCCAACGCCTCTTCGTATTGCTTGTTATTCAGCTCATCAACGCCCTTTTTCAGCAATTCCTGTGCGCTGAGCGGCGTCGACTGTAAGGAAAGGTTGATGGCAATGGGCTGGTCGTCCACCGTTCGGACGCCGGAATCTACCGGCGTAAGCGATGTCGGCTCCTCCCGCGCGCTGGCGGGCGTAAGCGCAATCACCGGCAGCGCGATCGCCGCCGCGCACGCAATCCGGGCCAGCCTGCACCTCGGGGTGCGGTTAAACCTGATGGAAGTTGTAAGCGACGATGGGTCGAGATCGCTGAAGAACACGATCTTCCTCCTGAGCAGCTTGTAGCCGTTGGGCAGGTTGGTGCGTCCACGTAACCCGTTCCGCCGACTGAACTTCCCACGCGTTACAGCCAGCCGACCAACTCTGTCCACCGCAACGGTGGGCAGGGCCGAACAGGACAACGATGCTCGGACGATCGAGGCATGCGCGGGAATCTCAACTCGATGCAAGTCCTTGGTGACACTCTTAAGAGCGAGCAGGCGGCAGCACCTGACCCGGCGGCAGTCGAACAATCAGTCGAACATTTCAGCGCCGTTGGCCCGCCTTCCACAATCAGACCCCGGTTTTCGCCGAACCGGTTATAGGGCAAACGGCGCACATTTTCACAAAACCACTACCGAACCACAGGGGCATTCTCGTGGCTTTCCCTGTTCCATGCGGGTTTTTCGACAGTTCACACCGCTTAAAAACCCGCCGCGGCAACCCGTTCGACGCCGGTTGCCACGCGGGGCGGAAATCTAACCGAACCGGATAAGCGTTTCAAATAAAAAGGGTTGTATCAACGGTAGAAATGCGCGTCCGATACGGTTGCGGAGGTCCGAGAACACGGTGGCAACGCCGATAAATCGCTGGAACACCCTCGATTCGGTACAATGCGGGCGATTCAACACTTCAGGAAGCCTATGGATTTAAACGGCCTGCTCAAATTCGGCGTGGACAACAACGCCTCCGATATTCATGTGCAGGCGGGCCTTCCCCCGCGGGTGCGGATTGGCGGGGTGATGCGCGCCGTCACTCTGCCGGCGCCCAACGATGATGCGGTGCGGAACTTCATCGCCAGCCTCGCCCCGCCGCGCATGCAGGCGGATTTAGATCAGCGGATCATCAATGGGATGGATTTTTCCTACTCCACCGACTCGGGCGCGCGACTGCGCTGCTCGGCGTACCAGCAGCTCGGGTCGGCGGGGATTGCGATGCGCGTGGTGAAGGGGAAAATCCCTTCGATTCAGGCGCTGAATTTGCCACAGACCGTCGCCGACATCGCCCTCGCCCGTCGCGGGCTTACGCTGGTGACCGGCACAACCGGCAGCGGCAAATCGACCACGCTGGCGGCGATGATCGATCTCATCAACACTTCTTTCCCGGCTAAAATTATCTGTATCGAAGACCCGGTGGAATACCTGCACGTGCCCAAGCAGGCGCTGATTTCGCAACTGGAAGTCGGCAGCGACACGCCGAACTTTGAGCAGGCGTTACGACAATCGCTTCGGCAAGACCCGGATGTGATTCTGGTCGGCGAACTGCGCGACGTGGACACGCTGAAAATCGCCCTCCGCGCCGCCGACACGGGGCATCAGGTGCTCTCAACGGTTCACAGCGCCAGCGCGCCGCAAACGGTTGAGCGCATCATCGCCATGTTTCCCCCCGCGGAGCACAAATTGCTGCTCACGCAATTGGCGACGAACCTCGAAGCGATTATTTCGCAGCGACTGCTCATCTGCCGAGACGGCCAGCGCCGCCCCGCGGTCGAAATCCTCCGCGGCGGGCCGGTGCCGACGAAATACATCCTCGAAGGCCGCGCCATGGAACTCGGCGACTACCTCAAAACCGCCGGCAACGGCCAGCAGACGTTTGACCAGGATCTGCTGGGCATGTTCAAGAAGGAACTGATCACCTACGCCGAGGCCATGCACAACGCCAGCAGCCCCGAATCGCTGCAAATGAGCCTGCGCGGCATCGGCGGCAGCGCCACGGTGAGCGAAACAGTAAAACGCGGCGGGTGAGCCGCGGATGAACGCAGATAAGATAGAAGAGTTTGTGTCTCCCCCTCCATGTACTCAGGGAAGGGGTTGGGGGGAGGTCGGCGGCGGAGGGCGCACTTCGCGCTCGACCCTCCGCCAAGTCTCGCTCCACGAATTCGTTTGGATTTTTGCTCATAGTCGATGAAGGGTGAATGGTCGGATCGAAGCCTCTCATATTCCTGCTGCTTTGGCTGTTGTCATTGGCAATCATGCTGGTGGGTTTGAGCGGGCAACCGGTCGATCGCACGCAGGAAGCCCGCGTGTTGGTTACCGCGCGAGAGATGACCGACAAACCCGTGCAACAATGGCTGTTGCCGACATTGAACGGCCAGCCGCGGTTTCAAAAACCGCCGCTGGCGCCTTGGCTTTCGGCGGCGGCGTTTAAAGTCATTGGCGTGACCGAGTTCGCCGGCCGGCTGCCGGCGGTGCTTTGCGGGTGGCTGACGCTGGCGATCGTTTTCTGTTGGGCCCGATCCGTCGCCGGCGACCGCGCCGGTGTGATGGCGGCGGCGGGGCTGCTCGGGTCGTACCTGTTTTTTCGCATGACTCGGCTCGCCGAGACCGACGCCATCGCCATGCCGTGGGTGACGCTGGCGTTTTTTGCAATCTGGCAGGCAACGCGCCACGACGACCCATCAACACCGATCCAAAGCCGCTTCAGTGCCACAACCTATTTCCACCTCGCCGCCGCCGCTTGCGGCTTAGCGGTGATGGCCAAGGGCGCGCCGGCGCTTTTCCCGCTCATCTTTCTTATCAGCTTGTGCATCGCGCGCCGCACCGCGCGCCCGCTGAGCGTGTTTCTTCGCAGCGGCGCATTGCTGACCTTCGCGGTCATCGCCCTGCCGTGGTTCGCCTATATCTGGCTCGATCCCGAGTCACGTCGCGTGATGGCCCACGAAACATCAATCTTAGTTTCCGGCGGCGGGCATGAGGGCTGGTTCTTTCAATATTTTCTCTGGATCGGCATGAGCGCGCTTCCGTGGACAGGGTTTGTCGTCATCGCCCTCGTGCGCGCCGCTGCAGCCTTTCGCCGCGACGGGGTTTCGCGCGAACTGAGCGTCGCCGGCTGGAGCGTGCTGCTGCCGCTGCTGGTCGCGGGGCAAAAGCAGCCGCACTATCTCATGTCGTTCATGCCAATTCTGATGGTGCTGACGGCGGTGGAGATCGAACGGTTGATGCGCGAGTCGGCGGCGGCCCGGAAACTCCTGATGCGCGTCATGGCCGCCACCCTCGTCGCCGGTGCAGCGGCGGGAGTGGCGCTGCTGGTAGTTGCAACCACGGGCGGAATGCGTGTGCCGTGGCTTGGCTATTTGGTTGCGATCATGCTTCTATTGACGATGACGATCACCGCCGTGATCGCGGCCCGGCGCGGATTGGTAGTGGCGCTGGCATCGCTCGGCGTAGCTGCGCCGATTCTTTTTGTCGCGGGCTTTTCGTATCTATGGCCAGCTCAGTCGAACGGGCTGAACCACCGCGACCTCGCAATTCTCATTCGCTCAAAAACCGCCGCAGGCCCTATCGCATGGTGGGGTGAAAATGATTCACTGTGCCTTACTTTTTATTTGAAGCAGGTGATGCCCAGCTTCGATGAGGACCCCGCAACACCCGATCAACTTCCGCCGGCGGGCACAAACTTAATTGATTTCGAGCCAATCGCCCGGAAGATCGAAACCCCCACGGGATTTGTAACGGCCCTGACGATAGACGTGCACGATGAACGCTTGTTCGTGTTCATACCATCGACTCCCGCCCGACCTCGCATCGATTAAACCTTTGCAAAACTCACACTTTGCCTCTGCCGCGCGACGCTCATACGATGAACGACTCGACATGAGCAGCACCCAAAAATACATTCGCATCAAAGGCGCCCGCGAGCACAACTTAAAAAATATCGATGTCGAGATTCCGCGCGATAAGCTCGTGGTGGTCACGGGCCTGTCTGGGAGCGGGAAAAGCACGCTGGCGTTCGATACGGTGTACGCCGAGGGGCAGCGGAAATACATGGAATCGCTGTCGGCGTACGCGCGGCAGTTTCTGGACATGCTCCAGAAGCCCGACATTGATGAAATTGAAGGCCTCCCGCCGACGATAGCGATCGAGCAGCGGTCGGCGTCTTCCAACCCGCGGTCGATCGTTGCCACGACCACCGAAATTTATGATTACCTGCGCGTGCTGTTCGCCCGCGCCGGCACGCCCCACTGCTGGGTGTGCGGTAAACCGATTTCATCTCAAAGCGCCTCGCAAATCGTCGATGCCGTGATGAAAAACTCCGCCGGCACGAAGGTGATGATTCTTTCGCCGCTGGTCCGGCAGCAGAAGGGAGAGCACAAAGAAATCTTCGGCGCGATCCACAAGCAGGGCTTCGTGCGCGCCCGTGTCGACGGCGAAATCATCGAGTTAAACGCCTCCACGCCGGGACAGAGCGCAGCGCCGTCGCGGCTCGGCCCAGATCTCGCAAAAACCTTTAAACACGATATTGAAGCCGTCGTCGACCGCATCGTGCTCAAGCCTGAAATCCGCAGCCGATGCGCCGATTCGATCGAGACGGCGCTCAAGCTGTCGCAAGGCCTGGTGATCATCGCAATCGACAACGGCGGGAAATGGATCGATCAGGTTTACAGCGAGAAATTCGCCTGCACCGATCACCCGCAGGCCAGCCTGCCGGAGCTTGAACCGCGCGTGTTCAGCTTTAACTCGCCGCAGGGGGCGTGCCCCACGTGTCACGGGCTTGGCACCGTGCAGGAATTCGACCCGGAAATGGTCGTGCCCGACGACGCCCTGACGATGGAAACCGGCGCGATCGAACCGTGGCGAAAAAACGGCAAGCGGATGAACATCTTCTACAGCCGCGTGCTGCGGCAGTTTTCAAAGGACTTCGGCATCGGCTATTCCGCGCCGTTCAAAGCCATTGATAAGAAAGTGAGAGACATCCTCTTCTTTGGCACCGAGGCCAAAGGCGATCTTGGCACGGGCACGGAGTTCGAAGGCGTCATTCCCAACTTACAACGCCGGTTCGAAAACACCGAGAGCGAATGGGTGAAGCACAAGCTGCAGGAATACATGTCGGAACAGCCGTGCGAAACCTGCCACGGTACGCGGCTTAAGCCCGAAGTGCTGGCGGTCAGAATTCGTAGCACGGGTTTCCAACCCATTCTTCCTCCTGCTATCAACGGCGACGGGGCAAAGAAGAAACAGAAAAACAAAGAGAAGAATGGGTTGGAAACCCATGCTACGGTTCATCTTCCCGGTTCTTCGATCCACGACATCACCATCATGACGGTGGAACACGCGAAGGCATTCTTTGAGAATCTCAAGCTCGGCAAGGAAGGAACCAAGATCGCCGAGCCGATCGTGCGCGAGATTGGCGCGCGGCTGGGGTTCATGGTGGATGTGGGCCTCGGCTATCTCACGCTCGATCGCAAAACCGGCTCGCTCTCCGGCGGGGAGGCTCAGCGCATTCGTCTCGCAACACAGGTGGGATCAGGGCTTGTCGGCGTGGCTTATGTGCTGGATGAACCTACTATCGGCCTTCACCAGCGCGACAACACGCGGCTCATTCGCACGCTGCTGCGATTGCGCGATATCGGCAACAGCGTGATCATGGTGGAACACGACGAAGACTGCATTCGCGCCGCCGACCACCTGATTGATATCGGCCCCGGCGCCGGCGTGCACGGCGGGACCATCGTCGCCCAAGGCGATATGCCGGCGGTGCTGGCCCAGCGGAACAGCGTGACCGTGAAATACATCACCGGCGAACTGGGCATCGCCGTTCCTCCGGCTCGAAGACCCGTCAACCCCGCCAAAGCCGCCATCGAACTTAAGGGCTGCACCGCCAACAACTTAAAAGATGTGAACGTGAAGATTCCGCTCGGCGGAATTGTGTGCGTTACGGGCGTAAGCGGCAGCGGCAAGTCGACGCTGGTCAATCAAACCCTTCTGCCCGCGCTAAAACGAAAAATCTACAGCAGCCGCGTGCGCGCCGGGGCACATAAAGTGATCAACGGGTTGAACAAAATTGATAAGGTGATCGAGATCGACCAATCCCCCATCGGCCGCACGCCGCGCAGTAATCCGGCGACTTACACCGGCGTGTTCGACGACATTCGCAAAACGTTTGCGCAGACCCGTGAAGCCAAAATCCGCGGGTACGAAATGGGCCGGTTCAGCTTCAACGTCAAAGGCGGCCGGTGCGAATCGTGCCAGGGCCAGGGGACTAAATGCATCGAAATGCACTTTCTCCCAGATGTGTACGTGAACTGCGAAGTATGCCACGGCAGCCGCTACAACGCGCAGACTCTCGAAATTCATTACCGCGGAAAGAACATCGCCGAAGTGTTGAATATGACGATCGAAGAAGCCCTTCACTTCTTCGAAAATTTTCCGCGCGTGCACCAGATGCTCAAGGCGATCAATGATGTCGGCCTGGGTTACGTCAAACTCGGCCAACCCAGCACCCAACTCTCCGGCGGAGAGGCTCAGCGCGTCAAACTGTCCACAGAACTCGGCAAAACCGCCACCGGCCACACGCTCTATGTCCTCGATGAACCGACGACGGGCCTGCACTTCGCTGACATTCAAAACCTGCTGCACGTCCTTAACCGCCTGGCCGACATGGGCAATACAGTGCTGGTAATCGAACACAACCTCGACGTGATCAAGTGCGCCGACTGGATCATTGACATGGGCCCCGAAGGCGGCGCGGGCGGCGGACAGGTGATCGCCACGGGCACGCCGGAGGAATTGGTCACCATCAAGGGGAGCTTTACGGGGGAATATCTCAAGCGCAAACTCGAGCCGGTGAAGGCGGGGAAGCGTGCGTGATAGCCGCTTGTACTAATTTACTCTTTAGCTTGCTAAAACCCCTCATCCACCTTCTGCAAATAGGCAAAAAAACACATCCGCTCCTTCCCCTCATTCATCCCGCGCAGGGAAAAGAGTTTGAAAAACCACGTTCGGTCCTGTTCGGTGGGTTCGTCGCCGGGGGCCGATGCGCCGCCGACAAGCTCGGACGGCTCGGCGTTCATGATGGAACCCAAGTGCAGAATATCCATCTCGTCGGCGGTTTGGGTGGAGAGGGCGGATGCGCTGTGCTTGCGGACAATTTCCCGCAGGTATCGCTCGGCCATGTTGATGGTGACGGCATCGAGCGCATCGAGATACGCCAGCGTAGGCGCATCCTGTTTCCACCCGTGACTTTGGCGTTCTTCGTCCCGGCATTGGTTGAGCGCGGCATCAAAGTGGGCCTGCAGGCGCTCGTAAAACGAATCGACCTGCTCGCCCTCGATCCAGCGCACCATCATCACCTCACCGGGGCGCCGGTGGATGTGATAGTCGTTGGGCGAAAGGTTGTCTTCCGCAAAGCGATTCAACAACGCCGCCGCGTCAGCCGCGGATGTTTCGGGCAGAACCGGACTATCGGGCAATTTTGACTTTTCCAGCTTCCCAATCCCCCGCTGCACGTCTCGGGCGATATCCGCATTCAACCCCCCGACGATCTGCGCATCAAACTTCCGCGTAGCCTCAAACACCGCGCACAATTCCGCGTGCATGCGGAACTCGTCGGCCTTTTCTTTCGCCCGCTGGCTCGGGGTGGCGGCACGCTCCGCGGGGCTTTCTTCGGGTTCTTCGAACATAGTTTAATAAGATTACCCGAAATCAAAGCATCGGCGGATCGGGGCGTTGGGGCGAATCGACGGTGCGGGTAAGGTATTGATTCTTCATGCCCCCCGCCGCCGGCGAAACTCGACCGACCTGGTGCGAATTGGATCATCATTCGCTCGCAGACTTTGTGCGCGCGCACGGCTACTCGCCGACGAATGTGCCGCACATCCTGCGCTCGTGGTACAAGCATGACGGCGAGCTCAACGATTGGGCCAAATCGCGCATCGGCCCGCGCTTGGCGGCTTTGCTCGCCGAGCACATTGCGCCGATCGCGTCGCGCGTGAGCCACCGCCACCAAAGTGCAGATGGCACGGTGAAGCTGCTGATCGATCTCCCCGTCCATGTACCCATCGATCTCCCCCTGCATGTACTCGTCGATGATCTCCCCCTCCATGTATTCAGGGAGGGGGCCGGGGGGGAGGGTTCTTTTTCCCCGCAATCCCCCGCTAAGTTTGCCGCCACCCTCCCCCTAGCCCCCTCCCGGAGTACCAGGAGGGGGAGTAACAGCGCCGAATGCGTCCTCATGCCCGCCTACCGTGCCGGTCGGGCGATGGCGTGTGTGTCGTCGCAGATCGGCTGTGCGATGGGATGTGAATTTTGTGCGTCAACCAAGAACGGCCTGGAGCGCAATCTCAGCGCCGGCGAGATCGTCGAGCAATTTGTACATTTGCAGCGGGAAGCGCGGCTGCAGAATCGCCGCATCACGTCGCTGGTATTTATGGGCATGGGCGAACCGATGCAGAATCTCGCCGCCGTCATCCCCGCGATTCGGCGGATCGCCGATCCTGATTTGGGTGCCGTCGGCTGGCGACAGGTGACGGTGAGCACCGTGGGCATCGTACCGGGTATTGATGAGTTGGCGGATGCCGATATGAACGTGCACCTGGCCCTCTCCCTCCACACAGCCGACGATGAGCTGCGCTCGCAGATCGTGCCGATGAACCGGAAGTACAACATTGAAGCGATCATGACCGCCACCAAACGGTTCTACGACCGCACCGGACGAATTGTCACGATCGAGTGGTGCCTGATCGCCGGCGTAAACGACACCGACGCCCAGGCCGACGCGCTCGCGGCCCTGCTGCGCCGTTTCGATTTCCTGCGACGCGCCCGCGTGAATGTAATCCCGTTCAACCCCATTGGCGCCCCAGCCAATTTACGACCCGCGAGCGTAAGCGACCGGATTCCACCCGCAACCCCTATGGCCGACCACAAGTACCCGGCGCAGAAACGTGACTCGTCGACGTCCGTTATCACAAATCCCGACCCGATGCGTACTCAGCCTTCTCCGGTCGCTGACGCTCGCGGCTCGTTGGCAGCGAACTTCCGCCGCCCCGACGCGCTGCGCGTGAAACAGTTTATCGAACGCCTGCAGTCGCAAAACGTCGTGTGCCACGCGCGCGACACACGAGGCGACGACGTCTCCGCCGCCTGCGGGCAACTACGCCGAAGCGTTTTCGGAGCCGCCGTTCCGGCTGCGGCAAATCGCTCATTCTCCTGATTGCACCTTTCTGAAAAGCCCCGCCGCTAACTCAGTCGTTCCCTGATCATTTCAGCCCGCCGTTTTTGATAACAATATGAATCAGTTGATCGGCCCCGTCGCCCGCGAGTCGCGCATCGTGGCTTCAGCCGATCGGTTTGAAATCCTATTGATGCGCGAATGGAGTTGTACTCATGCAGCAGAAACAAACGCACTCGCCGGAACGCGATACATCGATCCGCTTCGAACGCAACAAAGACCTCAATCAGGAAAATTGGAATGACGAGGCCGCGTCGCTCGACGGTAAACACGATGGTGAAATTTCAGCCGGCACAGGTCAATATGGTAGTGCTAGCGGCGACGCCCAGAACTTCGCGCAAGACGCCGGACGAGAGGTGTCTGAGGTCGCCGGTCGTGTCCGCGACGGCGCAAAGGATGCGGTGGAGCAGATCAAGCAAAAGGCGCGCAACACCGGCGAGCAACTTAAGCGTTCGGCATCGCAGCTCGTGCAGGACGCGCGCCAGCAGGGCCTGGAAGTGTTCACCCGACAGAAACAGTTTGCAACCACGCAGATCAACCACGTCGGCGATGCCATCGACGAAGCGGCCAGCAAGCTCAGCGACAACGGCGATGACACGCTTGCCGGATACGTCAGTTCGGCCGCCGATGGCCTCCGGCAGGTGGCCGGGTATTTCAACGAACGAGACTTTTCCCAGCTTGTTAATGAGGCTCGACAATACGCGCGGCAGCAGCCGGCGCTGGTCTATGGCGGCATTTTCCTGGCAGGATTGGCCGCCGCCCGCTTCCTCCGATCCAGCCGACAGGGTCAAGAAGCAACCGCCGAAGCAACAACCGCAAAAGAAACATCCGCGGCACAGTGGGAGAAGCAGGACGGGTTGCCCTCGCCTCTGTCGAGTACCCCGCGGCGCGAATTCGGAAATAATGTTGAGGCGGCCCCGACCGGTTCGCTCGGCGCGATTTCCAATCCGAACATGTTCGATGAACGCAGCGAACACGCCCGGCCTAGCGCCGGCTTATAATTCGCCCCTTTTCGACGAGAGGTAACTGAAATGGCCTTTGAATCAACCACGAGCGCCGCAAGCTGCGCTACCGCGCCGCCGGGTAGTAATGACGGCGCCCGCAGCGCGAGAGGGCGCGAAGCGTATTCCAGGACCGCTTCACACGCCGACGCGGCATCCGGAGACGGTGCCGGCAAGCCTGGTATTGCATCATTGCTTAAAGAACTCCGCGACGAAACCACCACGCTGCTACGTCAGGAAGTTTCGTTGGCCAAGACCGAAATGTCGGAAAAGGCCGCTAAAGCCGGACGGAATGTCTCTTACATCGCAGCCGGCGGCGTGGTGCTGCTGGCCGCGCTGTTGTGTTTTCTCGCCGCGGCGGCGCATGGTTTGGCCGTGCTGTTTGTCCGAGGTGGCCTTGATCCCGAAAATGCAATCTGGCTCAGTTGGCTGATCGTAGGCGGCGCGGTCGCAGTGGTCGGCGGGGTGCTGCTGAGCAAAGGTATCAGCGCGCTATCGAATATGACTCCGGTCCCTCGCGAATCTATGCAATCTCTGAAAGAGGACAAGCAATGGCTAACCAACAAGATCAGTTAAAGGGCGACGGCGCAGACTATTCGCGCCCGCCGTCATCGTCGCCGGACCAGCTCCGCCGCGACATTGCACATACCCGCACGGAGATGGATCAGACGCTCGACGCGCTGAGCGACCGGCTGCGCCCGATCCACCTCCTTGATGACGTAGTAAACGCGTTGCGTCCCTCGTCCTGGAACCGCCGGGAGGAGAAAACAAAAACTGCCGCGTCGCCAGGGACGGGCGCAACGTCGCGCAGCGTTCAGCCCGAGAAAAAAGACCTCGCCGTCGCCGGTCGTGCGGCGATGACATTGATTCGAGAACACCCCGTGTCGGCGGCCATGATCGGCGCGGGTCTGGCGTGGCTTTTTTATGAAGAAGTCCGCGGCAACAAGAACAACGGGAGTAAGGACAAAACGCACGGGGGTAGTTCTTCGTCGTTCGGCTCCGCCCCCCGAGCCGAGCCGAGTTTTATCACTGCCCGCACGCCAGATGCGGCGCGCCCTGACTTGGGCGCCACCGTTGGGCAGGACGACACAACGCAAACTCCTGGCATCGCCGGGCGCGCCGGACAATGGGTAGACGACGCCGAAGGAAAGTTCTCCGATGCGTGGGGTGCGACCAAAGATTCAATCGCCGGCGCCGCCGGCGCCGCGGGTGGCGTTGTTGACGCCATAAGCGACGGTGCTCGACACGGCTGGGGCCAAGTTCGCCATTTCGGCGAGAAAGCGCAGGAACAGATGAATTACGGATACCAACATTCCCGAGATAACCTCAAGCAGGTAATGGGCGACTATCCCCTGTCGATGGCCGCCGCCGCAGCGGCGCTGGGTGTCATTTCGGGATTGCTCCTGCCCGGAACTGATTCGGAAAACAAGTTTATGGGCGCGACGGCGGGACGGATGAAACAGCAGGTCAAGCACGCCGGCCACGAAGCGCTCGAGCGCGGCAAAGAACTCGCGTTCGCCACCGCCGACGCCGCAGCCAGCGCGGCGCAGCAACAGGGCCTGACAGCCGGCGCCGTCATCGATAAGATTCAGAGTGTCGCCAGCGAGATAGGCCAATGCGCGACGGAGAGCGCTTCGCGAGAAGGCTTGAGCACGGGCGATTTCGGCGACAAGCTGAAGCGCGTGGCCGAGCAGACCCGTGACACGGTGACAGACCAGGCGCAGCGCGCCGTCGGCGATGTCAAAAACGCGCTGAGAGAATGACCACGCCGCGCTGTGAGCCTTGCGAACACGCGGGTTCGGAGGTTTTTGTTGGCGCATCGGACGCACTTCAAAGTCCGATGCGGGTGTTCGCTTGAAGCTCACAGCCCGGCGTGGGTTTCGGGGGAAAAGCGCCCGCACGACTCATCTCATTCGACAAACGCACCGATATCGCCTATAGTAATGCTCGTCCGGCATGGTTCGCCCATCGGATAGTGCACGGCATCCGATGTCTTCCTGAACCGCACCCCGCGCTTCAACTCGTTTCCCGAGCACACCTTATTATCGATTCGCCTCTGAATTGCTCGCTTTTGAGCTTCGCGCGGCGGTCTACTTGTCCGGCTACCGATCTAAACCGATCCGCCGGCACAGAAAGTTTTGTTTCATGACGTTTGCTTCTTTGCGGCTCGCCGAGCCGCTGCTCGCGGCTTTGACCGTTGAAGGTTACTCCGTGCCCACGCCGATCCAGGCGCAGGCCATTCCACCCATTCTTGCCGGGAAAGATCTTCTCGGCTGCGCCCAAACCGGCACGGGCAAAACCGCGGCGTTTGCGTTGCCGCTGCTGCAGCGGGTGATGATCGATTCGCCCCACCGCCCCGCCGTCGAGCCGCACCGCAAGCGGCCCACGCGCGCGCTCATCCTTTCGCCCACCCGCGAGTTGGCCAGCCAGATCGGCCAGAGCATTCGCGCCTACGGCGGGCAGACCGGCGTGCGATACGCCGTGATTTTCGGCGGCGTGGGACAGGGCCAGCAAGTCGAATCGCTGCGCAGCGGGATCGACGTGCTCGTCGCCACCCCCGGCCGGCTGCTTGATCTGATGAACCAGGGACACGTTGATCTTCGCCACGTCGAATTCTTCGTGCTCGATGAGGCCGATCGCATGCTCGATATGGGCTTCATCCACGATATTCGCAAAGTCATCGCCAAGCTGCCCACTAAGCGCCAGAACCTCATGTTCAGCGCGACCATGCCGACCGAAATTCGCCAGCTCGCCAACACCATTCTGCACCAGCCGGCGTACGTCGAAATTGCTCCCGTGGCATCGACGGCCGATTTGATCGATCAATCGGTTTACCACGTTCGTAAAGAAAACAAGCCCACGTTGTTGGCGCATCTGTATGAAGATTTGCCGATGGCGCGCGCGCTGGTCTTCACGCGCACCAAGCACGGCGCCGATCGACTCGTGCGCAAGCTGCGCGGCGACAATATCTTTGCCGAGGCCATTCACGGCAACAAAGCCCAGAACGCCCGGCAGCGGTCGCTGAACAACTTTAAGAGCGGCAAAATTCCGATGCTGGTCGCCACCGATATCGCCGCCCGGGGGATCGACGTCGACGGCGTAACGCATGTCATTAACTACGATATCCCCAACGAACCGGAAACCTACATCCACCGCATCGGCCGAACCGGCCGGGCGGGCGCCAGCGGAATGGCGATCGCATTTTGTGACGACGGCGACGAACGATCGTTCCTCCGCGACATCGAAAAACTGATCAAAAAGAAGATCGACGTGCGCGACGACCAGCCTGCGTACGCGCAGAATCACAAACTCGCGCCGATTTCACGCGAGGTCGATCATCGCGAACCGCGCGAAGCAAGGCCGCAGAAAGAAGCGAAACAGCACCGCAAGGGCCAGGGCGTCCGGCGCATTCCAGCCGACGGCGACGCACGCCCACAGCACGCGGCCACACACGCTCATACCCCCGCCCACGCGCATGCCGACAAACCTGTGCACGCGGCCAAGCCGATACATGCCGGCAAGCCGTCGCACGCGTCGCATCACGCGGCTTCCCACAAGCCGAGCCATGCACCCAAGCCGAAACACGCCCCACACGCGGCGCGAAAGGACAGCCCGCGCGACGCGTCACCGCGTGATCCAGCCACGCATGAACATCGCCCGGCGCACACCCATGCCTCATCCGGCGTTCTGCGCCGCGTCCCCTCGGCCCAGCACGACCAACACCCGCGCCCGCACACGCCCCGCCCGGCGGGCCAATCGCACGGCGGCCACGCCAGCCGCCCCTCACAACCGCGCAACCGCCAGCACCCGGCCCCGTTCGGCTCCCGGCACCATCGCGCCGCCGGCAAATCGTCGCACCAATCGGGCGGCGCGCGGCGTTGAGCGTCGATACTCGCCCGGGTCCTCTTCGCGCCAACCCGCGCGAGGAACCCGGGTGTTCGCTTATGCTCACAGCCCGGCGTGAACCGCTCCATGAGGCTGCCTGCGCGGTGCACGGGCGTGCTCGCCACTCGCGATTTCAGGACATGCAGCCGAAGGTTGGTAAGCACTCGATCCAGACCTTCAGTTTCGATCCTCGGTATGTATTTGCTGATCAGCAAGGCGACTGGCAAACATATCGTTCTCGATCAGCGATTAGCCGGCTCGCCGGCCGATTGGGGTCAGCCTTCTTCGTCTTCCAAATTTTTGAGTTGTTCACGCAGCGCTCGCGACACGCGCTGTCTGGCTTTGTAGACGCTCTCGACATTCACCCGCAGCGCTTTGGCGACGGCTTCTGCCGTTTCGCCGTTAAGCACCACCGACTCGAACGCGCGGAATGTGTTGTTGTTGTCATACCGATTCCGCACGACCGCGATGGCGTGCTTTAGTTGCTCCGATCGCCACACGTCGTTCCACGGTTGTTCGATCGCAACATCATCCGGGTCAACCGCGTCGAGCGATACGCCCTTAACCCTCGACCGCCGGCGGGCGAGTTGTCGCCATGTAACGGTCTTCAGGTAGCCGCGAAAACGCCCCTTCGCCGGATCGTATGAAAACCGGGGCTGCGCTTCGAAGAAGCCGGAGACGACATCCTGGACCAACTCTTCCACGGTAGAAGCGGGCGCGCCCATCTTGCGGGCAAAGCCGGCGATAACGGGCGCGTATCGAGCTTGGAAATCCTTCCACGCTAATTCGCGCACCGACTGCTCGGTCGCTTTCAGGCGGTTCAGCAGCGTCGCGCGAGTATTGAGTTCGTCGTCGGCCATGTCTGCGCCGTCGCCGGGATTCCAGTTGCCACGATCATAACGAAATACGGAGTGATCACGCGATTTTCCGGAATTCTTGCGATGGGCTGTCCAACCGCGCTGTCGGGGCGCAATGAGTAGTTGTCAGCAGGCGAATGTCGCCTGCAAAACACAAACCGTTCACTGGAGTACGCCATGTTTTACGAATCACTCGAAACCCGTTCAATGTTCACCGCCAGCGCCGTCGCAGGTATCGCCGAAGTGCCGGTTACCGTCTCGGAGATTCATCTCCATCGCCCTGAAAACCTCCGCGCAGCCGAACAGCCTGCGGCGACCGCCGAACGCAGTGCCGCGTCGATGACGACCACCCGTCGGGCTGAAACATTCTCCACGCAGCCGATCAATAATGTTCCGTTCCCGACGGCGGATTAGCGGCTTCGGCCGGCCAGTCGGCAAACAATCCACTCTCACTCCACGACGGCGGGCAGGGGGCCCGCCGTCGATTTTTTGAAAGCGAGAAAGTCATCATGAAAGCCAACACATTCTTAGCCGCAGAACTGATGCGCACCGAAACCCAACGATTCCTCACCCATGCGGCCAGGCTCATCCGCGACCCACGCAAGGAGTACGCGCGTCTGGTGCATCAACTCCATTTGGCGCGAGTTGGAGCGGATATCGATACGCCGCAGGACACGGATGATCGAACGGGCGAGCAAACAGGCGCGCGAATGGGCGCAAGCTTGCCGCGGGGCGGGGCGTGAGTTATCGACGCTTCAGTGTTAGAGGTTCCCCGCCGCATTCTCGTGCTTGCACTTGCTGTGCTTCAGTGCGTATCGCTGTGCACGTGTCGCGCTGAAGCGGCGGTTGGGCATGATGCTTGAATCTGAACTATCGCGCTGATGGAGTACACAATTCAACGTCTTGAAAACCGCTGCCGAATTTTGCCATATTACGACAGTTGGCACCTGCTGTACGTCCCGTGCATGATTCTGTGCGCGCTGCACGGCGGTTACGCGGGAACTCCCAGGCTCACAACTGGCAAATTCATTGCGGGTTGGCATGGGTGGCGTTCTTGTGCCTTTTCGTCGTGGCGGGCGGCGCGAGCGCAAGGTGGATCAAAGTGTTCTTATTGATCTACGCTGCTGGCGTCGTCTACCTGGTGGCCTTCTAGGCACGCGGCAAGGGCGCGTCTCTTTCCCCTCTTTCCATTATCGATCTGCTCCCTCTGCTCCCTCCCCCGATGGCGTGACAGGCCGTGACAGGGCAGGTATCGCTACAAACGCGATACAAACCCCTGATTTAGACCCAGTCTGCCGCTTCGACGTGCGCTAAACGTGCTTTCGACGTGCAACTGAGCGCAAACCATACGCAAGCGTACAGGATTGTGAAGATAGGCAATCTCCCTCCCCCGGCGCTGGTTGCCATTCTCATTCGTGGCCGCGTGTCGGAGAAGGAAAACTTCATTATCCGCGGGGCGAAGGGCATCTATCGGCCAACTGTGCTCTGGGCGGTCAAAGCGCGTTGGGTGGTCGTGCTGGTCGCCTTTTTGCTGTTCCTCGGATCGTTGCCGTTGTTCACGCGGCTGGGGCAGGAGTTCGTCCCGACGCTGGACGAAAAAGATATTGCGATGCACGCCATGCGCATTCCGAGCACCAGCATCAAGCAATCGACCGAGATGCAGAAGCGCGTAGAGCTTGCTGTGTCGGCGTTTCCCGAAGTCGCCTTCGTATTTTCCAAGACGGGAACGGCCGAGATGGCCTCTGACCCGATGCCGCCCAGCGTTTCGGATACTTTCATTGTCCTTAAGCCCGTGGAGCAGTGGCGAAGCAAGGCAGAACTGGATCGGTTGGCGGAAGAATTGGAAAAGACATCGGCCGCCGCCGACCCGCACGGGCACGCGGAGGTCGATGTAACGACGCACAAGGGAACGCTTATCAGACTGCTTCAGTTGGAACTCGCTCAGGTGCCCGGCAACAACTACGAGTACACCCAGCCGATCCAGATGCGATTCAACGAACTCATCGCCGGCGTCCGCAGCGACGTGGCCGTGAAGGTATACGGCGACAACTTTGAGACGATGGTTCCCGCCGCCAACGCCATCGCGCGCGTGCTGCAAAGCACGCCCGGCGCCGCGGATGTGAAGGTGGAGCAAACCGAGGGCCTGCCGATCATGAACGTAAACGTCGACCGCGAAGCCATCGCGCGCTACGGATTGAATGTGGCCGACGTTCAAGAAGTGGTCGCCGTAGCCATCGGCGGCCGCGCGGTCGGACAGGTTTTTCAAGGCGACCGCCGATTCGACCTGGTGGTGCGGTTGTCCGATCAATCTCGAACGGCCATCTACGATCTGCAGAATCTGCCGATTCCCCTGCCGATGGATGATAAGCCCACCAGCGGCAACTCGTCGCAATCGATTGCGGCCATGGCCCTGGATTCCGGCGGGCCGGGTTTCGTGCCGCTTGGCTCGGTAGCCAAAATTGAAGTCGCGGAAGGACCGAACCAAATCAGCCGCGAAGACGGCAAGCGCCGCGTGGTGGTGCAGGCCAACGTGCGCGGGCGCGATATCGGATCATTCGTCGCCGAAGCGCAGGCGGCGATCGATAAGGAAGTTGCCGTCCCGCCCGGCGGCTGGCTGCGCTGGGGCGGCCAGTTCGAAAACCTCATGGCTGCACGCCAACGTCTGATGATCGTTGTTCCAGCCTGCTTCTTCCTCATTTTCCTGCTGTTATTCAGCACATTCAACTCGGTGAAATATGCATTAATGGTATTCACCGGCGTGCCGCTGGCATTGACCGGCGGCATCGTCGCGTTGTGGCTCCGCGACATGCCCTTCTCAATCACGGCGGCCGTCGGGTTCATTGCCCTTTCGGGCGTTGCCGTGCTGAACGGTCTGGTGATGGTCTCATTCATCAACGAGCTGCGCGAGCAGGGAGATGAGATCGAGGACGCCATCATCCGCGGCTCGCTGACGCGCCTGCGGCCGGTTTTGATGACGGCACTGGTGGCGGCACTGGGTTTTGTGCCCATGGCCATCGCAACGGGCACCGGCGCCGAGGTTCAGAAACCGCTGGCGACGGTGGTCATCGGTGGAATTATCTCATCGACACTGCTGACGCTGGTGGTGTTGCCGGCGCTCTATCGACTGTTTCACTCCCGCCCAAAGCAAGCCGAACCGGCGACGATTCCGCACGAAAACACTTCGGGATGACATTAACTCGTCACCCGCCCCGCTGCATGTGGATCGAAACCAGCGTTACGTCGGCGGGCGTGATGCCGCTGATACGCAGCGCCTGGCCGAGCGAGCGCGGCGTGAACTTCGAGAGTTTTTGCAGCGCTTCGCTGCGCAGGCCGGTGACGGTTGCGTAATCGAGATCGTGCGGGATGAGTTTGGTTTCCATCTTCGAGAACTGAGCGATCTGCGCGTCTTGCCGCTTGATGTAACCTTCGTACTTGGCGCGCACTTCAATAAGCCAGGCAGTGTGTGATGAGATGGGTGGCACAGACATTCCTGTCTGTGTTTCCGATTCCATCGCTGTTCCGGAAACACAGACAGGAATGTCTGTGCCACCGAGCTGGCAAAGTTTGCGAAGGTCATTCCCTTCTCTCCGCAGCCAGTCGTACGCCGCCGCGCCCTCGATCCTGAACTGCTTCAGGGCGACCACGGTGGCGTCGATACGGTCGCGCCGGGCGGTGAACGCATTCCACCGCGCGTCATCGACCAGGCCAATGTTTCGGCCGAGTGCGGTGAGGCGATCGTCGGCGTTGTCGTTGCGCAACTGCAGGCGATGCTCCGCCCGGCTGGTAAACATGCGATACGGTTCGGTCGGGGGCTTGGTCACCAGATCGTCGATCAAAACGCCGATGTAGGCTTGATCGCGCCTTAGAACGAAATCCTGATCCGAATCTTCGCTTCGCTCAGAATCGGCTTGAAGCGCTTTTCGCGCTGCGTTGATGCCGGCAACCAGACCTTGCGCTGCGGCTTCTTCATAACCACTGGTGCCGTTGATCTGGCCTGCGAGGTAAAGCCCGGCAATCCGTTTGGTTTCGAGCGTGGCGCGAATTTGCGTCGGCCAGACCATGTCGTATTCGACCGCGTAGCCGTAGCGCAGAATCTTCGCGTTCTGTAGACCGTCGATCAGCCGAATCATCGGTTCCTGCACGTCGGCCGGCAGGCTGGTGCTGATGCCGTTTACGTAAATCTCGGGCGTATCCAGCCCCTCGGGCTCGAGAAAAATCTGGTGTGACGGCCGATCGGCAAACCGCACCACCTTGTCTTCAATGCTCGGACAATACCGCGGACCGGTGGAACTAATCTGCCCGGAGTACATTGGCGCGCGATGCAGGTTGGCGCGGATGATCTCGTGAATCTTCTCATTGGTTCCGCCGATCCAGCAATGGATTTGCGGGAGAGGCGGCTTCCATTTCGGATTGCGGATTGCGGATTGTGGACTTGATGAATCAATCCGAAATTCAAAATCCGAAATCCGAAATTCCGCATACTCGTTCAGAAACGAAAACGGCGCCGGCGGTTCGTCGCCGGCCTGGGTCTCGAATTTTGAAAAGTCGATCGAATCGCGATGCAGCCGCGGCGGGGTGCCGGTTTTTAACCGGCCGAGTTCAAGGCCGAGCCGCGTCAGGCAACCCGATAGCCCCTTCGCCGCCGCCTCGCCCACGCGGCCGCCTTCGGTTTTAGTTTCACCGGTGTGCATCAGCGCGCGGAGGAATGTGCCGGTGGTGATGACGACCGATCGGGCGCGAAGTTGCGCTCCATCGGAAAGCGTTACACCCGTTACACGGCGTGATGTACCGGCGGCGGAGGCGCTCGGCTTTCGTTTCGTTACGGGCGCGCTCTGAGTTACCAACCCTGAAACATCGACCGTCTCGATTTCCGCAACTTCACCTTTCACAATCGTCAGGTTTGAGCAAGTCCCGAGCAGCCGCTGCACTTCTACTGCGTATTTGTATTTGTCGGCTTGTGCGCGAGGCCCCCACACCGCTGGGCCTTTGCTTCGGTTGAGCATGTGGAACTGAATGCCGGTGTTATCAATCGCCAGGCCCATCAGCCCGCCGAGGGCATCGATCTCGCGGACCATCTGCCCCTTGGCCAGCCCGCCGATCGCGGGGTTGCAGCTCATCGCGCCGATTTTGGTTTCATCCAGCGTGACCAGCGCGGTGCGCGCGCCAAGCCGCGCGGCCGCCCAAGCCGCCTCGGCGCCAGCGTGCCCGCCGCCGATGATGATGACATCAAATTCCCTGATCACGTTCGGAGAGATGATAGAGAGGCGGGCGGGCCGAGGAAAGCGAAGGGTGTTAATCGCGAGGGTCGTTCGGAGTGCGCCGGATCCGCACCGCCGCAAGGAAAAAAATAAACGCCCCCGCCGCCGCCACCGCGAAGGCAATATGCTGCCACGCGACCCGCGCCGGTCGACGTCCGGCAAAGCCTTCGAACGCCTCAAACCCGCACGCGCCGGCAATAATGAGGAAGCTGAAAGTCAGTCTGGATAACCACTTACGCATTTTTTACGCCTGCCTGCTGGATTCCTCGATTGCGATTCGCATTCGGTCGATCGTACTATTATTGATGGTGCGTTCCGCCCGGCGACGGGTCGTTAAGCCGATAGTTGAAGCGATGCGACGAACAGTTTCCATCCTCCTTGCAACCTTGGCCGCTGCGGTCGTCCTTCCGCCGTCGACCATGGCGGGTTCGGCGGTGGCGGTATCGATCTCGATCAACCGGCATCCGGAACCGAAGCGTCGCATCAATTGGGCGGCGGTGAATGCGGCGTCGCGGCAGATTGATGTCGCCAAGGGCCAGCTTCGCCAAGCCGCCAAAGCCGCCCGCCGAACGGTGGAGGCGACCAGCGAGTATGACACGGCGGTCGTCAACCTGCGCGCGGCGCAGGCGCTGCATCAGAGAGCATTCGCGGAGGCAACCAGCGCGCTGGAACTGAGCCACGAATTCATCGACCTTGATTTGAAGCTGCAATCGGCCGTCGCCGCAGTTGAAAAGCAACACGGCGAGAAGCGGCGCCACCCGTCGGCAGCAAATCCGCAGACCATGTTTCACGCCGCCGCGAATGTCATGCGCATCCGGGCGCAGATTACCGACCTGCGCAAGTCGGCGCTCGCCAGCGACGTGAACGTGGAAGCCGCGCGGTACGCGCTGGTTGACGCCGGCGCCGAACTGCGCCGGCTGCGCGATGATGCGAGATCGCGCGTGGCCCAAAGCGAGGCGTGGCAATCCGCCCGTCAGCAACTGGATGTGGCGCGGAAGCAATACGCCAGCGCCGGCTGATCCGGCGCCGCTGCAGCTTTCTACTTTCTTGCTTCGATCAAACCTTTCTTCGCCAGCTCATTCCCCGAGTTGACAGACAGGGCGCGCCCAAAAGATGCCACCGCCCGCTGCTTCTGCCCGCTGCCCAATTGCGCAAAGCCCAGATTGGTCCACGCGTCCTGCGACGTCGGCTGCAGCCGAACCGCAATCTCCAACTGCTCTGCCGCGGCGGAGTAGAGGGCGGCATTGAGGAGCATCGTTCCAAGTTCGGCGCGCACGCCAAAATCGTTTGGGGCTAGTTCGACCATCTCGGCGTACTGCTCGATTGCATCGCCGGTGCGCCCGACGCGCTTCAGGAACCGCGCGTAATGCAGCCGCGCCGGCGGGTAATCGCCGCGGAGGGCGATCGCTTGTCTGAACAGGGCTTCGACCTTGGCCGCATCGTTTTCATGCAAGCCGGCAAGGCGCGCCAAGCCGATGAGCGCATCAAGATTCACCGACGCCCGCGGGTTGCGTTTGCTCAACTCAATCACGCGCGAGAACGCTGCGACCGCTTGAGGCCAATCTTCCTGCGTCGCATAGACGGCGGCCATGTTGTACCAGGTGTCGGCCACGTACGGCGCGAGTTGCAGCGCTTTTGCGTGGTACGCAATCGCCTGCTCCTGCCGCCCCGCGTCGGCGGCTAGCTTGCCGAGGTTGGTATACGCCACCCACGCCCGCGGCGATTTCTTCGCCGTGTCTTGCCACAGTGTTTCAACCGACTTGTAAGCAAACCCCTGCCGAAATGTGAGCGCGCCAAGGATGACGATCAACGCGCCTTGCACGATCACGCAAAGCCAAAGCTGGTTCGTCCGCTGAAGCGCTAATGCGATGCCGGCGCAAACGAGCGTGGTGACGGCAATGCTGGCCAGATGCTGAAAGTGATCGGCGACGAACGAATAGCGGTGTGGAAACACGTTAAAAAACCCGAGCGCCGGAAACAACGTTCCGACGAACAGCAGCAGTGCCGCAACCGGCCCCCTCCCCAAACGCTTGCGGCTTAGCACGAGCACAACGAATACGAATACCACGGCAACAGGATAAATCCATTGCGTCCAATCGCGCACGTCAATCGTCCACCGCTCGTACATGAACGCAATTGGATCGGGCCAAACCAGCTTTCCCAAATAGAACCAGATCGCCCGCCCGGCGATGAGTGTTCGCGCCGCGAGTTCGCCATACCACGTCGGCGAGTGATCCCATTCCGACCCGACCGCCCCCACAAAGTTTCGCTCCAGCGACGCCGTCACCACCCCCATGGCAATGCCCATCGCAAAGAACGGCAACAGCGGTTTGATGTCCCGCCATCGAACCCGACCCGCCTTCCACCAAATCACCACCAGCACCGCCGCCGGGAATGAGGCGGTGACGGTTTTGCTCAGCAGCGCGCACCCGAAAAAACACAGTGCGGCGGTGTACCCGCGAGGATTTGCGTTCGTAGGTGGTGGGGTTTGGGTTGGAGTAGACAATCCGTTCTGGCCCGACTCACAACCTACGACCAACAACCGACTCCTCCAATATGCCCCAAACGCCAAAACATAAAACAACCCCGAGAGCGCATTCTTCCGCTCGGTAATCCACGCCACCGATTCCACATGCACCGGATGCAATGCAAACACCGCCAATGCCAGGAATGCTCCGGGTACGTTGAGGTGTAGGAGCAATCGCCACAGGAGCAGCGCCGTTGCGATGTGCAGCGTGAGATTGGTGACCTTAAATGCCAGTGGCTGCAGGCCGAAGAGTTGGTATTCGACCCAAAAGGTCGTATGCACCAGCGGATACCACTGCGGTAACGAACGGATATCAGTCCACATACGCAGCAGACCGTTCGCGTCGCGCAGGGTGGAATTGTTGACCACATAATCTGGATCGTCCCAGATAAACCCGCCTTGCAATGACGGCAGGTAAGCAAGCACGGTTGCCAGAACGAGGATCGCAGAAAGCGCCAAATAGCGCTTGCGGTTTCGCGGAACGAACGACTCGGCATTTGAAAGATGACGATTTTCCAAGCGCATCAACGCAGGCTACTATCGGTCACCATGAGAAAGAGTTCAAACGAAAGGTGAACGATGAACTTTTGCCTGCTTCCCCTGGTCTTGAGCCTGCTGCTTCAACCCGCCACACAGCCGTCGGCGCCGGGCGAGTCGCCGGAGATTGAACTGGCGCGACAAATCGTGAAAGCGCATGGCGGCGACATCTGGCCGAAAGTCACACGGTTGAAATTCACCTTCAACGTTGAATCGGAGGGTACTTTGAAGGCCAGCATCAAACACGATTGGAACGTGAGAACGGGCGTCGACACCGTGACGGTCGGCGGCAAGGCCCTGTTTACGAACGTGTACGACAGCAAAGAGCGCGGCGGCGATGAGTTACAGGCGTTCAAACGGTGGACCAACGACAGCTACTGGCTCATGATGCCCCTGAAACTCCTCGACGGCGGCGTAAAATTCGGCCCGCTCATTTCGACACGCGATATGCCCCCCAACGGCGGCAGGATGACGATGAGCTTCGACGCCGTCGGCATGACACCCGGTGATCAGTATGATCTTTCAATCGATCTGAAGCAGAACCGCATCGACCACTGGACCTATCGTCCGGATGAGAAAAACAGCAGCGGTTTCAGTTGGGATGGATACAAAGATTTCAACGGCCTGACGCTGGCCACCGAACACAAATCCGACGATGGCAAGACGCGGATTTTTTTTACGGATATTTCAGTGGAACGGGATTAGAGAGGCACCGCCGATGGACGCGGATGAACGCGGTAAAGACGAGGAGTCATAACCGCAGATTACGCAGATGTTTGAAAAGCGTTTTCTAATCTGCGAAATCTGCGGTTGCCTCTCCTTTTCTCTTCCACGTTCATTGGCGCTCAACTGTGGCTGAAGGCGAAGAATGGCAAAGGCAATTGTTATCGGCGCGGGGTTCGGCGGAATCGCCGCGGCGCTGCGGCTGCGCAAAAAGGGCTACGAAGTCTCAATCATCGACAAACAGGACAAACTCGGCGGCCGGGCCTACGTGTGGAAGCGCGGCGGGTTCACCTACGATGCCGGGCCTACCGTCATCACCGCGCCGTTTCTGTTTGATGAGCTATTCGAGCTGTTCGGCAAGAAGCGCGAAGACTATGTCAAGTTCGTCCCGCTCTACCCGTGGTACCGCGTGCAGTTCGCCGACGGCACCCACTTCGACTACGGCGGAACGATCGAACAAACGCTTGAGCAAATCCGCAAATTCGAGCCGCGCGATTGCGAGGGCTACCTGCGGTTCCTCGAACACTCGAAGAAGATTTTCGACATCGGATTCGTCAACCTAGGCGACGCCAAATTCGATTCTTTTGTAAGCATGATCCGCTGCGCGCCCGACCTGCTGAAGCTGGGCAACTGGCGCACCGTGTACCAGATGGCTAGCAAATACATCAAAAACGAGAAGCTCCGCCGGGTGTTTTCATTTCAGCCGCTGCTGGTTGGCGGAAATCCGTTCACGACGACATCGATCTATTCGCTGATCCACTTTCTTGAACGCGAATGGGGCGTGCATTATGCGATGGGCGGGACGGGGGCGCTTATTGATGGGCTTGAGAAGTTAATGCGGGAGGAGGGGATCGAGATTCGGTTTGGTGAAGAGGTGTCTAAGATATTATGTACCACGGGCGTCCCGCCCGTGACGCGCCAGCGTACCCCCGATACGGCACAGAACCTCGTGCAAGCGACGTCAGTGCTGACGAACAGCCACCAGATCGAGGCCGATCTAATCGTCTGCAACGGCGACCCGCCGCAGGTGTATAAGTACTTGCTCGAAGCAAAACATCGCCACGGCGTTGCGGCACGCCGCATCGATTCGAAAGTCAAACCGCTCAAGTACAGCATGGGTCTCTTCGTCCTCTACTTCGGCACGACAAAAAAATACCCCGAAGTGAAACATCACACGATCATCCTCGGCGAGCGCTTCAAGGCCCTGCTGCGCGATATGTTTGACGCCAAGACCCTCGAACGACGTGACTTAAGCGTCTACCTGCACCGCCCCACCGCCACCGACGAATCGATGGCCCCGCCGGGATGCGATTGCTGGTATGTGCTGGTTCCCGTGCCCAATCTGCAAGGCGGGCAGGATTGGAAGGAACTCGGACCGAAGTACCGCGAAATCGTCGTCGACTATCTCGAACGCACCACCCTGCCCGGGTTGCGCGAATGTATCACCGAAGATTTCTACGTCACCCCCGAGCACTTCCGCGACAACCTCAACAGCATGCACGGCGCGGGGTTCAGCATCCAGCCGACGTTCGACCAGTCGGCGTGGTTCCGCTTTCACAATAAAGCTCCGGGCATCGAAGGCCTGTATTTCGTCGGCGCCGGCACTCATCCGGGGGCAGGCATGCCGGGGGTGTTGTGCAGTGCGAAGGTGCTGGATCGGTATCTGCCTTCGTTAAAACCCAAATGACGATCGGGGATATCTGTGCGGTGGGGCAGGCATTCCTGCCTGCCACTGCATTCCATGCCGTCCGAATTCTCGAATCGCTTGGAAAGCGATGGCAGACAGGAATGTCTGCCCCACCGGTTCAATCCAACGTTCATCCGGTTTATCATCATCAACAGATGAGCAAATCCAGCCAAAAACCGCCGAAGGATTTCGAAGACGCCGTGACCGAGCTCGATCGGATCGTGGTCGACATGGAAGAAGGTAAGACCACGCTCGAAGAATCGCTGGCCAAGTTCGAACGCGGCAGCTTTCTCATCGAGCATTGCCGCAAGGTGCTGGCGGCGGCGGAGCAGAAGATCGAACTGCTGACCAAGAGCCAGGATGTCGCCGCCAAGCCGGTCGAGGATGAAGCAGACTCAACCGACGAGGCGGACTGATTACTGTCATGCCAAAGGAGCCTATGCGACTGAGGGACCTGCACGGCGGTGTGTTCCATTCGCGGGAATCATCCTGCGAACCGATGCTTTTTCACCGATAGGTCCCGCGCGAGTACACTCGGGATGACACGCTTTTGTTTCAATTGAAATGCCCATCGCCCCCGACATTCTCAAACGCCACGCGAAGGCCGTGGAGCACTACCTGCAACAGGCGCTCACGCGGTTGGATGGTGCGCCATCCCGGCTGATCGAGGCGATCGATTACAGCCTGATGGCCGGCGGGAAGCGGCTTCGGCCAACGCTGGTGCTGGAATCCGAGCGCGCGTGTTCCCGACACTCAGCAGTGCCCACTAAAGTGGGCACGCCGCCAAACGCTTCGACATCGGCTTTGGCGTGCGCCGGTGCGATCGAGCTGATCCACACCTTTTCGCTCGTTCACGACGACCTGCCCGCGATGGACGACGACGACCTGCGCCGCGGGCGACCGACCAATCACAAGGTGTTCGGCGAAGCCGTCGCGATCCTCGCCGGCGATGCGATGACCACGCTGGCGTTCGAGCTGATCGCCACCGACGCCGACCCGGCGATCGTCCCGCAACTCATCACCGAACTCGCCCGCGCCGCCGGCCCGACGGGGATGATCGGCGGGCAAATCCTCGACATGGCCGGCGAGAACCAGCAACTTTCGCTCGACCAGCTTAAAAACCTGCACCGCATGAAAACCGGCGCGCTCATCGTCGCAGCGTGCCGCATGGGCGCGATCAGCGGTGGAGTGATGAAGTGTTCGAGTGGTGGGCGCGTTCAATCGACCACGCCGCCACTGCTTCACGCCATTTCTTCCTACGCGCAGCATCTCGGCCTGGCGTTTCAGATTGTCGATGATGTCTTGGATGAGACCTCCACACCCAACCACATGGGCAAAGCCACAAAAAAAGATGCCACCCGCGGGAAGAACACTTACCCCGCGTTGCTCGGCCTTGAGGGCGCAAAACGCGAGGCGATGAATCAATTGCAACTGGCGCTTGCGTCGCTGGCCGACTTCGGCCCCGAAGCCGACGGCTTGCGTGACCTCGCCAAATTTGTTGTAGACCGCCAGTCATAGCGTGGGTGCCACTATTTACGGTGGGTGCCACTACTTGGCTCTCAGGCCAAGTAGTGCTGATTTGTAGTCCGCCAAATGCGAGTCAGCGGTTATTGTTGATCGCACGACATGGCCAGAGCCATATCGTGGCACCCGAGATCGTTCGCCGGCGGCCCGTCGGGTTACGCCTCCTGGCTATTTCATTCCCCCGGTCTCCTCGCTACAACTCAGCTGGCCAACAACGCCTCTGAAACTTTTGATACAACAGCGGCTACACTACTTCGTGCGTTCGGATCGGATATAATCCGGCGGCAATCTCGTAATCGAAAGCCGCATTGGCGAGTACCACTCATGGCCCTTCTCGACAGCATTCATTCCCCGACCGAACTGAAGAAACTCTCCATCGACCAGCTTCAACAGCTCGCCGGTGAGCTGCGCGAGCGGATTTTCTCCGCCGTCAGCAAGAACGGTGGGCATCTGGCGAGCAACCTGGGGGTGGTCGAACTCACGATCGCACTGCATTACATTTACGACTTCGGCCCGCACCCCACCGGGCCCGACCGGCTGCTGTTTGACGTCGGCCACCAGTGCTACGCACACAAGATGCTCACGGGCCGCGCCGCGGGGTTTGAGCGGCTGCGGAAGAAAGATTCTGTCAGTGGGTTCCCTTCGCCGGAAGAGTCGCCTTACGACCTCTTCGCCGTCGGCCACGCCGGCACCGCCATCAGCACTGCCGTCGGTGTGGCGCGCGGGGATTATCATCACAAGCACAACAATCACGTGGTGGCGGTGGTGGGCGATGCGTCAATCGTCAACGGTCTGGCGTTTGAAGGTTTGAACAACGCCGGCACGCTCAAGCGGCAACTGCTCATGGTGCTCAACGACAACGGCATGAGCATCAGCAAACCGCAGGGCGCGTTCAGCCAGTATCTTGAACGCGTGCGCGTGAGCACGACGTATGAAGAGTTTAAGCGCTTCAGCGAGCGCATCGTTCGCAACCTGCCATCGAGCCTGGGCACGACGATCGAACACGCCTGGGACGCGTTCTGCGGCGGTCTCAAGGGCGCGATGTGGCACGGGCAGTTATTCGAAGCGCTGGGCATCAAATACATGGGCCCGATTGATGGACACGATCTGCCCGGCCTGGTGAATTTCCTGGCTGAGATCAAGCACGTTGATAAGCCCGTGCTGCTGCACATCAAAACCGTAAAGGGTCAGGGCTACGAAGTGGCGGCGCAAGAGCCGACCATGCTGCACAGCCCAAGCCCGTTCACGCTCAACGGCTGCCGGGTTGAGATCAACAAAGCCGCCGGCAAAAGTTGGACGACCGCCTTCGCCGACGCGATGATTGCCATCGCCAAAGAAAACCCGCGGGTGGTCGCCCTAACCGCCGCCATGCCCGACGGCACGGGGCTGAGCAAGTTTGAAAAAGCGTTCGACGGCGCGATTCCGCCGCGGTACATCGATACCGGCATTTGCGAATCGCATCTGGTCGCCATGGCCGCCGGCATGGCCAAAACGGGGCTACGGCCCGTCGCCGCCGTCTACTCCACATTCATTCAGCGCGCGTTTGATCAGGTTTGGCAGGAAGTGATTCTCAACAACGTGCCGGTAGTGTTCGCCTTGGATCGTGCCGGCTACGTCGGCGACGATGGCGCCGTGCATCACGGATTTCTTGACCAGGCCTTTTTCCGGACCATGCCCGGCATGGTGCTGATGGCCCCGAGTGATGAAGCCGAACTCAACAGCATGCTGCGTCTGGCGCTCTCGCTCGATGGGGCCAGCGCCGTGCGCTATCCCCGCGATAACGTGCCGGCGGAACACTTTGATGCCGCGGCGAGTGAAGCAATGGAACTCGGCAAATCGCGCGTACTGCGCTACGGCGACGATGCCACAATCATTGTCTACGGCGCGCTGGCCATGAATGCCCTTCTCGCCGCCGAGCAATTGTGCGCTCAGGGGGTGAATGTCGAAGTGGTGGACGCGCGATTCTGTAAGCCGCTGGATGGCGAGATGCTTCATCGCGTTCTGCAATCCGGCCGCCCGGTGTTGACCGTGGAAGACCACCATCACATCAACGGCTTCGGTGCCGCCGTGACGGAGTATGCGGTCGCCAACAAACTGCCGACCGAAGACTTGCAAGTGCTGGGTATGCCCGACCGACTCATTGGGCACATGACCCGCGCCCAGCAGTTGGAAGAAGCCGGTCTGCACACCAGCGGGATTGCTTCGCGAATTCGTCATATGCTCGCCACCGCGACGAGCATTGCGGCAGACGAACCTGTCGCGCCGCTTCTCAACGTCGGACGCTGATCGCTGGAAGTTGGGCGCCGAGCGTGTGATGTTGCATAGGCGCGTCCGATAGCCAACCTGTTTTCCCGGCATCCGTCCCTCGTCACGCCGACCCGTAAATCAGCCGATAATTGAGTGAGTCTTCCATGGGCATAGGCGAATCCATCCGCAGAAAATTCGAAGGCACCCGACAACGCTCGCGCGATGCCGGCCAATTGTCATCTTTGAGTTTCAGAAAGAGCGCGCGATCAGCTACGGCGATTCGCCAAAGCCGTACTTCGATCTTCTCTGCACCGAATTGGGCTACACACTTTTCCGTGTGGATGGCGTGGGGCCTCTTTCGCTCGAACAGTTCGAACAGGTGTTTGAAGCGGGCGACTGTTTCAACTTTATCGCGCGGCAGACTTAGACTATGAAACTGCACGCCGGATCGTGCCGGCGCGGCTGCATGGGTTATTGATTTTTTGACGCGCCAAATCAGAATCGCATTATGCCGCTGCAACTTCGATGGGTCGGTGAAGAATCGTACGAGCGCCTCGCCGAGACGCGCATGCGCTGCTACGCGCCGGCGGCGAACATGCTGCCCAAGTACCTCGACAGCTTGCAGAAATTCCACCGGGCCAAACCCGGCGATTTTCTGCTGGCCGAACGCGACGGCGAGGCGGTCGGCACAGCCACGGCGCTGTCGCTTAACATCTGGATGCGCGGCGGCCGCATTCCCTGCCAGGGCGTCGCTTACGTCGGCACGATCAAAACCGCCCGGCGCATGGGCGGCGGCGACGAAAAGGGAATCGCCACGCAGCTCATGTTCGAAACGCTGCGCAAGGCGCGGGAGCGCGAGCAGCCCATCAGCGCGCTCATGCCGTTTCGCGCCAGTTATTACGAACACTTCGGCTACGGAAACGCCGAGCATCGCACCTTGTGGACAATCCCCGTTTCGATCCTCCCACGCGGCGACTTCGGCGGCATCCGCTTCTATCGTGAAGGGGATTTACCGAAGCTGATGGCGATGCGCCAGCGCGAATGCGAAGCCGGCCAGTGCGATATCGAAACCTCGCCGCAGGCTTGGGAAATCTGGATGGCGCAGTGGCCCGACGGCCTGGTCGTCGTCGATCAAGCCCCCGATGAAACCACCGACGGCTCGATCCAATCGATGGTGTTTATTGAAGAAGAGCGCGGTTCGGCGCGCGCGGTGCTCAACGTTTCGGACGTCTACACCGCTTCGCCGGCCGCGATGCTGCGCGTGCTCTACTTTCTTGCCAGCATGAAGGACCAGTACAGCGACGTGACGATCACGCTGCCCGGCGATTACCCGCTCAACCGCGTGCTGCGCGAAAGCCAGATTCCCCACCGCCAGGTCGATCACCCCGTGGCGGTTGCCAAGCCGTTCACGCGTATGCAGATTCGTGTGCTGGATCATAAGAAGACCCTCGAAGCGATGATGTTGCCGACGAGCACACGAGGCAAACTCAACGTTTCAGTACGCGAGTGCGAAGGCGCGACTTCGCGCTTCAGCATTGATGTGACTGACGGCCGAATCGCCGTCGCGCCAACCACACACACCACCGATGTTGAATTAACCGACGTCCTCTGGGCAAGCGTGGTCAGCGGCGATTTGCCCGCGTCGAAGGCCCAGCAACTCGGGTTGCTGTCGGCGTCGGTTTCGCCCGCGGGTATCGCGCTTCTCGATGCGTTCAGCGTCGGCCCGACGCCGTACTGCCAGGAATATTTTTGAGCATTCCCTGTGGACAGACAGCCTTGTCTGTCACCCCTGTTGAATTACACACCCTTTCCTGTCATTCCCGGTGGGGCAGACATTCTTTTCTGCCATCGCGTTCCACGCGATACAAAATCACTAACGGTGTGGAACACCGTGACAGACAAGAATGTCTGCCCCACCGAAATCCTGTCACTTCGCCGTCATCACCAGCCGCAGCACCAGCTCCGTCGCGGTGGCGGGGGTGTATCCCACTACACCATCCACCGGGCTGCCGACCATGCCCGCCGTCAGGTCGTCGCGGCTGTAGATGACGGCGACGCGGTCTCCTTTTTTGACGACCTTAAACCGCGTTTCGCCGCTCAGCTCGCCGACGGTTTTCTTTGCGAACGCGCGAAAGGCGATATCAATCTCCTCGCCGCGGGCGGTGCGCAGCATGGGGTGATCGACCGGTAACGCTTCGGGTTTTGATTCGACGAAGAAATCCGCCACCAACTGCTCCGCCGGCGCCGCGAACGCGCTCGATCCGCCCGCGCAATCGATCAACAGCGTGCCGCCGGCTTCCACAAATTTGCGCAGCGCACTCACCTGCGCCGGCTCGAACTTCACTGCATCGGTGCCGGTGAGGTGGGCCACTTTGCAATCGGTGAAGTCATCGCCCAGTTTGCGCGGTTGGATGTCGAGCTTCACCTTCTCCTGATTGAGCGCAATCGCCGCCAGGCGCTGCCACGCACCCGGTTCCGGATCCCAGTTGCCTTCGTATTGCAGGCGAGCGACTTTGATCGTTCGCGTGGGCTTGATCGATTCGTCTTCTTCCACCACGTATGAATCGCCCCGCAGCCGCAGGTTCTCCCGGCCGGCGGCGTATTGGTGAATGTCGGTCGCCAATTGCCAGAACTCTTCCTTGCTCGACGTGTTGTTCGACTGCCACCACCTCGGCGGATCACCGAACGGCAGCAGGATCATCAACTCGCGCACGCCGTTGCTCAGGCCCAGCACCACGGGTTTGCTTTTCCAGGCGCTACGCGGGAATTGCTGGTTGGTGTAGATGACGTGCTCGGCCGGTAGCTCGCGCCATTCGCGGGCGGGGAAGATTTCGGCGCCCAGTTTTTTGATCGAGTCGGCGAACACTTTGCTCGACAAATCCGCCCCGCACAGCACCAGCCCGCCTTGTTCGACAAACTGCTTCAACTTCTGTTTCTCTTCGCTGGTCATCGGCACCGACTTGCTTCCACCGATGTATAACACCGGCGCGCTGTGCCAGTCGGCGGCGGGGGAGTCGAGCGTGACGATCTGCCAGTTCAGCTCGCGCTCGGTCGTGCGGCCCATGAAGCGAACGACGTTGGCTACATCGCGCGGGCGCGCATTCCAATCGGTCTCTTTGGCCGTCGCGCCCCCGTAGTTGAGCTTGTTCATCGCCACCGGCGCCACCCCGCGCGAAAGCGTGAGGATGGCGAACGCGGTATCGGAAGGGCTGCCGCTGCCGCGGTTATCGCGATGCCACCCCCCGCCCGGCCGCTGTTTGGCAAGCAGGAACGTGGCGATTCTCTCGTACCAGTCGTGCTCGCCAATGTAGCGCAGCCCGCTGGCCAGCCCGACGCGCTCGACGGCGTAGAGGGTTGCATACGGAAAGTCACGATCGTAGCGCTGATCGCTCATGACTTTTTCAAAGTTGGCGCTCAGCCATTTCACGCCTTTGTCGATTGCCTCGCGCGCCGGCGCGAGCTTGGCGGGTGAACCATCGGGGGCGGCGTAGTCCAGCGCGATATAAAGCGTCGCCACACCGGCGGCGGTCATGCCCGGGGTGAGGGCGTAATCGATGTCTTCCTTCGCTTTATAAGTCCACCCGCCGGTCGGGTCCTGATGGCCGATCCATCCTTCCACCACCTGCTTCCAGACGCTATCAGGAATCTCCACCCCGCTCTGCGCCGCCGCCCACAAGCCCAGCACTGCGTAGTTGCCGCGCGAGTGGCTGTAGCCGTCGCCGGTGCCCGGAAGATAATCCCAGAACCCTTTGGCGCGACCGCTGGTTTGCATCATGCCGAGCAACTGCTGCGTGTCCTTGCGAAGCAGTTGCTTCACCTCCGGCGACTGCGGCAGATTCGCCCACACCTGGCAACGTAACGCGATGGCGTAAACGCCTTGCAGCTCAGCCTCTTTAAGAAATGTAATCGCCTTGGACAACTTTGCTTCGCCGGGGCTTTCCCCGCCGACGAGCAGCGCGTAAACAATCAGCGCAGTGCTGCCTCCCCACTGCCCGCCAGACTCGGTCCAGGCTTTATCGTTCGGATCGCGCTGGGGTTTGGCTTCGAACGAGCCGTCGGGCTTTTGCTGCGTGTAAAGCCACGCCTTGCCCTTGTCGATCGCCTCGCGCACTTTTGCCGGCGCAACCCCGCCGCGGCTCAAACCTGACATTATTACGACGATTAAAAAGGCGCGCAACAGCATGGCCTGATTGTACCGCAGCACGACCGTGTGATGGCAAAACGCGTGCGGCGAATTGGCCGTCAAGCCGCGCACGACATGGCCTGAAAGCCATATCGTGGCACCCGGGCTTGCATGTTGACCGCAGCGCGCTGCCACGGGTAAACGAAGACGCGTGCGATAGCGAAAAACTTCGACGGAGGAATTTTATCGGGGGAACTCATCGAGGAAACACAGACAGGAATGTCTGTGCCACCATGCGCACCGATTACCCACCGCCTAAAACTCCAACCCGCCCTTCAATGCTTTGCCCTTGCGCTTTTCCTGGCGCTTCTTCACATCGGCCTCGGCGCGGACTTCGGCGGCTTTGGAGGCGGCTCTTACCGCGTCGCCTTTGGCGCCGGCTTGCTTAAGCGACAGGCTCACCCGGCGGCTTTTCGGGTCGACTTCCAGGATGCGCACCTCAACCTGCTGGCCGGCCTTGACCGCGTCGCCGGAGGCGCGCACGCGTTGGTCGGATAGTTCGCTGATGTGGATCAGGCCTTCCAAGCCGGGTTCGAGTTCGACGAACGCACCAAAATCCACCAGCCGCGTGACCGTGCCTGTGACGGTTGAGTCGGCGGTGTATTTAGCCATCGCCTCGGCCCAGGGGTTGGGGCCGGCTTGCTTGAGGCTGAAGCTAAGCTTTTTCGCCGCCGCGTCGAGGCTGATGACGATCAGCTTGATCGTGTCGCCTTCTTTGACCACATCAGCGGGGTGCTTGATGCGCTGCCAGCTCATTTCGCTGATGGGCAGCAGTCCTTCCATACCTTCGTCGACTTCGACAAACGCGCCGAACGGCGCCAGCCGCGCCACCCGGCCGGTGACGGTGGTGCCGACGGAATATTTGCTTTCGGCACCCGTCCACGGGTCGGCCATGGTCTGTTTGAGACTCAGGCTGAGCTTGCCACTTGCGCGGTCGAATTTGATGATTTTTACATCAACCACGTCGCCGACTTTTACAAAATCGCTCGGCTTGCTCCCGCGGCGGTGGGTGATTTCGCTGACGTGCAGTAGGCCATCAAGCCCGCCCAAGTCGACGAACGCGCCGTAGTCGAGCACGCTGCGAATCGTCCCCCGGACGATCATGCCTTCGGCCAGTTCGCTGATCGCCTTCTGCTTGGCGGCTTCCTTCTCACGCTCAAGAATATTCCTTCGGCTGACGACCAGCTTCTTCGAATCGCGCTCGAACTGAATCACCTCAACCGGCAACTTCTGGCCGAGATACACGCTGATGTCTTTTTCAAAAAACAGCGCCACCTGGCCCGATGGCATGAAGCCGCGCATGGCCTTGATTTGCAGTTCAAGCCCGCCTTTGTTCATGCCGGTGACCAGGCCTTCGACAATCTGGCCGACTTCCAGGTTTTCCCAACTGACATTCGTCGATAGCGCGCCTTTGGGCATGACGATGAGCAGGCCTTCGGCGGGATCGTAGCGATCAACGGTGAACTCCATCTCGGCGCCCACTTCCGGGAGATCCAGAAACTGCATCACTTGTGCAAGGCCCTGACTCTTGCCGCCGAAGTCGATGAACACCTCGCCTTTGGTCGGATCGACGCTCACGACGCGGCCGCGCTTGGGGCCGTGCCCGGAACCGGCGTGCGCCGAGCCGGATTGTTCCACCCGCCGATCGGCCTCGTTCTGCGCATAGAGCGCATCGAGCGATACGCCGGTGAGGGCGTCGTTTATTTGCGCATCGAGCGCGGCGTCGGGGTTCGGTCGGAACTTTTCCTTCAACAGATCGTCACTCATACCGCTTCTCAATTTGTCCTACTGGACTGTTCTTTTAATGGTGTCCCATTGGACTGTTTAGCCGCCCCGCTCGCGAGGCGCATAATTGGGGCACGTTTCCTGCACGATATTGCGGAAAAGAGCGGAAAGTCTACCCACGCCGCAACCTTTCGCAAACCCGCGGCTAATCAGTGGACGAGCCTATGCAAGAAAGGTCACAATACATCGCCATGAGCAACTCACCGAGCACTTCAACGAATACTTCAACCCCCGCATACGAACAACTTTGTGCCGAGCTTCGTGAGATCGGCATTCTTGGTTCTATCGGCTCTTTGCTGGGGTGGGATCAACAGGCCATGCTCCCTGACGCCGGCAATAGTTACCGGGCCGGGCAGATGGAACTCATGGCCACGCTGGTGCATGAGCGGTCGACCAGTAAAAAACTTGGCGATCTCATCGCCGCCGCCGAGGCCGAAGCAAAGGGGCTGGACCGTCACAGCGACGCCGCCGCCGTCGCCCGCGACGCGCGTCGACAGTTCGATCGCGAAACCAAGCTGCCGGCGTCGCTGGTGGCCGAGATGGCCAAGACCGAGGTGCTGGGCCACCACGCCTGGGCCGAGGCGCGAAAAAAATCGTCCTATCCTGATTTCAAGCCGTGGCTGGCCAAGTGGCTGGATCTGAAAAAGCAGGAGGTGAATTGCGTCGGCTACAAAGATCACCCCTACGACGCCCTGCTCGATCACTACGAACCCTACGAAACCGCCGCCGGGGTGACGACAGTATTTGAATCGCTGCGTGACGAGTTGGTGACCCTTGTGCAAAAGATCGCCGGCGCATCGCGGAAAGCGCCGATTGAGATCATGGAGCGGTCGTATCCGGTGAAGGCGCAGGAATCGTTCGGCCGAATCGCTGCCGAGGCGATCGGCTTCGATTTCAACGCCGGCCGACTCGATGTCAGCGTTCATCCGTTCTGTTCCGGCCAAGGTCAGGGCGATACGCGCATGACCACGCGCTATCACGAACATCACTTCAACGATGCATTCTTCGGTGTGCTGCACGAAACCGGCCACGCGCTTTATGAACAAGGATTGCAGAAAGAGAAATATCTCGGCACGGCGCTGGGCGATTCAATTTCGCTGGGCATTCACGAGAGCCAAAGCCGGATGTGGGAAAACTTAGTCGGTCGCAGCCGGTCATTCTGGAAATTTTTCATGCCCAAGGCCCGCGACGCGTTTCCCGAAACGCTCAAAGGAGTGACGGATGATCAATGGTACGCCGCCGCCAACGCGGTGCAGCCGAGTTTCATTCGCGTGGAAGCCGACGAGATGACTTACAACCTGCACATCCTCATCCGCTTTGAAATGGAAACCGCCATGATCAGCGGCCAACTCGGCGTTGACGATGTTCCCGCGGCGTGGAATGAGAAGTACAAGAAGTACCTCGGCATCACCCCGCCCAATGATGCCAAAGGCTGTTTGCAGGATGTGCATTGGAGCAGCGGCTTGATGGGCTATTTTCCCACATACACGCTGGGCAACCTGTACGCGGCGCAGTTCTTTGAAAAAGCCAGGAAAGACTTAGGCGACCTCGACGCCCTGTTCGCCGCCGGCAACTTCAAACCGCTGTTGGGGTGGCTTCGCGAAAACATTCACGTCCACGGCCGGCGGTATTCGGCACGCGAGTTGGTAAAACGCGTGACGGGGGCGGATCTGTCGTCGCAGCCGTTGTTGAAGTATCTCAAAGGCAAGGCGAGTGAGGTTTACGGGGTTTGAACCGCGATTCAGAAATCATCGCTTCGCTTGGACGCCGACTCGATCAGCGCGACGAATCCGCCGGCTAACAAACCCGGGACGATGACGACGACACGATCCCGGCGATCTTGGCCCCGTCGCCGACGATTTCATGCCTGCCGCAGCAATGCCGCCAGCGCGCTCGCCGACTTTTGAATGTCGTGACACTTCACCACCCGCGCGCGTCCGGCCGACGCCATCGTGGCGAGATGGTCGGCGCTGCCGCACAATGCCTCCTTCATCGCCATGGTTAGAGCGCGAGAATCGCCCGGCGGTATCAGCCAGCCGGTCTCGCCGGTTTTGACCAGTTCGCTCACTCCTCCCACGTCAGTGGCAATAACCGGCCGGCCCGCGGCGAAGGATTCCATGATCGCAACTGGCAACCCTTCCGCGCGGCTGCTGAGAATCGATGCTCGCGCTTGCTGCAGATGCAGTATAATTTGCTGCTGTGACTGCCAACCGGCCAGCGTCACGCAATCCTGCAATCGTCGTTCACTAATCTCTTGTTCAATTAAAGGTCGCAGGGGTCCGTCGCCGACGATTGTCAGGTGGAATGCCACACCCTGATCGCGCAACTCGGCGGCCGCGCGTATCAGCAGCAATGGGTTCTTCTGTTCGTCCAGGCGAGCCACCGAAAGCAGGCGGGGTGCGGTGGGAATCGGCGTGGGCGCGACGGCGAACCATGAGCTGTCGAGCCCGCAGCGGATCAGATGAATCTTGCCGGCGTGCGCGGGAAAGTGATTTTGCAACTCGCGCAGTCCGTACTCGCTCACCGCCACCACGAACGCCGCTGAGGCGATTTTACGATCGAGGCTCAACGCGTGCGTGCGTTGGAACTCGTGCGGGCCGTGCGCCGTGAAGCTGTAGGGAATGCGAAAAATCGTATGGCACAGCAGCGCGACGGCGGCGGGGTTGGTACCAAAGTGCGCGTGAATGTGCGTCGCGCCACACGCCCGGACGCGGCGGCCGAGGATGCACGCCAGCACAATGTATCCCAGGTTCGTAGTGATTCGCCGCGCCCGCCAACCCATCTTCAGAGCCGATCTCGCCGCGTGTATAAATCGGCGTGGATGCGAGATCGACGCCATTAAAACGCTCGTCGCAATTTCCTTAACCCCTTGATGGAGCAACACCTGCGTTCTCGCGCGGGCGACCAGATCGGCATTCTCAAGCCATCCGGTGGAAGCAGTGCGGTGGGAAAATAGGTGCACCGCAATTCCCAGCCGTTCCAACGCGGCGATCTCCCGCCGAATGAACGTGTGGCTGGGCGATGGGTACTGGTTGACCAAATACGCGATCGACGCCATGTGAAATAACTGCCCGCCGGTGGAGTCTATGATTGCCTACTGTCAATAGTATAATGCAAAACATCGAAAATAATTTTTCGAGCGTTAACTGTTGTCGTGGGGAGATGATCCATGCCTGACAAACGCGTTCTGCTGGTCGATCTGAACAATTTTTCCCGCTACCCGACGATACCCATCGGCTATCTGGCGGCAGTGTTACGCCGCGCCCAATTCGCAGTGAGCGTGTTCTGCCCGCTTTCGATCGGCGTGCAAGGCGTGCTGCGTGAGGCGCGGCCGCATGCGTTGAGCTTGCCGATGGCCAAACTCAACTACCGCGCAGCCGTCAGCACCAGCAACTTCATTCGCAGCGTGCGTGACGGCTTGGCGGCTAAACGATTGTCGCAACTCACCGCCGAGCACGATCGGGTGTTGCAGGAGTTCGAGCGGGCGCTGCAGCGCGAAAAGCCCGCCGCGGTGCTGATCAGCGCGTATCTCATGTATTACGATCTCTGCGTCGCCATGTGCGCCGCCTGCCGGCGCGCCGCCGTGCCGGTGCTCATCGGCGGGCCGTACTTCGCGCAGCCGGAGGTGGTGAAAGAATGGATCGGCATCGAAGGCATGACCGCGCTGGCGACGGGCGAATTGGAACTGCGCGTGCCGGCCATTATCGAATCAATGCTGCGCGGCGAAGATCTGAAGGCGCACCCGGGACTTTTCGTGCGCGATTCCGACGGCACCCCGGCCGGCTCGTTCGCCGCGCCGCTCAAAACGCTCGACGATGTGCCGTTCCCCGACTACCAGGATTTTCCCTGGCAGCGTTATCCGAATCGAATCGTTCCGGTGATCACCGGCCGCGGGTGCGCCTGGGGCGCGTGTACGTTCTGCAGCGACGTGACCAGCACCGCCGGGCGGACGTATCGCAGTCGCAGCCCGCAAAACGTTCTCGATGAACTGGCTTATCATCACGCGGCGTACGGGGTGAACCAGTTCGTTTTCACCGATCTGAAACTCAACAGCAACGTGGACATGTGGCGGGCGGTAATCAACGGCCTGCAACGCGCCGCGCCCGGCGCGACCTGGATTGCGGCGGTGCACGTTACGGCAGACGAAGTTAAAGACAACGGCCTGACCGCCGCCGACCTCCGCGCCGCCGCCGCCGGCGGGTGCGTTCGGCTCACGACGGGTCTGGAATCAGGGAGTCAGAAAATGGTCGATTTGATGCACAAAGGCACCAAAATCGAGCGAACGAGCCGCTACCTGATCGATGCCGCCGCCGCCGGAATTTCGTGCCGGTGTACGATGGTGCTGGGCTACCCCGGCGAAACCGCCGACGACGTGCGCGCCAGCGCCGACTTCCTCCGCAGGCATCACAGCGTGATCGAACGGGTGTCGTTGAACCGCTTCGCGATTATGACGGGCACCGGCTTTCACCGCATGCTGCAGCGCAATCCAGCCGACTTCCCGCAAATCACCCGACTGACTATCAACCACCGCATGGCGCACCTGGATCACCATTACACCGAATCAGAAACCCGCGACCACCGCCGCGCAGTGATGCGACTGCTCGAAGCAGTGCATTCCATCAACAGCCGAGCCATGAATTTGCGCGCTGCGACGTTTGAAGGCGTGATGTAGAGTCTTCGCGACGCTTTTCGTCGGTTGGGAATTCGCCGGCAATGGTAGCGAACACTGTTCAGGTTGCATCTTCAATTTGCATCGCCGCGGCGAATCGCCATACTACGCCGTAGCCGCAAGCATGGATGCGTCGGGGAAGACGACGCGGCTGCAAGTAAACTTTTGATGAAGTTCCCCTGACGGATCCGCAATTAGCCATTTCTCAACTACGCATGGAAACGCTTCCCGACAGTAACGGTGCTCGGCCGGTGGCCGAGCAGATGGGCACAATAAACACACTAAATGATGCGGCGGCGATCCTCGCCGACCGCGAGCGCCGGCGCGAACACCGACGGCCGGGAATCGCCCGAGCCACCCTCACCATTCTCGACGGCACCGCCGCCGGAAACACGCACGACGTTTTAACGCGTGACCTATCTCACAGCGGCGTGTCGTTCCTGCTGCGCGAAGGGTTGGCGGTCGGTTCGACGCTCAAAGTGGCGATGCAGAACGGGAACACCACCAGCTATGTGGCGGAAGTGATCCGCTCGCGCCCGCTGAGCAACGGCAAGCACGAGATGGCGGTGATGTTTCGCAGGCCGCAGTAATCAAGCCACTCGTGAAACGAGAAAACGGGGGAGTAAGCGTATCCCCATCGGGTGCCACGATTTGACTCTCAGGCTCTCAGGTCAAGTCGTGCCGCAAATGGCGCGTTTGGCGCTCGCACGATTTGGCCTGAGAGCCGTGTCGTGGCACCCGCATTATTAAATACGCGAACGTGCTTACGCGCTACTTCTCTTTCCCCAGTTTCGTCAGAATCGAATCAATCCGCTGCTGCGCTTCAAGCGGTTGTTTGGCGCGAAGTTCCTTTAACACCGGAATCACCACATCCCCCAACGCCACCAGCTGCGCCTCGGCTTGCTCGCGGGCGGGAAAATCGTCGGCACCCAGTTTACCCACGAGCTTTTGAATATTCTCTACCGCATTGCCCGACGGCATCGGCTGAGGCTGGGCGTATTCTTCCAGCAACGGCAGCGGGACCGATAACTTCACGTCGCCGGCCAGCGTGCAGGCGAGCAGGCCGTCGCGCAATTGCCCGCTGACGGTGGTTTGATCCCACAGCGTCACCTGCACATCAAACCCGCTTTCTTTCAGCGGCGTGATAGCGGTGATTTCGGTCGCTTTGAGCGTGAGCGTATCGAAGGCGGTATCGAGCTTCAATTCGCCCTGCAGCGGCGCGACGAGCTCATCGCCGCCGGACAGCAAAAGCGTGGGCGCGTCGGCGGCGGGCTCGGGTAAATCGGCTTGCATTTGAAGCATCGCGATCGCGCCGACGGGCAGCGAAATCGCCTGCCCCGTCGCGGCAAGTTTGAACGACACTTGATCGGTCTGCAGCAGCCCGCCAAACCTGCTGCCGTCGGTCAGCGTGGCGACGTGAACGGCCGACTCGGTGCCCTGCAAATCAATGGCGGCGAACTTCGCCATCGGCAAACTGATTTTGCCAAAGCGCGTGAGGATTTCGATCGGTTCGGGCGGCGGCTCGAACGCCAGGCGATCGCCGCTGCGCAGCACGATCATCGGCTTGCTAAACGCGATGTCGTCGCTATCGCCGACGAGCTTGCGATACCCGAGCCGCGCCACCTGCGACAGCGGCACGGCCGTCGTCTGGCCGCTGGAAAGCTGGATGGAAATCGTCTCGGCCTGCAGCGCGCCGCCGATAATTTCGCCTTCGCGCGTCACCAGCAGTTGCCGCGGGCGAAATGAGCCGGCGGTGATCATGCCAATCACCCGGTCGGCGGGCAGATCGATGATGCCGAAGCCGGTATCAATTTTGTAGCCTTGCGCCGAGAGCGTGCCGCGCAGTTGGTCGCCGGTGCGCAACTCGACAATATCGAGCGAATCGCCGCGAAGTAACTCGCGTTCACCGAGCATCATGCCGGTGGCGCGGAAATTGATAATGAGCTTGCGCACGTCGGCCGTCACGCCCGCGAGCAGAGTTTGCGTCTTCATATTCTTAACGAAATTTTCCGCGGCCTCATTCGATGGGTGGACCCCGTGGATATGCACGATCGCCGCCTGCCCGTTGGCGGGCACGGGAATGGTATACGTCGCCTGCACAAAGCTGTTGCCCTGCTGCCAGTTGACCTGCGGCGAAAACTTGGTTCCCGGCCCGGCCCACAGTTCCAGCACCGATTGGCCGTTGCCGGTTTGCGCGACCCACGCCATGTTGGCGTCGGGCTTCTTCGGGTCGGCGATTAAGTCGCCGCTGTTCACGCCGAAGTTCAGCGACGTTTGCATCATCACCTGCAACTGCTGCTCGGCGGCGTTGCGGTTGCTGAAGATATCGATGTAGCGGATATAGTTCTGCTCGCGATCAAACGCGATCCGCCGGGTGAACGTTACGCCGCCGGCTTGAAGGGCCTCCAGCACAAGCTCGCCGGTTTTGGCATCGAGCGTGCCGCGGTTGAAATTGCCCTGCACCCCCTGCCCGTTGATGGTGAGGTTGGCGGCCTGCCCGAACAGCGGATTGTTGCCCTGATGCTGCAACCACCCGCCTCGCTGGATGATCCATTGCACGTCACCAGCGTTAAAGGTGTAAGGCAGGTTGATCCCGCCCGGGCCGAGGGGTTGCTTCTGCGCCAAAGCCGACGAGGCAAAGGCCGACAGGAAACATGCCATTACAATTCGAATCAACATCGTCGGCCTCACTACTTTCTTTGAGCCGCATTCTCTTCGCCGCAGATTAACGCAGATAGACGCAGACCGATTCGCTCATCATTACGAACGGCAGTCGAATTGTCATCACGAACGGCAGTCGAATTGTCATCCCGAACGCCACTCTGGGCGGACCTTGCCTTTCCAAGCATGCCGGTTCACCAAAGAATACGACAAATTAGCACGCTCCGACATGCAGGTCCCTCGCGGGAAAGCTTTGGGTTGGCAGGTTTGTGCGCAGTTCGGGTCAGACCCGTATCACACCTGCGCCAGCGCCTTCTTCACCGCCGGCGTGATGGCTGACCATTTTACTTCGGGCTGCTTGTTGACCGTGACGAAATCACCCAGCAGCAAAACGCTGGATACGCCGTTGATTTCGAACAAGCGTTTCGCCACCGCGTGCGCCTGCGCGGCGGCGGCGTTGAAGAAACTCTGAGGGGTTGCAGAAATGGGCGCGCCAAGGACGAACTTCAGCGCGTTGGGGTTGGGCGTTGGCTGGGTTTGGACGACTTCGAAGGGCATTGCGTGGGGGTTGTTGGTTGTAGATTGTAGGTTGTTGGTTGGGAGTTGGGCGTCGAGCAAACCTGCCACGATTAACCTACCACCAACCACCTACGACCTACAACCAACAACCTACAACCAACAACCAACAACCAACAACCCACAACCCACAACCCACAACCCACAACCCACAACCCACCCTCCCCCGTCAATTCCACGTGATCAACCCCGGCTCGAACGGTGAAGCCATGTCTGTGTTGCCCGGAACAATCCGCAGCGCAAAGCCGTGCCGTCCGCTGGAGCGGCATTCGATCGTGCCCGTGAACAGGTGACGTTCGGGTGCCATCTGCTTGTTGTGCTGCATGCTCAGCACCTGAGGCGCGTCGATGGCGCCGGCGGAATTGATGGCGCCGGCGTACAGTTGCACGTTTAGGTCGGCCGGCTGCAACTCGGGGATATCTAGCATCGCTTCCACCTGCATCCGGTCGCCCACTTTGTAATGGCCGTTGCCGCTCGTGTGGATGCCCACGACGCGGATGCGCTCCCACATCGATCGCAGTTTTTCCTTGTGATGCGCCAGCGCGATCGCGCCCTTGAAGTCGCCGGCCAAAAGCTTTAACCCCCGGCCCATCGCCGGGATGTAAAAGTGCTCGGCGTAGTTCTGAACCATGCGGTTGGTGTTGAACACCGGCGCGAGTTTGCGCACGCACGCCTTCATTCGGCCGATCCACTGCCGGGGAATGTTGTCGGCGGCGCGGTTGTAGAACGTGGGGACGATTTCCCGCTCGATGATTTCGAACAACAGTTGGCTCTCCACCGTGTCCTGATGCGTCGCGTCGGTGTAGCCCCGGCCGATTTCTTCTTCACGGCCGATGGCCCACCCGGCGGCGGGGTCAATCAGGTGGCCTTCCACCCACCATCCGTCCAGAATCGAGCAGTTCAGCACGCCATTCGCCGCGGCCTTCATGCCACTGGTGCCGCTGGCCTCGTGCGGGCGGCGAGGCGTGTTCAGCCATACATCGACGCCCTGCACCAAGTGGCGGGCGACGTCCATATCGTAATTTTCAACGAACACGAACTTGCGGCGATACTGGGGTTGCCTGGCAAACTGCACGATCGAGCGAATCAGTTCCTTGCCTTCATTGTCCGCCGGATGGGCCTTGCCGGCGAAGATGAACTGAATCGGGTTTTTGGTGTCGTCGAGCAGTTTCTTGAGTCGGTCGGTGTCGCGAAGCAAAAGCGCGCCGCGCTTGTACGTAGCGAACCGGCGGGCAAAGCCGATGGTGAGCGCTTCGGGGTCGAGCACTTCATCAGCGGCTTTAATTTCATCGGGGGCGGCGCTGCGTTTTACAAGCTGTTCCTTCAGGCGCTTGCGCGTCCAGCCGACCAGTTTTTCGCGGCTGCGCTCGTGAGCGCGCCAGAATTCTTCATCGGGAATCTGCTGCACGTCTTCCCAGCTTGCATCGTCGGCGGGGTTGCGAAGCCAGGTATCGCCCAGGTACCGATCGAGCAGATCGGTAATCTCCGAGCTGAGCCAGGTGCGAATGTGAATGCCGTTGGTGACGTGGTGAATCGGCACTTCCTGCTGCGGCACTTTCGGCCAGATGTTGTGCCACATGTTGCGGCTGACTTCGCCGTGCAGCTTGCTCACTCCGTTGTAGCCGTCGGCCAGACGAATGGCCAGCACAGCCATGCTGAAGCCCTGCTTCTTGTTGCTCACGTCTTCCCGACCCAGCGAAAGGAAGCCGTCTTCATCCAGCTTCAGCCCGGCGATGTAGGTGCGGAAATATTTGGTGATCATGTCCGGCGGGAACATATCGATGCCGGCGGGGACGGGCGTGTGCGTGGTGAAGACGTTGGTGGCCATCACATGCTGGCGCACTTCGTCGAATGTGAAATCGGGATATTTTTCCAGCAGCATGCGGCAGCGTTCCAGCGCCAGAAACGCGGCGTGGCCTTCGTTCATGTGCCACACGTTGGGCTTGATGTTGAGCGCCTCCATGACGCGCACGCCGCCGATGCCCAGCACCAGTTCCTGCTTGATGCGCATCTCGCTCCCCCCGCCGTAGAGCTTGCTGGTGATCTCGCGGTCGGCCGGCGAGTTGTCGGGAAGATTGGTATCGAGCAGATAAAGTGGAATGCGGCCGACCATGCATCGCCACACGCGCGCGAACACAGCGTTTTCAGGCAGATCAACCCGCACCTGCACCGGCGAGCCGTCGGCGAAACGCATGGTTTCCAGCGGCAGGTTGTAAAAATCAAGCTCGGGGTAGCTTTCCTGCTGCCAGCCGTCGCTGCTCAAATATTGTTGGAAGTAGCCGTTGCGATACAGCAGCCCGACACCCACCAGCGGCAGGCACAATTCGCTGGCCGATTTGAGGTGATCGCCCGCCAGCACGCCAAGCCCCCCGGAATAAATCTGCATCGACTCGTGGATGCCGAACTCGGCCGAGAAATACGCCGTCAGCAGGTTTTTGTCGGCGGCGTGCTTCTTGCCGAACCATCCCGGCTCGGCCAGATGTTCCTTGAAAGAAGCGTGGACGCGCTTCAGCTGTGAAAGGAAGCCGTCGTCTTCGGCGGCATCAATAAGAACCGCCTGCGGGATCAAACCCAAAAACCGCCGGGCGTTGTGGTGCACTTCGTCCCACAGCGAATTGGCGCGCTCGAGCTTGCGATCAAGGCGTTTGAACAATTCGACCGCCGACGGGTTCCACACCCACCAGAAGTTGTTGGCAAGCTCCATAAGCGGCTCGAGCACCGCGGGAATGTCTGGGAAGACCTGGAACGTTCGAATGTTGGCTGGGCTGAACCCGTCGGACATGACTGCACCCGTTTCAAGTTAATAGTTCACCACCGCCGCAAACGACGGTTGAATCAATCCAATTGCCCAAATCAGCGGCATTCCCGGCAGGCCACCGCTGCATAGTGGGTTATCGGCTATTTTGGCGAATGAGGACGAGGGGGCAAGGGAGAACGTTTCACGCAAAGGCTACCATCGTCCGGCTTTCACCAGCGCTTCGCGCATGGCGACGCGCTCAAAGTCGTTGATTCCCATAATGTAGACGATCACGCGCCCGATGGCCGTTCGACCTTTCAGCACCGTGCCTGCCCATTTCAGGTGCGTACCCCATTTGGCGGTGCGCGGGTTGAATAATCGCGTAAGGAGGCCCGTTTTCGGATCAAGTCCGGCCAAATTCGGCCCTTTCTGCTGGTTGCAGAACACACAGCAGAAAGCCAGGTTTTCCCGGTCATCGCCTCCCATGTGTTGCTTGGGCTGGATATGGTCAAGCACATGCGGCATCGGCGACCAGTATTCGAACAACTGGCAATACTCGCATCGCCCGTGTGCGCGTTCGCGACAAAATGTGCGATCGTCTGATCGGGCGGTCATGCGGCCGGCTTGTGCTTTTGATTAACGGCGGTTGCGGCTTTGGCTTTCAGCAACATCAATGCATTGTTGAGCCGCACCATCGCTTCCAACTCATCCTGCATTTCTCGGCTCATGGCGCCCTCACCAATCCGGGCCGAAAGGTGTTCAAGCCGGGCGATGTCTTTCGATGCAAACTGCAGCGAAAGCACATACTCAACAACTGCCGGCGGCATGCTTCGACCCGCCGAATAAAGTAGGCGATCAATGACCTCACTTATTCGCTTCATAAAAATCGAATCCTATCAGATTGTGCTGAATGAAAGAAACATTGCTTTTGCGCTACCTCACCTGCACGGAAAACGGCGCCATCAGCACCACCGACCGGTTCTCCAGCAGCTTCATAAACTGCAACTGCTGCGCCACCTGTTTCCGCGCCGACGGCGGTAGAGCCAGCAGGATCGAATCGGCCGAAAGCTGAATAGTCGGCCGCAACGGGCTGCTCAGGTCGGTCTTGCTGCCCTCGAGAATGTCCGCCAATGTTTTCTGGGCCGGAAGTATGATCACGTCAAACGCGTCCTTCTCCAGCGAAGCTTTGTCGGCGGCGTAGGCGATCGCGCTTTCGAGGCCGCCGAGTTCATCGATCATGCCGAGGTTCTTCGCTTCGTCGGCCAGAAAAATTCTGCCCCGGGCCACTTTGTCGATGTCGTTGATCTTCCCCGTGCGCGTCGTCATCACGCGCTGGGTGAACTGCTCGTAAGTCTGCGTCATTGATTTTCGGATCAGCTCGCGCTGTTTCTCGTCCCACACCTTGTTCGAACTGTACAAACCTGCGTTGCGGCCCTTGCTGAATTCTTCGGTCGTCAGGCCGAGTTTGTCGTACAGGTCTTTCAGCACAAACTTCCCACCCACGACGCCGATGGAACCCACAATGGCCGCGGGGTCGGCGAAGATGTAATCTCCGGCGCTGGCAAGGTAATAACCGCCACTGGCGGCCATTCCGCCGATGCTGATGATCACCGGTTTATCTTTCGCCACACGCCGCGCCGCCTGCCACATCACCTCGCTCGCCAGCGCGCTGCCGCCCGGCGAATCGATGCGCATGACCACCGCTTTCACATTTTCATCTTTGCCGGCTTTGCGAAACGCGTCGCGCATCGTCTCCGAACCCACACCCCCTTCGTCGAACAACCCGCCTTCGCCGGTGCCATCGACGATTATGCCCTGCGCGTAAATCAGCGCAATCGTCGGCCCCTTGGTTTCGTCCGGCTTCTTACTCATGGCCTTGAAAAGCGAAAAAATGTTGGTGAAGTCGATCTCCGGTTTATCGGCGGCGGCGTAGTCGTCGATGACGTTTACGACGGTGCCGAGTTTTTCTTCCATTAGCGGACGCAGCCCGTCCTGGTCGATCAGGTGATCGACCAGCCCGCGGTCTTTGGCCACTGCGCCGGGCAGCATCGTTTGATCGATCGCATTACGGACCGTATCGCGCGAAAGCCCGCGCGTGGCGGCCACGTTGTCGACGATCAGGCCGAACAGCGAATCAACCAGCTTGTTCAGTTCGCCGCGCAGCTCGTCGCTGGGCGCGGTGCGCATGTAAGGCTCTTCGGCGCCCTTAAACTCGCCGATCTGGATGAAGTCGGGCGTGATGCCCACCTTGTCCATGGCCCCGCGATAGAACATGGTTTCCAGGCCCACACCGGGCATGGTTATTTCGCCGCCTTCGAGCATGCAGATATCGGTCGCCGCCGACGCCACGAGGTAAGTCGTCGTGTCGTACGAGTCGGCGTAGACGAACACGCTCTTGCCCGCTTTACGAATCCCATCCACCGCGTCGCGAATCTCCATCGCCTGCGCTAAACCCATGCTCGCGCCGATATGGAAGTTGAGGAATACGCCTTTCAGGTCGTCGTCATCGCGCGCGTCGTTCAAACGCGTGACGATTGAACGCAGCGTCGGTGCGTCGCTCGGGCCGAACCACGAAAAGTCGGCCGGCTTTTCGACGATCGCTGACTTGAACTCGAACAGCGCCACTTGGGCCTTGGCGTCGATGGCGGCCTGCTCGGCCTTTTTTAGCTCCACCAGTTCGGCGACATTGGGATACTTCTTTGCCGTGGGTTGAGTGGCAGGGCCCGTGGCCGGCTGGGTGGCCGGCTGCGTGGTGGGGGCAACCATTTGAACTTCGGCGAACGATACAGCGCAGCCGAACACTGCTGCGACAACACTTCTAATCAGCATGAGATTTCTCCCTGAGCCGGTGAATGACAGTTCCACAAATTATAGATCGACGAACCGCCCGTCTCAACGCTAACTTGCGATGCCCGAATTTGACGCAACCGCCCGATTCGCTGTAGTTTGCGGCGATCGTGGGAAGGACTCCGATCCGGCGGCGCTTTTATTTCGTAGTGGCGGGCATTTGCGTGCTCTCGCCGGTGGCCCGCGCCCAGTCGCAGGCCCCCACCGAGTTGCTGCAGATCGAGGCGGCCCAGGCGCGCACGTGGTCGGACGGCCAGATTTCCATCGTCACACTCGACGGTGGGGTGAACATCCGCACCGATGGTGCTCGGCTCCTCGCCCGGAAGGCAGTGATCTGGCTCACGCCCTCGCCCGGATCGCCCGATACCCAAATCGCCGAAATCGCCCTGATTGGCGAAGCCCGGCTCGAGCAATCCACCGGCGCCCGATCAGGCCCGCGGATGATGGTAAATCTACCCGTCCGAGGAACCATCCGCGTCACCGCCGGCCAGCGCCTCGCCGCCGACGCCAGTGATACCGACCTCTACAAACAAGCCGCCCTCATGCGCGCCACCGCGTTGCCCTTGGAAACCGCGCGCAAGAAGCAAATCGAATCCGAACAGAACAAGCCGGGAGCTTCAGCCCCGGATTCTTCGGAGCAGTCATCCCCGTTTTCGCCAATCACACCCGCAACCCAGCAATCCTCACTCTCCGGCGCCACCACGCGCCCCAGCAGCCCCGTCAACTTCCAGGCGAAAGACATCGAAACCCGCCTCGGCCCCGACGGCAAAGTGATCATCCTCCTTTCCGGCGGCGTGACGCTTTTGCAGTCGCGCGAGAACGGCGACTTTATTGAACTGCTCGCGCAGCGCGCCGTGCTCTTCACGCCGCTCACGGGCCTGACCGATCTCACGCAAGGCGACCGCATTCGCGAAGTGCAACAGGCCATTTCGGCGGCCTATCTGGAAGGCGACGTGCAGATCCTCTTCACCCCCGCCGGCGCCGGCGCCGGCACGAAGAAGGTCAATCAGCAGGCCGATCAGAAGCTGGAAGCCGAGCGTGTCTATTACGAGTTCGCCACCGATCGCGCCGTGCTTACCGACGCGGTGATCCATACCTATGATCCGCAGCGCGGCGTGCCGATCGTGCTGCGCGCCGGTGTCGCGCGGCAACTGGCCATTGGCGAATTTAATACCGAAAGAGTCGAACTCACCACCAGCACGTTCGCCGTGCCTTCATACAGCATTCGGGCGTCGCAGGCGTATGTGCGCCAGTACGACTCCGGCGACCCGCGCTACGGCGATCGAACGGTATTCAAAGCCCGCAACACCACCTTTAACGCCTTCGGACTGCCGATTTTTTATCTGCCCGTGGTCGGCGGATCGGTGACCGATCGCGGGTCGGCCCTGCGCGATATCCAATTCGGCGGAGGCAGCGGCGTGGGGGCGGGCATTCGCACGCGCTGGGGCCTGTTCGAAACCCTCGGCCAACTGCCGCCAAAAGGCTTGGATGCCACTTATCGCCTCGACTATTACGGCGACCGCGGCCCCGCCGGTGGATTCGATTTTGATTACACCGGCGGCTACATCATCAACACCACCGGCGAACCCTGGAACTTTGAAGGCGGCTTCAAGAGCTATATCGTCCTCGATAGCGGCGAAGATCGTCTGGGCAAAGACCGCACCCGCATCGAGCACAACGACGAGGTTCGTTATCGCATCCTCTACGAACACCAGCACTTCTTCCCGGATGATTGGCAGATTCAGCTTCGCGCCGGCGCGGTTTCTGATCCCACGTTCATGGAAGAGTGGTTCGAGCGCGATTTTGATAACGGCCTGCCCACCAACATCAGCGGCTATGTAAAACGCCAGAGCAAGAGCGAAGCGATCACGGCGCTGATCGAGTTCAACCCCAGCGACCAACTCACCACCGCCGAGGCATTGCAGGAAACGATCGTTTCCAGCAGCGGCGATGGATTTCGCAAGCCGGTGGAAGTCGAACGCCTGCCCGAAGTGGGTTACCGCCGAATCGGCGAAAGCTTCGGCGACGATAAGTTCACCTTTTACAGCGATAATCTGCTGTCGGGCCTGCGATTCAACCGAGACCAGGGCACGCTAGAAGGCGACTCTGGCTTCTTCCGTCGAGGCCTGCAAGCCGATGGAACCTTCGACCGCGATGCACGCTTCGTCGGCATTCCCAGCTATGCACAAACCGGCGTGACCGGCGGCCCGGTCTACCGCGCCGACTTTCGACAGCAGGTCGATTACCCGCTGCACGGCGAAAATTTTAACTTCACCCCCTTCGTCGTCGGTCGATACACCGCCTACAGCGACGCGCCGCAAGCCGGCAGCGCGCATCGACTGCTTGCCGCCATTGGCGCGCGGGTTGGAACGCAGTTCTGGAAAGTGGATGAAACTGCCAAATCGGTGCTGTTCGACGTCACCCGCATTCGCCACGTCATTGAACCGCAAGTGCAGGCGTTTGCCAGCGTGTCCACCGAAGACCGCGAAGATTTGTTTATCTATGACGAATCAATCGATGCTGTAAACGACATCGCCGCGGTTCAACTGGCGCTGCGGCAACGCTGGCAGACCCAGCGCGGCGGGCCGGGGCGGCGGAGGAGCGTCGATTTCTTTAGCTGGAACGTCGAGGCTAACTTTTTTGCCAATCAGCCCGACGAATTCGCCAGCTTTGATTTCGACCCCGGCAACAACACCCGCTCGGGCATCACCGCCGACGGCTTCCGCGGGCTGTATTTTTTCAGCCACCCCGAGGCCTCGCTGCCGCGTAACAGCATCAACTCCGACATGCTCTGGCGCATCAGCGATACCACCGTCGTCCTGAGCGACGTGCAATGGAACCTTGATGAACAAACCCTCGCCACAACCAGCGTCGGCCTGGCCGCCCGCCGCGACCCGCGCTTGAGCTATTTCACCGGGCTGCGTTACATCGGCGAAGTGAACTCGACGATCGCGAGCCTCGCGTTTGATTATCAGCTCACCAGCAAATACACGGTGTCGCTCGCCCAGGCGTTTGATTTGAGCGACAACGGCCGAAACAGCACCAATGTCACGGTCAAACGCCGGTTCGACCGGTTCTTTGTAACAGTCAACGTCTTTTACGACGATCTGGAAGACACCAGCGGCGTGAGTTTTGGGATCTTCCCCGAAGGCTTGAGTGCTGGTGCCACCACTGCCGACTTTCAGAGCGCGTTCGACCAGCGCTAAACCGCACTAATTATATAAAATTTTCCTTGACGGGCCTGTTTTAAGCGTTAGCTTATAGAATATACCGGCACTTTACGTATTTGCCGGACACTTCTGTACTCATCTCATTGGTTTGAGGCGCATGCCTCAGGGAGTTGAAAATGCTTGGAAAGTCTCATGTTTTGTTCGGTCTAGCGGCGACTTCATTGATCGCCGGCGCGGCGCACGCCGTCACCTTTACGCTCGTCAAACAGCTTGATGGCGCGGCGCTTAACTTTGGGTTTCCGGGATCGATCGCGGCTTACGGGAACGATGTTTATGTCGGTACGCTTTTTGGCAGCGCACAGCTTCATCACATCTCCAACCCGCTCGGTGCCGCCGCCAACGTCAACACCTTTGGCGGAATCAACAACCCGCTGACCAACGGGGGGCTGGCCAGCGCCGGCGCGACATCAAACGGCTACGTAAGCCTGCATACCGATGGCACGACGCTCATCGCCGCAACCGACAACGGCGGCGCCACGCCGGACATCGCCCAATCGTACGCGTTTGGCGCCGACAACCTCAAGTGGGGCAACAACGCCGGGCCGCTGTTTGCCGGCGGGCTTAACACGCAGGGCAACCGCATCGATGGCGCGGGCATTGAACCCGTCACCGGCCGAGTGATGATTACTTCCTTCGGCGGAGATAAGCAGCACTTCTTCAACCAAAACACCGGCGCCGCAGTAAGTGTGCCCGGCGCGAACATTCTGTTCTACCCCGGCGTTGGAACCGGCTGGAAAGATGTCACCTACAGCTCCACCGGCGACCTTTACCTGCGTTCAGTCGGCGGCGTGGCCCGCGGGCAACGCGTCGGCGACGGACAATTTCAAACCCTCGAAGGGGGCGCCGGCGTTCAGACGATCGTCGACGGTCTGAATAATTCCGCGTCGGCCATTAACGTCGCATTCATCCCCGCCACCGCCGCCGGCGTGCCGATCGTCATCACCAACAACCGCAACGCCGCCGGAACAAACTTTGATTCCATCGTCGATGTCTACCTCGCCACCCCGCCGAGCGCCGGCGGAACCGCGACGGATACACCGGTCGCCCACAACTTCGTCGGTCTCGACGGCATCACGCCGTTCACCACCCTCGCCGCCGGATCGGGCATTTACGATTTCAGCTTCGACCCCGTCGCCGGCCTGCTTTACGTCAGCGATTTTTCATCGGCGCAAGTCCACGTGTTCGCGGTTCCGGAACCGGGCACGATGAGCGTAGCACTCGCTTTGTCTGGACTAATCTTGCGACGTCGTCGTCCACGATAACGTTTGACGATCGTGGAAGTTTCGCGTTCCCGATGCAACCCGATCCGCGGCTTACGCCACGGCGTAAGCCGCGGATCGAACGTTTTGAACGCACGTTGCAGGTAATGGCGTCCACCACAAGTCACAACTTCATAGAATCAATCACAACGCCTTGAGCAACACCCGCACGATTCGATTCAACCCGGTCTTCGCGTTGCTCACAAACTGCTGAAAAATCTTGTTCGTGACGCTCATGAACTCTTCCATGCTCGCCAGGCGCTGGCGGGTCAGTTCGACATCGGCCTGCTTCGCCGCCGCTTTGCCCAACGTCGATTCATCGAGCATCTGCTGGCACTTCTTGATCGTCTCGAGCACGGGATCCATCTCCCGGCGCTTACGCTCGGCGGCGATGATGCTGAAGATTTCCCACACGTCGCTCAACGATTCAAAATACTCGCGCCGTTCGCCGCGTTTGTGCAGCCGGCGGATGATGCCCCAGTCGCACAGCGCGCGCAGGCTCATGCTGGTGTTGCCTCGGCTGATGTTCAGTCGGTCCATGACATCATCGGTGCAGACGGGTTGCGCGGTGATGTAGCACAGCGCGTGAATCTCGGCCATGGTGCGGTTGATGCCCCAGGTGGCGCCCATTTCGCCCCATCGTCGGATGAACTCATCCTGCGCGGTCTTGAGCTGCTGCTGTGTATCGGCAACGGGCCGCGCGGCATTGGTGACGGGCATTTCGAGTGTGACAGACATAATGAATCTCCTATAGTTTCAGTAGTTACCGAAATCATAGCGTGATTCGTACCGGCGAAAAGTGCTTTCACCCGAAATGAAATGAAGGTCGAACCCTTCGGAAATGGAGGGCAACCAGCCGCTTGGCGGAACTCGGTATCTCGTCGCGTCGGTAGAGCCGAATTGGGTACACAACTTGACTTCTTCCGTATGTTAGGATATTATTAGGTGTTCAAACAATGAGAGGTGCAATGGAGGTACATGGGAGTCGCCGGCGGGGTCGGACGGGACCTATAACGGGACTAAAAAGGACCGAAAAGGGGCGATTGGGGGTCGTTTGGGACCCATTTTCGGGGCGTTTGGGACGGGGTTGGGACGTGGTTTTTGGGAGATGTTATTAGCCTTTGACAACCACAATTGCATGCAATTAAACAACTTGTGGAAAATTGCCTGTTCGCTCAAACGTCGTTAACATCTTTTTTTGCCCGCGCGGCAAAGTGCGGTCGGTCCCGCAATGCCCCAGTTTCGGCGGCAAATCCGGCGGGAATAATGTGCTCTGCGCGACGCTCCAACTGAAGCCGAGGCCGGAGCGCCGGCAGAATGGATTTTGGGAGCTTTCTTGGCGACGGACGAGGCGCTGCTCATCCGCGATCTGAAAAACGGATCGGCACGCGCCTACGGCATCGTGCTCGAAACGCACGGGCCGCGCCTCTTACGAATGGCCAACGGCATGCTCGCCAATTCCGCCGACGCCGAGGATGTGCTGCAGCAAACCATGCTGAGCATGTTCAAGTCGATCGGCGCTTTCCGAGGCGAGGCGGCGCTGAGCACGTGGCTCACGCGGATCCTGTTCAACCAGGTCAGCCGCGTGCGAAAGCTGCGGGCGACGAGGTCGGCGGTATCGATCGATGGCGACTCGCCGGCGATGCCCCCGGCGGCGGGCAATGCCCCTGCTGCGGTGCGGGCAAGGATGGATTTAACCGCGATGCTCGCGGCGTTGTCGAGCGAGCATCGCGATATTCTGGTTCTAAGGGAGTTGCAGGGCCTGTCGTATCGCGAGATTTCGGATCTGCTCGACATGCCGCAGGGAACCGTTGAATCACGACTGTTCAGGGCCAGAGAACAGTTGCGACAAAAGTTTGCCGGCTACGAACCGTAACCATGACTGGCAATAGCAGGGTGGCACAGACATTCCTTTCTGTGTTTCCGATTGGCGTTGCGTTTTCCGGCAATCGCCGTGAGGGTTGTCGTGAGGATTGTTATGAGCATTGGCTGCACATACTGGGTCGAAATTGAGCGAGCCAGCGATGGCGAAGCCGATCGCGTCACTGCGGCGCTGCACGTTCGATCGTGCGACGCGTGCCGGCGAAGGCTTCGCGCTCATGTGCGTCTGCGGCGCTCCTTTCAATCAACCTTTCCGCTGGTGCCGCTCGATGCGGCGCTTTCAGCAACGATTCAGGCCGGGCTGATGCTGCAGCGTAATCTCACGCTGCAAACCTGGCTGCGCCGCTCCACGGCCGTTGCTGCGGCGGTGCTGTTGTTCTGCACCCTCTCAGCCACATTCGCCCGGAGCGATGCCGGGAGTGACGCCGGGAGTGATGGGGCGCAAGGCTCCGACGAATCGGTATTCGTCGCGCCAATCATCGACCGCGACACCGATACGCCGCAACAGGTTACGCAGTGGATCGTTCAAGACCTTTCCAGAGGCCGCTAAGCAGCGGATGCAACCGCAACACTGATGCAATCGATCAAGATTTATCTTCTGCTCGCGTTGGTGGTGACGTTCATGGCGGGCATCGCCGGCGGACTGATGCTCTCGCCCAACCGCGAGCCTGCTCGCTCGCGCGTCGAACGGGGCGGGGAACGGGGTGGCGAACGGGGCAACCCCATCAGCAAGATTGTCGACGAACTGAAGCTCACCGGCGAACAGCGCGAAAAGGTGATGGACGTCTTCCGCAAAGCCATGGCCGAAGCCCCCGCGCCCCCGTTCGCGGAATTCCGCAAGTGCGACAAGAAGCGCGATACCGCCCTCGATGCCATGCTCACCGCCGACCAGCGCGAGAAGGCGTCACACATCAACGGCGCGTTTGAAAAGGAAATGGAAGACCTCAACGCCCCGGGCATGGCGGTTTTCAAGAAAGCGCAGGCCGACGCGCGGGCTCTGCTCACGCCGCAGCAGCAGATGCAGTTCGACAAACTCATCGCCGAAAAAATGCCTTCGTTCCGCGGGCGCTGGCGCGGAACACCGGGCACCCGAGACGGCGACCGCGTCCAGAACAACGCTTCGCCGGCAACGCGACCGCGATGATGGCTGGCTGGGCAGGCATTTCGTCGCTTCACCGCGGCAAATCGCCTTCGATACAGTCTAATTTGAACACGAAGAAACGAAGAAACGAAGAATGTCTTCTAAAGATGGAATCACTCGAAGGATTGAATTGCATGTGCGAACGTCTGCGAGTTGTGGGTCTTCTTCGTTTCTTCGATTCTTCGTGTCAATCTGGATTTGTGGTCAAGTCTTTACCACAAATGAGCTTTAGACCTTGGTGGTGCCCACGATTCTCTTTATGTCTCAAATGCAAAATCCTCTACCGCATAATCCACTGCTCGGCGGTATCGGCGGCGTTTACGGCGTCGTCGCCGGGGCGGACCTCGTCGCCACGGACGTGGTAGTTGAGTTGAAGGGTTTTGCGAAGGATGAAGGTTTTATCGCCGGCTTTAACTTCCGCCGTTTCGCCGGACAAACCTTCGATGAAGAGGCTGAAGTAGCCCATCCGCGACTGCACTTCCGGCCAGATGGCCACACCGTCTTTGGCTTGCTCGTCGCCCACCAGCAGGGTGCCGGCGGTTTTGTAGAAGGGTTCGAGGAAGGTTTTCTTTTCGCGCTGTTTAATTTTGTCGAACACTGGACCGGGGATGGAGTTGTCGCTGCGCACCACGCGGCCGTCGGCGGTGAGCATTTCGAACACGGGGAGAAAGATCTGTTCGCGGTCGGTTTTGTTGGTGACGGTGTAGGTTATGTACCAGTAGGCGCGCGGGTTGGTCATGCCGGGGATTTCGACCACGATCCGCTGGAGTTGACCGTGGGAGAAATTCAATTCCCAGGAGTTGGGGACGAGCGCGGGTTTGGGGTAGCCGGTTTCCTGTGCGGATTGCGCGCGGGCCACTGTGTTATGGGACGAGCCGATAAAGCAAGCCAGCGCCAACGCGCCGGCGGCGAGGAGGTACGACGAATTTCGCATGACGAGCGGGCTCCAAATCGATTTAAGTCTGGTCGATTAAGTCTTGATGTTATTTGCCCTTTGCGAGCGGTGGGGTATTTTGGGGCAAGCATGTCCGCGCTGTCAAACTTGTTCCGTCCGCGCGACGCCCGCCCGCCGGGTTATCGGGCGGTCTTGCGTGGCGAAATCGAACCGGCGATGCGTCTGATTGTAGGCAACGCGTGCGGGCCGGCGAGCGATGAGCAGGTGCTGGATTTCCTGTCGTTTGCGCTTGACCGGGGGATGGACGTCAACGCCGCCTGGATCGCGGAAGTGGGCGGAAAAATCGAATGGGCGTTGCTGCCCGTCGTCAGCCCGGGCAAGACCATGCTGCTGTTCACCCCCACACGGCTGCCGCGGCGGGAATTGCGGGGCGTGGTGGCTGGCTGCAGCGATGCGGTCAACCAGCACTACGCCCGGCGCGGGGTGCTGCTTTCACAACTGTTGATCGAGCCGAGCGAAACGGCGTTGCTTACGGCATACGCCGGGTGTGGGTACACGCGGCTGGCCGAACTGTATTATCTGCAGGCGAGCATCCGCGGGAACGAGCCGATGCCCGCGTTGCCGCCGGGGTGGGAAGTTTCGACTTACTCCCCTGAAAATCATGCTGTTTTCGGCGCGACGATTTTCGATAGCTACGAAGGCAGCAAAGACTGTCCCAGCCTCAACGGCGCGCGCGATGTGCAGGACGTGATGGCCGGCCACAAAGCCGCTGGCGATTTCGACGCGCGATTATGGTTCTTGCTCCGCGAAAACGGTCAACCGCTGGGCACACTGCTCCTCAACCGCTCGGCGGGGAATACGTCGGTTGAACTGGTGTATCTGGGCATCATCCCCGCTGCCCGAGGTCGAGGGGTGGGCGATTTTCTGATGCAATGGGCGCTGGCCGTTTCCGGCCTCGAAGACCGTCGGCATTTGTCGCTGGCGGTGGATTCGCAGAACAACCCGGCGCTTCGGTTGTACTACCGGCATGGTTTGATGCGGATTGGGTCGCGGGTGGCGATGGTGCGGGATATCCGGGGGTTGGCCGACGGGGTTCTGGCCCGGGGCACCGCAGAAGCAGCACCTGCGGTGCAACGCTAAGCGTGCGGTGCTGACGAATAAAACTTTTTTACGCTCCACAGGCCATCCACACGACCTATAAGATCGTGGATTGGTGGTTGATATCAGTATTTTTTCCTTCGTCCGCGCAATCCCCGCCGGTTGCCCCACCGTTGTGAACGGAAAATCCCATAAATAAAGCCTTGTCAGTACAGAAAACGACACTATCCTTCAGCGCAGCGTTCAGGGATGAATAGAACCGAGTGAGCATACGAATAAGGGTCGCCGCTGCCCAATCCTGGGCAGGCGCGCGACAGACCTCACGGGAAGATCGCATCGGCAGATCTCCTAAGGGCTCACGAACATCGGTTTGGTTTGCGGTTTGATTTCACATCGCACGGAAGCGATTCCTTCAAGGATGAAGACGCGGGTCTGCAACCCGCCGGCGAGGCAAGAGGCCTCAACCCGCCCGGGGAAAATGTTCGGGCGATGGTGGTCTTGGACCGTTCGGCCGGTTTGGGCCGCGGGTTTGAAGAACGGCATCGCTCGATCAGTTGTTGGGCGGGCATAGCGCATGTCGCGGTGTTTGCGGGCAAGTGGAGGATGCCAAAACACGTTTGCGGTGCGCCAGGCTGGCCGTCGTCTTATTCAGGGAAGGCGACACACGAGCCGGTCTGCGACTGAAGGCTGAAACGGAAAAGGAGATCCTCGTGAGCTGCATTAGCGCACACGATCCTCAGTTGGTGCGATTGGCCGACGCCATCGCCCAGCGTGTGGGGCCGCAACGTTTTAACGTCTGGTTCACCAACTCAACCAAATTGGATTTAAGGCAGGACGGGCTGGAGATTTCCGTTCCCAATGATTTCATCAGCGACTGGATCGATAAACATTTCGCCCGCCCGATTCAGGAGGCCGCCGCCGAAGTGCTTGGCCAGCAGCTTGCGGTGCGATTTTGCGTGGTGCCGCAACTGTTCGAGGTGGAAGGCGATGGTGATGAGCCGCCGCCGACTAACGGCAAAGCCAACGGCCAACATGCCAACGGTTCGGCGCGCGTGAACGGTCATGCGTCAGGCAAGAATGGGTCTGCAAAAGCGGGGCCGGTGTCGGCAAGTCGGCCGGCGGAGATGATTCGCCCGGCGCTGCGGCCGTCTGTTGGTTCGGCGTCGGGTTTGTCGTCGGTGGGACGTCCGGCCTCGGAGTTGGAACGGCAGAGCACGACGAACAACTATTCCAGTCGTTCGCGGCTTCGTCACGATCTGGACACCTACGTTGTCGGACACGGCAACCAGCTCGCCTTCAACGCCGCCGTGTATGTCGCGGAGTATCCGGGCGCACAATACAACCCGCTGTTTGTTCATGGCGCGTGCGGGCTGGGCAAGACGCACCTGCTGCAGGGTTTGTGTAAACGCTTTATCGAATTGCATCCGACCAAACGCTGGATTTACCTCACCGGCGAAGAATTCACCAATGAATACCTTACCGCGCTGCGCAGCAGCCGCATGGACGGCTTCCGCCGAAGAATGCGCGATCTGGATTTGCTGGTGATTGACGACGTTCACTTCCTGGGCGGCAAAACCGCCACGCAGGAAGAGTTCCTCCACACGTTCAACGCCATCGAAGCCATGGGCCGGCAGGTAGTGCTGGCCAGCGACAACCATCCAAAACTGATCCAACGCTTCGGCGAATCGCTCATCAACCGCTTTGTGAGCGGCATGGTGGTGCGCGTCGACCCGCCCAACTTCGCCACGCGGTGCGAAATTCTCCGGCAGATGAGCCAGCGCAGCGGCAGCAAGATCAACGAAGAAGTGATCACATGGATCGCCCGGCGGATCACGCAAAACGTGCGCGAGCTGGAAGGCTCGGTCACGAGAATCAATGCACACCTGCAACTGTCCGGACAGAAACAGGCCGACCTGCAACTGGCGCAAGAGGCGCTGGGCGACCTTGATCGGCTGATGGTGCAGCCGGTGCGCCCCGACAACATCCTGGTCAGCGTCTGTGCCTACTTCGGCCTGGACCACAAAGACCTCATGTCCGGCCGACGCCAGCGGACGATCTCGCTGGCGCGCAGCGTGGCGATGTTCCTCATTCGCAAAACCGCCAAACTCAGCTTTCCCGAGATCGGCATGCGCATGGGCAAACGCAACCACAGCACCGTCATCAGCGCCTGCCGCCGAATCGAACGTGCAGCGCTCAAAAACGAAATGCTCGCCTGGACGAGCAACATCGGTGAGCGGTCGGAAGAGGCGCAGGAACTCATTCAGCGACTCGAAGACAGCGCCCGGGCGATGAACTGATGCGGCAATTGGGAGTGGCTTGATGCTCCAATGAGCAGCTATATTGCACACATAGCTGCGGATTTTTGTTTCGGCGCTCAATACGTCGGGTATACTTAACATCATGAAATTGAAAGTCCTCGTTGAGCCAGGAGAAGATCGCGGCTTCATCGCAAGTGTCCCCGCCCTGCGTGGCTGCTGGTCTCAAGGCAAAACGCGGGATGAAGCGATTAGCAACATCAAGGAAGCCATCGAAGCTTGGCTGGAGACCGAGCAGGACAAGATTGAATCGACGTTGTCGCGCGATATCGAACTGGTGACCGTCTAACCCGGGCGACTATGCCGCAACTGCCCGTTGTCAGTGGACGCGACGCTCGCCGAGTGTTTGAGCGGGGTGGGTGGTCATTCAATCGGCAGCGTGGCAGCCACATGGTTCTGACCAAGACGGGCGTAAATGCGAACCTGTCAGTCCCAGACCACCGTGAGCTCGACCGCGGGTTGTTGCGGGGGCTCATTCGTGACTCCGGATTAACGGTGGAACGATTTCTACAACTGCTCAAATGAACTGAACAATTCAACGCTCGATGGCCTCATCCCAAGCCCAGCACATCCTCCGTTTCGTCAAAATCGGTCGATTGATCGGGTGACACAAAAGGGTTCCCAAAGTGATCGAGGCGTGTCTCTCCGGTGATGATGTCTTCGTCGCCGCCGCAGTCGATGGTGATCACGTCATCGCCGGCGGTACCGGCGATATGGATGCCGCCGCCGCTGCCATCGACGATCAACAGCCGGCGCTGTTCCAAACAACTCACAGCTCATGACGCACTCCGTTCGTTGCAGGCAATCATTTACACGATGACCGTGCAAATCACCTTGCGTCGCCGCGGGCGGGTATCGAAATCGATCAACGCCACTTGTTGCCACTCGCCGGTCAGAATTTTACCGTCGGAAAATGGAACGGTGATCCCCGTGCCCAGCGCGGTGGAGCGCAGGTGGCTGTGTCCGTTGTCGTCGTTCCAGGTGGCTTCATGTTGATAGGGCATGTCATCGGGAATCAACCGCTGCAGCAGGTTGGGCAAATCGTGCTTCACCAAACCCGGTTCAAATTCGAGCGTGGTCACCGACGCGGTGGAACCGTTGACGAAAATGTGCAGCAGGCCGTCCCCCTTCTCGCGGCGCATGTGCTCTGCGAGTTTGGAAGAGAGGTTGACGACCTCGCCGTTGCCTTCGGTTTCAATGTCGATGATGAATCGTCGCATCAGGGTTACAATCAGAGCATGGTTGCACGAATCGCACAAGTGAACATCCCGCTGCTCGCTCCCATGCTCATGGTAATGCTTACGGTCGCTAACATTTGTTCGGCCGGCGCTGATGCGCCCCTCGGCAAGTACGCGGCGCAGCTTCAAACCGAGTGCCGGCAGTTGATCGCCGACGCGGTTGAAAGGCCCTACGGCATCGCGTGGGGCGATGCGCCGGCGGTGGGCAAAGGGACGGCGGCGCGGCCGGTGTCGATGGAACCGGGCAACTCCCCCGCCGCCGGCGTGGTGCTGTTGTGGGCGGGCGAGTTGCTTCATGATGCCTCGCTGACCAATGCCGCAAAAAAATCCGCCGCCGCCGCGATGGCCGCGCAGGCGCCCAGCGGGCAGATCGCCGCGCTGGCCATGTTCGGTACAACCGCCGACCCCAAAACCGACGACACCCCGCTCCCTGATCGTGCCAGTACGACCGCCGGCATGGGGTTGATGTTGGCTGTACTCGATCCGCAACTCAACCGCGACCAACCTTTGCTCGACAGCGTCGATCGCGCGGCGCGATGGATGCGCAAACAGCACGGCAACGGTTCCTGGCTGCGCGCCGACGGCACTAAAAGATTCATCCGCCTCGACGATGCCGACTTTCGCGATTCCACGTTCGCCCTCCTGCTCGAACACGAAGTGCTCGATCGACCCGATTCGCGCCAGGCCGTCGAGCGCGCGGTTTCGCAGGCCATCAGCCTTCAGCTCAACGGCATGACCGAATTCCTTCCCGGCGCGCGCCTGTGGGGCGCGCGCTACGAAACGTCGAATGAACCCGTGCCTGACGGCGATCGCCCGAAAGACACCGCCGACCTGCTCGCCACGCGCTACATGACGCAAACACTGCTGGGCGTGGCGGTGTGCTGGAGCCATCGCAGCACAGTGGCCGAGCTTGATCGCACCGCCGGCCGTATCAACCCGCTGCGCCGCACCGACGGCAAATGGAAGCGTTATGAAGCGGTCGGCGCATCCACACCGGTCGAGGCACCGCTCGGCGATTTCGGCCTTCCGCCGCTGCTGGCATCGATCAAGTCGATCAAAAACCTCGGCCGCGATCGGTACAAACAGTTGATGACGCAGGGCTGGCCGCCGAAGCGTCAGTTGATCGCGACGGTGGTTGGCCTGACCGACGACCCGTTCACGCTCGATTGGCCCGTCGCCGCCAGCGAGGTCGACGCGTATGTCAAAGCCCACTCGGCCGACTGGCAGGCGTTGGAAAGCGGAATCCCGCAGCAACTCCCGGCGCGCGTCCGGCGGCTGTGGATCCTTCTCAATCGCGCCAAACTCGAAGCGATGGCGGGGTAGTTTGGCGTGGAAGTCATAGGTCGGTGGTGGGTTGGTAGCTTGCAGCTTGAAAACGCCGCATGTCCAGCCTCAATACACGTGAGTGCCCGACCTGCGACTTCGCGCAATTAGTGCGTTTAATACTGTAGTTCATAAGCTTATTATTGGACTACACTTACGCTGTCATTAATACCGGCATATTTGAATATATCAGTGCCGGCGGATATAGTCTCTGAGGCGTGCGGCAACAGTTCGTTTTGGCTGATTTTGTAACTCCTTACGCTTGAATGACTTCGATCCGGTCGAGCCGCTTGGGGGCTTTGCCGGGGCGTTGGCATGGCTCGGTGCATCTTAAGCCGAACCGCGTGCGAGGCAGGGACGTGAACGCATCGGGCGACGGAAAATCGCGGGTTTTGTCGGCGACGGACATCGTCACGTTGATCGGGCAGAGCGTCAAGCTCACCCGCCGCGGGGCTAAATATGTCGGACTTTGCCCCTTTCACCAGGAAAAATCGCCTTCCTTTACGGTCGACCCGGGCAAGCAGATGTTTTACTGCTTCGGGTGCAAGGCCGGGGGGACGTGTTTTGATTTTGTGATGAAGCGCGATCGGGTGGAGTTTCGCGAATCGCTGGCCATTCTCGCCCGGGCGGCAGGGATTGATTTGCCGCAGGGCGGAGAGCAGAGAAAAAACGCGGGCGAGCGGCAACAGTTGCTGGAAGCTCACTCGACGGCGGTGGCGCTCTTTGACAAGTTCATGCAGCATGCGACCACCGGCAAAGCGGCGCGCGAGTACATGGCATCGCGCGGGTTCACGCCGGAATGGTTGCGGAAGTTCAGCGTCGGGTTCGCGCCCGAGGGCTGGGACGGCCTGCTAACGGCGCTGTCGAAAAAGTTTCCGCCCGCCGTGTTGCACCTTGCAGGGTTGGTGAAACAACGCGATGGCGGAACGGGGTTTTACGACACGTTTCGTAATCGCGTGATGTTCCCGATTCGCGATGAAACCGGCCGAACGATTGCCTTCGGCGGGCGCGTCATGCCCGGGTCGGACGCACCGGCGAAGTATCTCAACAGCCCTGAAACGCCTTTGTTTCATAAAAGCAAAGCTGTGTTTGGATTGGATTTGGCCAAGCAGAAGATTGTAGAAACCCGCACGGTGGCGGTGGTTGAAGGATACACCGATGTGGTCATGGCCCATCAGTATGGCGCCACCAACGTGGTGAGCATTCTGGGCACCGCCATGACCGAGCAGCATGTGGGCATCCTGCGGCGGTTTGCCGACCGGATCGTGCTGCTGTTCGATGCCGACGCCGCCGGCGATGCGGCGGTCAATCGCACGGTGGAACTGTTCCTGACCCAGCCGATCGAGATCGCCGTCGCGGCGATTCCGCAAGGGCTGGATCCGGATGAGTTTATCATGCGTGACGGCTTGGAGGCGTTTAACGCGCTTCTGGCCGGTGCCAGCGATGCACTGACGTTTAAGTGGCGACTGATGCAAAAGCAGTTTGAGTCGGCGGGCAGTTTGACGGGCGAACAGAACGCGGTGGCGGCGTATTTAGATGTGCTGGCAGGCGCGCGGGGCGCTGGGCCGGTGGATGACCTTCGCTGGGGCACGGCATTGGGCCGTGTGGCAAAATTAACCGGCATGCCGGTCGAAGAACTGCATAGGCGGTTCCGGTCGAGCCGCCAAAAGCCTGCGCGATCGACGCCGCGGATGACGGATGTGGCTCAAGGCACAGAAGTGCCATGGCCGACGATGTCGGATAATGGCGTAGAGGAAGTGACAGCGCAGGTACGGGCCGAACGCCACCTGCTCGGCGGAGTGATGTTGAAGCCTGATCGCTGGCTGACGTTGCAGAAGGATATTCAGCCGGTAGATTTTGCGATCGGCCTTCGCAGGCAACTGGCCGACATATTCTGGGACGTTTGCCGGCACGACGGCGAGCCGGAATTCGCACAATTGTTGTCCGATCTGCCTTCGGACGAACTGAAACAGTTGGCCATAGACGTCGTAAACGAGGTTGAAAGCTTCACCAGCGTAGAACAAACGCTCGACGGAGCCGTAGAACACGTTCACGGGGCCCGGCTGCGGGCGGCTTCGGCGGCAAATCTGGCCCAAATTCGCGCCGGCGCGGTCGAAGGAAGGGTTTCGGCGACCACCGGCGACGATGTGGCAGACGATGCGGGCAGCGATGCGGGACGTGAAGACCCGGACATCGCTTTGCTGCGTCAATTGGCAGAAAAATCCGCCCGACCCGACATGCGACGCGGATTGTTGTAGAATTGTCGGACTGCGCGTATCGGACGGTCCCCATCGGTCAGGACTCCACTCGCGCAGCACCGGTTTGATTGCGTTGAAAGTGGAATGGTGCGTTGTCTGACCCCTGCCAGGGCAAGACATCGCTCTTGTTTGTGTACAACTGAATAGCCGGCACGTCTGCTGGAGCACTCGTTACAGGAATCGGGAATACCCCCGAGGTTCTTGGCCCGTGCCGCCGTGCCGTAGGATCGTGTTGAAAGTTTGGACCCGCTATGGCTATGAAGGAAATCGCTCCACCCGTTCTTGAAACTCCCTTGATTGGTTCCGGTTCTCCCGAAGAGGTCGAGAACCGAGTGCGCCACCTCCTCGAACTCGGCACTGACCGAGGCTACCTGACTTATGAAGAACTGAACTACAAGCTGCCCGACGAGGTGGTTTCGCCGGAGAAGCTCGATTCGCTTTTACAGATGATGGACGAGATGGGCATCAAGCTCATCGACGAGGCCGACGTTTCGGACTTTGAAAAAAAGCCCCGCAAGGCCATGAAGTCTGTGAGAGAAATCAAATCCGTCGTCACCGCCGCGCCGCTGGTGCTGCCGGAGAAGATCATCCCACCGATTCCGCTTCCCACCATCGCCGATCAGGGCGACGAAGCCGAAGACGACGAAGAAGAAATCGAAGTCGATCTGCAAAAAGAACTGGCCGAAGCCGGCAACAAGCGCATCGATGATCCGGTGCGCATGTACCTGACGCAGATGGGCGAAATCCCCCTGCTCACCCGCGAGCAGGAAATTCATCTCGCCAAAAAAATCGAAATTACCCGCAAGATCTTCCGCAGCCGCGTGCTTGAAAGCGATTATTGCATTCAGGCGGCGGTCGACATTCTGCAGCAGGTGGACGACGGCGACCTGCCGTTCGACCGCACGATGAAGATCAGCACCGCCGAAGATCAGGCCGACAAAGGCACGATCGGCCAGCGCATTCCGCAGAACGTTCGCACGATTCGCGAGATGATCGATCGCAATCGGCGCGACTGGGAAACGATGCGCGCGACGAAGAACAAAAAGGACCACGAGCCGTTCAACACCGCCATCCGCCGCCGGCGCCGCCGCTGCGTGAAATTGCTGGAAGAGTTGTCGCTGCGCACCAGCAAAGTCACGCCGCTGATGAAGAAGCTCAACAGCATCAGCACCAAGATGGTGGAGTTGGAAAGCCGAATCGAAGATTTGAGCAAAGTGAAAGATCCTGGCGAAGACCTGGAAGTCTGCCAGCAGGAAATTTCGGGTCTTGAAGACCTGGTGCTGGAAGACGCGCAGAACCTGCAGAAGCGCGTCATCCAGACCCGCAAGATCTTCAACAAATACGAAGACGCCAAGCGCAAACTGTCGGGCGGCAACTTGCGGCTGGTGGTGTCGATCGCCAAGAAGTACCGCAACCGCGGGTTGAGTTTTCTGGACATCATTCAGGAAGGCAACACCGGCCTGATGCGCGCGGTCGATAAATACGAATACCGCCGCGGGTACAAGTTCAGCACTTATGCGACGTGGTGGATTCGCCAGGCGATCACCCGCGCTATCGCCGACCATGCCCGCACGATTCGTATTCCGGTGCACATGATCGAGACGATGAGCAAGCTGCGCAACATCAGCAAAGCCCTCATGCAGGAGTTCGGCCGCGAACCGACGATCGAAGAAATCGCCAAAAAGGCGAAGATGACGGTCAGCGAAACGCGCCGCGTGCTGAAAATTTCGCGTCACCCGATCTCGCTGGATCGCCCCGTCGGTGAATCAGAAGATTCATACTTCGGCGATTTCATCGAGGACGAAAAGGCCGAAAACCCGGTGGAGTCGGCGACGCAGGAAATGCTCAAGGATAAAATCGAGCAGGTCCTCAAGACCCTCACCTACCGTGAGCGAGAGATCATCAAGCTCCGCTACGGCATCGGCGACGGCTACACCTATACGCTGGAGGAAGTGGGCCGAATCTTCAAGGTGACGCGCGAACGCGTGCGGCAGGTCGAAGCCAAGGCCATCCGCAAGCTGCAACACCCGGTACGGGCGCGCAAGCTCGAGGGCTTCTTGCCCGGCGGGGAGCCGCGGTAGAATGGTTGCATGATTGATCCCGGAACCATCCAGGAGCTGCTCGACGCCGAGCCATTTGAGACCTTTCGGATTTTCATGTCCGACGGGCACGCGTATCGGGTGACGAATCCTGAGCTAGTGGTTCCGATGGAAACAAAACTGTTCATCGCTCTGCCGAAGGACAAGTGGAAGTTCTTATCTTACGAGCAGATCACGCGGATCGAGGGGCCAAGCGTCGCGGCGAAGTGACGGTGCGGGCGCGCAAGCTTGAAGGCTTCCTGCCCGGTGGACAGCCACAGTAGGTTTCAAAGATCACGCAATCATTCGACAAGTGGCGTGGTCAGCTTTGCTGACCACGTCTTTTTCTGCGCTCGTAACAAGCGTACGGAACGCCTTCGAGAAACGCGTTTAGTTCAACAGCGCGCTCGACCGCTCGCTCTACTTCAATATTCACATAGTTGTGTGGATACTCGCGCCAATTTTTTAAAAGCCCTGCACGCACCGCTTGCGTCAACGTGTACCAGTACGCGCGCCGAGCCTGCAGCACATCTCGGATGCCACCATCGAAATAATCTTTGTTCTCGTTCGATCGCAAAATGGTACATGCCTGACACCCGTCGCTTTGATCACCATCATCGCAACCGAGCCATGAAGTTGCCGCATCAACTCACCGAGGTTCTCGCCCGACTTCAGGTAACCGAGCACATGGTAGTGATTGCTGAGCAGCGACCACACCCACGGAACAAATCCGTGCTTTTTGGAATAGAACTCGAAACGGTTGGTGAAGATCGCCTTCGCTCGTTCCGAGTCAAACATCGGAACGCCTTCGCGCGTTTTCGAGGTAATGAAATAGACGGAGTTATCACGGTACCAATGCGCGAAGCGGTGCCGGCCGTCCTAATACTCGTTTTGGGTGGACGTGGATTTGCGGAAGTTTCCCATTCCCGACACTAACATGGTCAGCAAGCTGACCACGCCAAAACTCTATTCTGCATCCGAATTTATTGCGCGCGATTTCATCACCGAAAACACGATCGACGCATCGGCATAGCTCTCGAAGTAAGTCACCTTGCCCTCGCGCGCAATGCACAGAAACGCCGAGGGAACTTCCCAATGATCTTCCTCGCGCAGCGAACCATCGGGCGCGTAAGTTCCCTCGGCGGTGCCGAAGATGCCTACGCCTTCTGTGTCGGCAATTACACGCTGCACGCAAATGCGGTAGTCGGGGTGGTTCTTGAACTGCGCGGTCCATGTATCGCGGATAAATTGGCGGTCTTTAAAATGCTCACCGGAGGAGTTGACGTATTCGTATTGGCTGTGAACCAGCGCCATGATGCCGTCGACGTCGTGCGCATTGATTCGATCGATGAATTTGAGGACCGTTTCTTTCATCGCAAACACCATCCTACACCACTATCGGCATCACCCGGCCGCCCAACGTGGCGGAGATTACCGCCGGATTGCACCCCACGCAACGAAATTTCCGATCGCGCGGCATTTGCTCGGGAATTGAACTTGCTGATGGACTGGTTGATATCCATGCATTGCCCGTGCAGCGCATTTGTCTCGCACGCCGACCATTGTCTTTCCGACAGACTGATCGCCGGCGCCCAAACAAGTCTATCGCACGACCATCACCTCATCGAGCGGCCGACGAACGACCGCTGCTACGGGAACCGTCAGATTGTCGGCAGGGTAACCCAGCGGAATCAGCAGAAACGGCCGTTCGTTGGAAGGCCGGCCGAGAATGGTGGTGAGAAACTTCATGGGGCTGGGCGTGTGCGTGAGCGTGGCCAGTCCCGCGTGGTGAGCCGCACAAAGCAGCATTCCCACCGCGATCCCGACCGATTCGTTCACATAGTAAACCTGCGATCCGTCGTCCGCCTGGGCGAGCTTGAAAACGACAATGAGCCAGGGAGCGATTTCCAGGAAAGCCTTGTTCGTATCCGTACCGAGCGGCGCCAAGTCGGCAAGCCAGGCCCGCCCGCCGCGACGGCCATAAAACTCGCGCTCCTCCGCTTCGGCGGCCAGCCGGATTTCATGTTTGAGCGATCGATCCCGTACACACACGAAACGCCACGGCTGTTTGTTGGCGCCGCTCGGCGCCGAATGTGCAGTCTGAATCAGACGTTCGACAATTTCGACCGACACCGGTTTCTCAGAAAACATTCGCACGCTGCGGCGCAATCGCATTGCCTCGTAAAACTGTCGGGCGGATTGCTCCGCCGAGTGACTGGGGACATACCGGTCCGGGCGGATCATCGGAGGAGTCGGGTCTTTCATCGCGCGCCTTGATGCTGTCAAAAAAATTCAATCGGAACACCTCCTTACTATACTACACTCAATTCGTTCCTCGTCGCGCAGGGCCGAGTCAGATGGTCGATTCGATGGAAACCCGCGTATCGGTCGGATCATTGTCCGACGTATCGGTTCCCGCGCTGCCCGCGAGCAAGTCGGCGCCATTCCCGCCGAACGCGCGCTTCGAGTTGTCGGTACCGGCCGTGCCGGTGGGCGAAGTCATCTCCTCGACCGCCACCGATTCGGCGGGAAACACGTGGGAGTATTCCGCCATCCTGGTCAACAGTCCGCCGGTCGCAGTCAATGACCACTACACGGTTGGTCACGACCAGACCCTCGTCGCCAACCACGCGACGGTGCCGGCAGCGTGACTCTCAACGACAACGGCGTGCTCGCTAATGACACCGACATTGACGACGACCTCGACGCGATCCTGGTCAGCGGTCCGAGTTTCGGGACGCTGACGCTGGACGAGGAGACCGGCACGTTCACTTATACCCCCAACACCGGCTTCTCCGGCACTGACACCTTCACCTACAAGGCAAGCGACGATGATGGAGCCGAATCGAACGTCGCGACGGTGACGATCACCGTCACGCCAGCGTCGGCCGGGAGCGTCTATCTGATCCCCGACGCCTGCAACCCGGGCAAGACGGCACTTATCGTCAACGGCACACCGGGCGCGGACAACATCTCCATCTCCCCGGCGACCGGCGGGGTCAAGGTCTCATTCGGCGGCGTCAGCCCCGGGTTGGATGAAGCGAACACCAGCCCGGAACGGGCGAAAGAAGCGATGCACCATCGATCGCACTTTGCCGATTGGAGGCCCGTGAACGCACGATCCAATTACCTTTTACCATTTAATCTTGAAAACGGTGACTGTCCCGGAGAGGGTGAAATGGCTCAGACAGCAGACGTCGATGACTCCTCAATGGTCAGACCTGAAGCAGGTTCTCATCAGGCAAGTGACGGGTTCTTGGTCTTCGACGATCCGCGTTCAAGTAGTGTGAACACGACGGCCGCAACAACAATAAGAATGCCGAACCACACCCAGTCAGACATGCCCGTTACGTCTGGCAGTCTGACCTTCCCCAGTGCGGCAACATTGAGAATGTGAGCTTCAACCCACTTGAAGCTCATCGCATAGAGAATCCCACCCACCAGCATACCTGCAAAGCCCACCAGCGCGTGAACACTGCCCGTCGCCACTGCAGCCACGCCAGTGCCTGGGCAATAGCCGTACGTGACCATACCAACGCCGAAGATGCTTGCGCCGAGCACGACGCCCAGCATGTTGGCCGGCTTGATGTGATAGTTGGCGTGCCCGAGTTGATGGAGGATGAGTACGCCAATCCCGCCGACGATGATCGCGGTAAACATGACCTTCAGCACCGTGAAGTCCTTAAGTAGGAACTGATTCACGATCGTCGCATAGTTGGCCACCCTTCCGCGCTGCAGAAGCAGGCCGAAGAGGAATCCGAACACGACGGCAAGGACTAACGCGGGCGTACCAGTAATCGGGAGCGTCATGAAACACCTACCACCTGTTAAAGTCGATCATCGATCAGCGAGACGCAGTGCGGCGGCCGAACAGGAGGAACGCCGTCACGACACCGGAGACGAACATCGTGAGAAAGAACGTCCACCCACTGACGGCCAGTTGCAGTGACCCGCTCAGCCCATTGCCGCTGGTACATCCACCTGCCATGCGGGCTCCATACATCGTGAGGATGCCGCCGGCGAACGCGACGACCAGGCGTTTGACAGGCGATGCGCCAAATCGGTCCTTCCACACCTGCGGGACGACTTCGACTTTGAAGTCGCGACTCAGCAGTGCACCGACAAGTGCGCCGATAAATGTGCCGACGATAAAGAGCGTGCCGTAGTCCCATGCCGGCATGTTCTTAGCCCAGTATGAATTGGCTTTCAGACCCTCCACGCCCATCACCGGCTCCGCGACCGCACCCGACCAGGCGGATAGGGCGGTCGTGATGCCCAGCGGAGCGTTCACCACTGCGAATACAACCCAACTCAAAAGCCCGATGCCCACCCCCACCACGTACGGATTCCAACGTGGCCGAAACAGAAAGGCTGACTTGAAATCAACACCCTGAGTCATGGCGACCTCCGAGGTTATCGAGTTGACTGGCGAATATCACTATACTACACTTTAGCAATATGATCAAGCAGAAGTCAAGCCCTGTCCAAAGAAAGCAGACACCGGATCAGCAGTCGCCTCATCTTGATGCCGTTGCAGAGTTGTTCGGCGTCCTCTCCGAGTCGACGCGATTGCGCATTCTTCAGCACCTTCAACAAGGTCCGTCGACGGTCAGCGGTCTCGTCGATGCACTGGGTATCCGGCAGGCCAATGCCTCGAAACATCTTGGCATTCTCTATCAGGCAGGCCTGCTCAAGCGAGAAAGGGACGGCAACCTCGTTCGGTATTCGATTCGGATGCGGCTGGTCTTCAAGCTGTGCGACCTCGTCTGCGACGAACTTCACCGCGGCGCGACCGAGCGTGTCGCACGCTTGTTTCCTAGACAAACACCCAATTGAAGGGGCGAAGTGGGGTCGGGCGTTTTCGATTCTGTGCCGTGCGTCCGAACTTATTTATTGCAAAGTTAGGAGCGTTCGGGAGCGTTCGGGAGCGTTCGAGCGTTGAGCGTTCGAGCGTTCGGGGCAGTCACGAGCTTCAGGGCAGTCACCGTTTTTTCTTCGTTCGCTTCCGTTTCTCAGATGCACGCCGAGTCACTGTATTCTTCTGCTTTCGTGGGCGGCCTCGGGCCAGGGGGCGCAGGCGTTTGCCGAGCTTTGTTTCGGCCTTCGACAGCCAACTGTCGCCGGCGAGCGGGCGGCCGGTGGTCGTGGCACGGCGGATTTGGTCGACCTGCTTTTTATCCAGCCTTTGCTGCAGCACGTCACGCCACTCGTGCGGCGTGGCGCGGCGGAGAAAGTCGGGCATATCCAGCACGGCGTGTGCGCGGCCATCGCCGCAGTGAACTGCGGCGCTTGACCACGCGTACCGCCACGGCAGCCGGCAAATTTTCGCGCGAACCGGGTTGAGCTCGATGTAGCGCATCGCCAGGCCGGTGTGGTGGTCGTCCATCGCGGCGGAATGAAAGCGGTTCTGCCACAGATGGCCGCTGCGCCGGTGCAAGCGGTTGATGATCTGCGTGTATCGCCAGTGGGTGCGACCAAGCGCTTTGGCCAGTGATGCAGCTTGCCTGGGAATGGCGATCAGGTGCGTGTGATTGGTCATGAGACAATACGCCAGCACCGTCACGGAGTGTCGCGTACACTCCTCCGCCAGCAGCTTCAGGTAGAGCCGCCGATCGTCATCGGTAAAGAACACGGCTTGGCGATTGTTCCCCCGCTGCGTGACATGATGCGGGGCGCCCGGAACGACGATGCGTGCAACACGCGGCATGAGCGCATGGTGCCCTGCGACCTCATGGAACACAATACCTCAATACTTCCGCCTCGAAATAGGTGGCTGTCCTGTACTGTCCAAACAGTGGAGCCGAAACCGGACACTTCTACTTGGATAAGACCGGACATTACTACTTTGGTACGACATCTATGACGAGCTGCGTCAACGCGCCGGGCGGTTGATGCGCGGCAAGCGGCGCGATCACACGCTGCAGCCGACGGCGCTGGTGAACGAAGCGTGTCGAGGGACTGTGGGTGGTTGCCCAACGCCGATTGCGCTTTAGACAAAAACGTGAGCGATGCCCGGAACGCGATCGATTGCGGTCGGCGGCTTGTGGCCATCGACCCCGCCGCGGTTGAGTTTCGATCGGTACTTGCGACAGCTTTAGAGTTGCAGGGCGACATCGCCATCGCCCAATCCAACCGCCCCGCCGCCACCGAGTCCTATGAACAGGCGACCCACGAATGGACGACGCTTCAAAAAAACACCACCGACTGGCCCCAGCCCGCGGCGGCGATCGCGCTGTTGCGGTTGAAGCTTGCGATGTAGGTGTCATCCGGTTCGGCGAAGTAGCGCACTCCGACAGGTAGGTCCCTCGCGAGTACACTTCGGGATGACAGTAAATCGCAATAAGAATCCGCGGCGCTTCGTTGCGGCATGATGTGCGTTGGTCGACTGTCCCAGTGCTTAACTGGCCCAGCGCTTAACTTTCCCAATGCCTAACTTTGCACGAGTTCGGCCGACTCATCGTGTTCATCCACTTCGACCTGCTCGGCCATCAGCAGCGCGCGGGTTTCGTAGGTGTTGCCTTCCACATGAAACTCCACCTCATACGCCACCCAGGGCGCGCACCAGGTTGATCGCACCACGCCGCTCATTCCCCGGCTGAGCATTAGCTCGGGAATATCTTGCGTGAGGATGACGGTGTCATCGATTATCGGATTGCGCATAGCTGCCTCCATGCCGAGCAGAAACGAAAAATTTTGTGGTCGGCCGATCCTGGCCGAACGCTGCTCGCTTGACTCCGCGGCGGCGCGTCTCTTTCCCCACTTATCACAGTATCATAAGATGCCAATAATATTTCGAACGTCAATCGAAATTGTCCAACATATGTAGAATGATTGGCTCGCCACAAGAGTTACATCGAAAGTTGCGCCGCTGGTATTCCAGAAACCGCCGCGACCTTCCGTGGCGTGTGCCGGTAGGTTCTCACGCCGATACCCTGCCGGATGCATACTTCGTCCTTGTGAGCGAAGGCATGCTGCAACAGACACAGGTGGCGACCGTCGTTCCGTATTTCAAACGGTTCATCAAGGCATTTCCGACGATTCGGCACTTGGCGCACGCGGATGAACAAGCCGTGCTGCGGCTTTGGCAGGGCCTGGGCTACTACAGCAGAGCGCGGAATCTGCGCGGTGCGGCGCGCATGGTTCTAGAAGAGTTCGGCGGCATTATTCCCCGCGACATCGTATCGCTCCGCCGGCTGCCCGGCGTGGGCCGATACACCGCCGGTGCGATTGCCTCCCTGGCATTCGGGCGCCGTGAGCCGATTGTCGATGGCAACATCGTCCGCGTGATCTGTCGGCTCGACTGCATTGAGAACGACCCGCGCGACCGCGCGGTAATCGACCACATCTGGTCGCGCGCCGCCGAATTGCTTCCCACCACACGCGTCGCGGCGTTCAACTCAAGCCTGATGGAACTGGGAGCGACGATCTGCACGCCCAAGCAACCGAAGTGCCTGCTCTGCCGCGTGCGCGACCTGTGCGGCGCTCTGGCGGCGGGCAAGGTGCAGCACATTCCGCCGCCCAGGAAATCCAAACCGACGCCACTGAACCGTCGCACTGTGATCTGTGCGCTGCGTCAACATCAGAAAACGATTGAAGTGCTGATCGAGCAACGCCCGGCGACGGGGCGATGGGCGGGGATGTGGCAGTTTATTACGGTGTCTTCGGAAGTCGAAATTACTCCCCCGCCCTGTGCTCAGGGAGGGGGCCGGGGGGAGGGTCGAGCGAGAAAGCCCGCACCCCGCAACGAACCCTCCCCCCGGCCCCCTCCCGGGGTGCCAGGAGGGGGAGATCGGGCGCTCGAACGTCAAACGGGCGCGCTCACGGACATTCGACACATCGCGCAACTTCAACATCAGCTCACTCATCGCCGTTACGAGTTTGACGTCTATGCGGCGACGGTCGATTGCTCGATGAAACCGATGAAACCAATCGAGAAACTCGCCGGCAACCGCCGATGGGTGGCGCTGGCTAATTTATCAGACTATCCCCTCCCGCGGCCGCATGTGCTGATCGCGCAGGCGCTGGCCGAACAGGTCGCACATCTTCCGCCGTTTGCCTGAGCATCGGGTAAATTGTAATTGTTCAATTGGTATGGACGTGTTGGATTTCAACCCAGTTGACGGCGAGCGACGGCCCAAAACGCTGTTCGTCCTCATGCTGTTGTCAATGGCGGCGCTGGTGTTCAGCTATCTCTACGCCTACTGCCTCACCGACGCGCTGATAACCGCCGAAGTGATGGCGCCCGTCTCGGCATTCGATCATGACCGGCGACCGCAAACACTCATGGTCGGTTGGTTTGTGCTGATGATCGCTTTCAGCTTACTCGGCTGGTTGATGAACCGCCTGAGCGCCGGGCAACTGCGATCGCTCGAAGAGATGGAAAACCTCGACCTGTAATCACGCCACTAGCGTGGCCGACAGCGTCGACGAGAACTGTTCCAGCGCCAGAGCGACGCTGACGTTGGCATCGAGATACCGCTCGGTGGCGACGGCGGCTTCGATCGATTCGCAGAGGCTTTCGAGCCGGGACCGGTCGCCGCTCGCCGGCGCCAGCGACCGCCGCAGATGGTTGGCGGCGGCGGTGAGGATGATCGTCAGGCCTTCACGCGAGGCCACGTCTTTGCTGATGTTTTCGTCGCGCCCTTGCTGCCTGGCGACATAACTTTCGGCGAACTTTTTCAACCAATCCGGCAGTTCGGCGGCGGCGGCGGGCGAGAAATGATCGAGCCGGCCGGCGAAATCGCGGGCGGCCTCGATGATGCCGTCGTTCAACCAGTTAATCGACAACCCGAGCGATCCTTCGGTAATCAGCGCCGCGTCGGCGGCATCGACGGCATTGATGCCACGCTTCTGCAACTGCTCAGTGACGACCTGCTGGGGCAGCGCCGCAAACTTGAGCAACTGGCAGCGACTGCGGATCGTCGGCAGCAGCACGTTGGGCATGCTGGTGAGCAGGATGAGCAGCGACCGGCCCGGCGGTTCTTCCAGCGTTTTCAGCAGCGCGTTCTGGGCTTCGGTGCTCATCGTTTCGGCCTCTTTAATTAGAAACACCTTCCCGCGGTTCATGACTGATTTGTGGTTGGCCGGCGCAATGAGATACTCGCGAACAACTTTCACCGACAAATCGCGCGCCGCGGCTTCCTTTTTTTCGACGCGCGCCAGTTGGCGATAGATGAGGTGAAAATCCGGATGCACGTCCGCCGCCATCCCGCGGCAGCCTTCGCACGTGCCGCACGGCTGATCGCCTTTGGGCTTTTCGCAGAGAAACAGCCTGGCCAGCGCGCGTGCGGTGGTGGCCTTTCCCACGCCGACCGGTCCGGCAAAGATCAACCCGTGCGGCAGGCGATCCGCCAACACCGCCGCGCGAAGCGAGTCAATGGCGGCATCCTGGGCGAAAATTTCTTTGAAGGCGCTCACTAAATCACCATTCTCGCATCTGACCCATTCGACGCAGCAAGTTCCAAATATCAAGCACCAAGGTTCAAACAAGCAAGAAAATTCAACCGAAGAAAGCGATCAACGCGCCACGCGGTACGACAGCGCATGGTTGGTGTTTGCTGCGTTTTCTGAGCTTCCCCACGAATGGTGGACGCTCCTGGCGAACGGCATACTACCCGTTCGAAGGAGCAATTCATCATGGCAAG
>ENA-ORBV01000641-ORBV01000641.1-microbial-mat-metagenome-genome-assembly--contig:-NODE-641-length-79706-cov-13.630436_pt1 | contig 79706 bp, 64 predicted proteins | sample MGYA00237777_ERZ505514 | MGnify/ENA primary metagenome ERZ505514 (study PRJEB26160, sample SAMN06269048) | microbial mat metagenome | isolation source: Oligotrophic lake microbial mat | place...
GCCCGGGCCTACTCCCCCGCCCGCCAGCGCGCGAGGACACCGGCCGCGAACGCAAAGGTCCCGTCCTTCGCCACCGCCTGGGCCGCGAGTTCCTCCGCCCGGACTCGGTCGCCCGCCGCGCGGGCATCGAGGGCGCCGAGCAGAAGCGCTAGCGCCTCACGGCGGCGCCCCCGCGCCGGGTCGGAATCCCGCTCCGCCGCGGCCACGGCGAGGTCGAGGAGGCCCGCCAGGGTGCGCGAGGTCCTTGTCCTGGCCTCGACAAGGAGGGCGCGGGGAGCGTGGAACTCGATCCGCGGCCGAGCGCGTGTTTCAAGGGGCGCGCCGCGGACCCACTCCGCGAGCAGTTCCCCACCCGCGAGCCAGGAACCGGCGACCTCAAGCGCGGGGTTTTGCGGCTCGAGCAGTGCGCGCAGCCCGTCGACATCGCCCTTCGCGCCAAGCCCGTCGATCGCGCCCAGCGCCCGCTCCACGTCCGCGACGTCCGGCGGTCCGAGCGCCGCCCGCGCGCCAACGAGCGCGATCGCCGGCTGCTCCGCGTTGAAGTAGAGCCACATCATCCCGGCGCCTGGAAAAACCTCGACGAACGTCGCCGCGATCGTGCGCAGGTCTGCGAGGCCGAGCTGGTAAACCGGCAGCCACTGCACAAACCGTCCGTGCGGCAAAAGGCTCGCGCGCACCGCAGCGAAGTGCTCGCGTGTGTACATGGCGCCCTCGCCGGCGCGCCACGGGACGAAGAGGTCGGCGACGACGAGACCGAACCGCGCGGGCGAGAGGCGCACGAACTCGCGCGCGTCGCGTCCGACGAAGCGCGCGTCGCCCGCCGCGAACCTGCGCCCGAGGTCGCCGTTGGCCGCCGCGAAATACGGCAGTGTCCAATCGAGGTCCGGGACGATCTCGGCGACGACGAGCTTGCGCGCGCCCGACTGCAGGATCGCCGCCGCGCTGGTACCCGTACCAAGACCGATGTGCAAAACGGGATCACGCACAGCGTCAAAATCGGGCGCAATCAAGCGCGCCAGCAGGCCCTGGCGTGCCTGGGCGAAGCGCGTCGCCAGGTCGCCGAGACGATAGTCGCCGTCAAGCTCCAAAACGCGGTTGCCGCCAGGTTCGTCCACGACCGCGACACCCGCCGCTGGCCCGTCGCGGTACGCGACGAGGCGCGCGCCCGCGCGCGCATGCCAACTGATCAGCCCGTCACCCAGCGCGAGTTGTGCTCCCCCGGCGACGAGCAACGCGGGCAACGTGCGCACGACCACTGCGCTCAGCGGCCGCCGCAGCGCGCGCATCCCGCTCGCCACGAGGGCCATGCCGAACAGCACCGCCGTCCAACCCAGGATGGCGAGCGCCCCGCCCAAACCGACCGCCGGAATGAGGCCGAGACCGACGAGCGCGGGTGCGAGCGCGGTCCCCGCCGCGTTCACCGCGAGGACACGCCCAACCGCGCGCCCGGCTCCCGCGGCGCCGCGCCCCACGAGCGCAATCAACAGCGGCAACTGCAACCCCGCAAAGAACAGCGCTGGCGCCATCACCACAAGCGCAAGCAAAAGCTCGCGACCGTGCGCGATCCAAAGGGGCAGTCCGTGGGGTGCAAACGATGCCGAACCGAGCCGCGGCAGGTGGGCGAGCAACGCGCCGGAGAGCAGCGCTCCCGCGCCGAGTCCCAACCACGCCGCGCCTAGGGCCGCAAAACCGCGCGCGGGTTTTGCGAGCGAACCGCGCGCGCCCAGGCGCGCCGCCACGAGGGCGCCAAACGCGAGTGCGAGCAGGAACGCGGTCAGCACCGCCGCGTAGCTGTACACCGTCCCCGACAGGCGCGCGGCGAGCGCCCGCGTCCACACAACCTCCAGCCCGAGCGCCACAACGCCCGACAGCGCAGCCGCAGCGAGCAACAGCGTCTGCGCGGCCGCTGGCGTGCGGCGTCTGCTCGCGCTCGCGCGCATGACCGCGCGGCGCTGTGCAAACTGCGCTTCGAGCACCTCGTCGCGCGCGTAAACACCCGTGCGATCGAGCGGCGCCGCAAGTGCCGGCGTCATTCTTCCGCGCCACGCCGCCGCGGCCGCGAGGAGGTGCGCGGCCGCCGCCGCGAGCAGCGCTCCGATCGGCCCGACGAAGGGCAGCAGCAAAAACCCCGCAAGCGCCGCGCCGGCGGCCGCGCCCAACGTGTTCGCGCCGTAGAGCAACGCGACCCGCCGGCCCAGGGCCGCGGGTCGGCGCAGCGCATGCCGCGCGAGGGCGGGGAGCTGCGCGCCCATGGCGAAGGACGGCGGGACGAGGACGAGCGCCGCGAGCGCGACCTTGATCAAAAGCGCTGCCGCGGGCGCGTCGTCGGAGCTGGCAAGTGCGAGCCAGGCGCGCTCGATCCCCACCACCGCCGGCAGGAAAAGCAGCGCGGCCGCGGCCGCAGCGAGTTCGAGCCCCACCACGAGGCCAATGGGGCCGCGCCGGCGGTCCGCGAGCGGCCCCGCCCAGCGCGCACCCAGGCCGAGGCCTGCAAAAAACAGCGACAGCACGACAGCCACCGAAACCGGGCCCGATCCAAACAGCTCGCCGAGGCGGCGCACCCATACGACCTGCGCGACGAGGGATGCCACGCCGGAAACGGCGCTGGACAGCACCAGCCATCCCAGCGCACCCCGGCGCGCCCCCCCGTCCGCAATCGCCGGCATCCGGGCCGACGACGGCCCGCTCCGCGGCGCGCCGCTCACGCGCGCATCGCGGAGCGCGAGCGCACCGCAAACGGTGCGGCAGGTTGTTCGAGCCGATCCGGTGCCCGACCCTGCGGCAGCTCGCACGTGACCGCGGCCGGGCGCTGGGCGAGCGCACTCAGGAGCGCGGGCAGCGAACGCGGGCAGGCAAGGTCCGCGTCGAGGCCGCGCCCCGCCGCGATGGCGAGCACTTCGTCGCGCCGCGGATCGTCCCATTCGACGCCGATCCGGCCAATGCCCAGGCTGGCGAGCTGGTCGAGCTGCGTGCCGAGGCCGGAATCCGCGCCTTCGTCGCGCCCATCGGCGGCCCGCACCGAGGCCCGCAGGACCGCGGCGGCAAAACCGTCGCCGACGCGGCCGCGGAATGCGGAATCCCGCCAGCGCGCGGCGGGTGCACAGATCGCGACCCGATCCGCGCGGAACCCCGAACGGGTGAGCGCGAGCAGCGCGCGCGGCATCAGGGTGTCGCAGGAGCCCAGGTCCAAAACCAGGCTCTTTTCGCCCTGGGCCAACATGCCGAGCAGTTCCTCGAACGCGATCGGCGCTTCACCCGCGGGCGCACCGCGCAGGAAGAGTTCGCCGCGCGGATCGCTGCCGATTTCAACTTCGACGCCGCTGGCGCTGGAACCGAGCAACGTCGCGAGGCTGTCCCGGGAGCACAGTCCGCGGGCGTTGAGCGGCACCGGGGGACGGACCGCACCCGATAGCCCCGCTCCAAAGCGGCCCGCCGTCGGAAGCTCCAACAGCCGCTGACGGTCGAATGCGAGCGGAGCGCCATCGCGCTGCGCGTCGCCTGGCTGCGCGAGGTGCGCATCGAGCGTTGCCGCGAGGGCAAAACCGCGCTCGAGCAACCCTGCGAGGCCGGCTTCGCGCTGGCCGTCCGCCGGGCCGAGCAGCAGAAGGTCTTCGCTGAACCGCAAACCCATGCCCTGTGTGTTGCGGCGCACTTCCGCGAGCGTCGCGGCAGCGCGCGCCTCGTCGCGGGCGCTGCGCAGTGCCACGAAACTTCCCGGATGCAGTTGCAGCCAGCGCAAAAGGTCGAGCAGCGCCGCGCGCGCGCCCGCGCCAAGTTCCGGCTCGAGCAGCGGGCCGAGTACCCGCTGGGCGCGCTCAAGGCGTTCCCCGCCAAGGCGAGCCGCCAGGGCGCTCTGGACGGGTTGGCCCTCGAAGTCCGCGGCGCGCAGGTCGGCGAAGTCCTCCCGGCCGGCGCGTCGGTCGGCGTCGTGGAGACGGTCAAGCACCGCCGGACGCGGGTCGAGCAACACTCCGTCGGCGTCGAGCAGGAACAGGACGCGGTCGGCGCGGGGCGTGCGGCGCAGGGCCTCCACGCGGGCACTCAGAAGATCGAGCCAGGATTCCATGATTTGCTTGCCGTCGTCCGCGATTGCGCGCCCGCAGCCGAATCAGGATGCGAAGCGGCGGTCCGTCGGAGGGCGAACTCGTTGAGAGTCCGAGCGCACGGGTCCAGCGGACGGGACGGTGCTTCTCTTAGTCCCGACAGGATTGCTCTTAGTCCTTCGTCGGCAGCTCGACGCCTTTCCCCGCCGTCAAACCCGCGCAAACCCGCTCCGCGCTGCATTTCCAGTCCATTCGCGAGACGTAAGACAAAAGCCCGACGCTCCGTTTGCGCGCCGCCACGGCCCAACAGGCTTCCCTTAGGGCGGTCCCGACGTTCTCTTGGGCGCGTGCCGCCCTACCACCCGTTTGCGACCCCCGCGCTCGACCTCGCGCTGTCCCGCTGGTCACCCCTCGACTCGGCCGCCCGTGAAGCAGCGCGTCTGCGACAGGGCGAACTCACCAAACCGCCCGGTTCCCTGGGTCGGCTCGAGGAACTGGCACTGCACTTCGCCGCGATGCGCACTCACCCGCGGCCGCGCATCGAGCGTGCCCTGATCCTCATCGCGGCCGCGGACCACGGCGTGGCGGCGCGCGCGGTCAGTGCGTTCCCCCAGAGCGTGACAGCGGCGATGGTCGCGAATTTTCTCGTCGGCGGCGCGGCGATCAACTGCCTCGCGGAGCGCGCCGGCGCGTCTTTGTGCGTGGTCGACGCCGGGGTACGGCCCACACAAGGCGGCGCGCCCACGACAGCCGCCGAGGAGGCGGCGGGTTCCGCCGGGCCGTTGCCGCGCTTCGTACGCGTCGCGGCGGGCGGGCTATCGGGCGACATTTCGGTCGAACCCGCATTCGCGGACGAGCGCGCCCTGCGCCTCCTCGATGCCGGCGTCGCTTTCGCGACCCGCGCCGCGTCCGCGGGTGTCGACCTCATGTGTCTTGGGGAAATGGGCATTGGCAACACGACGGTGGCCGCGGCCGTCACGGGCGCGGCGCTTGGGCTGGGCGCACGGGACGTGGTGGGACGGGGCACGGGCATCGACCGGGCCGCGTTTGAGCGCAAACAGGTCGTTGTGGCCGCGGCGCTTGCCCGCGCGCGCGAATCACGGCCAATCCTCAGCGCCACTGAGGCACAGGCGTGGACGAGCGCCGCACCCGGGTCGCGGGAGCGCGCAGCCGCTCTCGGGGCCGAGCTTGGGGGCGGCGAAATCCTGTTCCTCGCGGGAGCTGCACTGGGGGCCGCGGCCGCGCGCGTTCCGGTCGTGCTCGACGGTTACATCACGGGCGCGGCGGCGTTGATCGCGGCCACTGTGGAGCCGCGCGTGCGGCAGTGGTTGATCGCCGGGCACCGCTCCCGCGAACCGGGGCACGGCTACGTCCTCGCGCACCTTGGCCTCGATCCGTTGCTCGACCTCGACCTAGCCCTCGGCGAAGGTTCCGGGGCCGCACTCGCGCTGCCGATCATCGCCAGCGCGCTCGCGGTCCACGACCGGATGGCCACCTTCACGGGTGCTGGCGTAGAGCGCGCAACGCCCCGGCCGTGAACACCTCCGAGCCCCAATCGGATCCCCCGCCGCCCCCGCGCGGTCTGCCCCCGCCCTGGATCGCGTTGGGCGAAGCGCTGCGTTTTCTCACCGTGCTGCCGGTGCCCTTCGCCGCGCGTTGGCTCGGTCCGCCGAGCGCCCTCGGTGTCCGCGCGGGGCTGTCGGGCTTTCCGCTCGCGGGTTGGATCGTCGGGGGCATCGCAGCCGTCCTCGGGACGGGGGCGAACGCGCTCGCGGGCCCCGGCTGGGGCGCGTTTGCGGCGCTTTTTGCGTGGACGGGATTGACGCTTGGCCTGCACCTTGACGGTGTGGCGGATTCCTGCGACGCGCTGTTCAGCGGACGACCGCGGGCGCGCAAGCTCGAGATCCTGAAGGACAGCCGGATCGGCGCGATGGGCGCGATCGCGCTCGGGCTCGTGCTGCTCGGCGCACACACCGGGCTCGAGGCCCTGGGCGACCGGCTCTGGGTGGGAGCGCTCCTTGCACCGCCGATCGCGCGCTTTGCGAACCTGTGGGCGCTGGCGCGCTACCCGACCCTATCCACGTCCACCCTCGGGACGGGACTGCGCGACGGCGCGACACCCGCCGTGCTCGCGTTGGCCGGCCTTTACGCTTTTGTGCCGGGCCTTGTGATCTTCGGCCCCCAGGCCGCCGTGGCTTTCGTCGCTGCCTGGGTTTGTGGCGATTGGGTCGCCCGGGCGGCGGCGAAGTCCCTCGGAGGCCTCTCTGGGGACCTCTACGGTCTTGTCAACGAGGTGGGTCAGCTTGCGGTCCTCTTCACCCTTTCCGCATGGCCGGCGGCCGCTCCCGGTTGATCTAAGCTGCGCTGAGCCGAGGGGGGCCGGACGTCCTTTTTGCGCCGCCCGGCGCGAACCCCCTGCGCGGGCGCGACGTTGGTCTGGGAGCGGCGCGCCCCGCGCCCTACGCTTGGACCCTATGTCGATCGCGGATCTCCGGCGGGAATACGAGCGCCACGGACTGGCGGAGCACGAAGTGCGCGCCGACCCAATGGCCCAGTTCGCAGATTGGTTCGAAGCGGCGCGCACCGCGGGGCTTGAGGAGCCCAACGCAATGGTGCTCGCGACCGCGGATGCACAGGGGGCGCCAAGCGCGCGGGTCGTGCTGCTGAAGGGGCTCGACGCACGCGGTTTTGGGCTGTTCACGAACCAGGCGAGCCGCAAGGCCCGCGACCTTGAGGCGAACCCGCGGGGCGCACTGGTGTTTTTCTGGGGCCCCCTCGAACGGCAGGTGCGCGCCGAGGGTTACGTCGAGCGCCTGCCGGATGGAGACGCGGACGCCTATTGGGCAAAACGCCCGCGGGAAAGCCAATTGGGAGCCTGGGCTTCACTGCAGAGCGAGCGGGTCGGTTCCCGCGCGGAGCTCGAATCAAATCTTGCCGCCGCGCGCGCGCGTTTCCCCGCTTCCGCGCCCGTGCCGCGCCCCGCGCACTGGGGCGGTTATCTGCTCGCGCCGACACGCGTTGAGTTCTGGCAGGGCCGTCCTGCGCGCTTGCACGATCGGCTGCTTTACACCCGCCGCGCGGACGGTTCCTGGGCGCTGGAGCGCCTCGCGCCGTGATCGTCAGCGCACTCGCATGGCACAGACGCGTCGCTTTGCGCCGTGGCGCGGCGTTCGCTTGTTGCGTCGCCGTTCTCCTCGCAGCCGCCCCCGCACACGCCCAGGAGGAGGACGATCCCTTCGCGGCCGAGTTGCCGCTGATCGTCGTAGATTCGGTGGGCACCGTCGTCGACCATGACGCGCGCATTGCGTTTGCGCCCGGGATCCTCGCCACCACGGGCGACAGCGCGGCGCTGATCGTGCGCCGCAACGGCGTTTATCTTGAGTTCGTGGAGGGTGTGCTGCGCGGCGCGCCCGCGGATGCGGACCCCGAGCGATTGGACGGCGTCGGTGTGCTCGTGGAAGCGGAGTACGTCACGCTCGAGAACCTCGTGGTCGAGGGTTACCGCGTCGGCGTGCGCGCGCGTCAAGCGCACGGGCTCGTGCTTTCCGGGGTCAACGTGCGCGGGGGGGCGCGTGCGCGCCTCCACTCCACGTGGGAGCGCGCCGATCCGCGTGACCGGCTCGATCACCGCACCGCGGACGCGGGGCAGTGGCCGCGCGAGCACGGGGCCGCGTTTGCGATCGAGGACACGTTCGGGTTCCTGGTTTCGAAGTGCCGCGCACGCGCGGTGCAAAACGGACTCGTCCTTGCGGGCGTCGAAGAAGGGGTCATCACGAGCAACGACTTTTCGTTCCTCTCCGGCTGGGGACTCGTCATCGCGCGTTCCCACGGCAACCTGGTCGCCGGAAACCGCTTCGATTTTTGCGTGCGCGGTTACGCGGAGGGCCGCTACGCCGCCGAACACGGCGCGGGCGCGATCCTGGTGGTCGATGAGAGCTCAAAAAACCACTTCGAGCGCAACCGCACGACCCACGGCGGTGACGGCGCTGTCCTTTTCGGGGGCGGGGATGCGATCGCGGGTACAGGCAACGCGCCGCCGGGCTCCCCGGGCAGGGGTGCCAACCACAACACGTTCGACGGCAATGATTTTTCCGATGCCGTGCGCCGCGGTGTCGATGCGGACTTCGGCTTCGGAAACACGGTGCGGTTCAACCGCATCGTCGGCAACAGCCAAGGCGGAGTGCGACTCGGGCACGTGCGCGACACGCTGATCGAGGGCAACTGGTTCGAGAACAATGGCGACGCGCCGGGTCTCGACGCCGCGCCGGGGCTGGGCCTTGCCGCCCGTGCGAACGTGTTCGTGCGCTCACTGCTCGGCGTGCGGCTCGCGGAATGCGATGCGGCATCCCAGCAGCCCTGGTTCGAAGCGAATCCGCCAGGGCAGCGCTCCCAGACGATCTCCGACAACGAGTTCATCGAACTCGAGCGTGGCATCGAGGTCTTGCGCACCGCGGGTGTGGTGATCCTTCGCAACCTCTTTGAATCCGTGGCCGAGCCGCTCGTGGTCCCGGACGGCAGCGGCGCGGGCGCGGGCGCGCGCGAACGTGCACACGAGCTGCGGCAGAGTGTCGCGGCGTCCAGCGCCGCCGGCGAAGGTCCGCGCGATGCGCAGCAGCTCAAGGACCTGCGCGCGAACCGTTTGCCCCCCATCGTCGGCGCACAGCTTGCAGGCCGGCGTTGGATCGCCCTGGGCCCCTTCGGACCCCACGATTGGGAAGCGGGCGCGCCGCTCCTGCAACCCCTCGCGCGCGAACCCCGCGCGCACACGTGGCGATTGCTCGCCACGCTGCCGCAGCCCGAGGACAAACCGGCAAAGATCGCGCTCGAGGGAAATGACACAAGCACGCTCGAGGTTGTTTCCGCGACCGATCCCGACGGCATTTCCCTGGATGCGTGGCGCGTGGTGCTGCGCGAACCGAGCGCCGCTCCCCGCCTGCACCCTTACCTTTTGCGCGCGACGGCGAGCGACGGCCGCACCGCCGCGGCGCGCGGGGTGCTAATCGATGCAGCCTGGACGGTGCGAGCTGCGCGCGTGACCGCCGAGGGCGCAGCCGATCCGGCAGAACTCGAAGCAGCGATCAAGGGCGCCAAGAGCACTTCGGAGCACCCCGCGCTGCCTTCCGACCTCGGCGAGTTTTTTGCCGCGCAACGTGCCGTCGAAGGAGCGTCGGGATTTGTCCTGCGCGCGCGCACCGCGGTTGTGGTCCCCGCCGGGCGCTGGGCGCTCGAAATCGTGACACGCGCGGGCGTGCGTCTGCGAATCGACGCTGCGCTACGGGGTGCTGCGGCAATGGCGCAACTCCATCCGCGCGCCGTTCGCGCGGAGTGGGAGCAAGCCGAGGAAGCGCCGGTTGCGATCGAGTTCGACCTCTTCGATGCAGCGGCGCCCGAAGGCGGTCTGTGGCTCGAATTCACGTCCCTCGAGGGAGACTAAACGTGGCAACGGCCGGCGACGACTCTGGGCCAAGCGGTGCGCGCAGTGGATCCGCGCCGGCCATCCCGTTCCCGCTCGCCCTGCGTCTGTGGTTTTGGATCGGGCTCGTGTCGTTCGGCGGTCCGTCCGGCCAGATCGCGTTGTTGCACGGGGAGCTCGTCGAAAAGCGCGCATGGCTGAGCGAACGGCGGTTCCTCGGCGCGCTCGACTTTTGCATGCTGCTGCCCGGACCCGAGGCGCAGCAACTCGCCACCTATTGCGGCTGGCTCCTGCACGGCGCACGCGGTGCGGTGGTCGCCGGCGCACTCTTCGTGTTGCCCTCGGCGGTGTTGTTGTTTGGGCTCGCGTGGTTCTACGCGGCCTTTGGGGCCCTCGACGGCGTGACCGCGTTCTTTCGCGCCTTCGAGCCGGCGGTGGTCGCCATCGTCGCGGTCTCGATGGTGCGATTGGGTCGGCGCGCCCTGCGTGGCGCTGCCTCGGTCGCGATCGCGTTGGGAGCGCTCATCGGCCTGCGTGTCGGCGTGCCCTTCCCCGCAATCATGGGCAGCGCCGCGCTGATCGGGATTGTGGGCGCGCGCTATTGGCCGGCGCACTTTAGCGGGGCGCTCCACGGCGACGCGGCTCCGAATGACGTCGACCGTTTCGCCCTTTCGAGCGCGGCGCTAAGGCCAACGAGCATGGCGCGCGCGCTCCGCATGGCGGTCTTGATGTTGATCCTGTGGTGGGCACCGGTCGCAGCCGTCGCGCTGGTTGCCGGCCCCGCGGTGTTCCTCGATCAAGGACTCTTTTTTTCGAAGTCCGCGCTCGTGACGTTTGGCGGCGCGTACGCCGTGTTGCCCTACATCGCGGAAGCATCGGTCCAAACCTTTGGATGGGCGACTCCCGAGGATGTCATGGTTGGTCTCGCGCTCGCCGAAACCACACCTGGGCCGCTGATCATGGTCACGCAGTGGCTCGGGTTCCTGGGTGCCTGGAACCACCCGGGCGAACTGCCGCCGATCCTCGCCGCGGCGATCGGTTCCGCACTCGTCACGTGGGTTACGTTTTTGCCCTGTTTTCTCTTCATCCTCGTCGGCGCACCCTACGTCGAGGCGCTGCGGAAAGTGCCGGCGCTCGCGGGCGCCCTGCGCGCCGTCACGGCGGCGGCCCTGGGAGCCATCACGCACCTCGCCCTGTGGTTTGGAACGCGGGCGCTTTTCACCAACGGGTTCGCGCCCAAGCCCCTGCCGATCGCGGCCGCCGCCTTCTTTTTGTACGTCCTCATTGCGCGGCAATGGTCGATGGCGCGGATCGTCGGGGCCGCATGTGTCCTGGGTGTGGTGCTGGCTTTCGCGGAGACCGTGACGAGCGCCGCCTGACCCCGCGACCCCGGGCGGGTCGGGCCAAAAAAATCCCGCGCTCCCCCATCACCGGAGAAGGCCACGGCGCTGCAAGATGCGCACATGGAACTGGGTTTCGAGACGATCGGGAACGCGACGCTGATCTGCCACGACAAGGGTCCCGTGCTTGTCACCGACCCGTGGACGGACGGGTCCGCGTACTTTGGAAGTTGGATCCACCAACACACGCTTCCCGCGCAACAGCTCGCCGACATCCGCGCCGCGCAGTACGTGTGGCTCAGCCACGGCCACCCCGACCACTTGAGCCCCGCGTCGCTCGAACACCTGCGCCACGCGGACATCCTTCTGCCCGACCATGTGGGTGGCCGGATCCTGCGGGAGCTGCGCGAACAGGGTCACCGCGCGTGGGTCGTGAAAGACGGCCATTGGCTGGAGCTCTCGCCGAACCTGCGCATCTTGAGCCTCGCCAACGTTTTCCAGGACGCGGTGCTGCTCGTGGATTTGGGCGGTCGCGCGCTGGTGGTCAACGCCAACGACGCGGGAGACCGGGGCGCGTCTGACCTCGTGCGGCGCACCGTTCGGCGTTTTCCGCGCAGCTTTCTGACTGCGCTCATGGCCCACGGCGACGCGGACATGGTCAACATGTTCGATGAGGACGGGCAGCGCATCGCCCATCCCAGTGCCCTCCGCACGCCGCTCCAACCGGGTGTACTCGGCCACCTGAAGCACTACGGCATCGACGCCTATGTGCCGTTCGCGACGCTGCACCAGTACCAGCGCGAGGACAGCATCTGGACCAATGCCCACGTCACACGTCCCGCCGACCTCGCACCGCGGGACGAAGCGGAGGCGCAGCGCCTGTTGCCCGCGTACACCCGCTACGACGCCGTCGCAGACCACGTGAGCGCTCTGAATCCGGCCGCAATCACCGCGCAGCCCGTCGATCCGCGTGTTTTCGGCGACGACTGGTCGGAGACGCTGCGGCCCCATGACGTGGACCGCATCCGCGCGTACTTTGCGCGCTTCGAGCACCTGACCACGTTCCTGGGATCCGTCGAGTTCGACGTGGGTGGGCAAATCCACCGCATCGAGATTGCCCCCGAACATCGCCGCGGTGTGCGTTTTGCGACCCCGCGCGGCTCGCTGATGACGTGTGTCGAATGGGATACCTTTGACGACCTGATGATCGGCAACTTCACGCGCACCACGCTGCTCGGCGATTGGAAGTCGAAGTGGAGCGACGCGCTGTATCCGGATTTCAATCCCTTCGTCACCAAGTTCGGCGACAACGGGGGCGCGCGCACGCGCGCGGAGCTACGCGCGTACTTCGCGGAGTACCAGCGCCGGGGTTTCACGTCCTTCGACGACCGCCCCGAGTCGCGCGAACTGGAGCGCGCGCTCGCTCCCTACTTGGGCTGATCGGTTGCGCCGCCGGCGGCCCGCGCGCGCGCGTCGCGTTCGCATCCGCGTCGCTGCTGCCTGCAGGCCGCAGCCTGGGAGCGTGGGCCTCCGGCCCGCCTTGGAGCGTGCGACGCGATCACGCACCTCGCACGTCGCGCTTGGGCGGGCTCTGCCCCCGGGGAGCCCGCTGCGACGTGCCGCGCCACTGTGCAATGGCCGCCCCTGCGGAACGTTTCCCAACGGCGCAATCCGTGGGGAGTGCCCCGCGCGCGGGCCGCCCCGTGCAGCCTGCGGTGTGCGCAGCGTAGCGCGCGGGGCCACGGGGCCCTATCGTGCGTGCCGTGGACGCAAAGAAGTCGGCCGAGGGCGTGGAGCACGCGGAGTTCGCCCGGCGCGCCGCAGCGGGACGCTGGCATCCGGTGCGCGGATCGCGCGCCGCAGAGAACTGGCTCAAAAGCCGGATGCGTGCCCGTGCGGACGAGGTGCGTGCACATCCCGAGCGCTGCGCGTCGCCGCTTGTCGTTGCGGTGCCGAGCGACGCTCTGCGGGTGCACCTTTGCGCGGCGCTCGTGCGCGGCGCGGGTGGAGCGCTGCTTGGTGTTTCGGTGCGCACTGCGGCGTCCTTGGCACTCGACGTCCTCGCGCGGGCCGGCGCAAGCGCACCCCGCGGCGACGCGTTGATCGAGCTGTTTGGCGCGCGCGCCGCCGCGCGGCGACCCATGCTGAAACGCCCCCTCGCGGGGCTCGACGACGGTTACGCCGCCGTGCTGCCAGGCCTGCGCGACCTGATCGACGCTGGGCTGTCGCCGGACCTGCTTGAGCCCCTCGAAGAACTGCTCGACGAAGCGCGCGACGTCGCATCCCCCGCGGAGATCGAGCGCGCCCGGGCCCTCGTCCACGCCGCCCTCGATGTGGAGCGCGAGCGTGCGGCGTGCGGGCGCGGGGGCCGTGCCGCCGCACTGCGGCAGGCGACGGAACTCGTGCGCAGCCACGGCGACGCACTGCTCGGCGACACCGAGGTGTGGATCGTCGGTTTTTCCGACGCCACGGGCCTGCTCTCGGACTTCCTCGAAGCCCTCGCGCGCCGTCCGCGCACCCACGTGCTGTGGTCGGTTCCGCTCGAGCCAGCGCCGCTGTTTGCCAGCGCGGTTGCCACCGCGGCCCGCGGGGTAGCAGCCGAAACCCGCGCGCTGGCGTCCGACTTCCCCGACCGGCTGGGTGAACGGCTGCGCGCGGTTTCCAGCCCCGACGGCGGCGATCCGGTGCCGTGTTCAACCCCCACCGTGGTGCTCGCAGAAGCCATGGGCCTCGAAGCGGAAGCGCGTTTTGCGCTCGAGCGCTCCGCCGAAAGGGCACACGCGGGCATCCCACAAGAGCGCATCGCCATTGTGGCGCGCGAGCTCGGCCCCTACACCCGCGCGCTGCGCATCCACGCCGCGCGCATCGGCCTCGCGATTTCTGCGCCTGGCGCACGCGGACCGACGGAACCGGGTGGGCTCGGCCTGCTCGCGTTGCTCGACGTGCAGGCGAACGCGGGCGCAACGAGCGTGGCGCGTTTCCTCTTTGCGCGCTCGGAAAACGGCTTGTGGGGAGACGCGGCGGAACTCGTGCTCGCACTGCACGCGCTGGGTGTTGGCCGGTTGGACCAGCTCTGCACACTCGTTCCCGCAGACGTCGTCGACACCCACGGCGAGTTTGCACTCCCGGTGCGTTCCGCCATCGGCCGTTCCGATCCTGTGAACGCAGAGGACGCGGGCACCGGCGCCCGTCACGACGAATCACACGACGAATCACAGGACGAATCCCCGAGCAGCGAAGACGAGGACGACGACGGCGGCAACGGCGAGGACTCCGAATTCGACTTCGAGGTCGCGTATGCGCGGGGCGCGCCGCGGCCGTCGGGGCGCCGGCGCATCCATCGCTCGCGCCTTGAAGCGGCGCGCGCCGCAGCGATCCGCTGCGTGGAAACCCTGAACACGTGGTCGAGCGCGGAACGCCCGGCCGCAGAGCACGCTGCGCGCACGCAATCGTTCGCAATCGACGAGCTCGGCTGGTCGCCCGACGGACCGCGCACGGTTGCGTTGGGGACGCTGATCAAGCACGCGCGTGCGCTCGCGGATGAGCTCGGCCCGCACACACCCGCGACACTCGCCGAATGGACGGCACTGCTTGGCCGCGCGATCGAGCCCGCAACACGCGTGCCCCTGGGTGGACGCGGCGGCGGGGTTCAGGTCCTCTCGGTCATGGAGGCACGCGGCATGGCCTTCGACGCGCTGATCGTCCTGGGCCTCGTGCGCGACCGTTTCCCGCGCCGCCCGACCGAGGACCCGCTCTTGCCCGACGCACTGCGCCAGCGGTTCGCGCAGGTCCTCGGCGATTTTCCCGTCGGTCGACGCGCACACGCCGAAGAGCGCCATCTGTTTGCGGAACTGCTCGCCGCCGCGCCCTCCGTGGTGTTGATGCGACCGCGCACCGACGACGACGGTGTGGAACTCGGCGCGTCACCGTTTTTCCAGCGGCTCGCCGCGCACGCGCCTGCGTCGATCACCGAGGTCGTGCCCGCGTTGTTCGGACGTGGCGCGCGCCGTCAGGGCGCGACGACCACCGCCTTCGAGGGTGCCGTCCGGGCGAGCATCGCGGGCGCGCGCCGCGGCGGCGAAGAAGCGCGCGGCACCTGGGCGGAGCACATCACACTCGCCGCCGTCGAAGCCGCAGAGCCGCGCGGAGCCGCGGAGTGGGACGCCGCCCGTCCGCGGGCCGCCCGCATCGCCCGCGCACGCGGCGACGTGCTCGACACCATCGATCGGCCGCCTGCTGCGGGCCGCGGCCCCGGCCCGTTCGACGGGCTCGTCGGCCCCGCGTTCGCGGGGGATCCGCGCCACGAGCGCCTCTTTGTGACCACGCTCGAGCGCGTCGCACGCTGCGGTTGGCAAACCTTCCTCGAAAAAATCCTCGGCCTCGAACCCACACCCGATCCCCTCGCCGCGCTGCCCGCCCTAGAGAGCCGCACGGTCGGCACGCTCGTCCACGAAGTCCTCGAGCGGATCGCCGAGGCTGGCCCAAACGCTCCGTCACCGCGTACCGTGCGTTGGCCTTCGCAGCCGGAGTTCGAAGCGCTTTTGCAGGCGTCCGCGGTCAAGGTGGCACGCGAAGAAGGCCTGATGCTGCGCGGGCTCGTGCGCGCCCTTGCCGAGCGCGCACGGCCCCATTTGGAACGCGCGCAAGCGCTCGAATGGGCCGGGGGCGAACGCAAAGGTGTGCTCGCCACGGAGAGCGCCGGTGTCCTCGACCTTGGGCCGCACCTGGGCACGTCGCTTGAGGTGCATTTCCGCGCCGACCGCGCCGACCGCGCGTCCAATGCGGGCGATTCGATGCACAGCGGCGACGCGGTTGACTTCGTCGACTACAAAACCGGCAAGCCCAAGGTGGATACGCTCACGGCGCGCTCACGTGAGCAAAAACGCCTGCGCGCGATCGGATCCGGGGATTTGCTCCAAGGATTCGTGTACTCCGCGGCGGGTGGCGGCGTCGGCCGCTACGTTCACCTCCACGAGGACACCGATCCGCGGATCGCGGAGCTCACGATCGACGCCAAGGATCGCGATCAGGCGCGCGCGTTCGACTTGGCCGTCGGGACGCTGATTCACGCATGGCGGGCGGGCGCTTTTGTCCCGCGTGTCGCGACACCCGCGCCCCCGATGGCCGTCGAACCTGTCGCGTGCTCACACTGCCGCGTGTCGAGCGCGTGTGTGCGTGGGGATTCCGGCGCCCGAATGGGAATCGTCGAGTTTGCAAGTTCGGGCCTCGGAGCTCCGTCGGCCGCCGAGAACGAAGCGTCGGCGTCCCGCGCGGCGGCGCGTGCATGGCTCGGACTTTGGCATTTGCCGAACCGCGCAAAGGCGCTCAGCACGGGACTCGACGACGGCGAGGTGGACGGATGAGCGCCGACGAAAACACGCTGCGGCGCGAGGACGCCCGTGCCCGGCGCACCGCTCAAAGTGTGTTCGACCGTCCGCTCGTGCTCGAGGCGGGCGCGGGCACGGGCAAGACTGCGACGCTGATCGCGCGGCTCGCGGCGTATTCCATGGGTGTCGGCTGGGACCGCGCGCACGCGCACCTGGCCAAGTCCCAGGGCCGCGCGCCAGACGACAACGCGGTGGCGTCACGCGTGCTGTCGCGCATGGTGTTGATCACGTTCACCGAAGCCGCGGCCGCCGAGATGGGCGTGCGTGCGACCAACGCGTTTGCCGAACTTGCGCAGGGACTGAACCCTGTCGGTTTCGAGCGCGACGCGGTCCCCGCACTCGCCGGAATCGATCTTTGCCCGCGGGCCAAGGCGCTGTGCGCGAACGCCGAGCAGCTCTTTGTCGGCACGATCCACGCGTTCGGGTTCCGGCTGCTGTCGCGCGCACCGCTCGAAGCGGGGCTGCATCCCACGCCACGTGTGGACGCGGAAGGGCTCGAACTCGAGGCCGTCGCGCGGGAAGTTGTCGAGGATTCGCTCGAGCTCTATTGGGGTGACGGCGAGCCGCCGCTGACGGCGGCCGATCCTTACCTTGCGGCGCGCCGCGACGCAGCGCTGGCGCTCGCGCGCGCGCGGGTCGGGCCGGCCGAGGTGGCGATGGGCTTGAGGGCGTTGCTTGAAGCGGGCGCTGAGACGGACGACTTCATCCGCGACCCGCTCGCCGACACGGAAGTCATGCAGCTCGCAGGGCGGGTGCTCGCTGCGGCTGCGCCGCTCGCGCGCCGCTTCGAACCCTGTACGGCCGGGCTGAAGAGCGCTAAACGCGCTTTTGAGGTCGCTACAGACCTGTGCGGCCTGGAAACGGTCCTCGCCCGTCCGCCTTCCACGGTGCCCAAACTAGCGGCCACCCTCGCGGGCCTGCTCGACAAAAAATCCCGCGAGCGACTGGGGACGTGGGCGAAGGGCACTTTTGGCGCTGCCGAGCTGAAAGCGCTCGGACCCGACGGCGCGGCGGGTGTGGAAAGCGCGGCCGGGCCACTCAAAGGCCTGCTCGACCACATCGCAAAGCTCGACCCCGAGTGCCTCGCCGCCGGTCGGTTGCTGATTGAGCCCATGCTTGGGCGTGCGCGCGGATTGCTGCGCCAGCGCGGAGTGCTTGCGTTTGGCGACCTGCTGCGCGGTGCCCGCGACCTGCTGCGCCATGACGCTGTCGTGTTGCGGCAGGTGCGCAGCGGTATCGACCAGCTCTTCGTCGACGAGTTTCAGGACACCGATCCCGTCCAGTGCGACCTCGTGCGCGCGATCGCGCTGGAGGGGACCCTCGCCAGTCGTCCGGGACTGTTTGTCGTCGGCGACCCCAAACAATCGATCTACGGCTGGCGCCAGGCGGATCTTGCGGCCTACGAGGAGTTTTGCCATTGGGTCGAAGATGAGGGCGGTGAAGTGTTGCCGCTCGTGGTCAACCGCCGCTCGTCCACGGCCGTCCTCGCCGAGGTCGCGCGCGCGCTCGCACCGGTCATGCACGCGGACCCCGGTTTGCAGCCCGCGTTTCAGCCGCTGTTGCGCCCCCTGGATGGAATCCCGCCGGAGCCCGCGCCACCTGCGGACACACATGCGATCGAGTACTGGGATACGCGCCCGGTCGGTCCGGACGGGCTGCCGCTTTCCAAACCCCCGCGCCGCGCAACGGTCGCCGCCGAAGCGCGCGCACTGGCGGCGGATATACGCGCGCGGATCGACAGAGTGGGTGGCGCGCTGCGTTGGCGGTCCTTTGCGGTGCTGTTGCGCTCAGCGGCGTCGGTGGAGGATTACCTCGAGGCGTTCAAGCGCGCGGGCATCCCCTACGCGGTGTCCCGCGAGCGAGGGTATTACCGGCGGCGCGAAGTCATCGACGCGTCGTCGCTGGCCCGCGCGGTGCTCGACCCGAACGACCATCTTGCGCTCGCCGGTTGGTTGCGCTCGCCAGCGGTCGGTGTGCCGGATGCCGCGTTGCTCGCGTTGTGGCGCGCGGGGCTCCCCGCAGCGCTGAGCGCCGTCGAGGGCACCGAGCCCGTGGCGCTTGCCGCGGCGCTGCGCACGGTTTTGCGCGCGCGCGACGTCGCGGCGGCGATCGACGGGCCCGGCCAAATGTTGCCGCGCTGGCACGAGGTGTGCGCGGACGCGGTGACCGCACTCGCGGAACTGCGCCAATGCGGGCGGGAACTGCCGTCGGACCAGTTCGTGGAACGCCTGCGCGCCCGCACGCTGATCGAAGCCGTCGAAGGGGCGCGATTCCTCGGCGCCTTTCGCGTCGCTAACCTCGATCGGTTTTTCCGCGAGCTGGGCAACGCGCTCGAGGTTTCGCGGGGTGATCCCCACGAGGCCTTGCGCGCATTGCGCGCCGGACTGGAGGGCCGCCGCGAAGGGCAGGAGGGTCGCCCGCTCGACGTCGAAACCGACGCCGTCCAGATCCTCACGATCCACAAATCGAAGGGGCTCGAGTTCGACTGCGTCTACGCGGCGGACTTGGGCCGTGTCTCCCGGCCCCGGGCTCTCGGCAAAGCCCGCACCGAGTTCACGCGCGGGCGCCTTGGACCCGCGTATGTGCTATTTGGCGCGGCCACGCTCGACCACGACGCCGTCGATCAGCGTCGCCGGGCGGTCGACCGCGCCGAAGCCTTGCGCCTTTTGTACGTCGCCACGACGCGGGCGCGCGGGCGGCTCGTCCTGTGCGCACCGTGGGAAGAGCTGGGCAACGGCCCGCACCTCGCGGAGCACTTTGCGCACCGCGTGCGCGTGCTCGCGGACCTGCCCGCGCAAAGCCGCGATCCCGCGCAAGCGCGTTTCGACGCGTACGGCGCGGCGTGGCGCATCGTCGGCGGGGCGGTGGTGCCCGCTGTGCTTTCCGCCGCCGTCGACACGGACGCCAAAGGCGCGGCCGCAAACAACCTTGACGCGCAAACCGCGGCGCGACTTGTGGCGCGGGCGCGGGACGCCGCCGTGGCGCTGGCCCAGCGTCCGCGGTCGAGCGCGATCTCGGCAGCCGTCCACCTGTCAGCCGAAGCGATCGCCGTTCCGCGCGCCACGGCATCCACTCCCGGGCCCCAGCGGCCCAGCCGTGACGGTGCGCAGGCGGTGGGTGAAGCGCTCCACCGCGCGCTCGAGCGTGTGGACCTCGCCAATGCCCGGGAAGGCTGGCTCGAAGCGTGCGCGACTGCGCGCGCGGAGCTCAAGCGGGACCTGTCCGCGGTGCGGCAGGACCAAGACCGCGCCCTCGCACGCTTCGACCAGGTGGCGCAGGGTCTGGGGGAAAGCGTGCTGATGCAGCACATGGAGCGCATCGGCCCCCATGTGCTCGCGCGGGAGCTCCCCATCCTGTTGGCGGCGGATGCCAACGCGACCAGCGGTCCGGTCGACCTGTGGTCGGGCGCAATCGACCTCGTGTACCGCGATCCCGACACGGGCCAGTACGTCGTCGTCGACCACAAGAGCGACTTTTTCGCGGACGACGCGGACAGCGCGGCGCGGATCTGCGCCTACGGCATCCAGGTGGGGCGTTACCAGCAGGCCCTCGCGCGTGCCCTGGGACCCGCAGCCGAGGTCAGAGCCGAGCTATGGCTGCTGGACCGCGGCGAAGTGCTGCGGCTGTTCGATCCGACCTGAATCCGCGCGCGACGCGGATTTGCTACCAGGACGCCTGAACCGGCGTCACACGCCCCGCCAACACCGTCGCGCGGCCGCGCCACCGTCCAAGCGCTTCAACGGTGACCTCGGACGCGCCGGTTCTGTCCGCCGCGAGCGCAGTGAAGATCGATGCAACGGCGCGATCGTCGAACGCCTCGGGCGGCGGGGCAACGCGTTCGGCAAGTTGCACCTCCGGCGGACCGGGCGACCATAAATCGATGATGCCCGCGGGCCCGATGTTGGACGAAGTCACGTAGCGGTGGAAGCCCGTTCCCACGCGGCGCAAGCCCGACAGGGCGGGACGTGCTCGGCAAGTCGCTGCGCGTGCACGGCGACGGAGTCGACCGGGTCCTACGCTTCCCTTTTTTTGGAATCCGAGGGTCCTTGCGCCGGCGCGGGCCCCGATTTTCTAGAGGGAAGTAACCGGTGTTACCGGTCCCGCCAGGGTACTAGACTCGCCGTCGCTTGCAACGCGCTGCGAAATGTTGCGGAGCGAATGCCAGCGGCGTGTCCAAGGCTGGCCATGCATCGAAGTGATCCCTCGATTTTGACGATCAACGCAGGATCGTCCTCAATCACGTTTGCGCGCTTTCAAGTCGTTAAAACGCTCGAACGCGGGCTCCACGGCCAAGTCGATTGGTCCGGGGCCGACGCGACGTTGACTTTTTCGGACCAGCGCCTCAACTCGATTGACGCGTCACCCCTCCGTGAGCGCGATCGGGATCCATCCGCGGCGAAGTTCCTCGTGGATTGGGTTCGGGAGGCTCCCGAGTACGCGTGGGTCAGCGAGAGCACGGCAATGGCCAGTGCGGAGGATGCCCGGCGCCGCGACGGACTCGCGAGATCTCCAGCGCGGACGGGCGCTGCGCCCGGACTGCCTGTTCGTCCCATGGACGACAGCGAAGCCAAGCTAACCGTGCTCGACACGCTGCCAGACCGCCGACCGGACACCTCGGCGCTGGGCGAAACGCTCGCGCCCGAGCGCCACGCAAGTTTTCACCCATGGTCGAGAACAGAGCCTCGATGAAGACGAAGCAGGACGCTGGAGGGGAGCAGCATCACGGCACGGTCGTCGCGGTGCGCGGCAGCGTCGTCGACATCCGTTTCGAACGCGATCTGCCGCCGATCTACACGCTCTTGCGTACTGGTGACAATGGTCGCATCGCGATTGAAGTATTGGCCCAACGCGATGCGCAACACGTGCGTGGGATCGCGTTGACACCCACACAAGGACTCGCCCGAGGCATGCGGGTGCAGGACACGGGTGGTCCGCTCCGAGCGCCCGTGGGCAGGGGCGTGTTGGGCCGCATGTTCGACGTATTCGGCAACGTCATCGACCGCGGCCCCGTTTTGGACGGTGTCGAATGGCGCTCCGTGCATCGGGAACCGCCGGCGCTGACTCGGCGAACCACGAAGTCTGAGATCTTCGAGACGGGCATCAAAGTGATCGACGCGCTAGCGCCACTCGAGCGTGGAGGCAAAGCTGGACTCTTCGGTGGTGCGGGCGTTGGAAAGACGGTGTTGCTGACCGAGATGATTCACAACATGATTGGCCATCACGCTGGCGTCAGTCTGTTTTGCGGCATCGGCGAACGCAGCCGCGAAGGCGAAGAGCTCTACACGGCCATGAAAGAGGCCGCTGTGCTGCCCAACATGGCCATGGTCTTCGGCCAAATGAATGAGCCACCGGGGAGCCGCTTTCGGGTCGGACTCGCGGCGCTGACCATGGCCGAGTACTTTCGCGACGAAGAGCGCCGCGACGTTCTGCTGCTCATCGACAACATCTTCCGGTTCATCCAGGCCGGGATGGAAGTCTCGGGATTGATCGGCCAGATGCCGTCGCGACTCGGCTACCAGCCCACCATGGGCACCGAACTGTCGGGCCTCGAAGAGCGCATCTGTGGCACGGACAGCGGCGCCATAACCTCTATCCAGGCCGTCTACATACCCGCGGACGACTTCACCGACCCGGCCGCAGTGCACACCTTCTCACACCTCTCGGCATCCATCGTACTCTCGCGCAAGCGTGCCAGCGAAGGCCTCTATCCTGCGATCGACCCACTGCAATCCAACTCCAAGATGGCGACGCCCGGAATCGTGGGCAAACGCCATTACGAACTCGCCCAGGAGATCCGACGCACAATGGCCCAGTACGCGAACTTGAAGGACATCATCGCCATGCTCGGACTCGAGCAGATCTCAACCGAGGACCGCAAGGTGGTCGCGCGCGCGCGCCGGCTTGAGCGCTTCCTCACCCAGCCGTTCTTCACAACGGAGCAGTTCACAAGCCATAGGGGAAAGCTAGTAAGCCTGGAGGACACGTTGCACGGCTGCGAAGCCATTCTGCACGACGAGTACGCGAGCTATCCGGAGGCTGCTTTCTACATGATCGGAGCGATCTCGGAGGCGAAGAAGAAGGGGCCTGGCGCTCCGACGGAGAAGGTCTCCAAACCCGCTGCCGAGCCGCGCGTGGCCGCCACGAAGGAAGTGTAGGGTGACACCAGGCTGCATGCATCTCAAAGTGCTACTCCCCTACGGAGTCTTCGTCGAGCGTGCAGACGTGTCACGCATTGTTGCCGAGACCCACGCGGGCTCGTACGGCTTCTTACCCCGGCGGCGCGACTGCATCGCGGTGCTGATCCCCGGTATCCTCATGTTCGAGACCGGCGCGGGAGGCCCGAGCTTCCTCGCAGTCGATGGAGGGGTGTTGATCAAGACCGGTCCCCAGGTGCGCGTGTCGGTGCGCCGGGCGGTTGGTGGGGCGGGCCTCGAACAACTGCATGCGTTGGTTGCCAAGGAGTTCCTGGAGCTCGACGAGCGCGAACGGGACGCCCGCTTGACGATGGCGCGATTGGAGAGCGGGTTCTTGCACAACTTTGCGGCACTGCAATATGAGTGATCCGGACACCAAGAAGGCGAACCAAGTAGCACCGACCCTCGCCGATCGCATCGGCGTCCAGGCGGCGCGCAAACTGGAGGCACAGCGGCATCCGGCGCAGGTCTGGTCCGGGCTCGGGTTGATGGGGCTGATCGGCTGGTCGGTCGTCCTCCCAACCTTACTTGGCGCAGCACTCGGCGTCTGGCTCGACCGAGGTTCCGAGGGCGCGTTCTCCTGGACGCTGACGTTGTTGATCGCGGGGTTGGTACTCGGCTGCTTGAATGCGTGGCATTGGGTGGCCAAGGAAGACAGAGCGATGCGCGCGGAGCGGGGGCAACACGATGTCTGAGTCGTTGCGGTTGGCGCTGACCTTTGCCGCGGGACTTGCGCTCGGCGCGTGCTTTTTCGGCGGCCTCTGGTGGACCGTGCAGCGCTGCCTGTCGGCCAGCAATCCGGCGGTTTGGTTGTTCAGCAGCCTACTGCTACGGACCGCTGCCGTGCTGACCGGTTTCTACTGGATCGCGGGTGGCAGTTGGCAACAACTTCTTGTCTGTGGATTAGGATTTTTCACGGCGCGGCTGATTGTGACGCGACGCTTTCTTCCACCACAGAACAGAAGCCGGCCTGAGCAAAGCCATGCACCTTAGCCCTGACCAGATTCTATTCTGGCAGTCGGGCTTCGTAAAGCTGAATGCCACGATCGTCTTCACCTGGGGGCTGATGCTGATGCTCGCGCTCGGGGCGAAACTGATCACGCGCAAACTGTCCGACGATGAAAAGCCATCGCGTTGGCAGGGCATGCTCGAGGTCGTCGTCTTCGGTATCGAGAATCAGATCGCGGCCATTGGACTAGAGGACCCGCGACGCTACCTCGGATTCCTGGGCACACTCTTTCTGTTCGTCGCCGCGGCCAGTATCTGCACCGTAATCCCAGGTTACGAGCCGCCCACCGGCTCCCTGTCTACGACGGTCGCACTTGCGCTGTGCGTGTTCATTGCCGTGCCAACGTTCGGGATCCTGGGTCGCGGTCTGCGGGGTTACCTGAAGTCCTACGTGCAACCGACCTTCATTATGCTGCCGTTCAACATCATCAGCGAGGTCTCGCGCACCCTGGCGCTCGCGGTGCGCCTCTTCGGCAACATGATGAGCGGAAGCATGATTCTCGCCATCCTGCTGAGTATCACGCCGCTCTTGTTCCCAATCATGATGACGGTGCTCGGGCTGCTCACCGGAATCGTTCAGGCCTACATCTTCGCGATCCTCGCAGCGGTGTACATCGCGGCCGCGATGCGCGCGAGCAAGCCGGACCAAGACCCCGACGCGGATCCAGCCCCTCAACCCAGCACCTGACGGACACCCATGGATGAAACAACCATCATCGCGGCAACTTCGATCATCATCGCCGGCATCACCACGGGCTTCGGCACGATGGGACCAGCACTGGCGGAGGGACGCGCCGTCGCGACGGCGTTGAGCTCGTTGGCCCAGCAGCCTGACGCTTCCGCCACCATCACACGTACCCTTTTCGTGGGACTGGCAATGATCGAATCCACTGCCATCTACTGTTTCGTGGTCACGATGATCCTGATCTTCGCGAACCCGTTTTGGAATCACTACATCGCCCAAGCTGCAGGCAATTGAACCATGCTCATCGATTGGTTCACGGTCGGCGCGCAAGCATTGAACTTTGTCGTATTGATGTGGCTGATGCAGCGCTTCCTATACGGGCCGATCCTCAAGGTCGTCGAGGCGCGCGATCTGCGCGTCGCCGCCGAGCTGACCGACGCCAGGAGCAAGCAGCTCGAGGCCGGGCGCGAACGCGACGTGTTCCGGCGCAAGAACGAGGTCTTTGACGAGGAGCGTGACGGACTCATGCAGCAGGCCAGGGAAGCGGCGGATACGGAGCGCAAGCGCCTGCTTGGGTCTGCGCGGCAGGCCGCGGAGGTGGCACGAGACAAAGCCCAGCAGGCGCTCCAGGACGAGGCGCAGCGTCTGATGCGTGCCATCGCAGACCGCGCCCAAGAGGAAGTGTTCGCGATCTCGCGCAAGGCACTGACCGATCTGGCCGGCGCCAGCCTGGAGGGCCACATCGGTGAGGCATTCGTCCGCCGTCTGCGTGGGCTCGACGACGGCGCCAAGGCGGATCTGCTAAAGGCCCTGCGGTCTGCGACAGGGCCGACGCTGGTGCGCACGGCGTTCGACCTTCCGGCAGAGCAGCGCGCTACGATCCAGAAAGCGCTCGACGAAACCTGCTCGATGGCCGTCCCGCTGCGCTTCGAGACATCCCCGGATCTGGTTGCGGGCGTCGAGCTGAACGTGAACGGACAAAAGGTGGCATGGAGTATCGCCGAGTATCTCCGTTCGCTCGCAGAGGGCGTCGACGAACTGATCAGTAGGCAGACGGTCACAGTGGCCAAGGCGGCGCCGACGGCGGACACGGCCCTTCACCATGGCGACTAGTCTCCAACAGCTCTTCGAAAGCGTCTTCAACGACATTCGCACCGTCAGGGAGCGTTTCGCGCCTGGACTGCGGCCGCGTGGGGTTGGAACGATCACGCAGGTCGCCACCGGCATTGCGCGCGTCCAAGGCCTGCCAAATGCCGGTTTCGAGGAACTGCTGGTGTTCCCCGGCGGACTGTCCGGCATCGCGTTCAACCTCGACGAACATGAAATCGGCGTCGTACTGCTGGGGCACCATTCGAAGCTTCAGGCGGGCGACGAAGTGCTAGGCACCGGACGTGTCGTGGATATCGTCGTCGGCGAAGCTCTATTGGGCCGAGTGATCGATCCGCTGGGCCGGCCACTCGATGGTCTGGGGCCCATCGCATCCAGTGAGCGCTTACCTATCGAACGCCCCGCAACAGCCATCATGGATCGGGCGCCGGTCACTGCGCCGCTGCAAACCGGTTTGAAGGTGGTCGATGCGATGATTCCGATCGGGCGCGGACAGCGGGAGCTGATTCTCGGCGACCGACAGACGGGCAAGACTGCCATCGCGATCGACTCCATCCTCAACCAGAAGGGTCAGGACGTGCTCTGCGTGTACTGTGCCATTGGCCAGCGATCTTCCGCCGTTGCTAAGGCGATTGCGGTTCTGCAGGAGCGTGGCGCGCTTGAATACACGGTGGTTGTGGTCAGCGCAGGCAACGACCCGCCAGGTCTGGCCTACATCGCTCCGTATGCGGCAACCAGTATCGCCGAGCACTTCATGGCCGCGGGCCGCGACGTTCTGATCGTCTACGACGACCTCACCAAGCACGCACGGGCCTATCGCGAACTGTCCCTGCTTTTACGGCGCCCGCCAGGACGGGAGGCCTTTCCAGGCGATATTTTCTACATTCACGCGCGCCTGCTGGAACGATCGACGCACCTGCGCCAGGAACTAGGTGGTGGGTCGCTCACGGCGCTGCCGATCATCGAAACCGAAGCCCAGAACATTGCGGCCTACATCCCTACCAATCTGATCTCGATCACCGACGGCCAGATCTACCTGTCCCCGTCCTTGTTTGAGCTGGGTGTGCTACCGGCGGTTGATGTCGGCAAGTCGGTATCGCGTGTCGGGGGCAAAGCGCAACGCGCCGCCTATCGGGAAGTCGCAGGCGATCTGAAGCTCGGGTACGCCCAGTTCGAAGAACTCGAGACGTTTGCGCGCTTTGGCGCGCGGCTCGACGACAGCAGCAAACAGACCCTCGTTCACGGTCGGCGTATCCGCGCCTGCCTCAAACAGGCCGAACTCTCGCCCGTGTCCGTGCCGGCCCAGATTGCAGTGCTGTTGGGGCTGGGGGCGGGGCTCTTCGACACGGTGCCGTTGGAGATGATGTTCGACGCCGAACGGGCCGTGCGGGAGGCGGCTGCGGGCATTTCAGCGCAGGTGAGCGCGCGTTTCGAGACCGCCGCTAGCCTGTCCGACGCGGACCGCAGGGAGGTCGTCGAGCACGTTCGCCAGGTCCTATTGCCGTTCCAGCCGGAGCTCCCTGCGGAGGAGTCGCAATCTAAATCCAACGGGGCGGCATTGCCCGACGAACAGGTGGCGGGTGTGGCTGGGTCGCCAGCGCCGATTGGCGACGCTGGAGCCCCCGGAGCATGAGCGCGAGCGCTGCGAGCCTGCGCCGGAAGATCGCCAGCTCGGGGGATCTGCAGTCGGTCGTGCGCACCATGAAGGCGCTCGCTGCATCCAGCATCAGCCAGTACGAGGCCTCGGTGCTGGCCTTGGGCGATTATTACCGCACCGTGGAGCTGGGGCTCGGCGCCTGCCTCCGGCAGGGCGGTTTTGGTGCTCTGCGCGAGCAGCAACCGCGCGATGCCGCGGTCGTTGGCGTCGTGGTGTTTGGTTCCGACCAGGGCCTGGTGGGGCAGTTCAACGAAGTGGTGGTCGACTTTGCGGTCCAGTCCCTCACCACGCGGTTGGACAGCGTGCGGCTGTGGGCGGTCGGGGAGCGGGCTCAAGCCCGTTTGCTGGACGCCGGTCTTTCGACGACGCAGGCATTGCCCGTGCCAAACTCAGTGCAAGCCATCGCCCCGCTCGTCCTCCGCGTTCTGATGCAGAGCGAAGCGCTGCACGGTCGAGGCCGCATCGACGAACTACACGTCTTCTACAACCGCCCGACGCCCGGAGCCGGCTATGCACCCATCGCCCAACGACTGCTCCCACTCGACCATGACTGGCTGCGCGGACGGACCAACGTACCCTGGCCGACCAACATGATCGCCGAGGTCATTGGCGACAACCAAGCCACGCTGCGCGCACTCACTCACGAGTTCCTGTTTATCTCCCTGTTCCGGGCTTGCGCCGAATCGCTCGCCAGCGAGAACGCGAGCCGCCTGGCCGCGATGCAGCGCGCTGACAAGAACATCGACGAACGTCTCGAGCACCTCCAAGAAGCGTTCCATCGCCTGCGCCAGAGCAGCATCGACGAGGAGCTGTTCGACCTGGTCTCGGGCTTCGAGGCATTGTCCGCCCGCACCGATCCAAACTCAGGAGTTGCCTGAAGAACAAGAGCAATCCGGATGCTGTGGCTTCGCCGAGTATTGCTGTCTCAGCCACATTGACACACAGGGGCGCGGGGCGACAGCGCCGCCCGCGAGAGTGTTACACGCGAGCGTCGTAGCTTCGACCCTCGATACTTGAGCGTCGAGCCTTGAGCGGCGGCGGTGGTCCCTGGCTCGATCTAACCGTCCTGGGTGGCGGAGTTGTGCTCGGGCATGGGCATTTCCTGCGCGAGCGCCCGGCGCCGTGCGAAGGCGTAGCTCGGCCGTCCGTCACGCTTTTTGTACTTGCGCTCGAAGTTTGTGCCGACGAGTTCGCCGGGGCCCGCACTCGCGGGGGGTGTGTAGGGGATCTGCGGCATCGGATGCTGTTCGAGCACGAGTCCGATGTGCTCGGCGTAACCCGGGTGGTCCGTCACGATGCGCAGCTCGCCGCCCGGCAGCAGGATGCGCTCGAGTTCGCGGATAAAATCCACCTGGAGGAGACGCCGTTTGTGGTGGCGTGTTTTGGGCCAGGGATCCGGGAAGTACACGTGGACCGCCGCAAACGTTGTGCTCGGCAAAAGCGTGCGCACGAACGGTCCGGCGTCCCCCCAGTAGGTGCGCACGTTTTCAAGGCTGCGCCGGCGCATTCGATCCGCAGCGTAGTTGTGGATCTTGCGGTCGTATTCGAGGCCGATGAAGTCCGTTTCCGGGCGCAGGGCGGCTTCTTGGATCAAAAACGTGCCCTTGCCCATGCCGATTTCGAGTTCGATCGGACGCGCGACCGCGGCGGGGTCGGGCGCTTTGCCAAACGCCCGTACGAGGTCGAGGGGCGGCGTCGCAGCGGCGAGTGCGAGCAGCTCTGGGTCCAGTTGGACACCGCGTGTGTCGTGGTCCTTCGAGATGAACATGGGAGGGGACGCGCGCGACGGCCGCGGGCGGCCGACGAGGGTAGCCTCCCCCTCCGCGGGGGGCCACGCCCTTCGTGCCGTCCCACGCCCGTCCCCCGCCGATTGCGGGTGTGGCCGCACCCCGCGGCGGGCGGTTAGCCTCTCGCCCCATGGCGGGTTATCGGGGCAGACGCAGTGCGGGCGTGGGCGAGATCGGTTCGCCCCCGGGCCACCTTGTAAGCGCCGAACTTGGGCCGCCGCTGACGATCAAACTGGCGATGTTCGACCCGACGCGGCTCGAACTCGAGAGCGAAATTTCGCTCGCGCGTGTCGCCGAGCTCTACGAGTCCCCGGAGCGTCCGCGCACAACCTGGCTCGACCTGCGCGGCCAGGCGTCGGGGGACGAGCTGATGCAACTCGGCGAGATCTTTGGCATTCCGCGCCTTGCGTTGGAGGACGTCATCCACGGCATCCAACGCCCCAAACACGAGATCTTCGACGAAGGTCGTTTCACGGTGCTGCGTTACGCGCGCGACATCGAGTCGATGGAGCTCGAGATGCTGGCCGTGTTCACCGGCCAGGATTTCCTCGTCACGTTCTCGCGCCAGCACCAAAGCCCGGTGGACCTGTTGCAGGAGCGCCTCCTGAATCCCCTCGGGCCGCTGCGCAGCGCGACCGTCGACTACGTGCTGTACCGCATCGTCGACGTGTCGGTGGACTCGCTCTTCCTGCCGCTCGAAAACCTCTCCGTGCGGCTTTTGGAGATCGAGGACGAATGCGAAGAGCACCCTAGCCCGCGCCCGCTGCACGAAGTCCACATGCTGCGCCGCGACCTGCGCCAGTTCATCCGCGCAGTCGTACCCGTGCGCGACGCCGTGGCCCTCTTGCCCCGCGACAAACGTTTTTTCAAGAAACAAACCGTACCCTACCTGCGCGACGTGCGCGACCACGCGGTTCAGCTCGTCGAGCTCGGCCAGCAATCGCGGGACACCGCCAACGACGTGCGCGACCTGATCCTGTCTGGGCTGAACCTGCGCCTCAACCAGGCGATGCGCCTCCTGACGGCGGTTTCGACGATCTTCATCCCGCTCTCGTTCATCGCGGGCGTGTACGGGATGAACTTCGACAACATGCCGGAGCTCTCGCATCCCTGGGGTTATCCGATCGTGCTGGGCCTGATGGCGGTGGTCGGCGCTTGTCTCGGCGCATGGTTACTGCGCCAGGGCTGGGTCGCGCGGCCGAAGGAGGACGAGGAAACATGAAAGCTTCGAAGCACACATTGGCTGGGAGGGCCCACACGGTCATTCAAACGGTGGCGGGCGCACTGCTTGCGGCACTGCTTGCGGCACTGCTCACCGCTTGCGCAAGCGGTCACGGGTCGGACCGGGAACACCATGCCCATGGCCACGACGATGCCGCCGAAGCGACCGCCGCCCCCGACGCCGTTGAAGGCGGTGTGCCCGACGGGCGAGCGCGCACCCGGTTCGACGCCGCACAGGATGCGCTCGAGAGCGTTGCATTCATCGCGGGTGTGTGGGAGCGGGAAGAGGACGAGACCTGGCACCAGGAGGTGTGGAGCGCGCCCCGCGGCGACCGAATGGTGGGCCATGCGCACCTGGTCCGTGGTGGGCGCACGTCGTTTACCGAAGCGCTCGAAATCCGCGTCCTCGCTGGAGTCGTGATCTACGTGGCGACGCCGGAGGATCAGGCGACGACCGTGTTTCCGCTCGTCGAATCGGCGCCCGGTTACGCGCGCTTCGAAGCGCCGGAGCACGACTTCCCGCGCGTGATCGAATACCGGCTGGACGGTGATGGTGCCCTCCTCGTGCGCCTCCTGGGTGAGGGTCGACCGGCGCGCGCGGACGGCGACGGCCACACCCACGCCGCCACCGAGCGCGAACTGGCACTGCGTTTTGTCCGCGGCACCGCCCCTTGAGCAGAGCGGGCTAGCCGGGGACGGCACCCACGGGTAAGTTCTTCGTGAAGAGCTCGAGGTTTCGGGTCCCCGGGCATAACGCGCGGCGAGGCGCGGCTAGGGTGGATCGATGCGCCCGGACGGCTTGCCCCCCCGCCGCCGCACCCACGCGACGGCGGTGGCTGCGGCGTCCGTGTCGTGCGCGCTCGCCGTCGCCTGCGGGAGCAGCGACCCCGTCGACCTCGCCCTGCGCTTCGAACCCAGCGACATCGTCCGCGTCGGCCCGGAGGCGTCGGATTTCATCGCGGGCGCCCAGCTCATCCGAGAGGACGGCAACCCCTGGGTGGAGATCCGTTTTGGCGAGGGTGACGCCGCGCTTGAGCCAAGCCCCTGGCCCCACATCTATCGGGCAGGACTGCCCGCGCTCTCCCTGCGGCGCAGCTTCGCCCCGGGCCAGCGCCTCCCCCGCCTCCGCGCGGGCGGCGTCGAATGGCTCTACTCGGACGCGAGCGCCATCCCGCTCGATGGGTCGATCGCACCCGAAACGCTTCTCGCGCTGCGCGGATTCACGACCATGGGCGACAACCTGATCATGATCGTGCCCGGCGACGAGGCACCGCCGACAGATTTGGTGCTCCACCTGCCGCTGAGTTACGGCCGTCGGGTGGACGGACGCTGGCGGTCAGCGCTGGGTCAGCTCACCGGCGATGCGGTCGCGGTGTGGCCGGGAGAGCGCTGGGGCACCCTGCTCGAAGCGGGGCGTGGCCGCACGTTGGCAGGATTTTTCGCCGCGGAGGCCGTGCCCATCGACGACGAAGCCCATCGCGCTCCGCTCGTTTGGACGGTGCACCACGACGGCGTCGAAATCGGACGCGGCAAGCTCGTGCCCGAGGTGGGGCAAGTGACGTGGTTGCCGTTTGCGTTCGAGGTTCCCAACCGCGCCGGTGTGCTTTCGTTCGAGGTCGCCGGCGGTGCGGCGCGCAGCGCATTCATCGCCCCGCGTGTTGCACCGGCACGCACGGGGAAACGCAATTCCGAGCGCGACGTCGCCCTCTTCCTCGCGGACACGTTCCGCGCGGACCTTTTAGGCTTTCCCACGCCCCTGGGGTCGCTCACTCCGACGCTCGACAGCTTCGCGCAAACCGCGGCGCGCTTTGACCGCACGTGGTCACCCGCGTCGTGGACGCTGCCCGCACACGCGAGCCTGTTCACCGGCCTGCAGCCCAGCAAACACGGCGCCTATGGCCGCAGCTCGCGCCTTGCTCCCGACGCGATCACACTTGCCGAGCGGCTGCAATTGCTGGGTTACCGCACGTTGGCGCTGACCGACGCGGGATTCGTGGCGCGTGCATTCGGCATCGACCAAGGTTTCGAAGTGTTTTTGGAGGAAGACAAGTGGGGTGAACTCGACCTTGGCTTCGAGCGCCTCGACGGGTTCCTCAACGCCGACGACGACCGCCCCCTGTTCCTCTTTTTCCACACCTACCGCACCCACGGCCCCTACCGCGTCGACCCGCAGACGGCGGAGCGCTTTGGGCCCCTGATCGGTCTCGGCCGCGAATGGGGCGAGCTGATCGAACACCTTGCCACCGTCGGTTGGAGCTGGGACGACCCCCAATCGTTTCCGATGGAACGCTCGGGCGAACTCGCCGAGCTCCGCGCGCTCTACCGCGGTGGCGCGATCGACCTCGATCGCAAGTTCGGTGAATGGCTCGCGCTGCTTGATCGCCGCGGCCGCGGCGCGGGGGTGGTGCTCTTCACCAGCGACCACGGCGAAGCGTTTGGCGAGCACGACGGTTTTGTCGGGCACTCCCTGGGGTTGTGGGACGAACAAACCCGCGTCCCTCTGCTCATCCGCGCCCCCGGGGTCAAGCCCGGCCCACGCAGCACAGGGGCGAGCCTCGTCGACGTGCCGCGCACGCTCGCCGCGCTGCTCGACATCGCGACTCCGGCGGGCTGGGAAGGTCGCGCGCTGCTCGGCCGCGGACAGGAGCGCTCCGACCCGCACGACACGGTAGAACTCTTCACCAGCCCAACGGATATCGCGCTGGTTCAGGGCCACCGGAAACTGCACGCGAAGGGCAACGACCTCGGGGCTGTCGAGGTCTTCGACCTTGAGCAAGACCCGGGCGAGAAGCTCGACCTCGCCGTCGAACACTCGACATGGGCGGCTCGCCACGTCGAAAACCTGCTCTTTCACGCCCCCGGTTGGCGTGTGCCGCGCTTCCAACTCGAGGAAGCGAACATGAACCCGAAACTGCTCGCGCAGTTGCGCGCGCTGGGATACACGGACGGAGATTGATTCGCACCGCGGCTCGGCGTACGACAGCCGTGATGGCACAACCTGGAACGTCGCCTCCCGCCCCCTTCGCCGACGGGATTGCCGGCGCCGTACCGTGCGAGCGCATCACGGTCGAGTCGGATCGGCCCGTCCGCAAAAATGGCAAGCACGTGGTGTATTGGTGCATCGCCGCGCGCCGCACACGCTCGAACTTCGCGTTGCAGCGCGCGCTTGAGCTCGCGCGGGAATGCGGCCGCCCGCTCGTCGTGTTCGAGCCGCTGCGCGCGGATTACCGCTGGGCGAGCGACCGACTCCACGCGTTCGTGCTGCAAGGCATGGCCGACAATGCCCGCGCTTTTGCTGGGACCGGGATCCTCTTCGCGCCCTACGTCGAGCCCGAGCCCGGCGCAGGCCGCGGTTTGCTTGAGGCGCTCGCGAAAGACGCATGCGCGGTTGTGACCGATCGCACGCCGATATTTTTTCTACCGCGCATGGTGGACGCGGCCGCGTTGCGGCTCGCGGCGCTCGGGACACGCCTCGAAGCGGTGGATTCGAACGGTCTGCTGCCGCTCGGCGATTCACCCCAGGTGTTCGCGACGGCGTATGCGTTCCGCCGGCATTTGCAAAAGCACCTTGGTCCCCACCTGAGTGCGCTGCCCGAGCCGGACCCGCTGCGTGCCGGCAACGTGGTTCCCCACGCGGGCCTGGCGACCGACGTTGCGAAGCGACTCGTGTTCCCGAACGCGGCGCTGCTCGAGGGCTCTGCGACCGCGCTGGCGCAGCTCCCCATCGACCACAGTGTGGCGCCGAGCCCGGTGAGCCGCGGGGGTCCCGAGGCGGGCCGCACGCGGCTCGTGGATTTCCTCGCGCGGCGCCTCGAGCGTTACGCGAGCGAGCGCAGCGAACCGGCGTCGGACGCGAGTTCTGGGCTCTCGCCCTACCTGCACTTTGGCCACATCGGCGCCGCGGAGGTCTTCACCGAACTTGCGGCCCGCGAGGGTTGGGACCGCTCGCGGCTTTCCGCACAGAAAAACGGTAAACGCGCGGGGTGGTGGGGAATGGACGAGCCCGCCGAGTCCTTCCTCGACGAGCTGATCACATGGCGCGAGCTGGGTTTCCAGTGCGCGGCCGCCGCGCCCGAGACCTTCGAGACCTACGCGTTCCAACCGGAGTTCGCGCAACGCACGCTCGCGCGCCACGCCAGCGATCCCCGCGAGCACCTGTACTCGCTGGACGACCTCGCCGCCGCTCGCACCCATGACCCGCTCTGGAACGCAGCGCAGCGCCAGTTGCTGCGCGAAGGCCACATGCACAACTACCTGCGCATGCTGTGGGGCAAGAAGGTGCTGGAGTGGTCGCCCACGCCCGAAGAGGCCTTCGACCGGCTCGTCGAACTCAACAACCGCTTCGCGCTCGACGGGCGCGACCCCAACAGCTACAGCGGCATCGGCTGGGTCCTCGGCCGGTTCGACCGCCCGTGGGGCCCTGAGCGCCCGGTGTTCGGGACCGTGCGCTACATGAGCAGCGCCAACACCGCGCGCAAACTGGATGTCGACCCGTACCTGGCCAAATACGGAGCCGCGCCAGGGCTTTTTGGCTGAGCCCCGGCGCGACCGATCAGGCCAACTTTCTGGCCAACGATCAGGCGAGGCGCTTTCCGCCGCGCATGACCATGAAGAGGCCGCCGATCGCGAGTGCGGCGCCGCCGATCAGAAACCACATGGTTTTGTCGGTAAAGCGACCGGTGAAGCCCTCCGACACGTTGTCGGCGACCGAGTCGGTGGCGTTAAACCCGAATACCAAAAGGATGAGACCAACAACGAGGAGCACGATTCCGAGGGTGCGTGAGGGCATGGCAGTAGCGCGGGGTTGAAGGGGCGATGGGCGCGTGTCGTCGCGACCTCGCTAAACACCCGGCCGGGGACTCGTGGCCCCGATTTGGGCGACTTCAAGACGCCGAAGATGCCGAACCGTAGGGTTTTGGGGCCCCTGCGCCGCCCCCGGCGCGCATGCGCACCGCGAGCGTGTGGCTCGCGCCCGGTTCGAGGCGCAGTCGGTCCGCCCCCGCGCAGGCGGTTTCTACGCAGACAAATCCGGTCCAGGCGTCGCGCAGGTCGCCGAGCTCCGCGCCCTTCTTCGGGCCCGGATTCCAAACCACGGTCGTCGCCGACCCCGACGGCACCATGTCAATCCGGGTGCCCCGCACGGGATCCTCAACCCACGTGGTGCCGCCCGCGCCAGGGTACATGCGGTCGACCTCGCCCTCGAACACGATCGGACCCTCGCCTTGGGTTTTGACGCGCCCCCCATCGGCCTTGTCGATGTAAGACGCACCTTCGAGCCCGTGCACCCGCGCGCGGCGGACGTCCGCGACCGCGAGGTACGTATGGAGCGCGATTTCGCACTCGAACGCCGCGCCTGAGCGGTTCTCCACCGCAAGCTCCATTGCGAGCCCATCGCGTGCGCGCACGGCGAGCTGCAACCGGAAGCTTCCAGGCCACAACGCCCGTGTCGAAACGTCGTCGCACAACTCGAAGATCGCCTCCTGTGTTTCGGCGCATGCACGCACGGGACGCCAGGGGAGCTTGCGCGCGAAACCGTGGGCACCGCGCCCGCGCCCCGCAGGATCATCGCCAAACCACGGGAAGATGATCGGCACACCGCCGCGGATCGGCACACCTGGCTCGAAGCGGCTGTGCGGACTGAGGAACAGCAGTTCCCGCTCGGGCGCCGCCGAGCGAACGACGTGCGCGCCCTGGTGGTACACCCGGAGCGCACCGCTGAGGCTTGAGGGCAACTTGTCGGACACGGCGTTCGGGCTCCCAGGGCGCGTCAAGCGTTCGGCAGCAGCTCGTCGTCGAGCGATGTTTGGATCAGCAGCGTGCAGCCACCGCGCGTCGATTGGACGGCATGCACGGAACCGGACTCCGCGCGCTGAAAATCGCCTGTTTTCAGCTCGAGCTCGTCGCCGACCTGCAGGTCTCCGGACAGCACGTAACACTCCTCGGGACCCCCGTGGCGGTGGCCCGGGTATGCGGTGCCGGGCGCCATGCGCACGAGCATCGTGGCGTGGCGGCGCTCGATCGACACGGACAGCGGGCGCACGTCGATCCCCGGGATCGCGGTGGGCTCCCACGCGTCGGCGTCGGCGCGGCGGACGATCCACGTGTCGCTGGAATCCGTGCCCCAGCGTTTCCAGGGCTGCGCTCTTGCGCCGGTTCTTGATTCCGAGCGTGGAACAGAGTGCGCGGGCTCGTCGGCACGCGCGGCCCCAACCGCCGAATCCGCCGTCGCAATGCGCGCGCGGACTCGCTCCCACACGTCAGCGGACGGCGGCAGCGGTTCGAGCTCCTCGACGAGCTCCGTGAGCACCCGCGCGACGTGCTCCTGCGCCGTGGCGCAGGCCTCGCACGACGCTGCATGGCGCCGCAACGCGGCGCGCTCCCCGTCGCCCAACACGAGCACCGCGTGTTCGGGCGCGGCGGCACGGCCGTCGCAGGGGGTGAGGTCAGGGGGTGAGTCGGGGGGGCGGATCATGCGGGCGATCGACTGGGCGCGTCCAAGTGGCCCCGCATGTGGCGCAGGGCGGAGCGGACGCGGCCTTTGAGCGTACCGAGCGGCTGGTTCAAGCGCTCTGCGGCTTGGGCGTGGCTGAGACCCTCGAAAAAGACGACGCGGATCGCCTCGCGCTGGTCGCGCGGCAGGGTCCGCACCGCGTGGCGCAGCCGGTCGCGCTCCTCGGCGAGCGATCCGAGGTCCGCCGGGTCGGCTTGGGCCTTCGATTCTTCCGCCACGCGGGCTTCCACTTCCGCGCGGCGCCGACCGCGGCGAAGGTGGTCGAGGGCGTGGTGGCGGGCGATCACCGCCATCCACGCGAGCGCTGGACCGCGGGCGCGGTCGTAGCTGCCCGCAGCGATCCAGACCTTCGCAAAAACCTCGACAAGCAGGTCCTCGGCGTCCGTCCGGGAAAGCACTGTGTGCACAAGCAGAGTGTTGAGAAGGGGAGCGGCCGTGTCGTAGAGCTGCCGGAACGCCTGGTAATCCCCGTTCGCCGACGATTCGAGCCACCCGGCCAGGGTGTCTGGATCCGGGCAACCCGCAAGGAGGCCGCCCGCAGCGGGTGTGTGGGGCGTCAACGTCACAGCGGGCGGTCTTCGCCCGAGCGGCGCGACTAGATTCGGGAGCCGTGTCTGATTTGGAAGTTCGAGATCCGGGTTTGGAAATCAGCCCCGTCCCCGCGGCCGGGCCGCAACCCCGGGGCGGTATCCTTCGCGGCCCATGAACCGCCGCCCCGCCCTAGTCGCCGCCCTCGCGGGTGCCGCCGCGCTCGGCGTGGGAGCAGCGCTGGGGTCCTGGGTTCTGGCCCTGGGCGGCGCGGCCGTTCTCGCCGTGAGCGTCACCGTCGCCGTCCAAGCACCCCGCCGGGCCGCCCGGCGCAGCGCAGCGCCGCACCTCGAACCGGGCGAAAGCCTGCTGCGCTTCGGCCCGGCGCGCCTTGTACAGAGCCTGGAAACGTTTCCCGGAACCCTCTACCTCACGCCGATCCGGCTTTTGTATGTGCCGACCGAGGGCCAGCCCCGGGCGCCGAAGCGCTCGATCCCCCTCGCGGATGTGACCGCCGTCGCGCCGTTCATGGGTGTGGGTGTGCTGCCCAACGGCGTTTGCCTCACGACCGCCACCGCGGAACACCGCGTCCTCGTCCCCGCCGACCGCCACAAAGCCTGGACGGCTGCGATTGAACGCGCGCGCACCGCGCGGTGACACGCGAGCGACAGCCCATCGCGCCGACTCGGCCTGACGCTAACTTCGGCACCCCATGGCGGAAAAACTACGAGTAGGTGTGGCCGGTCACGGATGGGCGGCGTCGGCCCACATCCCGGCGATCTTCGCCACGGGTCTGGCGGACGTAGTTGCGGTCCACAGCAGCCGGCCTTCGTCGGATGCCGAGCTCACCGCGCGCTACGGCCATTCGATCCGCGCGGTGGAATCGTTCGACGCGCTCCTCGCGGACCCCGCGATCGACGTCGTCGACCTGACGGGACTCCCCAAGGACCATGCGCACCAGTCGATCGCGGCCGCACGCGCGAGCAAACACATCCTCGTCGAGAAGCCGATGGGAATGACGCTGGAAGAAGCACGCGCAGTGCACCGCGCAGTCAAAGATGCGCGGGTTTCATACTGCATCTGTTTCGAGGTGCGTTATTCAAACCAGTTCCGCGCGCTGCACGGGTTGCTCCAAGCGGGTTTCATCGGCGCTGTCCACCTCGCCGAAGTCGACTACTATCACGGTGTCGGTCCGTGGTACGGCCAGTACCGCTGGAGCCACCGCAAGAGCGAAGCGGGGTCCAGCCTCCTCAGCGCGGGTTGCCACGCACTTGACGCACTCCTGTTGATGGTGGGTGAAAGCGTGCGGCCAGTCGAAGTCACCGCCCTTGCGACCGCGTCGAAAAGCGCACACTTTCGTGCGTATGACTTCCCGACCACGCAGGTCAATCTGGTGCGCTTCGAAAACGGTTGTATCGGCAAAACGACGTCCTGCCTCGACGCGCTGCAGCCCTACCACTTCCGCGTGCACGTGCTGGGCTCCGAAGGCTCGATCGATGGCGACCGCTTCCACAGCGAGCAGATCGATGGATCGGTCCGCAGCCGCTGGAGCCAACTTTCCTGCGGTGTCGTCGACTCGGGCGACGTCAAGGACCATCCCTACGAAGCCCAGTTCCGCGCGTTCTTCCAGTCCATCGTGGACGGAACGCCGATGCCGCTGACCGGCGTCGATGCGGCGCTGCGCACCCATGCCTTGCTTTTTGCCGCGGACCACTCTGCGGCAACGGGCCGCACCACTGGGGTGGAGCCGATCCCGTGAAACCCCGTGTCCTCGCGCTGTTTGCCCATCCCGACGACGTAGAGTTCCGCGCGGCGGGCACGCTGGCGTTGCTCGGCGCAGTGGGTTGGGAACTGCACTACGCCACGGTAACGGCGGGTGATTTGGGTGCGTTGCGCGGCACGCGCGCGCAGATCGCCGCGACGCGGCGCCGCGAAGCCAAAGCGGCGGCAAAAGCCCTGGGCGCCAAGTGGCACCCACCGTTTGGCTCCGACATGCAGGTGGTGTACTCGGTGGTGTTGTTGCGTCGCGCGGCGGCGCTGGTGCGCAAGGTTGCTCCGACGATTCTGCTCACGCATCCGCCGGTCGATTACATGGAGGACCACACGCAGACGTGCCGGCTCGCGGTGTCGGCGGCGTTCATCCGCGGCGCGCCCCTGTTCCGCACCACTCCACCGCGGCCGCACGTGTCCGCGGACATCGCCGTGTACCACAGCACACCCCATGGGCTCGTCGGGCCGCTCGGGGAACCGCGGCGTCCGGCGTTTCTCGTGGACACCGCGAGCGTGCACACCACGAAACTCGCTGCCCTTGCTCTGCACAACAGCCAATTGGAATGGCTCGATGCCACCCAAGGCGAGGGCAGTTACGTCGCGGCGGCCGATCGGGAATCGCGTGCTCTCGCGCAGCTCGTGCCGCACCTTCACCATGCGGAGGGCTGGACGCAGCACCACCCCTTGGGTTTCGGCGCGCTCGGCAGCAACCCCCTAGGCGCGGCCCTAGCCGGCCACGTTCATCTGCCCGTCGACTAGCCCGAGTTATTCATCAGCTTTCCATCCGACGGCCCAAACGGCGGCCTTTCGTCGCCTGGCGGCACTTTGCGGCCGCGGTCCTCCTCAACGACCTGTTCAAGGTCGCCTCCGGGCCCCGCGCCCGGAAAGCATCACCAGGCAAAGACTTGGGCTCGCCTGCTCGAAAAGCTGATGAATAACTCGGTCTAGCGAGCAGCTTGTGCCGCGAGGACGTGGTCCATCTGCGCGAGGATCTGCGCGAGGCGCGCCCGATCGCCGCCGCCCACTTCCGCGGTCATCCACGCGTCCGGACGCGCGGAATAACCGATGTCGTCGAGCGCCGCCATCGTGCGCGGCCAGTCGACGTCGCCCGCGCCGATTTCGACGTCGAAGCCGCGCCATAGGCCCTCGTCGTCGCGCTTTGAGCGGCTGTAGTCCTTCGCGTCGAGCTTGAGGATGCGCGCGCCCAACGTGCGAACCCAGTGTTCCGGCCACGCGTTGCGCACGAGGTTGCCAAGGTCCAGGTACCAACCCACCGCCGCACTCTTGAAACTGTCGACGTACGCCGCGGCTTCCAAGGGGCTCAAAAGGAAGTGGTTCCAGACGTTTTCGAACGCGATGGCGACTCCCAGTTCCTCCGCGAGCGGCACGAGCGTCGTGATCTCCGCGCGGGAGCGTGTGTGCACGTCGGCGTAGTGCATGCGTGCATCGACGACGCCGGGCACGAGCAGCACCGTGGTGGCCCCGTAGAGCTTGGCATCGCGCAAGGCGCGCTCGAGGCCCGCGCGCCCCTTCGCGCGCACCGCGGGATCGGGATCACCCAGCGTGTAGCGCCAGTGCCACGCGTCGACGACTCCGGGAATGGCGAGACCTGAGCGATCCTTCGCCGCCAAGACATCGTCCGGATCAAAATCGTTGGGGCTGTCGAGTTCGACACCGTCGTACCCGAGGTCGGCGAGCAGCGCGAACTTCTCCGCGAGTCCCGCGCCGTCCCCGACCATGCCGTACTTCACGGCGCGCTTAATGGCCCGCCGCGGCGCCGGCATGACCGCGGCGGCGCTGTCCTGCGCACGCGCAGCACCCAGCGCCGCCGCCACCAATGCCGCCGCACCCACCAGGACACGCCGGCGTTCGAAGGAATGTGCCTTCAAAGGAAGGAGTAGGTCCCGGGGACCGGTTCGTCGAAGCTGTGCGCCAGCGCGCCAAAATCGAGCACCCCATCTTCGATGCCCGGCGGACCGAGGCGGCGCTCGCTGTTCAAAATCTCTTCCCAGGTGATCGCGCGGCCCGTGTACGCCGCATCGCGGCCGAGGATGCCGAGCAGGTTGCTGCGCGCCATCCACGTGCCATCGTTGATCGGCTCGCCGGCGCGGATCGACACGACAAGTTCGTCGAGCTCGGTCTGGTACATGTCATTGCCCTCACCCTCGTACTCCCACGCGCTGCCTTCGCCGTAGGGCTCGATGCGGTGGTGCGGCGCCCAGTTTTCAATGATGGCGCGACCTTTTGTGCCGTAGATGAAATCGTTGTTTTCGCCGTAGCTGTTGGGCCATTGCCGAGCGTTGCAAAACGCGCGCGCGCCCCCTTCGTACTCGTACACCACCGCAAAGTGGTCGAACGTGTCCCCTTTCTCCGTACCCGATCGGGTCTGGCATCCCCCCACGCTGATCGCGCGCACGGGCGGACGGTCGCGCAATGCCCAGGACTGCTTGTCGACCGAGTGGATCGCCTGTTCGACGAGATGGTCACCGGAAAACGCGCGGAAGTGGTGCCAGTTGCGCAGCATCCACTCGACATCGCTCCAACCTTCCTGGCGCGGCCGCGTGGCCAGCGGACCCGCGAAGTAATTGGTGTAGACCGTCTGCACATCCCCGATCGCGCCGTCGTGGATGCGCGCAAACAGTTCGCGGTGGCGGACGTTGTAGCGCCAGCAATAACCGGACACGAGGCTCAGGTTTTTTGCGCGCGCCGCCTCGGCGGCGGCCTCTACACGCCGGATGCCGGGCACGTCGACGGCCATCGGCTTCTCGCAAAACACGTGGCAGCCCTTTTCGACGGCATACGCAAGGTGCGCGGGGCGGAACGCCGGCAGCGCCGTCAGGAGCACGATGTCGACACCGGAATCGATGACCCGCTTGAAGCTCTCGAACCCGGCGAAGCGGCGCTCCTCGGGCACGTCCATGCGTGCGCTCGAACCCTCTTCGGCGAGCGCTCCCTCCAGGTATGCACGCGATCCCTCAAGCCGATCGGCGAACACGTCCCCCATCGCCCACAGGACCACCGATCCCGCTTCCGCGTGCATCGCTTGCCACGCGGCGCCCGTGCCGCGTCCGCCGCAACCCACCAAGCCCACACGGAGCGTGCGCGGCGCCGTTCCTCCCTGCCGGGCCGCGGCGGCACGCGGAAACAGCAGCGGTAGCGCGAGGGCCAGTCCGCCTCCGAGCAGCGCGCGCCGGGACGGGCCGTAACCGGGCTCGAGGAGAGTGTCGAAGTGCGTCGGACGGGGCGGTCGGGGCATCAAAACCTCAGGAACGGGGGAGCAAACGTCGGCCGGGGGGACCGCACTACGATACGCCGGGATGCGCCGCGTGGGGTGCGCGCCGGGTTATGGGTCGGTCGCGGGCGGCGCCGCGGGCTCTGTTTCGCACAGCACCCGAAAACCCGCAAACGGCGCGTCCGCGAGCCACCAGCGGCTTTTTGGCAGGTTGGGATCGCTCGCATTCCACACCGCACTCGGACGCTTGCGCGCAACCGCGCGGACATCCGCGGCGGTGTCCGCGTAACTGCCGCCACACAGACGCCCTTTCCCGTCCGCACTGGTCACCCACTCCGCGACGTTGCCGTGCATGTCGAAGAGGCCAAACGCGTTGGGCGCGAGCGAGCCCACCCGGCGGGTGCGGCGCTGCGCGTTGTCCTTGAACCACGCAACGGACGTGGGACCCCGTTCACCCGCCGGCGCCGCGCCATCTGCGGCCGGTGTGTGCCACGGACCGGGGCCGCCAGCGAGCGCCGCGTGCTCCCATTCGAACTCGTCGGGCAAGCGCCAACGCTGGCCCGTGTGCGCGCTCAACCAGTCGCAAAAGCCCTGCGCGGCCGGCAGACCGATCGAGAGCGCGGGGAAACCCTCGCGGCCAAAACCGCGGTCGGCGCTGATGTACGGCTTGCTGGGGCGCGCAATCGCGTCGACCCCTGACGGAACTGCGGGCCCATCCGTAGCGAGCACGAACGCGTCGAACATGTCCCAGGTGATCTCGGTCGACGCGATCCAATAGCCCCCCACCGCGCGCTCGCCACCCGCGCCGTCGCCCACACGACCGGGCAGGATCGGCTGCATCGTCAGGTGCGCGAGGGAGCCCGGCACGGCCATCTGAAAGGGATTTGCCGGTGCGCTCGCCATCTGCGCAGTGGGCACGGGCGGGGGTGGTTCCTGCGTCCCCGCGGGCGCAGTGGAGCTGGCGAGGACAAAAAGGGCGGCGCTCCACATGGCAGCTTGGTGATAACCGACGGGGCGCGGACTTGCACACCCGGCGCCGCCGCGGCGATGCTCGCGGTCCCGACCGCTGCACCCGACCGCATCACCCGGGCCCCAAACGACGCTCCCCATGCACCTCCTCATCCTCCTCGCCGCGTCGATCTCGTTTGCGGGGCCCGAACTCGAGCGCCACGAGTTCCGCGCACCCGTGTTTGGCATCGAAGCGCGGATCGTGGTCTACGCGGCCAACGAGGCCCAGGCGCGCACCGCCGCGGACCAGGCGTTCGCGCGTGTCGCGGACCTCGATTTTGCGCTCTCCGATTGGCGCGACGACGGGGTGCTCGCCGAACTCGCCCGGCGCGCGGGCAAGGAGCCGATGGTGGTGCCCGCGGAGCTCGCCGAGTGCCTGGACACTGCGATCAAGGTCGCATGGGCATCGGACGGTGCGTTTGATCCCACGGCGGCGCCGCTCACGCACCTGTGGCGCACGGCGCGCGCTAACGGGGTGCTGCCGGATGCCGCCGCGGTCGAGACGGCGCGGGGGAAAGTGATCTTTCTCGCGCTCGAACTCGAACGCGGCGCAACGGACACCGTGCGGCTCATGAGCGCGGACATGGCCCTCGATCTTGGGGGTGTTGCAAAGGGTTATGCCGCGGAAGAGATGCTGCGCACGCTCGAGCACGCGGGGGTCCCGGTCGCGCTCGTCGATCTCGGGGGCGACCTGGCCCTTGGGGCTCCGCCGCCGGGACGCGACGGGTGGCGCGTACGGGTCGGGCTGCAGGATCTCGAACTCGCAAACACTTTCGTCGCAACGTCGGGCGACAGCGAGCAGTTCCTCGAAGCGGACGGTCAGCGCTGGTCGCACGTCGTGGATCCGCGCACCGGATGGGCGCTCACCCATGGCCGTTCCGCGACAGTCATCGCGCCGCGCGGTGCGTTGGCGGACGCCCTTGCTTCGGCAGCCACGGTCATGGAGGTCCGCGCCGCGGAACGCGCCGTGGATGCATTCGACGGCGCGCGGCTCTTCATGCACCACCCCGACGCCCGCAACCTCTTCGACGGCGCGACTCTCGCGGGTTGGACCCCGCGCGGGGGCCGTTACGACGGCGACGCGCGCTGGAGCGTCGAAGACGGCGCGATCGTGGGCCGCACGGGCAACAACGGCGCTGGCGGGCTGCTGTACACCGAAGAAGTGTTCAGCGCATTCGAGCTCGAGCTCGAGGTGTCGATCGACTATCCCTTCGACTCGGGCGTGTTTTTCAACATGCTGCCGAGCGCAGCCGGGTTGCGGGGGTATCAGGTGACCCTCGACCATCGTCCCGGCGGCGAAATCGGCGCGCTTTACTCGGACGGTTACCTCGTCCACTCGAAGGATGCCGCGCTGCGGCGCACGGGTTGGAGCCACGTGCGCGTGCGCGCGACGGGGTTCGACGCGCGCGTCGAAGCGTGGATCGATGGCGAGAAGGTGCTGGACCACACGCAGCCGCCGGACTCGAAGGGATTCGCTCGCCACGGTCACATCGGGTTGCAGGTCCACGACGCCGCGGCGGCGGACCGCGACGCGGACGGCGACAAAGATAGCAACGGACGCGCGGCGCGGTTTCGCCATGTGCGCATCCGCGAACTCGCGGTGCTCGAGCAGGCGGCAAATTTGCCCGCAAGCAACGACCCCATCGACCCCCTCGAAATGTTCAACGGCTGGGACGACTGGCTGAAGCGCGGCGCGGAGGGGTTCCAAATCACGGGCGACACCGACGGGTATCGGTTCGAAGCGGGCGAGCTGATCATCCCCGCCCACGGTTCTGGGCACATCGGGACGGAACAAACCTTTGGCGACTTCGAGCTCTCACTCGAGTTCCAGCTCGCTCCCTTCGCAAACTCCGGTCTCTTCCTGCGCGCGGCCCCTGGGGATTCGAATCCGGCGTTCTCGGGCGCCGAGATCCAGCTCATCGACGACGCGGGTTGGGAGGTCGCGACCGGACAGGCGCTCACCCCCACGCAGACCACGGGATCGCTCTATGGTTCCGTGCCCGCACCCACCTGGAAGCGCCTGCGCCCACCCGGGGAGTGGAACCTGATCGAGGTTCACGCGCGTGGCCCGCGCCTGGCGCTTGCACTCAACGGCCTCGTGCTGTGGGACGTGGACACCCATGCGCTGACCGCAGAGCCGCCCTTCCGCGAGCGCGCGCGCGCGGGGTTCATCGGTTTGCAGCGTTACGGCGCGCCGGCGGTGAGCGGGGAATGGTCTGTGCGCGCGCGGCGCGGCTTCGTTCACCAGCTGCCGCAGGCGCGATAGTCCGAGCGGCTCCAAAGTCCCATTCAGGTGCCCTTGGGACCGTCGCCGCGGGCGCGGTCGTCGCGCAGGCGGTCGGCGCCGCGTTCCAGCAGGCGCGCGAGCGACGTGAAAAGCGCTCCCGTGGCTTCGCGCGCGGCGGACGCGCTCGCCGACGCTGCGCCGCGGGCGGCTCCCGCAGGGTCGCGCCGCAGCGCGGCCAGCGCCGCTTCGATGCCGGGCCGTGCGCCTTCGAACGTCCGGCTCGCGTGCGCGCCCAGGTCGCCCAGGCCCTCCCTGGTCTCCCGGGAGAGCCGCGAAAGGGGCTCACGCACGGCGTCGGCGAGGCCCGCGCGCAGGGACTCGAAGGAGCCGCGCATCCGCTCGACGTCCTCGGAAGCAAACGCCTTCCCGCGGGCAGCGGCTTCCTCGATCGCGAGGCTTGCACCGTGCGCCGCCCGGCCCAACCCGTCGCCCAAGCCATCGAGCACCTCGCCAAGCGTCTGGCCGCGCTCCGTCGCGCGCACACGCTCGATGCCCGCCGCCGCGCCGTCCGCCGTTGCGCGCGCGACGTCGACAAGCGCGTCGATCGCGCCCGCCGACTGCTGCACGGCCCCTTCGACCGCCGCAGCCACGCGCTTTCGGACCTCGCGGCCTTCCGCCACGATGCCTTCGATGGCCCGCGCCAACCCAGCGCCCAGGGGTTCTTGTTTTTCCATGGCCTCAACCATAACTGTCTCCGAGCGCGAACGCCCAATAAGGCGCCGCAACCGACTGCGCGGCGAGCCTCCACAACCTCATCCGGGCGCACCCCGTCGCCGTCAGGAGACCCGACCGATGGCCATGCCCGGCAGGAACAGAACCAGGCGGTCGCCCTCGGGCCACAGGCTTCCCCCGAGGACATCCGCCGAGGATTCCGCGAGCGCGGTAACGAGCTCAAGCTCGCCGGTCGTCGTCGGCCGGCGCCTGTCCACACATTCAAAAACGAGCACACCACCCGGGTCGCGGCGCGCTTCGAATGCGACACGCAACTTGCGCTCGGCCGAAGTGCCCGTCCCCAGCAGTGTTTCCGCGATCTGGCCGACCAATCGGCGCAGGGACGCCTCGTCGGCGACGACGGAGGGCAGCGGGGCGTAGGGAACAATCGAATGGCCCGCGCCCAGGCCGCGCGCAAGATCGGCACACAACGCTTCGAGTTCGACCGTAGGCGCGGGCGAGGGTTGCATCACAGAACGTGTGAAGATCGCTTCGAGTTGGTCGATTCCCGTCGACAGCCGGCGCTCGGCGGCGCGGGCCGCTTCGAACGCCGGGCTGGGCGCCGCGTTGCCTTGGCCCGAGGCCATCACGTATTCGCGCAACATCGCCAGAGGCGCCACGAGGGACCGGGCCGTCGCGCTTGCGAGCTGGAGCAATTTCGCGCTCTGCGATCCCATCGGCTGGTCGTAACGCGCGAGGTCGCACTCGAATGCCTTGCGCTGCACGGCGTGGCGCAGGGCGCGTTCGAGCGCGTCGGCGGTGAGGCTTTGCTTCAGCAGATAATCCTGAGCACCGCGGGCCAACGCCATTTCGGCCAGTTCGCGGTCGTCGAGGGTCGTCAGCACGACAACCGGGGTTTCACGCGCGGCGAGGACGACGGGGTTGAGCAACTCGAGGCCACTCGCGTCCGGCAAATGCAGGTCGAGCAGCACCGCCCCATAACGCTCACTGCCCAGCGCATCGACCCCCGCGCGCAGCGTTTCGCGCACATCGACCTGGATCGCCCCGCCGGGCAGGACCTGACAGTACGCCCGAATGAGCGCCGCGTGGTCCGCGTCGTCCTCGATCAAAAGCAAACGACTCACACGCATAGACAACTCCGTTCAAGGACCATCGGCTGCCCCCGCCGGATCCGGAAATGCGGGCTCCGTTGTATGGATCTGTACTTCTTTGGACTCATTGGCGCAGTGCCGCCCCCGCGTCGCATACCGCCCAATAACGGATCACATCGGCGAGCCGCGCGCCCATCTGGCGGCCATCCACCGGCTTCACGACATAACTGTTGGCGTGCAGGTCGTACGCACGCCGGCGATCGCGCGGTGCGTCGGAGGTCGAAAGGATGACCACCGGCGTGCGGCGCAGGGCGGCGTCGGCCTTCACGCCCATGAGCACGTCGAAGCCGCTCGTCAACCCGAGGTCGAGATCGAGTAGCACGAGGTCGAAGTCCCCATGCCGCAGGCGCTCGAACGCCTCCGTGGGCTCACAGACCCACTCGATGCGCGCGACCCGCTGGTCGTACTGCAGCGTGATGCGCAGGAGCGCCGCGTGGTCGGGGTTGTCCTCGACCAAAAGGATGGAGAGTTTGCGCACAGTGCTCAATCCAGCGTCGCTCCCTTGGACCACGCGGCCTCCTTAGCTTCGATGATTGGTTGGTCGTCGGAGCGATCGATGTCGACCGCCTCCGGTTCTTCCGTTGCGACCCGCGGCAACGCGACCCAAAAGGTCGCTCCCTTGCCCGGCGTCGACTCGACCCACACACGCCCACCGTGGACCCGCGCCACCTTTTCCACGAGCGCGAGCCCGACGCCCGTGCTGCCATCGTTGCGGCTCAGGCGTTGGAACAGTCCAAAGATCCGTTGCTGGTGCTCCGGCGCGATGCCGGGGCCGTCGTCGGACACGAAGTAGTGCACGTGGTTTTCGTGCAACTCAGCTCCGATGCGAACTTCCCCGTTGGCGTCGGGGTAATTGTGGTTGATCGCGTTGACGATCATGTTTTCGAACATCGCGCCGAGTCGTCCGGCATCGGCGGGCACGGGTGGAAGCGGCGTGGTGATCTCAATTCGAAGTTTGGAGCCCGCGGCCCGCGCGCGCAGTTCCGCGGCGAGTCGCTCGACGAGCGCCTGCACGTCGACAGAAGTGTGCGGGCCAAGGGCGCGGCCGGCGCGAGCGAGGTCGAGGAGCCCTTGGGTCAGTTCACCCAGGCGCTGGGAGGCGCGCTCCACACGCGCTAGGTTTTCCTCCAGGTTTTCGTGACGTCCCTGGTTCAGCTCCGCGCGTGCGATCGCGACGAACCCCCCCATGGTCACGAGCGGCGACTTGAGGTCGTGGGCGATCGTGTGGACAAACTGCTCGAGTTCCTGGGACTTTTGGCGCAGCGTATGGTTGCGCGCGCGCAATGCCGCCTGGGCCGCCCGCCGCGCTTCGTTCTCGCGGGCCAGTTGAGCGTTGGCGCGGACGATGCTCGGCAGCGCGAGCGCACGCGGCACAACCGGTATCAACGCGATCAATGTGAACCACGACACCGTCGCAGTCGTGACCTTCACACCCGTCAGCACCCGATAGGACGGCTGGTAGAACATCATCGCGTCGATGAAATGCCCCAAACCACAGCTCATGATGAACGCGCAGAAGAGCCAGAAAACCCCCGGGAAAGGCAGGTCGCGACCGCGGCGGAGGGTCAGGATCAGGAGCGCCACGGGGATCGCGAAGTACGCTCCCGCGATCGCGAGGTCCGCGGCGATGTGGGTGTAACCGTGGAGCGCGCTCCATTCGCCGCAGTGCCAGCGCTGGGGCCAGTCGGAACTGTCGAACAACCAGCGCAGGAAATCCATTAGGTAGAAGCACCACAGTGCTCGTTCGGGTCCTTTCTGTACCCAGGCATTGCACAACGCAAGCGCGCGGGCCATGGTGCACGCGCCTCGCCCACGCCTAGCCCACCCCCGGGTCCGGTACCCTCTCGCGATGGTCTTTGAAATCGACGTCCAGGCCCTTCCTCTCGATCGCGCGCTCGCTCCGCGCGCCGGTGGTGTTGCCGCCCTTTCGCCGTCCCTCGGTCAGCACCGGGTTGTGTTTGCGGCGCACCACGCGGCCGTTAGGTTCCTCGCGGCGGCGGCACTGGGGGTGGCTCTCTTGGCGACGGGATGCGAACCCGAGGGGAAAACACCGCGGGCGGCGCTTCCCGACGATGCCAGCCAATGTGTCGAAAACCTGCGTGCGATCCACGCGGGGCTCGTTGAATACACACGCACGCGGGGCGCCCCGCCTCCGGGCAGTGGCGTGCGGTTTTTTGCGGCGCTGGTCGCTGATGGCGTCTGGCCGGCGGATGGCGAGCACGTCGCGCGACTTTCGTGCCCGGGATCGACGTCAGAACTGCGCGGCGCCGACATGCCCGTTGACCGTCGTTTCGCGGATCTCGCCAACCTGGACGAGGGTTGGTCCGCGTACGCCGGCCGCGACCAGGAGCGCGCGCCGCTCGGCACGTTCCCAGGCCCCGGAGTCGACGCCCTCGTCGCGTGCGACAACCACGCCGGCGCGAACCACGTGGGCGTGACCAACGCCCTTTTTGCCGACGGCAGCGTGGTCAGCTACGAGCTCGCGAAGGAGATTGCCGCGGGCCACCTCCCCGCTGGCACCCTGTTCATCCCCGTCGGTCCCGACTCCCCAATCGCAGCCCTGCGACCGCTGCGCCCCGACCCGCCGCGGTGACCTTCACACACCCGCTCGATCGATCTCCCACGACCTCGCGATGACCTCCAACGCCGAACACCGCCCGCCGTCACCGTCGAACGCGTCACCGTCGAACGTGTCACCGTCGAACGCGTCACCGTCGAACGTGTCACCGTCCGCTCAGCAACCGCGGATCGGCGTGCTCACGATTTCCGACCGCGCGAGCCGGGGCATTTACGAGGACATCTCGGGCCCCGCCATCGAAACGGCGCTCCGCGCCTATCTGCTGACGCCGTGCGAGTACGTCTTGCGTGTGATTCCCGACGAGCAGCCCACCATCGAAGCGGCGCTGCGCGACTTTGCCGCCGCGGGGTGCGCCCTCGTGTGCTCCACCGGCGGTACCGGCCCGAGTCCGCGGGACGTGACCCCCGAAGCGCTGGAGGCCGTGTGCGACCAACTCCTGCCGGGATTTGGCGAACTCATGCGCCGCGCGTCGCTCGATGCCGGTGTGCCGACCGCGATCCTTTCGCGCCAAACCGCGGGCACGCTCGGTTCCACGTTGATCGTCACGTTGCCGGGCAAACCGGCGGCCATCCGCGTGTGCCTCGATGCCGTCTTCCCGGCGATCCCCTACTGCATCGACCTCATCGGGGGACCCTACTTGGAGGGCCAACCCGCCGTGGTGCAGGTGTTCAGGCCAAAATCCGCCTGACGCCGCGCACGCGAGCTCTCACGGAGTTAGCGCGGGGCGGGTGTCGGCTTTCGGATCGGTGTAGTCGCGGCGCCTGTCCGCGCGATGAAGGCTGTCCGCGCGATGGAGGCTGTCCGCGCGGTGAAGGCTGTCCGCGCGATGAAGGCTGCAGCCGCCTTCATGACGGGTGCCCGCGCGGGGTTCGCCGTCCCCTTAAAGGAGCTCCGCGGGCTCGTGGCGCCCATCCCGGCCCACGCCTCCCCGCTCGCGGCCAGGCTCGCCGGGCAGCGGAGCGGCAATCCTCGCAGCGGCGCTCGGGTCGGAGGCTTCAACGGCCCAATGCCCTGTGCCCGGTACTTCCTGCGACCCTTCGATTGCGGTCCCGCGCGCTGCGGCACCGGCGCCGGGGGATTCACTCGACGCATCCACAACGTGTTCGCCGGCTGGGCTCCAGTGCCACGCCAACAGCAGCGCCACCGCCCACAGCACGACGAGCTGCAGGGTCCCGAAGACAACCAACTGACGACCGGTGGGGAACGACATGAGGCGGGATTCGCCGGTCTCTTTGGGACAGAGGCGGCGACAGCTCTACGCACCATGGCGCCACCCAAGGGTCCAGGCCGCCAAATCGGTCCAGAACTGGGACTTTCACCGCATTGATCGCCCAACGTTCGGTCCACAATCGGCCCCGCGACCGAACTGCCGAACGTCGCGTCTTCCGCAGGTGTGCCCCGCCCTCTGCGGGGATCCAGCCCCGCACTACGGTCGACTGGGTTGCAACGCGAAGAAGTCGAACATCAGGGGCGTCGCGGCCACGTCTTCATGCACCGGCACGCCGATCCCGATAGGTGCTCCCGGGGCGTCCGGCCAGCTGTGGCCGCCGTCGGTCGCGAGGAAGTACCACGTGTCTGCTCCGCCGGTCGTCGTGGGCGCGAGGAAGATCTGCGCCGCGCCCTGCACGAACGGGCCGAGGATGGGCGCTCCACCGTTTTGCACCCAGAACGGCAGCACGCTGTCCAACTGGCTCGTGAACTCGGCGCCGGAGACACCGGCGCCGTAACCACCCTCGAAGGGCACGCTGCTGTCCAAGAGTCCATGGATGGCGAGCAGGGGCACCGACTCGATCGGCGGTCTCGCTTCGAGCGATCCGGCGACCGGCGCGAGTCCTGCGATCAAGTCGGGGCGCTCGGCTGCGATGCGGTAGCTCATGATCGCGCCGTTCGACATGCCGGTCAGGAACACACGTTGGGTGTCGGCGGGGTACTTGTTCGCGAGGTCGGAAACCAAGCTCTCGAAAAACCCCACATCGTCGATCTGGTTTTTTGCGGCGAACGCGCAGCAGTCGCCGCCGTTCCACGTCTGAAGCAGGAACAGCGGCGGACCGCCCCAGTTCCCCGACCCTTCGGGAAACACCGCCATCCAACCGCGCTTCGCCGCTTCTTCGGCCACGCCGTACGACTCGAACGCGTGGTTGGCGTTGCCACCGCCGCCGTGAAAACACACGACGACGGGGAGCTTCTTGCCCGCGGGTACCGAAGTCGGCGTATACACGCGGTACCAGCGCAGCTCACCGCCGACGAAGACCGACTCGAGTGTCAGGGCCGGGCTCGATTGAACGGCGGGTGATGCGCCGGTCGGACGAGCGAGGATGGGCCCCAACGCGAGGGCCACAAGGAAAAAAAGCAAAGCCAAAACCAACGAGCGTTGCATGGTGGTGCGAGGGGCAGAGGTTTGGCGGCGGACGCCCCCACACCGGGGGCGATCCACTCGCCACGGTCTCTCTAACCACCAACCCGCAAGCAGGTTGCGCGGGCCCCACGAACTTTCGCGCCCCGGGGGCGAGAGTGCGTCACTCCCCGCCGAGATCGACGCGCAATCGGCCGCTCGCGGGACCCGGCCAAGGGGGCAAGGGGACGCAAGCAAAGCGAAAATTGCCCGCTCGTCGTGACGCTGTGGGTCCGCGCCGGGTTCGGGCCTCTGGCACCCCGCGGGGTATCGAAAGGCCTTGGCATTCACGGGGGCCGACCCAAGGCGGGCCAGAGGCCCGCGCTCCCAGCGAGGCTCAGTAACCCGCCGCGAGGCCGTCCTTGCGGGATTCGCTCGCTCCGCTGAAGACACCGTGTTCGGGGTCGAAGCCGATTGCTTGATAACCGCCGAAGCCGCCGCGCGCCCAGCCGACCTGGTGGCCGCGCTCCATCAGGCCGCGCACGCTTTCGTAGGGGAAGCCGGCTTCGAGGAATAGCTGACCGCCGTGTTTCATGCGGCCGCCGGTCGGGTCGGAGGAACCCGTGTGCACAAAGCGCGGTGCGTCGCCGGCCTCCTGCAGGTTCATCCTAAAATCAACGATGTTCGCGATGATCTGCGCGTGGGCCTGGGGCTGGGTTGCACCCCCCATCGCGCCAAAGCACAAAAACGGCGCGCCGTCCTGGAGCACGAACGCCGGAATGATCGTGTGGAACGGGCGTTTGCCCGGCTCGAAGGTGTTGTAGCGGCCCGGCTTCAGATCGAAGAGTTCGCCGCGGTTTTGGAGCACGAATCCCAGGCCCGCGGGCGCCACGCCTGAGCCCATTCCGCGGTAGTTGCTCTGGATGAGCGACACCATGTTGCCTGCCGCGTCGGCCGTCGCGAGGTACACCGTGTCGCCTTCTTCGAGCGCAGGGTTTCCCGGCTCGTACGTCGTCGCCGCGCGCCACGGGTCGATCAATTCCGCGCGTCGTTTGGCGTAGGCCTTCGAAATCAGGTCTGCAACCGGGATCTGCACGAACTCAGGATCCGCGTACCAACGCGCGCGGTCCTCATAAACGAGCTTCTTCGCCTCGGTGAAAAGGTGGATCGTCTCGGGGCTCTGGCGGCGCAACGCGCGCAGGTCGAAAAGCTCGAGCAAGTTGAGGAGTTGCAGCACCGCGATGCCCTGGCCGTTGGGCGGCAGCTCGAAAACTTCGTAACCGCGATAGTGCGTCGAAACGGGATCCACCCAGTCGGAGCGGTGCTCGGCGAAGTCCTCCTTGCACAGGAACCCGCCCAGTTCGTCGAAGGTCTGCTCGATGGTCGCCGCAACCGGTCCGCGGTAAAACCAATCGCGACCTTCCGCACCCAGGGTCTCGAGCGTTCGCGCGAGGTTCGGGTTTTTGAACACCTCACCCTTGCGCGGCGCGCGCCCTTCGCGCAGGAACTGCTGGCGGAAACCCTCGAACTCGCCGAGCACCGCGGCGTTGGCGCCCCACTCGTGGGCGATCAGCTCACTCACGGGGAAGCCGGAGCGCGCGTAGCGTACGCCGGGCGCCAGCACCGCCGGCATCGGCAGTGCACCCCAGCGCTGATGCAGAGTGTACCACGCATCCACGCAGCCGGGGACGGTGACACACAGCGGGCCGGTCGGCGGCATGCGCGTCAAACCCTTCGACACGAGGTAGTCGCGGTGGAGCTCGCGCGGGCTGCGGCCGCTTCCATTCAGTCCGAAGAGGCGCCGCTCCTTGGCGTCCCACACGATCGCGAACAGATCGCCCCCAAGGCTCGCCCCCGTCGGTTCGGTGACACACAGCACCGCATTGGCCGCGATGGCCGCGTCCACGGCGCTGCCACCGGCTTTCAGGATGTCGAGCGCCGCAACCGTGGCGAGAGGTTGGCTCGTCGCCGCCATCCCATTCGTCGCCAAGACTTCGGAGCGAGTTGCAAAACTTCGGCCAGTGATACGGTCCATGGGCGACTGTTGTAGCGCCTGGGTGGCTGGGCGCCGAGCCCCGCATGCTCCGGCCGCGCCCCACATGCGTAAGATGGCGCGATGCTGGCCCTTGAAGCCGCGGGGGTGCGCTTTGGCGACACCTGGGCGCTCGCGCCCACGGACCTGATCGTGGAGCGCGGCCGCACGCTGGCCCTCATCGGGCCCAGCGGTTCAGGCAAATCGACGCTGCTGCGCCTCCTTGTGGGCCTAGTGTCCCCGACGACCGGCGCGGTGACGTTCAACGGCGAACCGCTGCCGCGATCGAGCGACGCCGCGGGTCGTCGACGCCTCGCGGCGCTGCGGCGGCGTTCGGGGTTCGTGGTGCAGGGGGGCGGCTTGTTCCCGCACCTAACCGCGTTCGACAACGCCGCACTGATGGCGCGCCAGGAACGTTGGACGGCGGCGCGCATCCAAACTCGCATCAACGAGCTTGCGGACCTGCTCCACCTTTCGCACGCGGAACTCGGGCGCCATCCGCGCCAACTTTCCGGCGGGCAGCGCCAACGTGTAGCGCTCATGCGCGCACTGGTTCTGGATCCAGAAGTGCTGCTGCTGGACGAGCCCCTGGGTGCGCTCGACCCCTTGATCCGCGTTGAACTGCAGGACGAACTCGCCGCGCTTTTTCACACGCTGGCGCGCACCGTGGTTGTCGTAACCCACGACCTCGCGGAAGCAGCGCACTTGGGTGATCAGCTCGTGTTGCTCGCGAACGGGAAGATCGAACAGACGGGAGCACTGATCGACCTCGTCGAGCGCCCCGCGAGCACGTTCGTCGAGCGCTTTGTCGGAGCGTGGCGCGTGCCCTCGGAGTTGAGTTCCAAGCGCGGGAGGGCGATTTGAACACCCTTTTTTGCATCGCGTTCGCGCTGCTGCTAACCGTCGTCGCGGGCTGCCAAGACACAACACGCGAACTGCGCGTGGGTTCGAAGAAGTTCACCGAATCCGTGGTGCTCGGCGAACTGCTGAGCGAAGTGGCGCGGGCCACGAGCGAGCCCGTGGAACACGTCGCCGAGCTGGGTGGCACACGCATCCTCTTCGAAGCGCTGCGCGCCGGGCAAATCGACGCTTACGTCGAATACACCGGGACGCTGCGCGCGGAAATCCTGGTGAACGAGGACGTGGAGGGCCGCCCGCGCCTCGCCGCCGCGCTGCGCGCACGTGGGGTGGTGCTCGGCCCCGCGCTCGGGTTCGACAATACCTACGCGCTGGGTATGGACCGACAGCGCGCGCAGGACCTCGACATTCGCCGCATCAGCGATCTGCGAGCACACCCGGGACTCGAATACGGCTTCGGCGACGAGTTTCTCGGCCGTGCGGATGGTTGGCCGGGACTTGCCAAGCACTACGGCATTGCGACGACAAAGGTGCGCGGTCTAGACCACGACCTCGCGTACCGGGGTGTCGTGGGTGGCGCGCTCGACGTGCTGGACCTGTACGCCACGGACGCCCAGATCGAACTCCACGATCTGATCGTGCTGGAGGATGATCGTGAGTTTTTCCCGAGCTACCAGGCGGTCATTGTGTGGCGTGCCGACCTCGAACAGAAGTTCCCCGCCATCGTCTTGGCGTGGCGCGAGCTAGCGGGCACGATCGATGCCGCCGCCATGCGCGCGATGAATCGCTCTGCGGCGATCGACCGCGAATCCGCCTACAACGTGGCGCGTCGTTTCGTCCGCGACGAACTCGGGCGCGAAGTCTCCGCCGCCGCACCCACACGGGGCCGTGCGCGCACGCTGCTCGCGACAACCCTGGACCACCTTGCGCTCGTTCTGCCCTCGCTGTTCGCCGCGATCGCGCTCGCGGTGCCCCTTGGCATTGCCGCGGCGCGGCGACCCAAGCTCGGCCAAGTTGTGCTGGCCGTGACCGGCATCCTGCAGACCATTCCGTCCCTGGCGCTGCTCGTGATGCTCGTTCCGCTGCTCGGCATCGGTCCCCAGCCCGCTATCGCGGCCCTGTTTCTCTATTCGCTGCTGCCGATCGTGCGCAATACCCAAACGGGCCTCGCGGGGCTCCCACGGGGACTACTGGAATCCGCGGACGCGCTCGGCTTGAGCCGCTCTCAGCGGCTGCGCCTCATCGAGTTGCCGCTCGCGATGCCGGCGATCCTCGCCGGTATCAAAACCGCGGCAGTCATCAATGTGGGCACCGCGACATTGGGCGCGTTGGTGGGGGCCGGTGGGTACGGGCAGCCAATTTTGACGGGCATTCGCCTCGCCGACACGGGCCGGATCCTGGAGGGAGCCGTGCCCGCCGCGCTGCTGGCCCTCGCCGTGCAGGGTGCGTTCGAGCTGGCCGAGCGCCGCGCCCACAAAAGCGGCTTGGCTGACGGCTGGTAGGCGTTTCGGGAGCAAAGAGTCCAGCACCACGCTTGAAATCCCAGCTCCACCCGCCACGTGTTCCAAAATGGAACAGGTATTCTTCGATGGGTGGGCGCCGCTCGTCCGGACCCTGGTCGCAGGCGTGTTGGCCTACCTCGCGCTGATCGTCTTTCTGCGCGCGACGGGCAAACGCACGCTGTCCAAGATGAACGCGTTCGATTTTGTGGTGACCGTCGCCCTCGGCTCAACCCTCGCCGCGGTGCTGCTCAACAAGGACGTCAGCCTCGCGCAGGGGACGCTTGCCCTCGCTCTCTTGGTGGCGCTCCAATTTGCGATCACATGGACGAGCGTGCGCGTTCGCTGGGTGAGACGGCTCGTGACCGGCGAGCCAACGCTGGTGTGCTCAGGCGGTGAACTGTGCGAGCTGGCTATGCGCCGCGTGCGGGTCACGCGGGACGAGGTCGAAGCCGCCGTGCGGGGAGCGGGGCACGGATCGATCGGAGCGGTGGAATCCGTCGTGCTCGAAACCGACGGGTCGTTCAGCGTGGTTTCGCGATAGCGCCGCTCGACCGGTTGTTGCGTGGACTAGGGCTTGCTCTCGACGTAGAGCTCTTCCACAACGGCGAGCTGTGCGAACAATGGACGGTGGCGTTCATGCGCAGTGCGCTGTCCGAAACTCTGGATAATGCCCTCGGTGCGGTCAAACCGCTGACGCCTGCCACCCTCGCCCACCTCCGCGACGGCTGCACGTGGACAGCTTCTGTGCGAGGCATCGAGGACCCGCGCCTCCTGACGGACTGGACGGTCGACCGCCACTACACGGGAAGTTTCGAGTTCAAAGTGCATGGACGCCTCGCCGCACGCGCGACCTCCGCCGGGGCCGTTAGGTCTGGGCGGATGCACTCGGCGTTGGACGATCTGGGACGGCCGGCGCGGATTCGAGCGAGGATCAGCCCGGGAACGCGGCTGCGGGCTGTTCGCGGGCGCTCGATTGCCCTAGAAAGCACGGTAGCGAGCGAAATCGCCGCGCGGAACCGTAGCGCCCCTGGAGTTCTAGTTGCACACCGTGGATGTCCTCATTGCCGGAGCCGGCTACGTCGGCGCAGAGCTCGCCCGCCAGTTGGCGGGCGCTGGCCACACCGTGGTCGCGGCGCGGCGCTCGCCCGAGTTGCTTCCTGCGGACCTGGCGCAGCTCGGTGTGAAACCGCTCGCGCTCGATCTTCTGCGGCCTGAGGCTGCCCAGCTTCCGCGCGCGGCCGCGGTGGTGTTCGCGGCGTCACCCGACACGTCGACGCCGGAGGGTTATCGCGAAGCGTTTGGTCGCGGCCCGGCGCGTTTGCTCGGCGAAAGGGCGCGCGCGGGAGCGCTGCCGAAGCGTGCTGTGCTCGTGTCGAGCACGGGTGGTTTTGCGGAGTCGAACGGCGGGTGGGTCGACGAAACCAGCCCGAGCGAAACCGACGATCCGATCCAAGCCGAACTCGTCCGCGCCGAGGCCGAGTTCCGCGCCGCCGCAGACGAACACGGCGTGCACGCGATGATCGCGCGCCTGGGTGGGATCTACGGTCCCGGGCGCGAAAGCCTTGTGGACTCGGTTGCCGCGGGGACCGCCACCTACGATCCCAAGCGCGATGGATGGTCCAACCGTATCCACCGCGACGATGCGGCTGCGGCCATTGCGCACATCCTTAAGCTTGCCGCCGCTGCGGACATGTACGCGATAGTTGACACCGAACCCGCGCGGCGGCGCGAGGTGCTGACGTTCATCGCCGAACTTGTGGGTGTACCGCCGCCAAGAGCGGCAGTCACGGTTGCATCAAACCGCGGCGGCGGACGAGGTGAAAAACGCGTGCGGTGTGGGCGGCTTTTGGATTCGGGCTTCACGTTCCGCTATCCCACGTTCCGCGAGGGATACCGCGCGCTGGTCGCGGCGCGCCGGGGGCAAGCGTGAACGCGACACCGGCTGTCGAGTTGCGGGGTGTCGAGCGCTCCTTCGAAGAAGGCGGCGTGCGACGGCAGGTGCTCGCGGGCGCAAACCTCACCGTCGCGGTCGGTAGAGCGGTGGCCTTGCTCGGCCGCTCAGGTTCAGGCAAATCAACGCTTCTGCATCTGGTCGGTGGCCTCGATCGCCCCGACGCTGGCGCGGTGCTTCTTGAAGGGGTCCGCGTCGACCGCCTGTCGGAGCGCGACCGCACGTTGCTGCGCCGCCGTCGGATCGGATTCGTTTTCCAAAGCTTCGACTTGCTCCCGACGCTGACCGTGCTCGAGAACCTGCTCTTGCCGCTCGAGTTGGAGCGCCGCGCCCGCCCGGCCGATCGCGAACGCGCACGCGGTTTGCTCGCAGAAGTCGGGTTGCTCGAGCGCGCCGACACGTTCCCCGACCGCCTTTCGGGGGGCGAGCAGCAGCGTGTCGCGCTTGCGCGTGCACTCGTCCACGAACCGGCCGTCATTCTCGCCGACGAGCCCACCGGCAACCTCGACCGCGACAACGCCGACACGGTCCTGCGTCTGTTGGCGAAGCTCGTCAAAGAACGGGGTGCCACGCTGCTCGTCGCGACACACAGCCGCGAGGCGGCGGCTGCGCAGGACTGCGCATACGAACTCGTGGGCGGGTTGTTGCAACCGCTCGATCGGGCGCCGAGCGCCGCCTCGGGCGCGGCCGTGAACGTCTCCTGATCGGCACCGCGGCGATGTCCTGTCCCCCGTCCGCGAGAGTTTGGCGATGAGGCCCGTCCTCGTGCGCTCGGCTTTGCGCGAGCTGCGCCGACACCCGCTGCAATCCGCGCTCGCCGTCGTGGGTGTGGCCCTGGGAGTCGCGGTCGCGCTCGCCATCCAACTTGCGTCGAGCGCCAGCCTGCGCGCGATGGAGTTGTCCGCGCGCGCCGCGGGCGGCCGCGCCACACACGCCATCGTCGCGGGTCCCGGCGGCCTCCACGATTCGACGTTCGCCCGCGTACGCATCGAACTCGGTGTGCGACCGAGCGCGCCGATCCTCGAAGAACACGTTCCGTTGCTCGACCGACCCGGCGAAGTGTTGCGCCTCATCGGCGTCGACCCGTTCTGCGACGCGCCATTCAGGGAGTACCTCGGCGCGGCCGGTCTGGGCATCGATCTCGCCGCGTTTTTTGCCGAGCCGGGCTCGGTGTGGCTCGCCGCGGATACGGCTACACGCCTTGGATACGCTGTCGGTGACACCCTTCCGATCGCCGTTGGCGCCACACGGCCCGTCGCACGACTTGCAGGTTTGCTCGCGCCGACCGACCCCCTCCAAGCGCGTCTGACGACCGACTTGATGGTGACCGACATTGCGACCGCGCAGGAGCTGCTCGGCCTCGAAGGTCAGCTTTCGCGCATCGACCTACTGCTCGATGGCACGGACGCCGCCGAGGAAGAGCGCTTCCTGGCGGCCCTGCGCCGATTCCTGCCCGCCGATGCAGAGATCGAAGAATCGGGCGCGCGCGCCGGCGCCCTCGCCGCGATGACTCGCGGCTTTCGACTCAACCTGCAAGCGTTGAGCCTGTTGAGCCTCGTTGTCGGCCTTTTCCTTGTCTACAACGCGGCGCTATTTTCGGTCGTCCGCCGAGCGGCTTCGTTGGCGACGCTGCGCTGCCTGGGTGCAACGCGCGCGCAGGTGGTTTTTGTGGTCCTGGGTGAAGCCGCGCTCCTTGGGCTTCTGGGTAGCGCGGTCGGGGTCGCGGCGGGCTGGGCGCTCGGTGTGGGACTGGTGCGGCTCGTCACACGCACGATCAACGACCTTTATTTCGCCTTGCAGGTGCGCGAGATCGAGTTTGCGCCGCAACTGCTTGTTGGCGCGATCGCGCTCGGTCTCGCCACGACGATGGTCGGCGCACTAGCGCCGGCGCTGGAGGCGTCGCGCGCGGATCCCCGTGGGGCGCGTCGGCGTTCGCAGGTCGAACAGCGTGCGCGGCGTGGACTCGTGCGTTATGGGGCGGCTGGAACGCTCCTCGCCATCGCCGGATCGGTTTTGCTCGCGACCGCGGGGACACGCCTTCCGCTGGCGTTCGGCGGACTCTTCGGGCTGATCGTTGGCGCTGCCCTACTCGTTCCGCCGATCGCCGCCGGCCTCCTCGCGCTGTCCGAGCGGCCGGCTGCGCGCCTTTTCGGAGCACCCGGCGCCCTCGCCGCACGCGGCAGTTCGCGTTCGCTCTCGCGCACGTCCGTCGCGCTCGCGGCGCTCGTTGTCGCGCTCTCCACATCCATTGCCGTCGGTGTGTTGATCGCGAGCTTCCGCACCAGCGTCATCACGTGGCTCGACAGCGCATTCACCGCGGACGTGTACGCGTCGACGCCCACGCTCGTGCGCACGCGCGCAGCGAGTGTGTTCCCAGGCGCAGCGATCAACGCGCTTCTTGCCGCGCCCGACGTCGATCGCGTGGTGCGCTACCGCACGGCCACCGCACCGAGTCCCCGCGGACCCGTGCAGCTTGTCGCCCTCGACACGGCAATCGAAGGCGCGGCGGTGTTCCAGTTCCAATCGGGGGGGTCCGCGGGCGACGTTGAAGCGTTGGAGCGGGGCGAAGCATTTTTTGTCACCGAACCCCTCGCGCACCACCTCGTGCTGGAGCCCGGCGACGTGCTCGAACTCGACCTCGCCGGCGGCCGCCTCGCGCTCCCCATTGCCGCGGTCGTGCACGACTACGGCAGCGATCGAGGCAACGCAATCGTCGACCTGTCGCGCTACCAACGCGCGAGCGGTGACACGTCCATCAGTTCGCTGGGCTTATGGCTGACAAAGGGCCGCGATCCCGACGCCGCGCTGCCCGAACTGCGCGCCACCCTGCCCGCCGGCCTCAATGTCGTCATGCGGTCTAATGCGGGCCTGCGCACCGAAACGCTCGTCGTTTTCGACCGCACGTTTGCCGTCACGCGCGTGCTGCGGTTCGTGACGCTGCTTGTTGCGCTCGTGGGACTTGTCTCGGCGCTGATGGCCCTGGCCCTCGACCGAGCGCGCGAGATCGCGGTGCTGCGGGCGTTGGGTCTGACACCCGGGCAGTTGTACGGATTGCTTGGCGCGCAGGCGCTCATGCTTGGTTTGGTCGCGGGTTTGATCGCACTGCCGGTCGGTGCCCTCGTGGCATTCGTGATGATCGACGTCGTCAACGCGCGCAGCTTCGGATGGACGCTCCTCGCCTTCGAGTTTGGCCCGACCGTTGTGTTCACGAGCCTCGGATTGGCCGGTTCCGTCGGCTGGCTCGGCTCGCTTTTGCCCGCCTGGATGGCTAACCGCCTCGAACCCAGCCGCGCTCTGCGGCAGGATTAAATGCGATGCGCGCTCTGGCACTAAGCTTCGTCGTCCTCTTCGCGCTCAGCGCCTGCGGACGCACGCCTCACGAGCTTCCAAAAGCCGAGCCCCTGTCGCTCGGCGAAGCACTCGGCGGCTCGCCGATGGGTTTTGCGCGTGCTCTTGGACCCCGGGAGTTCCGCTTTCCCGAAGACCACGCCGAGCACGCGGACTTCCGCACGGAGTGGTGGTACACAACCGGCAACCTAACCGGGCCCGACGGCGAGCCCTACGGCTTCCACTTCACGATCTTTCGCAGCGGTTTGCGCGCCGATCCGGTGCCGCGCACCAGTCGATTTGCAGCGACGCAGGTGTGGATGGCGCACTTCGCGCTCACCGATGGCCGGACCGGCGAGATGCATGCGTTCGAGCGCTTCGGGCGCGGCGCCGCCGGTTTGGCGGGATCCAGCCTCGATCCGCTCGCGGTGTGGGTCGACGGATGGCGGCTGGAAGGTGCGGGCGGCGATCCGCTCGCGCCAACGCTCAGCCTGCGCGCGCGCGAGGGCAACTTCGCGATCCAGTTGCGCCTCGAAGCTCAGAAACCCCTCGTGCTCCAGGGTGATCGCGGCTTGAGCCAGAAGGGGGCGCTCCCGGGCAGCGCAAGCTACTACTACGCGCTCACGCGGCTTGCGGCGACCGGCACGATCGAGGTCGCGGGTACTCAGGTCGAGGTGTCCGGGAACGCGTGGCTAGACCGCGAATGGAGCACGAGTTTGCTCGAGCCCGGCCAAGTGGGCTGGGATTGGTTTGCGCTCCAGTTGAACGACGGCACCGACCTGATGGTTTATCAGATGCGGCTCGAACGCGACGGTGGCACCGACGTCGATCCGGCGAGCCACGGTGCGTGGATCGCGCCCGATGGCACAAAAACTCACCTCGGGCGCGAGCACTACGACATCGATCCGCAGCGCACGTGGACGAGCCCGCGCACCGGCGCGGTGTACCCGAGCGGCTGGCAGATCGAAGCACGCACCCCCGACGGCACCCGCTCCTACGACCTGACCGTAACGCCCCTGATCCCCGACCAGGAACTGGACGTGTCGGTGGTGTACTGGGAGGGCGCCGTGATCGTGAGCGGCACCGACAACGCCGGCAACGCCATCTCAGGCGCCGGGTACGCCGAACTGACCGGCTACGCGCAAAGCGCCGCCCCGAGTGCCCGCTAAAGTCGACCCGGTGTCCGCCGCCTTCCCGTTCGAGCGTTTGCAGCCGAAGGGGAGTCACCTCCTATGGCAGACCGTGCCGGGCCCGGCCCATCCGAGTGCATTGCTGAACATGGATATCAACGACCGTTCCAGCACCTCGATTTTCGTGTCGCTCCCCGAGAATCGACGGAGGTTCGTTGACGAGCGTGTCTCGAGTTCCGTCTAGCCCTCGGCAAGCGAATACGTCCAGGAACTCATCCGCAAAGACCTCGAGCAACGAGCCGCACACGAGCGGCCCGAGAAGCTGCTCCTCGAAGGGCTAGCGTCAGGCCCGCCCACCGAATGGACCGCGGACGACTGGGCGTAGATTCGCAAGCGAGTGACCGCACGCCTCGAATCCAAAAACGACTCCAAGTAGGACTCCGGAAGCACGAGTTCGGTCCCGCCTACCGATGGTCGGAGTCGTGGAGTTCATGGGCAAGGGTCTGCAGTGACTGGACAAGATCCGAGCGGGCCTTCGGGCGGCTCGGTTGGGGAGCGCGGGCGGGCTTGGTCGAAGGGTTGGAACCACCAGTGGTCGCGCAGCCACCAGGTGTCCAAGCGGGGGTGTGCGCTGCGGGCGAACACGATGCGGTCGCTCGCGTGCACCTTGAAGCCATGGTTTTGGAGCGTGTTGAATGCCGGTGACCACGGCGGGAGGGCGAGTTCAATCCGTGCGAGGCCGCTCGTGCGGGCTGTGGTGATCAGCGCTTGCACAAGGAGCGACTGTGCGCCGACGGCGTCGCTTGGCACCAGCCAGTCCAGCACACGCAGCGTGCCCGGTGCGCCGCGTGCGGTTACGAGGGCGGCGTCGAGAGTTCCCTCTGCGTCGCCCACCACAAGGCGCACATAACCACCGTCCGCGGGAAAACGCCAGGCCAACGTGGTTGCGTCCCGCACGGCGCATGCACGCCAATCGATGGCACAACGCTCGAACAAGGCCGCGGCGTTGTCGCCAAATGCGTGAAGGGAAAACACGCCGGAGGGGAGCGCGGCGGTGCCCTGGTTCACGTCGAACACCAGCAGCGGTTGACGTCGAATCAGTTCCACGCCGGGACCAAAACGCAAGCTGCGCCATGCGGACTCGCCGCCAAAGCCGAAGGTGATCACGTCGCGCTCGGGAGCGGAGTGTTCCGCAAGGTACGCAGCTCCGAGCGCCGCGAGAACGCGCGGGCCGCGCACACCGATTCGATCGAGCGGATGCACGGCGGCGGCGATGACCTCCGCAAACACGCGCCCGTCCTCGTCGATGCGCGCGGGCACCGGGCGCGCCATGACGATCGCCGCGAGCCGTTCCGGCCCGCGGGCGTCCGCGACCGCCTTGGCCACCACCACCCGCAATCCCGACGGGTGCGGTGTGGCAAAATGCCCCCAGCGTTCAATCGCGGAGCGCACGACATCCCCGGGCGCGAACGCCTGCGCAAACGCCCCAAGGTAGGGTTCGTCCTCGCCGCGCACCGCTCGCAACTCCAGGCCGTCCATGTGCGCAACCTCAAATGAGGTCGAAGTCCGCCTGGGTGTAATACCAACCGCGGTAGAGCGGCAACGTGCTGAATGAACGCCGGAACAGACCCGCGACGGTGATGTAGGAGGTTTCGCGCGCGCGGTACCCGGCGTCCTGGAACGCCATGAAGTCGAGGCACGTGTCGGGCAACATCATCAGCACCCGATCGCAGGCCTGCGCGCGCGCAAAATCGAGCAGCCAGCCGCGCAGCGCATGCCCGGCCGCGGGCTGGGACGGGTCCACGAGCCAATCGGCCACGATCGCTCCTGCCCGCAAGTCAAACGAGCCAGCGTTGACCACGGCGTAACCCACTAAGCGCCCGTGCACATCGCGCGCGAGCGCCATTCGATAGATCTGTCGAGGGCGCGTCGCAAAGCGCCAATCCAGATACGCACGGTCGCGCACGGCTATGGCGTCATGGGGCAGACGGGCGCGCTCGAACAGCGTGTCCACTTCATCGGAAAAGCGCTGCACTTCTTCGATCCGCACGCTGCCCGCGAGCGAATGAGCACTTACCCGTCCCACATCGGAGCGCTCCACTTCCAGTTCGAGCACCAACTGCTCGCGCACGGTGTGGTACGCAAGCATCTTCTGCCCCACGCGGTACGCACGCCGCACGGGCAACCCGTACATCACGCGGTCCTTGGGTTGCAGGCCGCCGTAGTGGTGTCCGTAGGTTTGCGAACAGGTGACGAAGAGCCCCGGCTTTTTGAGTCCACGGCCAGCCCTTGGATCCGCGAACGAATCGACGATCTGGTTCCAGTGGACACGCTCGCCGTTTTGCACCATGCGGATTGGAAGTCCCGCGTAGTGCACGACCACTTCGTCGGCAGCGGTGACTCCCACGAACATCCGCAATCCGGCGGGGTTCTGGAGCGTCCGCCAGTGCCACTCGTCCATCGTGCGTGGCACGAAGGTTGGATCGATCGCCGCGAAGACGCGGTTGAACGCGGGCAGGATCGAATCCTCATCGCCGGGGCGGTATTCGCGCACCCGGTAGTCGCCAAGATCGATCTCCATACCGCGCGAAGCGTAGCGGCGCGGGGCGGAATCCGGCAAGGGTGCGTTGCCTCACGTCCCCGCCGCGAGCAGGGATTCGTCAGCGAACGGGAGCGCGGGACTTTCCCTCGCGCACAATCTCGGGCCGCGTGAGGACGATCCGCGCATCTTCATTCGGAACGCTTTGAATCTCGGGCGGCTCGGGGAACGGCAACTTGCTCGCGCGCATCCAAAGCTCAAGATCCCTGTCGAGCAGCGCCGCGGCGCCCTCTATCACAAACTTCCCGTCGCGCCGGCTGATACCGCGCGCCGTGCCCGCGGGTGCACCGTTTGCGTGCGAGGCGCGCAGCTACCTATCACTGTCGGTCCGACCCGTGGAGAGCACCGCCGCGTTCGGATGTCGGGGCGGGCGAGCGTCACTGGGCGTGGAGCGCGAAGCGGCGCCACGTACCCACACGTGGACCCCCTGCGCGGGCCGCCCGTGCGAATGCTTCACCCGCACGCGCAGATGGCCGGCTTGGCCAAGCACCAACTCCATTGCGCCGTTGGAACGGGCCTGCACGATGTCGAGCGACCCCACGAACCGTTGGCCATCGCGCTCGGCTCGCCCGACCACCACGTGGGATCCGCCGAGCGCGGGAACCCGTGCCGCTCCATCGCTGTACGTCCACACACTTTGGTGCACGGGTTTGGGATAAAGGAAATGGCGCTCCGATCCGCGCCGCAACGTTCGCGCGCGCATCCGCGCCGCAACAGCGCGCAGGTCGAGTTCATCGCTGTCGCTGAGAGACTCAAGCAGCGCACCCACGGCGGGTTCGCCGTCTTCAAATCGGACGCGGATTTTCCACCCATCGGCGGGCCCGTGCCGCGATTCCGCGTCGGCTGAACCCGTCACTCCACCAGCGACGAAACGGGGAGCCGCAGCTCGCGCTCCCGCGCCGCGAACCGGCCATAACGCAACGGCGACCATGGCCCATGCGGGGGCTTGCAGCAGCCACAACATGCGGAGAAAGGTCACGCGGCGGGCAAACACGAGGAAAACCAGCATTGGGCAGGGGTAAGGGTGACGGCCATCCGCGGATAGCCCCCCGACCGGATCCGTGAGCTCAGGAGGCTAACCCGGGTTCTTCACCAGCTTTGCGATCGGACGGCCCAACCGGCGGCCTCCGGCCGTCTTTCGCCCTCTGGCAACACTTTGCGACTACGGGCGTCCCTCGTTGACCTGTTCAAGGTCGACTGTGGATCCCGCGGCCGCAAAGCACCACCAGGCGAAGACTTGGGCTCGTCTGCTCGAAAACCTGATGAGTAACCCGGGCTAAGGTAGCGCGCCATCCCCATGGCGATTCGCTGCTAGGATTCCGCACGATGGACCGCTCCAACCAATCCGATCCGACCACAGCATACGCGGAGGCCGACCCGCTCGAAGAACTCGTTTTCGAAGCCCTGGAGCGCATCGAGGAGGAGGGACCTGCGGGCCTTGAGGCGTTGTGTGCCGCACACCCCGCGAGCGCCGTGGCCCTGCGCGCCCGCGTCGACGCCCTCGCCCGCGCGGGCCTCGTGGGTGGCGCGGCGCCGGATCGCGATCTGCCGCGGACGATCGGTGAGTTCGAGATCGAACGCAACTTGGGCGAAGGCGGAATGGGGGTCGTCTACCTCGCACGTCAGCCGGCCCTCGATCGGCGTGTCGCGCTCAAGCTCATCCGCCCCGAGCACCTGTACTTCCCCGGCGCGCGCGAACGTTTCCAGCGGGAAGTCACCGCGGTAGCGCGGCTCTCCCACCCCGGCGTGGTCACGATCCACACCGTCGGCGAAGCGGACGGCATCCCGTACTTCGCGATGGAGGCACTCGAGGGCGCGAGCCTCGCCGAGATCCTGCGCGAGCTGCACGGCAAACCGCCGCAGGGACTGGATGGCGCACAATTGTTCGAGGCCCTTTCCGTTTGCCTGGTGCGCCGCGGTTTCGACGCGCCTGCGCTCTTTAGCGACTCGCTGTTCAGCGGAAGCTGGCCGCAAATCGCGACGCGCCTCGCGCTCGCGATCGTGCGCGCGCTCGAACACGCCCACGCGCGCGGTGTGCTGCACCGCGACGTGAAGCCCGCCAATGTCATCTTGACCGCACAGGGGCGTGTGGTGCTGCTTGACTTCGGCCTTGCGGCAATGGCCGGTGCGAGTCGGCTCACGAAAACGGGCTCGGCGCTGGGTTCGCTGCCCTACATGTCGCCGGAAGCGATAGCCCGCGGCAAAGACGTCAACGAGGCGAGCGACGTGTGGAGCGCGGGTGTCACTTACTACGAGCTTTTGACCCTGCGCCTGCCGTTCGACGGGAGCAGCGACCTCGAAGTGCGCAGCGCAATCGACGCGGCGCACCCGAGCTCCCCACGACTTTTGCACGCGGGACTTTCGTGGGATCCCGAAACGGTGTGCCTCACTGCGCTCGAGCGCGACCGGACGCGGCGTTATCCCACCGCCGCGGCGTTCGCGCTCGATCTTGTCGCGATCCTCGAACTGCGGCCAATCGCCGCCCGCCGACCGGGGCTAGGACGACAGGCCCGCGCCTACCTGCGGCGACACCCGAGCCAGGCGTTGGGCGCGCTCTTTGCGCTGCTCCTGATCGTCGGTGGGCCGCTCGTTTATGCGCAGGTCCAGCGTGGCGCGCGACTGCGCATCGAAGACGCTAACCGCCGGACGGAACTTGCCAACGCAGACCTGGCGCTCGCCCTTGCGGAGGCCGAGTCGCAGCGCGACCGCGCCGAGCACAACTTCGACCAAGCGCTGGCGGCCGTCGACACCATGCTGACGAAGGTCGGTGCGGAGCGCCTTTCCAACGTGCCGCGCATGGACGAGGTGCGCCGGGAACTCTTGGAGTCGGCGCTCGCATTCCAAACAGAACTTCTCGAGCAACGCGCGGGTGACCCCGCGCTGCGGCGCGAGACCGCACGCGCCCACGGGCGTGTGGGCAGTGTGTTGGAGCAACTCGGGCGCATCGGCGAGTCCGTGGATTCCCAGCGCGCAGCGGTCGCGATCGTCGAAGAGGTCGCGCGCGAAACAGGCGAAGACACCGTGCGGCTGGACCTCGTGGAAGCACTGACGCGCCTGGGCGGAGCGGAGCTGCGCGCGGCGGATGGCGCGCGTTCCCGGGCGGCTTACGAACGTGCGCGGGACCTGCTCTTGGCTGTACCGGACGATGACTCGCGGGCGACCGACGCACGTGGGCGACTCGCTTCCGTGCAGTACAACCTCGGGGTCTTGCACCGGCGCATGGGGTCGCTCGAGCCCGCCCGCGAGGCGCTCGTCGCAGCGCTCGCGCTCGAGCAGAAGTCTCCCGAAGCAGATTCGGTCGCGGCCCGCCGCTCGCGCGCTCTTTCGCACATGGAGCTCGGCAATGTGCTCCTGGTATCGGGAGACGCGCCCGCGGCGCTGGTGGAGCTTGACGCCGTTCACGATCTTCTGCGCGATATGTCGAGCGACAGCGGGGATCCCGGCCTCATGCACATCTTCGCACGGGCTCATTTCGACCGCGGTCGGCTCCAGGCGCACCTTGGCGACCTTGAATCCGCAAAGGCGGATCTCGACGCGGCGCTGCCGCTCTTCGAGCGTCTCGCCGCGGACTTTCCCGGTCAGGTCATCTATCGCATCACGTTGGCCGGATGCCACGGCGAACTTGCGGACCTGGCCGGCAAAATGGGGTCGTCCGAGGCCTGCGAAGCGGGGTTGCGCGGGGCCGTCGAGGCGTTCGCGGGCATCGCTGCAGCGGCGCCCGGGGTGGCCGACTACCGCGGCAACCTCGGGATCAGCCACGAGCGTCTCGCGATGTTTTTCGCGCGCCAGGGCCGCTTCGCGGAGGCGATCGAGGGTTTCACGACGGCACAGCGGTGCCACGCCGAGGGCCTCGAACGGACGCCGAACCACGCCGCGCTGCCGAAGCTTGCCGCCCGCGCGCGGCAGGGTGAACTGTACGCACGCACCGGCGCGTATCTCGAAGGGGCGGCGGACGCCGAGCCGCTAATGCTCGCGCGCGAACTCGCCACGAGTGCGGATTCGGACGACCTGCTCGGAGCCGCCGTCGCGTTCGTGCGCTGCGCGGACGGGGACGATCCCGAGCTCGGCGCTGAGGCCCGCAACGCGCTCGAACGCGCATTCGACGCCGGGCTCGCGGTCCTGGACGTCGGCGCGGACGATCTCGCGGCCCTGCGCGCCCACCCCCTGTGTCTTGCGGTTCTCGAGGCGCGGGGCGCGCTGCGCTGACCCGTCGCTTAAGCGCCGAGCAGGCGCACTGTCAGAATCAACACCGGTGTCGCGACCGCGACGACGATCAACGTCGCCGGCAGGCCAAACGCGAGGTATTCGAAGAACGAAAGGTCGTGCGCGGGCCGCGCGCGCTCCGCAACGATGAGGTTCGCCACCGATCCCAGGAGCGTGAGGTTTCCGGCGGCGGTTGCTGTGAACGCGAGTAGCGTCCAAACAAGCTCGTGTGGCCCCAACGCGGCGGTGTACGGGCCCGCGAGCAGCACAAACGGCACGTTGGAGAACACGTTGGAGCCAAGGATGCTGAACCCCGTGAATGACGCCACTCCCAGCGCCGAGTCGACGTGAATCGCAGGGCCAAGGGCCGCGAAGGCACGCTCCAAAAGGCCGGTTTGCACCACTCCCTCGACAACCACGAACAACGACGCAAAAAACACGAGCAAGGGCCAGTCGACGCGGGCCAACGCCGCGCTGGGCTCGCGCCGATCGATCAGCATCAGCACGAGGGCTGCGCCCAGGGCCGCAAACCCCAGGTGGACGCCCGCGACGAACGCCACGAGGAGCCCTGCGAGCACGATCGCCACGTGCGCGATCGCCACGCCCTCGCGCACGGGCGGGGCGGTCCACGGCTGCAAATAGTTGCGCGGCAGCCGGCGGCCGTACCACAGGTGCAAGAGCGCCCCGTTGACCGCGAGCGCGACAAGCGCCGCAGGTCCCACGAGCAGCGCAAAACGCGCAAATGAAATGCCCGAAAGGCTCCCGACGATCATGTTTTGCGGATTGCCGACGAGCGTCGCCGCGCTGCCCAGGTTCGCGCCGGTGGCGAGGGCAATGAGGAAGGGACCAAGGGGCAAACCCGCGCGCTGGCAAACGAGCACGACCAGGGGCGTCAGGAACAGGCAGACCGTGTCGTTGACAAAAAACGCGGAGGCAAGTCCCGCGAACAGGGAAACGGCCACGAGGAGCCGACGTGGACTGGGCGCGATCCGCAGCGCGCCCAGCGCCAGGCGCTCGAACATTCCGGCGCGTTCGACGTAGGCCGTGATAAGCATCGTGCCAAGGAGCAGCACGAGGGTGTCGTGGTCGAGCGCGGCGTACGCTTCCTCGGGCGACAGTGCGCCGATCGCCACCATGGCGACGGCGCCGAACAGGGCTCCCGCGGGGCGGCCGATCGGCATGATTCGCAGGCGCCGCGCCGCGATCAGGCACCACGTCACCGCAAAAACGAGCAGCGTCAGCGCTCGCAACCAAAAGCCTTCCTCCATAGGGTCCTAACTCCTCGCGCGCAGACGATGGAACAAACCCCGGCCTATAGCACACCGCTGCCCCCGTGGCGCATCGCACCGGTCCCACCGGCGCGCACCCGCGCGCTGCGGCGCCTGGTGTTTGGAGCGCCCGCAGGGGGGCGCTACTGCGATGACCCGGGACCGGACGGACTGCACCTGGCCGCCCTCGACCAGGCGGGAAAAGTCATCGCATCCGGCGCGATCGAGCGCTCGGCCGATGCCGCGGGGTGGCGGGTGCGGGCCATGGCGGTCAACCCCGCTTGGCGCGGTCGGGGTGTCGGAGCGGCGCTGCTGGCCGCCCTGGTCGACCACGCACGGGCAAGGGGCGCGACGCACATCTGGTGCCACGCGCGGGTAACCGTCGAGGATTTCTACCGGGCCGCGGGGTGGGTTCGCAGCGGGTCGCCCTTCCCGGTTCCGGGCGCACCCGAGCATGTCCGGATGGAACTCGCCGGAGAAATCTTCCGGGGCTGACGCCGGTGGGGACGTTGCGCGGGTGGGTCGCGATCCCCGACGACCGCCGCTTTCTCTCCATCGAAGTCGACGACCTCGGCGCAACCGAACTCACCGCCGAATTGGCTTTCACCCTGAAGCGCGTCCCGGTCTGCACCGCGGTCGACCCCGCCGCGGATGCGGCGGACGACCCTTACGCCTTACGGCATCCGTTTCGACATCGACTTCCGCATCCTGTAGAGCGGCGGAGAACGCAGTGCCCGCGCGGCGCGGTCCGTGCGGGTGGCCTCAGGGAAGGATGGCGAGCGCGACCGGTGGCGCAAACACCTCCGGTGCGCCAAAGGCGACCGCGGACCAGTTCAATGTCGCTCCCACCAATCCGTTGATGAGGCCCGGGGGAGGCGCAAATGCGGCCACGGCGCGACCCGTGCCATCGAGCACTCCCACGGTGCCGGGAAGCAGTGCGGAACCGGCGAACTCAAACGCGAGCTGCAGCACACCATCAAAAACGAGGGGCAGTTCGCCCGCGCCGAAGGGCACCCCGGGAGCGGTTCCCGCGGCGCTCGCGAGGACGATGTACACGTCACCGGCTTTTGTAGGCCCAAAGTGGAGCGTGAACGGCACCGTCGCGCCCGCCGCAGCGGAAACCTCCGTGAATCCGGCGTGAAGCGGTGCGGGAGCATCAAACTTGATTTTGAGGTTGGGCGCGAGCGTCACGCTCTTCCCGCCCAAATCAACGCGCACTTCAAACTCGGCCTGGCCGACGGTGTTCTCGGGTGTGATCGTGAAGTGGTAACTGCCATCCCCCGCGTCCACCGGCGTGGAAATCGCTGCGGGCACTCCGAGGGCCGTCACGTGCAACACCGCGCCCCCCACGACTAGCGGCACCCCGTCAATGTCGACGAGCTCGACACGCACCGTCGTTTGCGTGAGACCGTCCGCGGGCAAGCGGTCCGCGCTCGCAACGACGGTCGAAAGGTGGTGGTCGGGCACACCCGCGAGTCCGGTGCGCCATGCAGCGTACTGCGCGTACAAAACAAGCACAGGATCAGGGTCTTGCGGTCCGCCGATCGCGTTGAGCGCCAAATAGTAGGCACCGCTCGCGCAGCCGAGAGTGGTGTTGCACACACCGTCCGTGTCGCCGGCGCGCGCCACGATGAAAAACGCGGTGTGCGCCGACTTGGTGAAGCCGGGCGGCGGCGCGCCGCAGGATGTCGGGGGACCGCTGGTGCAGGAACAACGCCCGTCCCCGCCGAGCGCGCGCGCCGCCTCCATCGCGGCAAGCACCCGCTCGCCAAGGTCACCCGGCGTACCGAGCAGCGCCGCCCGCGCCGCTCCCACCACCGATTGGCCTGTCAGCAAGTTGCCCTGGATCGCATATCGAACGGAACCGACCTGCCCCGCGACACCCGCTTTGGCGTTCCCCGCGCCGTTGCCGGTGAACGTCAGCGGCAGATGGCCCGGCACGAGGTCCACGATCCCGTACTGGCGGAAGTTGTGCTGGAAGTCGGTCGCGGCGAGCTCCCCAAGCAGCACCGCTGGCGACACGCCATCCTTCAGCGCCGCGAAGATCTTCGCGCGGTTGGTTCCGCTTTGGTCGACGAACGACTGCGCCGCACCCGCGCCCTTGCCCACGACAACGACCGGTAGGGCCACCTTGAGGTTGAAGCCCGCGAGGCAGGTGGCGCTCGCGATCGCCACTTCGCCCGTCGCGAGGTCGACTGCGACGATCGACCAGGTCCCCCGGGCGGGCGCGGCGAGGCCCAGGACAAGAAGCGCAGTGATCAGCCGTCGGAGGATCGGTGCCATGGCACCAACGTAACCGAGCCCGCGCGGCAGGGCCTTTCGACCGGTCCGCGGAGGACCGCGACCCCCTGGCGGCCATGCGCCGCTCTACCTGCGCCGGCCCCCGACGACGGAGACGTCCGACCCGACGGGAAAAACCCGAAACCTCGCAAGCCCACGCCCAATCGGTTCGAATCAAACGATCGTTTGATCCGCCCATGGCCCCCTTCCGCCGACCCCGCCGCTCCGCTCCCGGCAGCCCCGACGTGCCCCCGCGGCCGACTGCCTCCGCAGAGATCCCCTGCGCCGCGAGCGGGGCCGGTTCGGCGTCGGGCACCCGCACCCGGGCAAGGCTCCTGGACGCGGCCGAGCGCCTTTTCGCGGAACAGAACTACGAAGCGACGTCCCTGCGGCAGGTCACACGCGCGGCCGACGCCAACTTAGCGGCGGTGAGCTACCACTTCGGATCCAAGGAAGGCCTGTTCCGGGCGGTGTTCGCGCGGCGCATCGGACCGATCAATCGCGAACGCATCGAGCGCCTCCAGGCCCTCGAACGCGAAAGCGAGGTTGTCCCGCTGGAAGCCCTCCTGCGCGCGCTGATGGAGCCAGCCCTGCGCCTTGCCAGCGAACCCGCGGGCCGCTGGTTCACGCGGCTGGTCGGGCGCGCGTTCAGCGAGCCGGGCGAACACTGGATCGAAGCCGACCGCGAGTTCGACGGCACACGCGCCGCGTTCCTGCGCGCGTTTGCCCACGCGCTGCCGCACCTTGCCCCGGCGGAACTCGGCTGGCGGCTCTACTTCGCAATCGGCGCCCAATGTGTGCTGCTTTCGGGCGGCGACCAAGCGCGGCGCTTGATGTCGGGCATGGTGAGCGCGTCCGACCCGCGCGCCGCGCTCGACCAACTGGTCGCTTTCACGGCGGCGGGCCTGCGGGCACCCGCGGTCGGGGGGCGCGGTTGAAGCACGGGGCGCTGTGTCTTGCCGCGCTCGCCCTCGTGGCATGCGGCGCTCCGGGCGACAGCGACGCCGGGCGGCTTGGTTTGGCGCGTCGCGCGGACGAACTGCCCGAGCGTTTTGACCGCGCCGCGCCGACACAGGTGCACGACAACACCGCTTGGTAACGCAAACTCAAGGATCCCGCGCTCGATGCGCTGATCGCGGAGGCGCTCGCGATTGGCGCGCGCCAGCGACCCCTGGGCGTGCTTTTTGCGGTGGACGCCGTCGAAGTGCGGTTGCCGCTCTTGGATGCGGATTTGGCGCGTCTTGAGTTCGACGCAAGCACGAGCGCAAACGACGATCAGCCCGCGAACCTCCCGATGGCGACCATCGCGGCCATTGGGATTGCAATCCTCGGCCGCATGATGATCGAGGGGTTCCCCGAGTCGAGCGCGGACCGCGTGACGGTCACCGCGCCCCACCCGGGTGCCGCACGCGAGGAGGTCGAATCGTCGATCTGCGTGCGGATCGAAGAGGCCATCTGGGACGTCGACGGCATCGAACAGATCACGTCCGTCGCCTCCGCGGGCGTCGGCGTGATCGCGGTCGAAATGCGCACCGATGCCCGCACCCGCGACGTGCTCGACGACGTCAAAGTGCGCGCCGCCGCGGCGGCCGCGGGGGAAGCGCGCTTCCGCCCGATCCTTTTGACCTCCCTGGCGACGTTCGTCGGCCTGACCCCCCTGATGATGGAGCGCAGCTTGCAGGCGAAGTTTCTGATCCCGATGGCCATCAGCCTCGCGTTCGGCGTCCTTTTTGCAACCGTCATCAGCCTGGTACGGGTCCCCGCGGCTTACGGGGTGCTCGACGATCGGGCGCGGCTTGCGCGGTGGTTCTTCCCGGTCCGCGGCGGGGCGCCCGCGACGGACGGGGCGCGGACCTGGCCGAACAGTGCGCCCGGCGTAGGCGGCGGACGGATCCTGCGTTTTAGCCGCGGGCGACGGGGGAGCCGGGTTGGCGCAGGCCCGCGGGGACGTTGTTTTTGGACCGGCGGCTAGCAGGGGCGCGCGGCCGGGCCTAGTTTGGTTGGCCCGACCGAGCCCGCCCTATGCCCACGCGCGATCCCCACGAGGCCCTGACCCTTGGCCGCGCCCTCGCGCGCGTCGAGACGCGGGCGTTTTTGGACCCCGCGGACCCGCGCGCTTCGCCCGCAACACGAGCCGTGGGCCTGGAACAGGAGCGTTTCATCGTGCGCCTGGCGGCCGGTGGCACGCCGGGCGCCCGGCTCCACCTGGAGGGCCCCGACGGGGTCGCCGCGCGGGTCCTGGCGCGGGCGCGAGCCGGCGATGACCTCCTCCTACTCGCGGATCCCGACCGCTATCCCCCCGTGGTCGACCTCGTGGGCGGAGGCAACGTCAGCTTCGAGCCCGGTGGCCAGATCGAGCACTCGACCCGCGTCCACGCCGGTGCGTCGAGTGCGCTCGCGGACCTGCGCGCGGTTGTGCACAAGCTCGAGCAGGTGTTCGAGCCGGAGTTGTTCCGTCTCGTCGCCGTTGGGATCGATCCGTGGCACACGCCGCGGGACGTGGCGCAGCAGTTGGACGCGCCGCGTTACCGCGCGATGGAGCACTTTTTCGCCAAACGCGGGCCCGCGGGTGCGTACATGATGCGCCTCTCGTGCAGCCTGCAGGTGAACCTCGACCAGGGTGTGGGTTCGACCTTGGACGAGCGCTGGCAACTGGCCAACTTGCTGAGTCCCGCGCTCACCGCCCTGTTCACGACCAGCCCCGGCGAAATGGACGGCAGCCACTGGGCCTCGCGGCGCGCGCGGGTGTGGCAAACCATCGACCCGACGCGGGCCGCGTTGCCGCGGGCGTTTGTCGACCATCCCGAGTGGTCGCCGGGCCGCCAGTACGCCGAAGCCGTGCTCGACGCCGACGTGATGCTCGTGCGCCGCGGCCCAAAGGACGCGCTTACGGGCAGCCCGGGTTGGCGTTTCCGCGACTGGATCGCCGATGGACACGGAGAACTCGGGTTTCCGACCGCGGACGACCTCGACTACCACCTCACAACGGTGTTCTTCGACGTGCGCGCGCGCGGGTTTTTCGAGATGCGCGCGGTCGACGCGCTGCCCTACTGCTTTCGGCCCGCGCCGGTCGCGTTCCTGTGCGGGTTGCTGTACGACGACCGCGCCCGCTCCGGCGCGCTCGAGCGTCTTGCCCCGCGCCGCGCGCGCGTCGTCGACCAGTATGAGCGGGCGGCGCGGTTTGGCTTGCGGGACGCGGAAATCCACGCGGACGCACGGGCGCTCTTTGCGCTGGCCCTCGAAGGCGCGGCGCGACTTGGACCCGAGTTCCTCGAGCCCGCGGACCTCGCCGCCGCGGAATCCTTCGGCGAGCGCTTCGTCGAGCGTCGGCGCGCACCCGGCGACGAGTTCGCCGAAGCCGTCGCGCGCGGGCCCGCCCACGCGTTGGCCTGGGCGATGAGTTCGAGCTGCGGAGGATGCGAAGAGACCTCTGTGATGGGTGCGTTCACGTCCGGCCTGGAGGGGCCCTGTGGCTGAGTCCGCAGCGAATGGCCGCGCTGTTGACGGCGCTGTGGACGGCGCTGTGGACGGCGCTGCGGACGGCGGCGTGGGTATCGCCGCTGCGGCTCCCGTGCCGTCCGGGGCGACCGCCGCGGATCTCGATGCGGCCTTCACACGCTTCGTAGCCATCGCGCGCTCACTGCCGGCAGAACTCGTTGCACGGCCCGCTGCGCCCCTTGGCCCACCGGTGTGGGACTTCGGCCACGTGGCGCAGTTCACGCAGGAGTGGTTGCTGGTGCGGCTTGGAGCCGCGCCCGTGGCGCCGCTCGACCGCGCGGAGCGCTACGATCCCGAAGCGCACCCGCGCGGTGAGCGCGAGTCGGAGCTGGAGGCGCGCGCGGCTATGTTCGCGCGCTTGAAACAGGTGCATTCGGCCGCGCTTGGCATTTTGAGGGACGGGCGATTCGACGCGCGCGATCCGCTCGTGCAAGGGGGCTGGGTGTGGCGCATGGTGGCAGCGCACAACGACCAGCACGCGGAGATCTTGATCCAATGGGCGCAGCTCGTGGGATGTGCGGTGGACGTTGGCGCCGCGCAGCCCGCGCAGATGCCCGCGGGTGACGCGGCACGTGAGCGTGTGTCGTTCGCGCCCGGGCCGCGCTCGCTGGGCGCACCCGCGCGCTCGGGCTACGACAACGAGTCGCCGCCGCACACGCAGCATGTCCAGGGCTTCGAGATCGAACGCTGGCCGCTCAGCAACCGGCGGCTGATCGCGTTCGTAGACGCGGGTGGATACCGCGATCCTGTGTGGTGGAGCCCGGCGGGTGCTCGGTTTTTGGCCGCGCTTGAGTGCAAGGCACCGCACAAGTGGCGGCGCGAGTCCGACGGCACGTTCACCCGCGAGCGCTTCGGCTTGCGCGTCCCCGTGAAACTCGATGAGCCCGCGGAGCAGCTCTGCGCCCATGAGGCCGACGCGTTGGCGCGGTTTTTCGGGGCCCAACTGCCGAGCGAAGCCCAGTGGGAGTGCGCCGCGCGCGCGGGGGCGCTCGAACTTGCATCGCGCGGCGTTTGGGAGTGGACACTCGACACGTTCGGGCCGTACCCGGGGTTCGAAGCGTGGCCCTACGACGCCTACAGCAAAGTGCACTTCGGACGGGGATACCGCGTGCTGCGCGGCTGCGCGTGGACGGCGACGGCGCGCCTCGCCCGCGCCACCTATCGCAACTGGGACCTGCCGGAGCGACGCCAGTTGTTTGCCGGTCTGCGCCTCGTGTATCCCGCGTCGTCCGCACGCGCGGCGCGCAGACCGGGGGTCGTCTGATGTGCCGCATGGCTGCCTGGAGCGGAGCAGCGCAACCGCTCTCCGCGCTGCTTTACGACGCGCCCCATTCCCTCGAACACCAATCGTTTGCGCCCGAATCGATGCTCAGCGGCCGCGTGAACGTCGACGGAACCGGAGTGGCGTGGTGGCCGACGCGTGGCGCGGGTGAACCGCTGTGCTACCGCAGCGAACGGCCACCTTGGTCCGATGGCAACCTCCAGCGACTAACGCCGCGCCTCACGGCACAGGTGCAGTTGCTGCTCGTGCGCTCCGCCACGTTGGGCCAAGGCATGGGTGAGGCCGCCGTCGGCCCATTCACCGGAGACGGGCTCGCCCTTGCCCACAATGGGTTCGTCGAGCACTGGCAGCCCCGCGCCCGCCGGGTGATGCTCGCCCTTTTGGACGACGACCTGTTTGCGCGTTCCCGCGCGGGAACCGACTCGGAAGTGCTGTTCCTGCACATGTTGCAGCGCCGTCGCGAACTCCCCGCGGCGCCAATCGCGGAGCTCCTTGCCGTCACCCTGGAGCGATTCCGCGCGGAATTGGCCGGTTTAGGCGTTGCAGCGCGGCTCGATGTGCTCGCGTCGGACGGTGAAGAGGTCGCAGCGGCGCGCTGCAGCCTTGAACTTGCGAGCAACACGCTGTTCATGGGTCTGCGCGGCGACGGCATTGCTTTTGCTTCCGAACCGCTGGATCCCGCGTGGGGTTTCGAGCCCCTTCCCCCGAACGAGGTCGTCGCCACTCACGGCGTCCAAACCCAGCGACGCCCGCTCGTGTGAGCACGCGTGGTGCACGAACCATGGCCCAACGCAAATCTCCTACCGAGACCACCGCCCTCACGCCGCGTTTCACCCTGGAACAGCTGCCCTCTGCGCGGCCGGACCACAGCGACGGGTTGGCCGACCTCATCGAAGGCCTCGACCGGAAGCCCATCGAGTTGCCACCGCGGCTGCTGTACGACGCGCGCGGATCGGCGCTGTTCGAGGCGATCACGCGGCTTGCCGCCTACTACCCGACGCGCGCCGAACTGCAGATCCTCGAAAGCCATGCGGCCGACATCCTCGGTTGGGTCGAACCGGACGAGTTGCTCGAGCTGGGTTCGGGGTCGTCCCGCAAAACGCGCCTGTTGATCGAAGCCGGGCTCGAACGCGGTTGCCGGCGTTACCGGCCCGTAGACGTCAGCGAGAGCGCCTTGCGGGAGGCCGGTGAGGCGTTGACGGTCGACTATCCGGAGCTCCGCGTCGAAGGCCTCGTTGGCGACTTCGCCGCGGGCCTGCACGCTGGACCGCGCCGCGGGCGGCGCATGGTCCTCTTCCTCGGATCGACGCTCGGCAACCTGCACCCCGCCGAGCGCGCACAGTTCCTTGGGCAGCTCGCCCGTTCCCTGCGGCCGAACGACGCGCTGCTCCTGGGTTATGACCTGGTGAAGAGCGCCGCCGCGCTCAACCACGCCTACGATGACCCCGCGGGTGTCACCGCGGCGTTCGTGCGCAACGGGCTGTTCGCCCTGGGCCGCCTCGGGGGCGCGCGACTGCCGCTCGCCGGGTTCGCGTACGAGGCGGTGTGGGTGCCCGAGTTGCAGCGCGTCGAAATGCGCCTCGTCGCGCGGCGCAACCTTGCGATCAACCTCCCGCGGCTCGACCGCGCGCTGCGCCTCGTGGAGGGTGAGTACCTGATCGCCGAAATTTCCACGAAGTTCACCCGCGCGGGACTCGCCGAGGAACTGCGCGCAGCCGGGCTTGAGCCCGAGCGCACCCTGACGGACGCCGGACGGCGTTTCGAACTGGTGCTGGCGCGGCCCGTCGGACCCGCGCAGGCCTGACGGCGGGCGGCCCGGGCGCACGGGGCGGCCCTGGCGCACGGGGCGGCACGGGGCGGCACGG
>ENA-ORBV01000642-ORBV01000642.1-microbial-mat-metagenome-genome-assembly--contig:-NODE-642-length-79584-cov-41.623178_pt1 | contig 79584 bp, 59 predicted proteins | sample MGYA00237777_ERZ505514 | MGnify/ENA primary metagenome ERZ505514 (study PRJEB26160, sample SAMN06269048) | microbial mat metagenome | isolation source: Oligotrophic lake microbial mat | place...
AATGATACGGCCACCACCGAGATCTACACCTCTCTATTCGTCGGCAGCGTCAGATGTGTATAAGAGACAGGGTACAATTATCCACAATTTTGTTTACATCCCTATATTGCACAGAATGAAGTTACCTGTATTTTCGACTCAATATTTAACTATGGCGGTGAAAAAAAAGGCAACTGTGCAGAAAGAAAAAAAGATTTTCATTCTCGACACATCAGTAATCTTACACGATCACAATTCTGTAAATAACTTCGAAGAACATGACGTAGTCATCCCCATCACAGTGCTGGAGGAACTCGACAACTTCAAAAAGGGTAACGAAACCATCAATTTTGAAGCACGGGAGTTCATTCGTTTTTTAGATGCCAAATCCAAGGAGGATACCCTTCAGGAATGGCGTCAGATTAACGATAGAAGAACGGGCAGAATGATCGTAATGATGTATGAACACAACGGTGTGAATGCAGAAGAGATCTTCGGAGAAGAAAAACCCGACCATAAAATTCTGAATACAGCGCTGGTTGTTATGAAAAAACATCCGGAATGCAAGGTGATTCTTGTTACTAAAGATATCAACCTCCGACTAAAAGCAAAATCACTGGGTTTGTTTGCAGAAGATTATAAAAATGATAAAATTGAAGACCCCGATTTTCTCAAAGAACCTATCGAAACAATTGAAGGTATTGATCATGAAAATATTGATAAAATATACAGCGAAGGTTCCATTGGATTCAAGCAGATTCTAAAGCAGGAACCATTTGCAAATCAATGTTTTATATTAAAAAATGGAAGCAGCTCCGTATTGGCAAGTTATAATTCTGTTGATCAGGTTTTTGAACGTATTAATAAATCAACAGCATACGGAATTAAACCGCGTAATGCTGAACAAGTATTCGCATTAAACGTTTTATTGAATCCTGAAATAAAACTGATTGCATTACAGGGTCAAAGCGGTACAGGAAAAACATTACTTGCCCTTGCAAGTGCATTAGAACAAAGAAGAAATTACAAACAAATATTTTTAGCCCGTCCCATCATTCCACTTAATAATAAAGATATTGGATATTTACCCGGTGATATTAAATCGAAGTTGAATCCTTATATGGAACCACTTTGGGATAATCTCAAAATGATACAAAATCAATTTGAAGTTAATGATCCGGAATATAAAGCAATTGCAGGAATGATAGAACAGGAAAAATTGGTAATTCAACCTCTCGCATACATTCGCGGCAGAAGTATTTCTAATATTTTCTTCATCATAGATGAGGCGCAAAATCTCACCCCGCTTGAAGTTAAGACAATTATTACCAGAGCCGGAGAAAATACAAAAATTGTTTTTACTGGAGATATTAATCAGATTGATACGCCATATCTCGACTCGCATAGCAATGGATTGAGTTATTTAATTGATAAAATAAAAAATCATCCGTTGTGTTCCGTAATTACTTTGCAAAAAGGAGAGCGGAGTGAATTGGCGAATTTGGCGAATGAGTTATTGTAATGAGATAGTGGCAGTTAAGTTTGACTGTGAAATTTGTTTTGACAAAAATTTAAATCCAGGAATTATGAGATTCTTTAGGGTTACTCATTACTCATTACTAAATCCTAAATACTACTCCCTACAATCCAGTGACCAGTCAAGTCGTGAGTTGTGAGGTTTGAAATTACGTGAATTAAGCTCTAAACTAACTACTAAATACTAACAACTCACCACTCATTGTGCATATCTGCTAATAATTAACCGCCTACATCTATTTACTTTCGCAACATGGCTAATACAAATTACAATTATTCCGAAGAGCACGTCCGGACCCTTAACTGGATTGAGCATATGCGCATGCGTCCCGGAATGTATATAGGCAAATTGGGAGATGGATCGGCGCCGGATGATGGAATTTATGTTCTTGTAAAAGAGGTTATCGACAACTCCATCGATGAATTTATGATGGGTTATGGTAAAAAGATTGATATTGACATCAAAAATAATATCGTTACCGTACGTGATTTTGGTCGCGGAATACCGTTGGGGAAAGTGATAGAATGTGTAAGTGTGATGAACACCGGCGCAAAATATGATACAGCTGCTTTTCAAAAATCTGTAGGATTAAACGGTGTTGGAACAAAAGCAGTAAATGCCCTCAGTCATTATTTTAAAGTGCAAGCTTTCCGGGAAGGAAAATCTAAAATGGCAGAGTTTGAAAAGGGTGTTTTGAATAAAGATAATGCAATTCAAAAAACAGATGATCGCGACGGAACTTTGGTCACCTTTGTTCCCGATAATGCCATTTTTAAGAATTTTCATTTTATTCCAGAGTACCTCGATAATCTTTTATGGAATTATGTGTATTTGAACGCAGGACTCACCATAAATTTTAACGGAAATAAATATTATTCACAAAATGGTTTGTTGGATCTGCTTAAAAGAAAAACAAACGAAGAGGAATTGCGATATCCTATCATCCATTTAAAAGGAGATGATATTGAAATGGCAATGTCGCACGCAAATGAATATGGGGAGGAATATTACAGTTTTGTGAACGGTCAATATACTACCCAGGGCGGAACACATCAGGCTGCATTCAGAGAAGCAGTTGTAAAAACGATAAGAGAATTTTATAAAAAAGATTTTGATGCAACAGATATTCGTCAGGCTATAGTTGCCGCAATTGCAATTCGCGTACAGGAACCTGTATTCGAATCGCAGACAAAAACAAAACTTGGTTCCATCAATATTGCTCCTGAAGGAATTGCGGTGCGCACTTTCATCAACGATTTTCTTAAAAAAGCCTTGGATGATTATTTGCATAGAAATCCTGCAACTGCAGATGCTTTATTAAAACGAATTTTACAAAATGAAAGAGAGCGAAAAGAAATAGCCGGCATTAAAAAACTTGCAAATGAACGTGCAAAAAAAGCAAATCTTCACAATAAAAAATTGCGCGATTGCCGGTTTCATTATGGAGAAGACAAGTCCGAGAAGGCACTGGAATCAACACTTTTTATCACAGAAGGGGATAGTGCTTCCGGCTCTATTACCAAAGCGCGTGATGTTGGAACGCAGGCAGTTTTCTCTCTAAAAGGAAAACCATTAAATGTTTATGGACTCACGAAAAAAGTAGTCTACGAAAACGAAGAATTTAATTTATTGCAACATGCATTAAATATTGAAGATGGCATTGAAGGATTGCGTTATAATAAAATTGTAGTAGCAACAGATGCCGATGTGGATGGAATGCATATTCGTTTGTTATTACTCACTTTCTTTTTGCAGTTTTTTCCTGATCTGGTAAAAAACGGACATGTTTTTATATTACAAACGCCATTGTTTAGAGTGCGAAATAAAAAAGAAACAATTTATTGTTATTCGGCAGATGAAAAACAAAATGCAATGAATAAATTGGGTGCTAAACCTGAAATTACGCGGTTTAAGGGTTTGGGGGAAATTAGTCCTGATGAATTTTCAGGATTTATTGGTGAGCAAATTCGATTAGATCCTGTAATTATCGGAAAAGAACAATCCATTCAAAGTACTTTGGAATATTATATGGGAAAAAACACGCCCGACAGACAAATATTTATTATTAAAAATCTGAAAGTGGAAAAAGATATTGTGGAAGCAGCGGAAGTAGTGGAAGAAGAGCTTACAGAAATATAAAATCCCTTAATAAAGTTGATTATTGAGTAATGGCAAAGAAAAAATCAGAACAAGAAAAAGCAGACGACATTGCAGCGAGCATAAACAGAAATCTTAAAACGGATACTGTGCATGTTTCGGGAATGTATAAAGAGTGGTTTCTGGATTATGCAAGTTATGTAATTCTGGAACGTGCAGTGCCCGATATTCGCGATGGTGTAAAGCCCGTTCAGCGCAGAATTATGCACGCAATGAAAGAAATGGATGACGGTCGCTTTAATAAAGTTGCGAATATTATTGGTCAGTCCATGCAATATCACCCACACGGAGATGCATCCATTGGTGATGCATTAGTAAATATTGGACAAAAAGATTTATTAATAGAAACGCAGGGTAACTGGGGCGATGTGCGAACAGGAGATGATGCAGCTGCTCCCCGTTATATTGAAGCGCGATTATCAAAATTTGCACTCGAGGTTTTATTTAATAAAGATACTACCGAATGGCAGTTGAGTTACGACGGAAGAAAAGCAGAACCTGTTTGTTTGCCTGTTAAATTTCCGTTAGTACTTGCAATGGGAGTGGAGGGAATTGCAGTAGGTTTATCCACCAAAATTTTACCACATAATTTTTGTGAATTAATTCAGGGAAGTATAGAAGTTTTAAAAGGAAATGAAACCACCATTCTTCCCGATTTTCCAACAGGCGGTTATATTGATGTAAGTGATTACAATCGCGCGGAAAGAGGAAGCAAAATCCGCGCACGCGCAAAAATGGAAGTTGCAGATAAAAAAACAATCCTCATTAAACAAATTGCTTTCGGAACTACAACGACTTCACTTATTGATTCCATTATTAAGGCGAATGATAAAGGAAAAATAAAAATTAAAAAAGTAACAGATAATACTGCTGCAGAAGTAGAAATTGCAATAGAATTAACTCCCGGAACATCCCCCGACGTAACAGTAGATGCATTATACGCATTTACCGATTGTGAAGTTTCCATTACGCCCTCCACATGTGTTATTGATGAGGATAAACCGGTTTTTTACAATGTGGATGAAATTTTAAAACGCTCCACAAAAAATACCAAAGAATTATTAAAACGCGAGCTGGAAATAAAATTAGAAGAATTAAATGAAAAATGGCATTTCAGTTCCTTAGAAAAAATATTTATTGAAAACAGAATATATCGCGACATTGAAGAGGCGGAAACCTGGGAGGCCGTCATCAAAACAATTGCTAAAGGTTTAAAACCATTTACCGCAAAATTGATCAGGGAAGTTACAGAAGAAGATATTGTTCGACTGACTGAAATTAAGATCAAACGCATTTCTAAATTCGATGGATTTAAAGCAGATACTTATATAAAAGATCTGGAAGCAGAAATGAAGGAGGTGAAACACAATTTGCGCCACCTTACCGACTATGCAATTAAATATTTTGAAGACCTGCTGAAAAAATACGGAAAAGGCAGAGAACGCAAAACAGAAATTCGGAAATTTGATGTTATTGAAGCAAAATCGGTAGTTGCCAATAACGCAAAATTATATGTGAACAGAGAAGATGGATTTATTGGTTTCGGTTTGAAAAAGGATGAGTTTATTTGCGATTGTTCCGATATTGATGATATTATCGCTTTTACTGAAGAAGGAAAAATGAAAGTGGTGCGCATAGCGGATAAAGTGTTTATCGGAAAGAAAATATTGTACGCCGCAGTCTGGAAAAAGGATGATGAACGTATGACTTACCACATGATCTATTCCGATGGGAAATCCGGAAAAGCATTTGCAAAAAGATTTAATGTAACCGGAATAACTCGCGATAAAGAATATGATCTTACTTCAGGAAATCCGAAAAGTAAGGTCTGGTATTTCTCTGCAAATAATAACAGCGAAAGTGAAGTGGTGAGTTTACATCTTCATCCAAATGCAAGAGCACATGCTAAAATATTCGATTTCGATTTCAGTGAGTTATTGGTAAAAGGAAGGAGCAGTATAGGAAATACTATTACAAAATATCCGCTGCGTAAAATTGTTCAGAAGGAAAAGGGAACATCAACTTTGGGTGGCAGAAAACTTTGGTTGGATGAAGTTGTTGGCAGATTAAACAACGATGCTAGAGGAAAATATTTGGGTGAATTTGATACCGGTGATAATATTCTTGTAATTTATCGCGATGGAAATTATGAACTTACTAATTTCGAATTAACCAACAGATTTGAAATGCGCGATGTGTTATTGATTGAAAAATTTGATGTGGAAAAAGTGATCTCCGCTGCCTATTGGGATAACGACATCAAACAAATGTACGTTAAAAGATTTTATGTGGAAGCAATTGTTCCGGATAAAAAATATCCCTTTATTTCGGAAGCGGCAGGTTCTAAATTGTATGTTGCATCTACAGTAAAAAATACTAAAATAGAAGTTACTATTATAAAAGGTAGAAAAGGGGAGGCGTATACAGAAGTAATTGATATGAGTAAATTTATTGACGTAAAAGGATGGAAGAGTCAGGGTAACAGACTTAGTCAGTATGAAGTTAAAAAAGTAAAAGCCGTAATAGATATTGTTTCTTCAGATGCAGTGCAACCCGCTGATATAAAAAAAGAACCCGAAGCTAAACAAGAACTTAAAACGGGCACTCAATTAGAATGGGATATAAATACTGGGGAGAAAAAAATTAAGGATGGGAAGCAGACGAAATTGTTTTGAAAGATATTTTGTAATCCGGCGAAAAATTTAATTTCTAAGTAATAAGTCTAAAACTAAATCCGTAGGGTTTAACGTATCACATTATTTTATTCAGAAGCAATTGTTTTACATTATGGAACCACTCGTCGCGGAGAATGCTTAATACGATGCTATCACGTCTGCCACCTGTATTATCCGGTAAATTGCTCCTCAAAATCCCATCTTCTTTGCATCCAATGCTGAGCATTGCGGCTTTACTTCTTTCATTCCTGTTATCTGCACGAAATTCAACGCGTTCTAACCCTAAAATTTCAAAAGCATATTCCAACATTAAATATTTACAGTTTTTATTCAGTCCGGTTCCCTGAAATTTCTTGCCATACCAGGTATACCCTAATTGTATGGTTTTATATAACAATTGAATATCATAAAACCGTGTAGATCCGGCATATTTATTTTTTAGTTTATCGAATACTATAAATGCGTATTCCTTATTTAATACACGAGCCAAAACAGCATCCGAAATGTATTTTATCATATTTTCTTTACCTCCCCCCTGAGCGAGCGAATATTTCCAGATTTCCGGTTCGGTCATGGCAAATTCAAGTAAATGATCAATATCGGTGATCTCCAGTGGGCGCAATAAAACAAAATCATTTTCCAAAGTAATTAAGGAAGGAAGAATCGGTATCTCCATTTTAAATTTTTAGTGATGTAAAACAACAAAAATATTTTATTTTTTACAATTTAAAGTCATTGTTCCTATCAATTTCTATTAAAATCATAAAGTATTCACTCCTATAAGGCAGCAATCTGAAAAAGCGAAGCGGTTAGAATTTTAAGTTTTTTTAAAACTGTTTTTTTGTATGTCCTAAAATTACATTTTGTTTGGATAAATATTTTTCTTGTAGGTTTGAAAATAACAAAAAATACACATAAATTTAACACTGGATTAACCTCCTCGTAACAAAAAGTTATCCAAATGAACAGACTCAAAGCAGGGTTTTTAGTTGTTTTATTTTTAGTTAATATGCACGCCACACAAGTTGCTGCAACACTCGTATGGACAGAAAAGGCAAATTTCGGAGGAGAAGCCAGACACCGTGCAATCGGATTTTCCGTTGGTAATCGCGGGTATATGGGACTTGGACACTACAATGCAATAGTTGATATTCTATTTGAAGATATCTGGGAATTTGACCCGGGAACTAATACCTGGGCACAAAAAGCTGATTTTCCCGGCGGAAAAAGACTGCAGTGCGCCTCCTTCACCATTAATGGTATTGGGTATGTGGGGACAGGCAGGGATCCATATTTTATTGAACATGATGATTTTTATGGCTATAATCCAATTACAAATACATGGACCGCTATCGCTGATTTTGAAGGTACAGCAAGGCATGGTGGAGTTGGATTTGCAATAGACGGTAAAGGATATGTAGGAACAGGAAGTGACGCTACTTATAGAAAAGATTTTTGGGAATATGACCCGGCAACAAACGACTGGACACAAATGTCAAATTTGCCCGGTGCCGGAAGAATTGCGGCAGTGGGATTTGCCATAGGCGATAAAGGATACATTGGAACAGGAAATGCGTTTAGTGCAACCAACGATTTTTATGAATATGATCCTGTAACCGATACATGGATTATGCGAGCGGATGTTCCGGGCCCTGAACGGCAGGAAGCGTGCGGATTTGTTATGAATGGAAAGGGTTATATTGGAACCGGAGATAATTATTCCAGTGGAGATAACTACAGCGATTGGTGGCAATTTGATCCAATTACAAATGTCTGGGATTCCGTGCCTGAATTTCCCGGGATAGGCAGAAGATATATGACTGCATTTACCATTGGAAATATTGGATATTGTGGATTGGGAACAAGCGGAACTAATTTAAGAGACCTTTGGGAACTGAAAACGGAGTAACACCTTGATGTTTATATAAATAAAACAATTTGAAAAAAACATTTACACTCACAGCAATTTTATTTTTATTTACGCTGTGTTTTGGTCAAAATACCTGGTCTACCGTTGCTTCTTTTGGAGGTGGTGAACGAGAAAGGGCTGTTTCTTTTGTAGTTGGTGGGCGAGCTTATGTGGGCACAGGGTTAGATACTGCCAACACCTGTAGAAAAGATTTCTGGGAATATGATCCGGGCTCAAATTCCTGGAGCCAAAAGGCCGATCTGCCGGGATCTCAAAGAAGAGATGCAATAGCATTTGCAATTGGAAACCGCGGTTATGTTGGAACGGGAATTAACGGATTTATAGCATGGACCGGTTCAAAAAAAGATGATTTCTATGAATATAACCCCATAACAAATACCTGGACGGCCAAGGATGACTGGGAAGGAAATTTTGGTGGAGGTATTTATTACGCAGCAGCATTTTCCACTCCATTTAAAGGATATTTGGTTTGCGGAAAATTAGGCTCCAGTTATTATTCCAACGAATTATGGGAATATGATCCGGTTGCTGATGATTGGCTTAAAAAAGCCAATTTCCCGGCCGGCACAAGATACGGTGCAACGGCTTTTTCTATAGCCGGAAAAGGGTATGTTGGCTGCGGTGCAGATGAAGATTATTACCGAAATGATTTTTATGAATATGACCCGCAAACAAATATTTGGACTCAGATAGCTGATTTTCCCGGTTCACCGAGGTTTAATGCTGTTGGTTTGGAAATTTCAGGTCGCGGTTTTGTTGGTTTGGGCACTGATGGAGGTTATCAGAAAGATTTTTATGAATATAATCCGATAACAGATACCTGGATGCAAAAGGCAAGTATACCCGGAATTGAGCGAAGATCATGTGTTGCTTTTACTATCGGAAACTATGGTTATGCAGGCACAGGTAAAGGCCCTGACGGAGTTAAAAGAAGTATGTATAAATATAAACCTTATTTTCTTGCAGTTCCAGAGGATTATAGTGATACACGATTAGCATCAACCGTTTCGCCAAATCCAATGCATCAAAATACTGTTATTGTTTTTGAAATGCCTATTAATATGGAATCTGCGGATTTAAAAGTATTTAATACCAATGGTGTATTAGTATTTGAAGATAATAATTCAACAGATGATAAATTTAATTTTTATAGAAATGATCTCGCTGCGGGAATGTATTTGTACGAAATTCAAATAAAAGAACAGGATGGTCTTTCTGAATATGTAACAGGAAAAATTTATATTCAATAAATGTGGAAGTTGATGAGAAATATTTTGTTTGTGATCTGCATTTTATTTTTCGCTGATCAAAAATCATACGCAGTAAATAATTGGGAACAAAAGGCAGATTTTCCGGGCGACGGAAGAAGTGCAGTTTCTTCCTTTGGTTTCAGCGATTTTGGATTTGTTGGATTAGGATATGATGGAGAGGATTTCAGAAGAAGTTTTTATGCTTATGATCCAATAATGGATAGTTGGTTTCAAACGGAAAGTTTAGGCGGCGCTATCGGAGAGGGTTTGGAAAGAAATGTTGCTGCAGCATTTACTATCGGCAACAAAGGTTACATAGGAACCGGGCAGGGCGGAGATCCATTTTTAAACGATTTTTGGGAATATAATTATCTTACAAATGTTTGGACGGTTAAACCCTCTGTTGGAGGAATTGACAGAAGAAGTGGCATTGGATTTTCAGTGGAAGGAAAAGGATATATTGGTTTGGGTCAGGATGCATCAGGATTAAAAAAAGATCTTTGGCAATTTGATACGCTCTCAAATACCTGGACACAAAAAGCGGATTATGGCGGTACTCCAAGAAGATTTGCTGTGGCTTTCGTTATTGAAAGTCGTGTATTTGTGGGCACAGGAGATGATGGTGCGTTTAAAAATGATATTTATGAATATAATGCAGGTGCTAATGCCTGGTTCCTCAGAAATGAATTTGGTGGAAGTGCACGATACGGATCCGCAGCATTTTCTTTAAATGGCAAAGGTTATTTGGTTTGTGGATACGATACAACCTTAACCAACAGAAACGATTTTTGGGAATATGATCCAATATTGGATAGCTGGTTGCAATTACCTGATTTTCCCGGTGGTGCAAGATCGAATCTCACAGCTTTTGTAATTGATACTATGGCATTTGTCGGTATGGGTTATGATACCGGTTTCCACTACGACATTTGGTTGTGGGGAGATACAACAAATATAATTCAACAGGATACTACGGATACTACATTAGCCGTAATGAATTTAATTTTACCTTTAAAAAATATTGATTTTTTCCCTAACCCCGTTAAAAGTTATGCAACGGTGAATATTAATTCGCACATCAATTTTACAAATGCAACAATTCGTGTATTTGATATGCAGGGGAATGATGTTAGTAGCAGTTGTAATTGGAGTAAAATTTCTTATTTTAATAACACTACTTCCTTTACTTTCCAAAATAAGGATTTGCCAAAAGGTGTATATCAATTAGTTTTTACGCAAGGAGAGGTTGAAGGAGTTAAAAAATTTATTGTGATCTGATGCAATTCCCGACACTTATATTTGTATTTGTTTTTTTCGTTATATCCTGTAATAATAACAACCGGGAGTCAAATATTATTGAGGAAAACAATAAACGAAATGGTAATCTTATCCCTGAAGCGCAACCTATGGTTTACGAAGTAAAAACCTTTGTGGAAGGGTATGGGTTCGGATATGATATTTATGTAAACGGCGAAAAATATATTCATCAGCCTAATATACCTGCAGTAAATGGATTGCATATGTTTACCTCAGAATCTGATGCAAGAAAGGTTGCTGAATTAATGGTTCAGAAAATGCAAAATGGAATGGCACATCCCACCATTTCCATCGAAGAATTAAATGCACTTCAAATCGAAATAAAATAAATTCAATGCTAAAATTTTATGGTGCAACTTAAACCACTGCCCTCATTCCAATAAGCAGGGAAGAAGGAAATATTTTCATTCTTGATTCTATGCAACTCCGGGATAAAAAATCCGCAACTTGCGCCTATTATATATCCACCGGCAACATCTGTTAAAAAATGTACTCCTGCTGCCATTCTTAAATAGCCCACCCATGCAGGAATTAATGCAGCGCTTGCCCAATTAATAGTTTTTACAATACGATTGTTATCATCAATTAAATAATCATCTATCATTTTTGCCGCAAAAAAACAACTAAAGGCAGTTGAACTTGTATGGCCACTGGGAAACGAACTTGTAACGGCTCCGTGCAATCGGTAAGTTTCAGGAAATGCGGTATTATATGCATAGGGTCTTACCCGACCTACCGTTTTTTTTAATAAATCTGTTAATCCGGAATTTATCGACATTCCTTCATAATACAAAACAAAATTTGTCAGTATTTCGGGAAAATCTCCAATGGGAATCGCAATGGAAGTTATCCCAATCAATAACGATGTTTTATTAAAAACATCACTTAATTCAGCAGCGCGAGAGGCAGAAGCGGTATCGAAATAAATAATATGTCTTTCAAACCATGGAACATCATTTAAATCGAGTGATGTAAGATCGTCTGCAGTTAAAATTTTAGACTCCACAAAATAGTCAGTTATTAATATTGCCGCGATAGGAATTGTTATTAGGAGTTCTTTCTTCAAACTCAAGTCGTAAACATCACTTTTGTAGAAATGTAGTTTTTTATTTAATACCAAGCTGCTATCCTGTTTTACAGCAGAGTTTTCTGTAATATTTTGGGTAAAAACAGTACATGTTATTATTGTGAGTGTGAAAAACAAAAACTTTTTCATAAACAAGCTTTAATAATCATCATAATAGTTGTAATTAGAATTATCAGACTCAATGCTAACTCTTTGTCTTCCCAATAGTTCGATATTTTTTACAATAGTATCAATTTTTTTCTGCAGATCTTCCTCATCGAGAATTACAGAGCCGTAATCAACAAACATAGGTTCTATTTCAAATTTAGATTGATCTGCAGGTTGAATTCCAACACAATCCAAATTCCATCCTTTGTCATTTCCGATTTTACTTTTAAAGAAATAAATATACCCTGGGCCATTCTTTGTGTTGACTAAAGTTTTTGAAATGTATTTTATCGAATCTTCCTTCTCTTTGAATTCAAATTGATATAAACATCCCTCTGCAATTTTTAATTGTGTGGTAAATGAAGTATCCAGTTTATTAGTTTGTTCGAGTTTCTGTAATTGTTTAACGGTGAAATAACGCCATTCTCTATTTTCAAGCAGGTTGGTCCAAATGCTGTCCGGAACCGGCAAATTGTTTTTAGCTAAAGTTAAGGATGTGCGGTATATCAAACCATCATCGTTACTTTTATTTATTTTAGTAAAATATTTGATAACTGCAGGGTCATCATAAAAATTGGATAATAAAATGCTGTAATAATCTAAAAGATTTGTTGCCCAAGGATAATTGGTCTTTTTTTCCGAATGTCCGGGATAATAATCACTGAATATATTATCAGAATTATAGTCACTATAGTTACTATAATCGTTAAAAGTGGAGGAATAAGAATTATTTCCCCCCTCAGTGATATCCTTCAATTTTGGAAAATATGCTTTGGTGTTGTATGAATTATAGGAATAGTTATACTTATTTCCTACTTCATTTCCTGCCATAAAGCGTTTTAATTCGGAGTTTGCTTCCGCAATTATTTGTTTTTTATGCGATTCAATTAAATTGATTTTAGAGCTATCGTTTTTTGAAATTAATGCTAACATTCTATAGGTTGCATATTGATATTCAGGTAGATTGGTAAAATCGAATAGTTGTGGAAATAGATCAACTGCCAATTCCAGGCTATCGTTTAAAGGGGAAAATATCCAATTTAAGGAGCTTCCTTTTTTAGCAAGGGGAGTTTCAACATACAACAACTCATTAAAGGATTTTATAGACTCTTTTGTTTTTATATCTGCCAATCCCTTCAAAACAGCTAATTGAATTGTGCTGGTGTCACCGGCATCAAAATATATTTTCCTTAAAGCCGGAATCACATTCTTATTTTTTAATTCGGCCAATTTATCAATAAAAGATTCGCGTTCCTCCAGTTCAAGTTTTCTAAATTCCACAGACTCTATGAATTTTATTAAACTATCGGCATCCTTATCTTCAAGTTCGATCACAGCAATGGAATTAATGGCTTGTTTCCTTAAAACAGTATCTGCACTGAAAAGCTGACTAAAATATAAACCTGCACGGCTTTCAAAAATTGAAGGACCAAATGTGCTGTCAACGGGTGCAAAACTATTATAGAAGTTGGTCACAAAATCAGAAAATGTTTGTAGCGTGTCAACACAGGTATTTAAATTAAATATTACATTATCCTTTACAATTATCTTGTTGTATATTCCTCTGGTGCTGCCGGTATCTGTCAACAGAAACTCTATTTCTTTAATGTTTCCTTTGTCCGTGAATTTTTTTCTGCTCAAATTCATTCCTGAATAATTAATTATTGAAGAATCTATTTCACTCCAGAACTCCTCTTCCTTTATTTCGGAATAAAACTTATGAAATTTTGCGTAGGTAACGAAAATATTTTCCGGAGAGGCTTCAGATCGAAATAACCTATTTCTATATTCCGGCAAATAACTCAAATCTTCTTTTTCATCAGAATCGTTGTAACCATAGTCGTAATAATCGTTATATCCATAATCAATGTCGTCAAAAGTAAGAATAGTATCTACTACAGGAGCAATTGTAGTTACCGAAAAATTCATTGAGGTATCAATGTAGTGTTCAAACTTTTTAGTATATTCAATGTCCTTTAATTTTAATGATTTAAAATATTGTGCGGGATAATCATCTGTAGTATTTAATGCAGCCATAAAAACATAAAAGGGACCGTTTATTACAACTTTTGTATGTAAATACGCATCCTTTTTACTAAAAACTGTTTCTAAGGAAGGATGGCCATCATGTGTTAAAAATTGTTCAACCTTTTTTTCAAATTTGTTTTTTTTGAATTGTTCGTTGAACATATCCGTAAGACGAACGAGTTCAAAACTATCTTCTTCTATAAAATTATCATCGTTTAAATAATAGGTTGTGAACCAATAAAATCCTGATTCATCTGTAGCCTCTCCTTCACAAATTGTTTGCGAACTGCTTACCGTTTCTTCCGGTTTTACTGCATCTGTAATTCTGGTTGAAGGAAGGTTAATAGAAAACAAACCCCATGTGGGACTATAGGTTGTCCATTTCGTTTCTTTTTGTTCTGCAAATTGTATACTGGAGAAAAAATTCTGCGCCTCCTTCGATTTTATAACAAATTCGCCTATTCCACCTACCTTAAATACAAAAGTCTCAAGAGGAGAGATAAATATATTAAAACGCAAATAATTTCCTCTTTTTGTTTTACTTACTATATCATATCCCTTTAATCCGTTATTGGAAACAATCTCCGTTTTTGATTGTATATCGCCGGGAATATTTTCAAATAACATTCTGTCAATCTCGTTTTTAACATCATCAATATGCATATTTTTAAAACTTGCACGGTGTTTTATTCTGGTTGCAGTGTAATAAGCAGAGTTCGCCATATCGGGAAATAAATAAAATTCATTTCCTGAATAGTCAGGTATCTTATATAATTTTCCGGGAGAATTTACTGTGAACAACGAATCGTCCGAATATTGTTTATTTGTAGTTTGAACATAAAATGTATTATCAATTTTATCTTTTTCTTTTATGCTTTTTCCGGTAATTTTTCCTTTAACCGGTGTTACGGTATAACCCATTTCTCTCAATAAATTCAAAGCTCCGAATTCTCCGGGTAAATGCGCTGCTCCTATTCCGGTAAATATAGTTTTGCCATTTGCCATAATGGAATCCATGCGGCGAACCATATTGCGATTTCTTTCCTCTATAAAATAAAATTTATATTTTTGGGAGGGAAGTGTAATTAATTCTAGGGAATCTAATTTTTCAAGATCTCCATTTCTATACGCTTCATCAATTTGTTCGTAAAGATTAGTTCCATCCTCCTCCAATTCTTCCATGATCTTGCGCTGCGTGATATAATCTTTATCCTCCTCATCCTCGTCCTCAACAGGCTCATAGGCTTTTTGTAATAATTTTAATACTTCTTGTTCTCCTTCCAGTGCAGCAATTTGTTTGTTAAGTTTTTTCCCACATTGAAAAATAAAAAGATCGAGATAGGTCTCTTCTGCATAATCACCACGGTTGTCGTTATAGCGATATAAATAACCATTTATTAAATAAGAATTATCTGCAAATGCGGCAGCATAGGTTTTTATGTCCGGGATAACAATTGTGGTCGCCTGTGTATAAAAATCAGTTTGATCGTAATCATAATATTCACCATAATAATTGGAATTGTTTTGTTGATTTGAGGAACTGCTTTTACCAAAATCATTTTCTATCCATGTTTCCGGATTACTTTCTAACGCTATAATATCAGCATTTTTAAGTGCAATAAAGAAGCTGTCGGTAAGGTGAAATGCAATTTTATCACTAACGTGCATAGTGCCATAGATGTAAGAAGGTTTTGACATACCGTTACCGGAGATTTGCCACAAAAGTGATTTGGTTTGGGCGTCAGCAGAAAAAATTACGAATGGAATACAAAGTAAGAGGAGTAATACATTTCTTTTCATTGGAATTTCATTTTGGTTATGGGTGTGGCAATTATAAGCATAAATACGAAGAAACTGCAAATTAAATTGTTGCAGATTAGCATTTGTTTCAATTTTATCACAAAATTACCCGGCTTCCTGTTGCCCCATCACTTATTCTGCTCTGCTTTTTTACCTTTGTAATATGCAACAATTGGTAAGATACAATTATTCCCTTTTCACAGATTATGATATTCATCTTTTCCGCGAAGGAAAACACAGCAAATTATGGGAAAAATTCGGTGCACATATTATTGATGATGAAAATAATCCGGGTGTATATTTTGCATTATGGGCACCAAACGCAGTAAATGTATATGTTGGAGGTACTTTTAATAATTGGGATAAAACCTCGCACCCTTTAAGAGTTAGAGGTGATGGGTCGGGGATTTGGGAAGGTGTATTATCAAATATATTGGCCGGCGACCTTTATAAGTATTTTATTACCACAAAATCATCTGTTGTTTTAGAAAAGGCTGACCCATTTGCATTCAGAACGGAGGCGCCACCGGAAACTGCATCTGTTGTCTGGGATAATTCCTATACGTGGCAGGATGCACGATGGACAGTTAAACAAAAACCCTTTGAATTCAACAGGCCAATGAGTGTTTATGAAGTGCATCTTGGTTCCTGGGGAAGACCGACAGACCAGTCAAAACAATTTTTCTCCTACCGAGATCTCGCCGAAAAATTAGTGCCTTATGTGAAAAAAATGGGATTCACCCATGTGGAATTTATGCCTGTGAACGAACATCCTTTTTATGGTTCATGGGGGTATCAAACAACGTCCTATTTTGCTCCAACCTCAAGGTACGGCACTCCTCAGGATCTGATGTACCTTATAGAATGTTTTCATAAAGAGAATATTGGAGTTCTTCTCGACTGGGTGCCGTCTCATTTCCCGGATGATGGTCATGGTCTTATATTTTTTGATGGAACGCATCTTTATGAGCATGAGGACAGAAGAAAGGGATTTCACCCCGATTGGAATTCCTATATTTTTAATTATGGAAGACACGAAGTAAAAAGTTTTTTGTTGAGTTCAGCAATGTATTGGTTGCATATTTTTCATTTAGATGGATTGCGCGTAGATGCTGTTGCAAGTATGTTGTATCTCGATTATTCGCGGAAGGAAGGAGAGTGGTTGCCAAATGTTTATGGAGGAAATGAAAATCTGGAAGCCATTCAATTTTTAAAAGAATTAAATGAAACCGTTTACAAAGAAATTCCATCAGCAATAACCATAGCGGAAGAATCCACTGCCTGGCCAAAGGTTTCAAAACCAACTTATGATGGTGGGTTGGGTTTTGGAATGAAATGGATGATGGGCTGGATGCACGATACCCTGAATTATTTTAAGGAAGATCCGTATTACCGAAAACATCATCAAAATAAACTCACATTCAGCATGTGGTATGCTTTCAGCGAAAATTATATGTTGTGTTTTTCGCATGATGAGGTGGTGCACTTAAAGAAATCACTGATCAATAAAATGCCCGGCGATCACTGGCATAAATTCGCAAATTTGCGATTGATGTATGGTTATATGTTCACACATTCTTTCCCGAAATTGCTTTTTATGGGAGCAGAATTTGCTCAAACCAAAGAATGGAATCATGACCAAAGTCTGGAGTGGCATTTATTGGAATTGCCCGAAAATAAAGGCATGCAGCAGTGGGTAAAGGATCTTAATGATATTTATGTGCATGAAAAAAGTATGTTTGAAAATGATTACAATCAGGGGGGATTTGAATGGCTGGAAATCTCAAAAACTGACGACTGTGTTTTAATTTGGAAGCGTCAGGGAAAAAAGGCGAATGACCATTTGGTCGTAGTTGGCAACTTCGACCAACAAACCTTTGTGGATTATGCAATTCCGGTAAAACAGCGCAATCATTACATCGAATTATTGAATTCTGATGCTGAAAAATATTATGGATCCGGAATCCTAAACGCCGGCCCTTTAAAACCCTATGCAATTGAAATGGAACCCGAAGGTGAATCATCTGAAAAGGTAACAAAATACGAGATGATGATAACCATACCGCCGCTTTCTATCATGATATTTAAACCCGTGGTGAAATTGAGAAGAGGGAAGGGGAAGTAGGGTTTTTGGCGCAGTCGCAGTAACAGTGGGCAGTTTGTCAAAGCGGAGCAATATCCTCGGTAGTAAACGCCTTCAATCACTTAAAAAAGTCGCAGTTGCAGTAGCAGTCACAGTAGTTGCAAATTGTTTCTAAATTGTAGAGACGCAATGCATTGCGTCTCTACAATTTAGAAACAATTTGCAACCCGGAACCTGACGCTGACAAAGATAGAAACCCGAACTCAGAACCAGGGGCAGTTGGCAGTGGCAGTAGGCAACTCAGAACCCGGAACTCTTAACAACAATTAACCCCTTATCCCGCTGCAATCCCTTATCTTTGCACCCAAAAAAACCAATTAATGAAGAAGATTCAATTTTCAGTGCTCATTCTTACTCTAATGGCATTTGCAGCTTGCAAAAGTGTTAAAACAGGGGAAGATGATTCTTACAGTGCTATAGATAGCTCTATGCTGGATAGTACAGTTCGTCCGGGTGACGATTTTTATGAATATATCAATGGCAAATGGATAGCTCAAAACCCAATTCCTGCTGATAAAGCGAGTTTCGGAAGCTTTCATACCCTTTCCGATAATAGTTTGAGCACATTAAAATTATCGATGGAAAAAGCTGCAACTGAAAATGCAGCAAAGGGAACAAACACACAAAAAGTGGGAGATTTCTGGAAAAGCGGAATGGATACGGTAGCAATAGAAAAGGCAGGAATTGAACCAATCAGACCTTGGTTAGATAAGATCAATAAAATTCAAACTACCGACGATTTGATCAAAACTGTTGCTCAAATGCATCAAATTTATACCTATGCAATGTTTTCTCATTGGGTTGGTCAAGACGATAAAAATTCTTCAGATGTAATAATGACTATGTGGCAAGGCGGACTTGGATTGCCGGAACGCGATTATTACACAAAACAGGACGCAAAAAGCAAACAAAACAGGGTTGATTATATTAATCATATCAAAAATGTATTCAATTTAACCGGTGTTGATGAGACTACCGCATTAAAAAATGCAAATGCCATCATGAATATCGAAATGCAATTGGCAAAGGCGAGCATGGATCAGGTTTCCATGCGCGATCCGAATAATATCTATCATAAAATGCCTGTTGCTGATTTTATCGCTCAAACACCAAATATCAACTGGAAATTATATTACAGCGAACTAAATACACCTGAGTTTAAAACAGGTGTAAACATCGGTCAACCGGAATTTTACAAAGCATTGAACGGGATGTTCAAAAGTGTGAAAATGGAGGATTGGAAGACCTATTTAACCTATCATTTTGTAGATGGCGCTTCTGATTACCTCAGTTCTGCATTTGTAAACGAACATTTTGACTTTGCCGGTAAAAAATTAAACGGAATTGAGCAATTAAAACCGCGTTGGAAACGAGTTGTGGAAAACGCCGGTTGGTCTCTTGGAGAAGCTCTTGGCGAAGAATATGTAAAAACTGCATTCTCCCCAGAAAGTAAAGAGCGTATGCTTGTAATGGTTGACAATATTAAAGCTGCTTTGGGCGAACGTATTAACACTTTAGAATGGATGACCGACAGCACTAAACAGGCTGCACAAAAAAAACTCAGCACTTTTACAGTTAAAATCGGTTATCCGGATAAATGGAGAGATTATTCAAAATTGGAAATTGACAATGGGCCATATGTTTTAAATGTAATGCGCGGAGCTGAATTCGAGGCAAAAAGAAATTTTGCGAAAATTGGTCAACCGGTTGATAAATCGGAGTGGGGCATGACACCACAAACGGTAAATGCATACTATAATCCTTCCAATAACGAGATTGTATTTCCTGCAGCAATACTCCAGCCACCTTTCTTTGATCCTAAAGCAGACGATGCCATAAATTATGGTGGTATTGGCGCAGTAATAGGACACGAAATAACGCATGGTTTCGATGATCAGGGTCGTCAATATGATGAAATCGGAAATTTAAATATGTGGTGGGCATCTTCTGATAATTCCAAGTTTGAAGCCCGCGCAAAAGTGGTAATTGATCAATTTAACAGTTATTGCCCTTTAGATAGTGTTTGTATAAACGGAGCATATACCTTGGGCGAAAATATTGCGGATTTCGGCGGAATTACCATTGCTTATCAGGCATACAAAAAAACGGAAGAATTCAATGCAGCAAAAACCATTGATGGATTTACGCCGCAACAAAGATTTTTCATCGGCTTTGGTAGAATATGGGCGGGTTCTTATCGCCCTGATGCAATGCGCAACCAATTGTTAACTAATGTGCACAGCCCCGGTAAATGGCGTGTAAATGGTACTTTGGTGAATATTCCGGAATGGTATGAAGCCTTTGGTGTAGTGGAAGGCGATAAAATGTATCTGCCGGTTGATCAAAGAGCAAAAATCTGGTAAAAATTATCATTAAAATATAAAGGCGGTTGTGATGAAAATTACAGCCGCTTTTTTTGTGGAACATCGGACTGTAAAAATTAAAAAAAACTAAAACGAAATACCATTATTTTTGTCGGGTTATTAATTTGTTTTACCTTAGAAAATTGGAAGAATATTACAAGAATTTCAACGAACATTTTAATCTCAACCGATAAAAATATAATATGAACACAATCCAAATTTTTACAAAAGGCTCAACCTTTTCTCTGGTATTCTTTCTTTTAATGGGTTTAGCAAACGCCCAAACTCCTGCCGGAACCTTAGTTCAGGACATTCAATATACTTTTAATCAAACAGATGGCACAAATGCGAGTTCTGTGACTTGGAACCCTGACTCCAGGATATATATAACTGTTATTGTCGGTAATGAGTCTTATCCTTTAGAAGGATTTAACACGAGTGCAGAAATGATTTTTTCTGCCCAGGCTAAATTTGATTATAGAGGATTATGGTATAATCCAGCGAAAAAACAAATGGAAGGAAATGGTGCCGGCGAAGCTGGATGGACAGCATTTTCCCTGAATGCGAATAATACGCCTTCTACTAATCAAACTCTCTTTGTAGGTCAGCATCAGCCTGATTTTCAGTCTGTTGGTGCCTATAATTACGATAAAAAACAAGTAGTTTTCTTAAATCCTGATTTCACCTCCATAATTTTGTATTCCAGAGAAAAACCTAAAAAAGTAAAAAAGATCACACTTAAATGGGGTGATTTATCTACTTTCAGCATAAATAGTAATTCACTGGGTTACACCGGAGCCAAAGGTTTTGAATACGTTGTATTGGATTATGTTTCTGGTAAATTGATATTTTTTAATGCAAAAGGAGCAGTTTCAGCAACAAGAGCACTCCCTGAAGGCACTCCTTTGAACGATTCTTTTGGTTTCTCCTTTGCAAATGGACATGCATTTCTATATGATAAAATAGAAAGGACCTGGTTTGGATTTAAGGTGTTTTGATTTAATATAACTCCATTCATAGTTATAAAAAATCCGATATTAGAATAAATCCCATATCGGATTTTTATTATACCCGCGTTATCAACTCATCCTCAGCTTTGCTTGAGCAGCTGCCAATCTTGCCACAGGAACTCTGGGTCCTGAGCAACTTACGTAGTTTAATCCCAAATGGTGACAAAATGCAATAGAATCCGGCTGTCCCCCATGTTCTCCGCAAATACCAATCTTCAACCCGGGTTGTGATTCTCTTCCGGTTCTTACTGCGTATTGCATCAATTTTCCGACACCTTCCAGATCTAGTATTTCAAACGGATTGTCTTTCAAAATACCACTTTGTATATAAAAGGGTAAAAATTTGTTTTCCGCATCCTCACGGGAAAAAGAAAATGTTGCCTGGGTAAGATCATTCGTACCAAAGGAAAAGAATTCTGCTTCCTTAGCTAACGAAGCTGCTTCCATGCAAGCTCTAACTACTTCTATCATAGTTCCGAATTTAAATGATAAGGTCATATGTAACTGATCCTCAATTCTTTTTCTAGTTTCACTCACATACTGTTTTACATGAATCAATTCCTGAGAAGTGCAAACCTGAGGAACCATAATTTCAGGCCTCACGTCAATTCCAACCTTCTGACATTCCCCCGCAGCCTCTAAAATTGCTCTGATTTGCATTTTATAGATCTCCGGATAGGTGAGTCCAAGTCGAACTCCTCTGTGACCTAACATTGGATTTACCTCAAATAGCTCGTGTACTTTTTTCAGCATCTGCTCCTTTTTCGCAATCGCCTGATCTATTAATTCTAAGCCTTTGTCGGTGAATGGATAAGCAGAAGTTTTGGCAAGTTCATGATCTGCATTTAGCAATCGCAAACTATTGAACAAGTTGCTTACTCCGCCGGCAGTTTCTTTCAAATGGTGTAAATTGATGATCTCTTCTCGCAAAACGTCCTCTGTAGGCAGAAATTCGTGTATCGGCGGATCGAGTAACCGAATGGTTACAGGTCGCGGAGCCATCGTTATCAATATTTCTTTAAAGTCTTGCTTTTGAATTGCCAAAAGCCTTGATAATGCAGACTCACGTTCATCGGTGTTGTTTGCCAAAATCATTTCCACTACTATCGGCAACCTGTCGGCCCCATTGAACATGCGTTCTGTGCGGCAAAGTCCAATTCCCATCGCTCCGAAATGAAGTGCTTTTTTTGCAGAATCGGGGGTATCAGCATTGGCAAACACTTTTAAGGATGCTGTTTCATCTGCCCATGATAATAATAATTTGAGTTCATCAGAAAATGTTGGTTCCACAGTGGGTATTATTCCCTGGTAAACAAATCCGGTTCCACCATCGATAGTGATATAATCGCCTTCATGTAATATTTTTTCGCCAATTGTAGCCTGGCGCAATTTTACATCAACCTGAATGCCTTCTGCCCCGGCTACACAAGGTTTGCCCATGCCACGTGCCACTACAGCCGCATGTGATGTTTTGCCTCCACGGCTTGTAAGTATTCCCTGAGCTGCAAAAAAGCCATGAATATCTTCCGGTCTTGTCTCCTCTCGCACTAATATCACTTTTTCGCCCGCATGACCCAGTAATTCAGCCCTGTCGGCATCAAACACAACATGTCCCGACGCTGCACCCGGGGAAGCTGGCAGTCCTTGAGCTAAAGGAGCTTGTTTGTGCAAACTGTCTAATCTTGGATGCAACAATTGTTCTAACATTTCAGGTTTAATTCTCATTAATGCCTGATCCCTGGTTATTAATCCCTCTTTAGCCATTTCTACTGATGTTCTCACCATAGCTGTGGTGTTCATTTTGCCATTTCTTGTTTGAAGGCAGAATAACACACCTTTTTCAATAGTATATTCAAAATCCTGAACCTCTTTGTAATGATTCTCGAGTTTTTTGCGCAATTCTTCTAATTGTTTGTAAAGCACCGGCATTTCCTGTTCCAACAAAGCCACTGCCTTTGGAGTGCGAATTCCGGCAACTACATCCTCTCCCTGAGCATTCACCAAATATTCTCCAAACATTAAATTTTCTCCGGTTCCAGGATCTCTCGTAAACCCAACTCCGGTTGCACAATCGTTTCCCATGTTTCCAAATACCATAGCCATAACGTTTACAGCAGTACCATTCGCCATTTCCGGCGTAATTTTAAATTCGCGGCGATAGTCAATTGCGCGTTTTCCCATCCAGGAATTGAATACTGCTTTCACAGCAATTTCAAGTTGTTGAAACACATTTTCGGGAAATTCTCTACCAGTATCACTGTGAATTACCCTTAAAAACCTAGTAGATATCTCTTGTAAGTTGTTGGCATTTAAGCCTATATCTACTTTTACACCGGCGTGTAATTTCACTTCTTCAAATTCCTGATCAAACTTTTCTTCAGGAACTCCAAGAGCAACCTTTCCGAATAATTGAATAAATCTTCTGTATGCATCATAACAGAATCTTTCATTGCTGGTTTGTTTTATCAAACCTGCTAAAGTCGTACTGTTCAATCCAAGATTTAAAATGGTGTCCATCATTCCCGGCATCGACATGGCTGAACCGGATCGAACAGAGACCAAAAGTGGATTAACTGCATCCCCAAAAATTTTACCCGATTTTTTTTCAAGTTGATGAATTTGCAACTTGATGTCATCCATTAAACCAGCTATTAATGTATGTTCCTCTGACTTTAGAAAATCCAGGCAGGCTTCGGTACTTATTACAAAACCGGGAGGCACATTTAGCCCAATCTGTGTCATTTCACATAAATTTGCTCCCTTTCCGCCTAATAATTGTTTGTTTTTTCCCTCGCCCTCCTCAAAGGAAAATACGTATTTTTTGTCTGATGCATTTTTGATTTTTTGCACTGTGGCATTTTTTAATAAGGTATCCATAATAAATTATTTTATGGTCTCGAAGATAAAGCGGACCTATCTGCCCGGAAATGATAGTAATCTTCTGGATGGGGAATTAAAATCATTATTTAATGAATCTGAAATCATCAACTATGAGTCAAAATCGAAAGAACTTGTGGAAAAATATAGAATATGAAAAAGTTTACTTTAAGTATAGCAATTGTGATTTACCTATTGCTATTCGCAACATTCCCAGTCAAAGCACAGCCTTCTCTTGACAATAGTTTTGGAGGAATTGGATACAAACTCACGGATATTAATGTTGCTCGTGACGATATTGCCCGGGCAGTGCTGGTGCAGCCAAATGGGAGAATTTTGACCGGTGGTAATAGTTTTGATATGATAGGTAATTCTAATATTGCAATCGTACGCATGAAATCCAATGGCAGTTTTGACAATACATTTGGTGTGGGAGGCATAACCACAATTGAGGGTGGTTTCTTTTGTGATATGGCCTTGTTATCAAATGGTAAAATTATTGTCGCCGGAAGTGGTGTTGGACCAACTAATGTAAACAATTACATTGTTTACCGATTAAACAAAAACGGAACTCTGGATAATACATTTGGAGTAGGAGGATCAGTAGAAATTAATATTCCGTATATCGGAATGATTTGTTACGATGTAGCTATTCAATCTGACGGAAGAATTTTGCTTGCAGGATATTCGGGTGCGAATGGCGGATTTGGCAATATGCTGGTTGTGAGATTGAAAGCAAACGGAGCTATTGATAATACGTTTGGTACTGCAGGAAAATTCACCCTCTTACTAAGCGGAAAACATTCAGAATGCCATCAATTAGCAATTCAACCGGATGGTAAAATAGTGGCAGGAGGTTCTATAGATACTTTGATCATGTATGCTTTTTTGAAGTATGATTTTGCCGCGATTCGTTTGAATACCAACGGCACTTTGGATAATACATTTGGGGTTGGAGGTATAGTAAGGGCTGATAAAGGCACTACAGACGAAAGTTATGCTACTGCTATTCTTTCCGATGGCAGAATAATACTTGCGGGATTTTCTAATTTTTATGTTAATTCCAGGTTTGCCGTATTATGTGTGCTGCCGAATGGTAGCTTAGACCTTTCTTTTGGGACCGATGGGTGGTTATTTCTCGATTTTTACGGAGGCAGTGCTATTGCGCAGGCAATTGCAGTGGAAACAGATGACGATATTATCATAGGGGGGTATTCTTTGTTATGGACAGATGGTATTCTCAACTATTCAATTGCTCTTGCGAAGGTTTCTTCAAATGGTATTGCAGATGCAACATTTGGGGCGTCAGGAATAGATACTTCGTTTCAAAGCACATTGTATAAGGCATGTAACGATATCGTTTTACAGGCAGATGGTAAAATTATAGCAGGAGGATATCAATATATTGGCGATAACGGTGCATTTCTAACAGTGAGATATTTAAACTCCGCTGCATTTGTGCGACAAGAAAGTAATGATGTTTATTCTGATTTTCAGGTTTATCCAAATCCGGTAAGTGGTAATACAATCAATGTCAATTTCGAATTGCAGGAGCCTGGAGATGCAATAATTAATATTTATAATTTAGGCGGAAAGGTGGTATTTCAGCAAATCCAATATTTTGGGATTGCCGGTAATTATAATCTGGAATTACAATTACCTGTAAGCTTATCAAATGGTATTTATTTAGTAGAATTAACTAATGGCAAAACTCGTCAAACACAAAAGATACAGATTGTTAGATAATATATATTGCTGATATACAGTCAAATGCATGTTAATTTTTTGAAGGAGATTCGAATTTGTTCGGGTCTCTTTTTTTATAGAAATATTTTTTGCCGAAAACCGAAGTCGTAAATTGAAAGCACTTAATGGGTTTTTGTTTACTCGGGAATCGTTTCTTGCGCAGGCAATTTGGCTTTTCTATCACGCTCTAAAAAATATTTCATCATAGGGCCTGCCATCATGATTGTAACAAAGGTCATCACCACCAAGCCAACAAAAACCTGATCAGTTATTATTCCTGCGTTGAGCGCTATCAATCCTAAAACGATCTCCTGCGAGCCGCGGGCATTCATAGCAAAACCAATCGCCATTGCCTCGTTTTTACTAAATTTCCCGATTCTCGCACCAATAAATCCTCCCGATATCTTTCCTAAAACTGAAATTGCAAGAATAAAACCGATGATGCCCCAATCGAAATTTTCAAGAAAATTGACACGAAATCCAATGGAAACAAAAAATAACGGAGCGAATATATAAGTAACAATATCGTGAAGCATTTCTTTGGTTCTATGGCTAAAATGTTCTGAATCTCCAACTGCTATTCCCACCATAAATGCCCCAAAAATAGCGTGTAATCCAAGCCATTCGGTAAATATTGCACCTAATAAACAGAACACAATCCCGACAGATAATGTGCCTCCTCCTCGCGATAAGTATTTATTCGAAAATATGAAAGCAAGATGGAGAAATCGTTTTCCAATTGTTAATACAAAGGTTGCAAACCCTATTACCATGAACATTACCTGCCATGCATCAAAGCCGCCTTCGTGACTCAGATTTGCAACACTGATCACTAACGAGAATAACATCCAACCGATAAAGTCATCTATCATAGCCGCAGTCATCATCAGGTTGCCAAATTTACTTTTGATCATATCTATATCAATCAGGATCTTAGCCAATACAGACAAAGCGGTGATAGAAAGCGCAGTCCCCATAAATAAAGAGGAGGCTAATTTATCATCCATCCCTGCCGGAAAAAGATGATGGAAAAAATACCAGGTCCCACAAAATCCGATTGCAAAAGGAAATGCTATTCCGGAAAGGCTGATAGCGGCTGCTGCATTTGCCTTTTCCCTGATAGTTTTCAGATTGATCTCCATTCCTGCAACAAACAATAGAAGCAAAATTCCAATTCTTGCAAGTCCATCAAACGCAATTCCGGCATTTTCAGAAACTTCGAAAAAGTTGTGGTAAAATTCAGGGGCAAGACTTTTTAGGCAGGAGGGACCCAATAAAATCCCGGCCATGAGCTCCCCCATTACCTGAGGTAATTTCAGCTTCCGGAATAATTCACCGAGTAATCTAGCTGATAATAACAAAACTGCAACTAATAATAAAAACGGCAGTACATCTATGCTTGGGAGTCGAGTCATATCAAATTTAAGTTAGTTGGATTTAACATATTTAATTGTCTATCGCAATTATTATTGGTTCTACTTTCCTGAAAATAGATGAATATTTTCTATTTTCTGTTTGATACGGCAAGAATAAGTTGTTTTGGTTAAACCGCAAAAAAAACAAAGGTGAAACTGCCCGTTTTTGTGTTGCTTAACACAGTTATTATACTAAAATTGGAAAATTTTATAACGGCTTTTTTCTGCTTCCTGAGGTTGATTTTATTAGCTGTTTACTGCATGGGCAGCTTTGAGAATATTGTTTTGGAGAAAAATATATTAAGCAAAAAAAACACCGGTTTAATATAAACCGATGTTTTTTTAAAGATATTGGTCAAAGATCATTCACCTCCATCAACCATTGCAGCTGATATTGCAAAATCACCCACTTCGTTTCCAACAGTTAATCCAACTTCACAATCAAATCTGAAGTGAATTCTTCCATAAATTCTGGAATTGCTTGCTTCAACAGCAAAATTTTCAAACTCGTTTGCATCGGATGGGAAGAAATGACTAAGCACTTGCGCTGCTGCTCCACTGAAGGTAGAGTGCCCTGATGTATAACCCGGAAAATTAGGTGTCATAAAAGTTGATTTAATTTCCGGATTCGCTTGAGAAGGTCTCGGATAAAAATAATAATATTTCGTGTCCCAGCAACTTATTCCCGCGTCACCCATCGCCGTATTTAAATAAGCAAATATTCTTACTGAACGAAGAGGATTTAGTCCTGCTTCCACTATTTTTTCTGCAGCTAATAAATTCCAATGTCCGCAAGGTGTATATGTTCCCGGTCCATCACCCCAGTTAAAAGCCATCTCTTCTTGTTCTTTAGTTGCATTTTCAGTAAGGTCAAGTAATTCTTCCTCTGCTTCTAAATAGGCAACTGAACCAATTGCCGGAGGAGGACCAGGACGAAGTGCTTCTACATTAGGAATCCACCAAGGAGTTACATTACCAAAAAGTGGCGTAACGCCAACCGGGCGAGGAGGGAAATCAATATTTAACCAATGTTGCCATTGATCTCCCCACAACATCGTTGCAGTATCTTCAAGTAATGTATAAGTTGCTTTATCAACTTGCGCAAACTTAGCATTATCAACCTTTGAACGCTCGATATATATAAAAGAAACATAATTTCCTATCGAATCTCCAGCAACAAGGTCACTTTCGGTTGCCAAACCTGCCCATTTTCTTGAATCACGACATTCTTTTGCTTTTTCTGCAATAAATGCAACATCATTTGGGAATAAAAAAGATAAGATATTTTGAGCTGACATCGCAATCGCAGCATCTTCGGAAGGGTATGATGGAATGTCATTTTTAGGATAGGCTAATGTGATACTTCCGTCTGTAACATACAATGCAGGTCTGTTATAGGTAAATTTATAATGCCAAGTACTAATTGTTGCGTCGTATAACGAAGCACTTAAGTGCGCATACATTCTGCTTGCAAATGGAGGATGCGCAAAGGGAAAGTCGCTCGTGAGCGGTGAAGCAGTTGGCGGCGGATAATTTCCGTCAGGTCCAGGATCTGGAGGTAAATTATATTTAGCTACTAATGCTTCTGCTATTTCCATCCAACGAACTGCCGTATTATTACCCCAATATGCAACAATCTCCTTTTGGTCGGCGGAAAGTGAACTGCTAAAGGTTTTTACTTCGGCTAATTCTGCTAAATATTCTGCTGAGGTAACATCAGCAGGCGCATCAATTATTACGTCAGCACCTGATGTTAGTAGTATTGGTTTCCAGTTTCCACCATCTTCGTCTTTAGAGGAAAATGTGTATGCTTCATAAACTATTCCACCGGGGATGTCATTTTCACAAGAGGTGAAAACTAATACGGTAGCTGAAAAAAGCGCAGTCAATATTAAATTGTTGTTTTTCATATTATTATTTTGATCCGTGTTCTTGATTTTAGATTTGATTATTCAGTTGGTGTTGCAGTAGATTCCTTTTTATTCCAAACATTAAAGAAATACGTAATTCCTCCTCCAATGTTAAAAGTTTTCCATACATTTCTACCTTCCAAGGTGTAGGCAGTATTTACATGTAATCCCAAACCTTTTGCAAATTCAGGAATGTATTGGAAATTAGCACCAATGCGCATTGCATCCATTTCATTGGAAGGGAAACCTTGATCCCAGGCACGAATATCAAAACCACCCAGACTGTTCAGTATTAAAAATTCAGCTTCAGCTTTAAAAGTCAAATTATCAGATGTTATATAACCAACTGTTGCGGAATAATCGACTGCGTTAGGCATATCAACTATATTAGATTGATAGGCAGAATTATCAGTATAATAATATCCTCTAACTAACTCAGAATTTCCGCGAATATGATATCCACCTTGTGTTTTTATATATACTCCCATATCTGTTTTATATGCAAGAATTAATCGGCCTATCCCATCTGGGCATCCAAGTCCAATTGCGTAGGGATGTTCCGGAATATATTGTGATGCAGGTAAAATTCCTGTTGCTGAAACCAGCGCTTTTATATGGCCTGCTCCAACCTTTTTATCTAAAAATTGGTATTTAGCTGCAAACAAAAAATCCTGAATTCCTGATTCACTTTCAACATAACCTGCGCTTGGACTATTCTTAACCCAGGGCAATGTAGCGTAGATGTTTAAGTTTTTAATAATTCCCAATGTAAATCCTGCGGCTATTGATTGGCTTGTTAAAGTGCCAACATTGCCATTTGCCAATAAGCTATCTCCCTGCCAGTATTCAGATGCGGTGGAATTGTTGTAAAAAATACCTCCGCAAAACTGCCCGGGATTCATCAGAACGGCATCTGAAGGTGTTTGTGCCTGCACTTCTGAGGTAATGGACAGGAAGCATGTAACAAGGTAAAAAAAGTTGAATTTTCTCATTTTTAATCCTATTAGTAGTTTGTTTCTTGGTTAATCTTTTCTTTGAAAGCTGCAAAAATATAGGGGAGAAGCTCAACTATTTTGCGATTTGGAAAAAATTTAATGGTTTTAAAAATTATTTACAATTGGAAATGTTAAAAAGGGATAGACGAGAAAATAAGGACAATATTTAGAAATGCATGCATTAGCAACATCCCTTTAAAAATATAAGAGATGGTCCATTTATGGAGAGGATATTCAATTCCGATAATTAACAGATTATCGATCTTTTTTTAGTCTTTATATGCGTTCCTGTAAAAATAATCGTTTAAAATCTCGTAATTCAAAAATGAATAACCCCCGGCTTTAGCCGGCGGGATAAAACGTACCCCACACGGGGCTTTAGCCCAAACGATTTCGATACAGAAGAAATCAAATGGTAACATTGAAAATTAACATTTTGGCTAAAGCCGAACCCATTTTTATTGTTTCCCACAGCTAAAGATGGTGGCTATTGATTTTTTTCGAAATTATTCCTTTGAATAAACATAATTAATGAACCATGTTTATTCTAATAAAAAAAAATCGTGTAAAATAGATTAATCGAATAATATAATAAACTATGGATTATTCAGATGAGATTAAATCAATAACCCCCGGCTTTAGCCGGCGAGATAAAACGTCACCCCACACGGGGCTTTAGCCCAACCGATTTCGATGCAGAGGAAATTAAATGATAACATTGAAAATTAACATTTTGGCTAAAGCCGAACCCATTTTTATTGTTTCCCACAGCTAAAGCCGGGGGCTATTGATTTTTTTCGAAATTATTCCTTTGAATAAACATAATTAATGAACCATGTTTATTCTAATAAAAAACAATCGTGTAAAATAGATTAATCGAATAATATAATAACCTATGGATTATTCAGATGAGATTAAATCAATAACCACCGGCTTTAGCCGGCGGGATAAAACGTCACCCCACACGGGGCTTTAGCCCAAACGATTTCGATGCAGAGGAAATCAAATGGTAACATTGAAAATTAACATTTTGGCTAAAGCCCGCGCTATTAATTTAATCACATACGCTCCGGCACAGAAATACCCAACAAATTTAATCCATGTTTAATTACTCTGCTTACATTAAATGCAATGTTTGCCCGAAGATGCTTTTTTGCTTCTGTTTCGGCTTTCGCAATCGAATGATCAAAGTAAAACGTATTGAATTTTTTTGCTAATGCATAAATATAATTTCCTATTTCTGCAGGGGAATAAGTATCTGCAGCAATTTCTACAATTGTTGGGTATTGATTTAACAGTACTATAAGCTCCTTTTCAATAGGATCGATTGATTCAAATTTATTAATAGAAATTTGAAATTCTTCTTCTTTCAATTTCCTGAATATAGATTGAATTCGCGCATAAGTATATTGAATAAACGGACCTGTATTTCCTTGTAGATCAATACTTTCCTTAGGATTAAACAACATTCTTTTTTTTGGATCTACTTTCAATATAAAATATTTTAAGGCAGCCAATCCGATTTGATCGGCTAAAATATTTTTTTCTTCCTCACTAAATTCTGATGATTTCTCAGAGTCAGCTAAAAATTCTCTTGATTCAGTTTGCATTTCTGCTATCAACTCATCTGCATCAACCACCGTGCCTTCCCGGCTTTTCATTTTTCCTTCCGGCAAATCAACCATACCATAATTCAAATGGTATATTCCATCCGCAAATGGTACTTTTAATTTTTGAAGAACCATTTTTAAAACTTTAAAATGATAATCCTGTTCATTAGCAACTACATATATAGAAGTATCCATTTTGAAATCTGCATACCTCGCAATTGCTACTGCTATATCCTGCGTAATATATACACTTGTGCCATCTGCTCTTAACAATACTTTATGATCTAATCCTTCATTTGTAAGATCAACCCAAATACTGCCATCTTCTTTTTTATAGAATGCATTTTTAGCAAGTCCTTCATAAACAATATCCTTGCCTTTTAAATAATATTCACTTTCTTTATAATCCTTTTCAAAATCGATTCCAATCTTTTTATACGATTCCTCGAAACCTGCATAAACCCAGTTGTTCATCATATGCCATAAAGCAAGTACTTCGGCATCTCCGCTTTCCCATCTCCGCAACATTTCACTCGCTTCTAAATAGATAGAACATGTTTTTTCTGCTTCCTCTTTGCCAATATTCGACATCTCCAATAATCCAACTTCCTGTTCAAATATCCTCTGATATTCCACATAATATTTTCCTACAAAATGATCGCCTTTAATTCCTGTGCTTGTTGGAGTTTCTCCGTTTCCAATTCGTTTATAGGCAACCATGCTTTTACATATAGCAATTCCTCTGTCGTTTAAAATATTTACTTTATGCACCTCATGTCCTGCAGCCATTAAAATATTAGCTACGGAATATCCTAATAAAACATTTCTAACATGGCCCAAATGAAGCGGTTTATTGGTATTTGGACCACAATATTCCACAACATATTTTTTTCCTGTTGCAGGTTTTTCCCCAAAATTTGTTGAACCCGCAATTTGTTTTAAAACATTTAACCAATAAATTTCTGTAAACGATAAATTTAAAAATCCTTTTACAACGTTAAAAGATTCAATTATTTCTGTTTTATTCTGTAACGCCTGTCCAATCTCATTTGCAGTGAGTTCAGGATTTTTGCTACTGATTTTTACAAATGGAAATATTACCACTGTTAATTCCCCTTGAAATTCTGAAGGTGTTTTATCAATTTTAACAACAGCATCGTCAATGGTTTGTGCATATAATTCCTGAACAACTTCTACTACAAGTTGTTTAACCTGCTCTTCTAACTTCATAACCGTTTTTCTATTTCACCTGTAAATTGTTCCAATATCTCCAATGCAATTTCCGCCATTATATTTTTTTTGTTGTCGAGCGTTGGATTAATTTCCGTTATTTCCATGCAACAAACTTTCTCTTGTTTTGCAAGACAACTCACCAATTGAAATGCCTCACTTTCATATAATCCGCTTTTCACCGGCGTTCCTGTTCCTCTCGAAACGTTTGCATCCATGCTATCTACATCAAAAGAAACATATATCCTGTCGCAATGTGCCATACGTTTCATTGCGTCATCAATAACATATTGAATTCCTGTTTCACGCATTTTTTGCACGGAATAGATACGCACATTATTTTTTTTGAGGATGAAACGTTCCGCCTTCTCCATATCGCGGGTTGCAATGTAAATTAAATCCTTAAAAGTGATCTTCGGCGATATACCGCCGAGTTTCTTTAATTTCTCCCAAGCCTCTATCGTTTTCTTCTCAGGCTGATTAATCTGGCAGACTTTGTTGTCTAGTGCTGTAGCTGTTGCCAAAGGCATTCCGTGCAAATTGCCGGATGGCGTGGTGTAAGGAGAATGGAGATCAGCATGTGCATCAATCCAAATAACACCGAGTGTATCCTTGGGGAAAGCCATTTTAATACCGGCTATAGTTCCTCCTGCATTGCTGTGATCACCCGAAATGATCACCGGAAACTCTTTCTTTTTCATGCAGGCCATCACCACTTCAGCTATTTTGTTGTACATCTCTACTATGAACTGTATCTTAACCGAGTAAGCGGTTTCAATATCATCGAGCACCTCATCGTTATTGCTTTGGAGTATCATGGGCGGATGTTCTTTGAAATATCTGCTTCCTTTGCTCCACGCTGCAACGCGTATAGCATCAAAGCCTAATCCCGAACCCCTTGTGCCGGCGCCCAATTCGCTGTTTACCGAAATAACCTTTACTCGTTTCATATATGCAAAGTTATTATTTTTGTGCCGCAAGAAAAATTTATCCTTTTACTGTCTAAAACGAAACTAAAGAATTGAAAAACACCTATCTAGACCTCATTCAGCAAACCTTCTATTTTCCGCAGGATGGTTTCGAAGTGAAAAATAATTATTTATACTTTAACGGAATTCCACTAAAACAACTGATAGATGAGTATGAAACGCCTATGCGTATCACTTATTTGCCCAAGATTTCTGAAAATATTCAACGCGCAAAAAAATATTTTAACGACGCAATTAAAAAATTAAATTACCCCGGAACCTATCATTATTGTTATTGTACAAAAAGTTCGCATTTTGCCCATGTTTTGGTGGAGGCACTAAAAAATGATATTTATCTTGAAACTTCCTCAGCATTTGATATCGATATTATTGAGAAACTATATCTGAACAAAATGTTATCAAAAGACACGCTTATCGTATGTAATGGGTTTAAAACAAAAATTTACACCCAACGCATCAGTAAATTGGCAAATCTCGATTTCAGAATCATGCCTGTGTTAGATAATAAAGAGGAATTGGATGCATACGAAAATACAATCATATACGAATGTGATCTGGGAATAAGAATTGCAGCAGAAGAGCAACCGGAGTTCCAATTGTATACTTCACGTTTGGGAATCAGATATAAAGAGATCAAGGAGTTTTATCTCAACAAAATAAAACCAAACCCAAAGTTCAAATTAAAAATGCTGCATTTTTTTATTAACAGCGGCATTCACGATAATATTTATTACTGGAATGAATTATCAAAATCGTTAAAAGTTTATACCGATTTAAAAAAGGTATGTCCTGAATTGGATTCTCTCAATATTGGAGGAGGTTGGCCTACAAGAAGTTCTTTAGGTTTTGAATATGATTATCCATATATGGCGGAAGAGATCTTAAATAAGATCAAACTAACCTGTGAGGAAGACAATGTTCCTTGTCCGAATATTTATACCGAATTCGGAAGTTTTACTGTTGCCGAAAGCGGAGCATTTATATTTCAGGTATTATCAGAAAAACATCAAAATGACAGTGAACGCTGGTATATGATAGATAATTCGCTCATGACTACCATGCCGGATTCATGGGGAATTAATTCTAAATTTATTTTATTGCCGGTTAATAAATGGGGCAACGAAGTACAGCGAATTAATATAGGAGGTTTAACCTGCGATCAAATGGATTATTATAATTCTGAGGCGCATTCTAACGAATTGTATTTGCCTCTTGTTGGAACAGGCGAGCCACTCTATATCGGATTTTTTCACACAGGAGCATATCAGGAAAGTATTTCGGGATATGGCGGAACAAAACATTGTCTCATTCCTTCTCCAAAACATATACTTATTCAAAAAGATGCAGACGGTAAATTAAGTTATGAAGTATTTGCAGAAGAACAAACCGTGAACAGCATGCTTACTATTCTTGGATACGATAAATTTGATGAGGAATAATATTTAAAGAAATTAATTCACTTTTTCAAAACGGAAGTTTTCATACTTCAGTATGGTAATATTGCTGTTTTCAATAAACTGAATCTGTTTGTCGGCAGTATAACTTGCAGTAAATTTTAAAGGATACAACATATATCGCATCACCGGATTTGGTTTATCAATTTGCGTATCAATTGCCGGACCATAATTTGTTAAAACTGATCCAAAATACAACATGATATCATAACCGCGATAGGCAAATTCAGACGGTCTTATTCCATATTTGTCGGTGAAAACTTCATTAAAACGTTTTACCCGTGGCGCATTTTGATCTGCCCAATAGGAGGTAGGATAATGAAAATGTAAGGTCTCAAAATAATCAAGCGAAATAGATTCCAGCGATAATAGATTTTGCATTCCCAATAAAGTAATAGAATTATTGCGCGATGATTTTGAAAGATCACGAATTAAACCGTTAACATATAATTCATCGTTGGAGGCAAGAAATACAAAATTTGCTTCATCATTAAGATTTTCTGTGATACCTGAAATTGAATAGGCTTCTTTTAAAGTTGCAGTTTTGTTTTTATTGAGAAGCTCAAATTCAGTTTTAAACTCTCTTGCAATTTTTAATTCATTGGGTTTGTCAGCTCGGTAAACGATTACAAAATTAGCACGCATATTTTCCTTTATAAAATATTCTATTGTTTTATTTAATTGGGTGGAAATTGGTGCATTCGCCATTAGATAAAATTTGTTACCACTCGTAATATTATTTGCCGGCGAAAGTGGAGAGATGGTAAATAATTCATTTGTTTTCGCTATCTCTGCTGCTGCTTTGAGGCCATCATTAAATACAGGGCCGATAACAAGATCCATTTTTTTAAATTCTTCACCGCGCATTAAAATTGCAGTTGATAAACTATCTTTTTTTGTATTATAAACCGTTACATTTAAGTTAACACCTAATTTTTTTAAGGTATCTAATGCTAATAAAGCACCTTCATAAAACTCAACCGATCCTAAGGGTTGGTAACCTGTAATGTTTTCTTCCGCCATCAATTTATCTAACTCCGCTTCATCAAGGGAAAAGGGTAGCAGTAATGCAATATTATAACTCTCTTTCTTTTCCCAGCTCTTTCCTTTTGTTCCTGACGAAATAGTATCCGGAATTTTTGTATCAGTTTCTTTATCCTCTGTTTTATTATCGTCAGTTATTACCGTTGTTTTATCATCCTTCGGTTTATCAGGTTTAGGAGTTGTGGTTTTTTTAAACAAACCGCACGACGATAAAGTACATATCATCGCAACAAAAAATAAAACCTTTATTTTATTCCCACTCAATTGTTGCCGGCGGTTTTGAACTGATATCATATACAACCCTGTTTATTCCTTTTACGTGATTAATAATATCGGAGGATATTTTTGACAAAAGTTCATGCGGTAAATGACTCCAATCTGCCGTCATGCCATCCGTTGAGTTAACACAACGTAAAGCTATTACATTTTCATATGTTCGTTCATCACCCATTACACCTACAGTTTGCACCGGCAATAAAATTGCACCTGCCTGCCAAACCTTATCATACCACCCTGATTCTTTAAGGTGGCCAATGAATATGGCGTCAGCTTCTTGCACTATGCGCACCTTTTCTGCAGTAATAGCATCAATTATCCTTATTGCGAGTCCGGGACCTGGAAATGGATGACGGTGTAATATTTCCTCCTTCAATTGCAGCGTTTTTCCGACACTGCGAACCTCATCCTTAAATAAATAACGCAAAGGTTCAACAACCTTCAAGTCTAATTTTTCGGGTAACCCACCTACATTGTGATGCGATTTTATGGTTGCGGAAGGACCGTGCACGGAAATCGATTCAATTACATCTGGATAAATGGTGCCTTGTGCAAGCCATTTTGCATTTTCTATCTTCTTCGACTCTCTTTCAAATACATCGATAAATACTTTTCCTATTGATTTCCTTTTTAATTCAGGGTCGGATATTCCTTTTAGCGCATCCAAAAATTCATCTGAAGCATCCACGCCTATTACATTTAAGCCCATATCCTTATAACTGTGTAATACAGTTTCAAATTCATCTTTTCTTAACAGGCCATTATTTACAAATATGGATATCAGATTTTTGCCTATCGCTTTATTTAATAAGATAGCGGCAACACTGGAATCAACGCCTCCCGACAAACCCAGTATCACCTTTTCGTCCTTAACGGTATTCCGGATAGAAAGAACAGTTTCCTCAACAAAAGATTCAGGGGTCCATGATTGTTTACATCCGCAAACATTCACTACAAAATTCCGGAGCATTGTTTTGCCTTCCGTTGTATGTGTCACTTCAGGATGAAACTGTATACAAAATATTGGAAAATCAAACTTATTGGCATCACTTTTATAAGCGGCAACATCGATACTGGCTGTTTTAGCAGTGATATGAAATCCGGGTGGAATTTGAGTAACAGTATCACTATGGCTCATCCAAACCTGACTTTCATCGTCCACTCCATAAAATAATTCGTTTTCTTTTTCGAGAATATGCAGAAAAGCACGGCCGTATTCCCGTTTTGAAGATGGCTGCACCTTTCCTCCGAAATAATCAGCCATAAACTGTGCACCATAACAAACTCCAAGTATAGGTCGCTTGTTCAGGATCTTTTCTATATCGAACACAGGTTTATCTGTTGCTGAAACAGAAAAAGGACTTCCGGATAAAATAATTCCTTTTATATCATCTGTAAGGTCGGGAATTTTAGTGCAGGGAACTATCTCACTGTAAACATTGAGTTCCCGAATTCTTCTGGCAATAAGTTGAGTGTATTGAGATCCGAAGTCGAGGATGAGTATTTTCTCAGTCATGCACAAAGATAAGTCGGGAAGTCAGGAAAAATCAAATTTTTGGATTCGTGGAGTTACTTTACTGAGCATTTCACTAACGGAATATTCAAGAGATTTTTTTGCCTGATTTTTTTTAAAAAAAGAATGGAATATGTCGATGGGAATTCATTTGAGGAATTGTTCCACACTTTTGTGGTGTGATTCCCCAAACTGTACCATGATCCCCAAATGCTTGCTGAAGTTGGAATGAAATGTATCAATCAAAATTATATACTCCCATTGATGTAAATGATGTTTTTTATTCTTATTTCAACTCAAAACACAGTAAAAACTAATGAAATTAAATGCTTAAGGTGCATGTAAAATGAGGTAACACCCTTGATTCTATTGAGGTTTAGAAAAATATTTTAGAAATTCAACGAGAGGAGAATAATTTACATAAAAAAAGCAGAGTTCACTTTTTTGGTTCCCTCTGCTATCCCCATGAAAACACACACAATAATATAATAGGCAATTGCTATGCCAGGCGATTTTATTTCAGGAAAAGTGTTTATAGTTTGTAAAAAAGGAAGTGATTTTGTGTTTTGATTGCAGATTTTGCCAGATTAAACAAATAATCAGAAAAAAAAAGCAGAGAAGACCTTTCGGTAATCTCTGCTATCCCCATGAAAACACACACACTAGGTATTATGCAATTGCTGTGCCAAATCACTTTTTTTCAGGATTTTGCCATTTGGTATGCAAAATTTTCAAAATTTGACCCTTTGGTGCCATATTATTAAAAAAAAATTCAAATTTGGTTTTTGCTTAACCTCAGTATTTTTTAAAGAAAAACGAGGGTATTTTAATAAAAAAGGATTCTGATTCAAAAGGCGGATAGGTAAAGTGCAGGGCAAAAAGTCTTTTTCAAGCCAAATGAACGTGTAAACAGCCCAAAAATTTATTAAAACAAGCAGAAATGTAATATGTATTTGGCAAATGGAGGCATATAAAAAATGAAATACCATACCTGCAAAGAAGTATGGTATACAAAACAGGTTCTTTTTATAAAATTACTTTACCCAGGAGTCGTTTCTGTACTCACCCAAAATAACAACATCCTTGCTGTTAGCATAGCGTTTAGCAGCATCTTCCATCTCAGCCTTGGTTTTGCTTCTGATCTTAATGCCCCTTTCCTTTTGACCCTTGTTCATTACTTCAATATAAAATCCGTCAATTAATTTTGCCGTTCTTGTTGCCGGTCTTCCTTTTCCTTTGGTATTCATTCAATTATTTTTTTGGTTAAGATACAGCTTTTGAAACAAAAAACAAGTGGGGAGAGTTCATAACCTTGTGAAAATTGCCTAAAAGGTTGATGTAGCGTGAGTTTCGGGTGATCAGGTGACTGTGGATTATACTTTTCGACCAACATGATTTTACTCCAAAACATATCTAATTGTTATTAAAGGGGCGTGAAAATTGTCACTCTCAGCCGAGTTACTCACTCCCAATAGATCAAATTAATCATTATAAAATCGATTCCCAATCTCTAATGGCTTTAGAACGAAGCTTCAGCTTAAAATATTTTTGCAACTGTTTTGTAACTTTCAGAAGCTTCCTGCATTATACATAAAAACTAAAAAATGAAACAAACAAAATTAAAGACTGCAATTTTAATTTTAATCCTGTTGCCGGTGTTCTTCGGTTCTTGTGGTGGCGAAAAGTGGCCCTGCATAAACGGGTCGGGATCGATTATTACCGAAACGAGAACAGAGACTGGCTTTACAAGTGTAAGCAGCGAGATCGAGGCTACTGTGTATATCACAGAAGGACCGGAATTCGAGGTAAAGCTTATTGCCCAGCAAAATGTGCTCGACAATATCGAAACCAATGTTAATGGTGGCGAATTGGAAATCTTATCCGACCATTGCATCAACAATGCTGAACCGGTATTAATTTATATTACCATGCCATCTGTTTTGGCTCTGAGCATGAGTGGTTCAGGAAGTTTGATCACCCAAAATAAAATAACCTCAAGTTCAGTTTCATTCGAAATTAGCGGTTCAGGTGCTTTTACTACAATGGATTCCATAATAACCGATTTTCTTAATCTCGACATCAGCGGTTCAGGCGATATGGATTTTATTGGTAAAGCAACCACTGTAGATGCCGATATTTCTGGTTCAGGAAATATGACCATGCAGGGTTTAGGCTCTGATCTTAATTTTGATATCAGTGGCTCGGGAGAGTTGAATGCATTTAATTTCCTTGTCACCACAGCTGATCTTGAAGTAAGCGGAAGTGGTAATATTGAAACAAATGTTTCAGTTGATATGTATGTTCGCATAAGCGGAAGCGGCAACATCTATTATAAAGGTACACCTGCAATTACTGCAGAAATATCGGGCAGCGGCGAATTAATTCATGTTGATTAAGCATATTGCAGTCAATTAATTATGGAAGAACAGTCGAGGATAGAAGCAGCTAAAAAAGATCCTAAAAATTTCAAATATTTTTATGACCTCTGGTACAAACCGGTATATCTTTTTATTTATCGGCGCACAGATGATGAAACGTTAAGTGCGGATATCACGCAACAGGTGTTTTTGAAAGCTATGCAGAATATAACAAAATATGAATATCGCGGATTCCCCTTTTCTTCCTGGTTATACAGAATTGCACATAATGAATTAATGCAGCATTTCAGAGATCAAAATAAAGTGCGTGTGGTATGTATTGAAAATACAGGACTTGCGGAAATATTGGAAGATGATGTTGCAGGATATGAAGTGGAAAACCGTGAGCTGATATTTAAAACATTACAAAAATTAAAACCACAGGAGCTCGAACTAATAGAGATGCGATATTTCGAAAAACGATCCTTTAAAGAAATATCTGAAATAACAAATGTTTCTGAAAATAATGCTAAAGTAAAAGTGCACAGGATATTGGAGCGATTGCGAAATTTAATAACAGTTCAAGCATAAACAGCCATGCAGAAAATAAAATTTAAAACCGAATATAAACCATTACCGGATGAGGTAATAAACAGGCATAAAAATTTTGATGCACTGTTGGCTGTTTATGCTGTGGCACCTAAAATCAATTTTTTTCAAAAATTTTTAAAAAATAAATGGACAATGTTTTCAGGAGGAATAATTATAGGCACTGTTGCAACTTTGTTGTTAACATTAAACAAATCGGATAATAATAAATTTTCCGAATACCAGAATACAAATCAAACAGAAATTAATAATTCAAATACTATTACACAATCAGAATTAATTAATTCAAATACGGCTTCTCAGGTAGAAAATAATAAAAATATTTCTACAGTTGAAATTCATGAACAAAAAATAAATTCAGAAACTTCTTCGAATGCCAGTTTCAAACAATCGAAAAATAACAGTGAATATAAATACAGTACTACTGCAAATAAAAACTCAAATAGTGTAAATAATCAGATGGAAAATACTTTTACTGATAATTCAAACACGAAAGAGGAAAACAGTAAACCTGAAAAAAATCCACAAGGTGTTAAAACATCTGAAATTGATAACACAATACCTGCCGATTTTGTAAATTACAATGAACTCAACAAGGAAATGGTTTCAAAAGAGGAAACTCTGGATAGTACATTTGTATTAACTGGTGAAAAAAATATTGCCATACAAAAACCGGAATTAAATCCTTTAGATACAATTGAACCAATAGGAAATTCGGAAATTAAATCAAGTAATGCTGACGCAATAAATTCAGATAAACAGCCAATTTCTGAAGCTGTATGTGAAAAAGTACGCAATCCTAAAAGTAAAGATAAAAAGGAGATTAATTCAACCGAAATCTCCACTGATTTATCCGATAAAAATGAATTCAAAACAAATTCAAATATTACAAAATCGGATGTGGAAAGCACTCCAGATTCCACGCAGTCACTATTCAGCGAAATTACTTTTTTAGATAAATTTTTTGAGAAAAGAATTTCGAAAAATGACACTGTATTAAAAAACTCAGTAGATGCAAAACAAACACTGTCTCACAGGCTGAATGATACAACTTATATTGATCGTTATGCACAACTTTCATTTTTTACACCATTGGGAACAAACGGATTAGATAGTTATAAATACAAACATCATTTGTCTATAAATGTTATTCAGGGATTAAACGGTGCTGTGGAAGGTGTAGAATTTGGTGGTGTTGCAAATCTGATTAAAGGTTATGTAAAGGGAGGGCAATTCGCAGGGGTAACAAATCTCGCAGCAGGTAAAATAACTGGTGTGCAGGCAGCAGGTATTTTAAATGTTGGAAGGTCGCTATATGGTGGACAATTTGCTGGTGTTGCAAATGTTAGTATTTTTGGCGTAACAGGAATGCAAGCAGCAGGTGTATTGAATATTTCTTCCTCAATTAAAGACAGTTCTGTGTTTTTTCAGACAGCCGGCGTCGCAAATGTTTCACTTTCCAATAATGCAACCGGAGTTCAGGCAGCAGGTGTGTTAAATCTGGCAAATGATATTAAAGGCGGACAAATAGGATTAGTGAATGTTGCAAAAACTGTCACAGGTTTTCAGATCGGTTTGGTAAATATTGCAGATACTATTGATGGAGTTTCTATTGGTTTATTAAGTTTTAGCCGCAATGGAATATTTGATGTTGATGTTTTTACAAGTGATTTATTTCAAACGAATATTGGATTAAGAGTTGGAAGTAAATATATCTACAATATTTTCGCCTTTGGTGTATCTCCTTTTTCTGATACGCTTCGATATGGATTTGGATTGGGTATTGGAGGACATATTCCTGCATATAAAAATATTTCAGTTGATATTGACGCAATGGCATGGAATACTTTTGAAGATAAATTTGATTTTAATTATAATCAATTTCACATGCTCAATCAATTGCGGATTACACCTTCCTATACTTTTGCGAACAATAAAATATCGGTCTATGCAGGACCGGCAATTAATGTGGAAGTTTATGAAAACGGTGTTGACCCTCTCAAGGAAAATACCTTTCGGGAATTTAGCAGAAATGGGTTTACTACTGCTTTATCACTTGGTTATGTAATTGGTGTGCGATTTTTTTAACTGGAATGGCATTTTCATTTTCGATAACTATTTTAACTGACTTTAAATATTGTTTGTGTAACTTTCACCCTTAGTATATTTATCGTTGAAATAGAAATTAATATAAAAATGAAAAGAATACAAGTACTCCTCATCGTGATTTTAATTTCCGGAATTGTAAATGCACAATCCGGCGAACAAATATTTACATCCTCAGGGCTTTTTACCGTTCCTACTGACGTTACCTCTATTACTATTGAAGTAGTTGGTGCCGGCGGTAATGGTGGTTTTAATGGAACAGGTGGCGGTGGAGGTGGTGGATATGCAAAAGGGATATATGCAGTAGCGCCATTTGATGCAATAACAATAAACATAGGATATGTTGGAGCAGGAGCTGTAGCCGGAACAACCACTGCAGAAGGATTTTTATCAGCATCAGGTGGAGAAAATGGTGTTTCTGTACCAAATCCTGAAATTGGTGGCGGTGGAGCAGCAGGTGTTGGAACCGGTGGGAATATCAGTAATTATTCGGGTGGAAACGGTGGTGGAGGATTTTATACTTACTTCGGCGGCGGGGGTGGCGGTTCTGCAGGTCCATTAGGAGATGGTGGTGTGGGAGGAAATACGATTGCGTGGACAGGAATTTGTTTAACTCCCGGTGGAGCCGGTGGTATAAGCGGTGGTTCTCCCGGTGGCAATGGAGGAAAAGGTGCCGGATTTACTGACGCTTTTTGTAATGTTTCGGATCCCTCTGCATTTGGAGCAAATTATGGAGGTGCCGGTGGTGGCGGAAATGGCAATGGTGGTGGTCCCGGTTTCGGTGCTCCGGGTTATTGCAAAATTACCTGGTGTTCTGTTGATGTAACTACCGTAACCAACATGGAAAATGGTATTTCAGCAAACGCAACAGATGTAACTTACCAATGGATTGATTGTGATAACGGAAATGCAATAATTGACGGAGAAACTTCCCAAACTTTTACCGCAACGGTAACGGGTTCGTATGCCGTAATTATTTCTGATGGAATTTGCAGCGATACTTCCGAATGTGTTATGTTAACGGTAGTTATTATCGATGGCATAAATGATTTGAATGATAATTCCATTATTGTTTCTCCAAATCCTTTCACTTCTTATCTACAAATTGAAAATGGAAATATAAATGATAATTACAGTTTAATTAATGCTATAGGTCAGATCATTTGGACAGGAAAAAACATTGAAAAACAGTATTTTTCCGATGTAAAAAGTGGAATGTATTTACTAAAAATTGAAAATAAAGACAGAACGCAAATTGTGCAATTGGTAAAGTAATTTATTCAAAAATTAATTACATTTTAAAGGGTAGTTCACATATTGTGTACTGCCCTTTTGAAATTTCAATATTGTATTTATTGGAATAGAACATCATGGTTAGCCAAATTCAGGTTAATTTTATAATAAAAGGAAATTATACTGCAGCACATTTTCCCTTCCCGCAACCTTCCCGCTCTTACCGTATTCCCGGCCCCAAACACAACCTACAGAACTATTTATCTACAATTCTCTCGGACTAATAATTTATTCCCAACAATTAAATGCCTCCAATGGAAATATTAATGAAATAATAAACCTCAAATATATTTCGCCAGGTATTTATTTTGTGCGATTGTTTTCCGGGGAAGATTATTCAGAACAAAAATTAATAATTGAATAAAATAATTTCTTGTTAGAAATATATTTTACGATTTCCATAAAATAAAAAAAGCCACACAAAAAATATTTTGTATGGCTTTAATTTTTTTATTTAATATTATGCTTCCGTTAATTCCTCTTTATGACTGCTCATTAATTGCTGTTGCAATTCAAAAGGCACAGGAGCATATTCGGCAAATTTACGTGTGAATTTTCCTCTTCCCTGTGTTAATGATCGAAGGGTAGAGGAGTAATCATATAATTCGGTTAATGGAACACGAGCGATTACTTTTTGGTAATGTCCGTCGCTATCCATACCGATTACAATTCCTCTTCGTGTTTGCAGATCACCGATCACTTCACCCATATAATCGCCCGGCACTAATACTTCCAGATCATAAATCGGTTCCAGTAATTTTGGGTCTGCTTCTCGGAATGCATTTCGGAATGCCATCATCCCCGCTAATTTAAATGCCATATCATTGCTGTCCACCGGATGCATTTTTCCATCATACACACTTACACGTACATCACGAACATAAGAACCGGTTAGTGGACCATTGGTCATTTTTTCCATCACCCCTTTTAATATCGAGGGTAAAAAACGTGCATCAATTGCGCCTCCAACAATACAATTATAAAATACTAATTTTCCTCCCCATTTAAGATCGTGTTCTTCTCTTCCGCGCACATTTACATCCTTAGGATCAGGCATTCCCTCATAATAAGGTTCAACTATCATATGCACCTCACCGAATTGTCCTGCGCCACCACTTTGTTTTTTGTGGCGATAATCGGACTTCACTGCTTTTTGAATTGTTTCTCTGTATGGAATTTTAGGTTTAACATAATCGAATTTAATTCCATATAAATGTTCAATTTTCCATTTAATTACCTGAAGATGTAATTCCCCTTGCGCATTTACCAAAGTTTGTTTCAATTCCATATTGTGATCAATGGTAACGGTTGGATCTTCTTCGTGAATATGGTGTAAGGCAAGACCCATTTTCTCTTCATCACCCTTGTTATGCACTTCAATTGCTGCCTGCACTTTTGGTTCCGGAAAATGGATCGGGGTAACTTCAACATCCTGTCCCTTTATTGCAAGTGTATTATTGGTATGCGTCTTTTTTAATTTAACGGTAGATCCAATATCTCCCGCCATTAAAGTATCTACATTCTCCCGTTTTTTACCTTGTAATACAAATAGCTGACTTATGCGTTCATTATTATTTGTATTTGTATTATTCAGATCCATCCCTGTACTTATTTTTCCGCTGCATACTTTAAAATAACTCATGTCGCCGAGATGAGGCTCACTCACGGTTTTAAAAATAAATACTACGGTTGGATTTGATGAATTACATGGAAGGTCTTTTCCATTTGTTAATTTTTCCGGTTGCATATGTGCGGCAGAGGGACAACATTTATCAATAAATCCCATCACCCTGCCACTTCCCATATTATGTTTTGCAGAAATACAGAAAACAGGAAATATTTCGTGATTGCGAATGGATAACATTAATCCTTTCACCATGTCATCTTCCTCCAATGTGCCTTTATCAAAGAATTTTTCCATTAAACCTTCATCATTTTCGGCAATTGTCTCAATCAGGTCGTTGTGGAGTTTCATTGCCTTATCCATTTCCTCCGCCGGAATAGGTAATTTTTCCGGTTTTCCTCCTTCGGGTTTGAATTGATACATCACCATATTAAGTACATCAATAATCGCATTAAAATCGATGCCCTGATTATAAGGATATTGCACAACAGTTACCTTTTTGTTAAATCGTTCTTTAGCTTGCTCAATAGTATTGTCGAAATCAGATTTTTCCTCATCCACATGATTTACAATAAGTATCATCGGTTTTTTGAGATGATCGGCATATTCCCAGATAATTTCCGTTCCAACCTCTACGCCATGGGCAGCGTTGAGCATTAATAAACCGGTATCAGCAACTTTGAAGGCAGAAATAACTTCCCCGGTAAAGTCATCCATACCGGGAGTATCTATAATATTGATCTTGGTATCTTTCCATTCCACATGCATCACCGAACTGAATACACTATACCCTCGTTCGTGTTCCAATGCATTAAAGTCAGAAGTACTGTTTGTGTCGGCAACAGTCCCGCGGCGGTTGATAGCTCCGGCTTCAAACAACATGCATTCGGCAAGTGTTGTTTTACCGGAGCCGGAATGGCCCACCAGCACTACATTCTTGATGTTCTCGCTGTTATAAGTTTTCATCTTTTTCCTCCTTTGGTTTAGAGTTGCAATATAGGAAATGTTGATTAAACAAGGAAATAACAAGAATTATTTTTCGAATGATTTGGATCATGGGAAATCGTGAATCCTGGATTTTGATTTTGGTTGGATAATTGGTTCCTGGCCTTGGGGTGATCGTTAAATGGTCATTAGTCAGTAGTAAAATCATCCGGCTAACGAGAATCAAACTCATTACTCATAACTCATCTCTCATAGCCTGAATGTTCCTAAAAACTTCACTCAATCCTCATCACACACCGCTTCTCAAGTAGTAAGTTCCCCCTCACACCTCGATTCACGAATCTGTAATAATTTCACGAGTTTAAGATTTCCATCCACAATTAAATAACATTTCCAAAAATATATTCTCCCCCTTTCACTTATCCACAAGCACCAAAAACCCTGTTTAAAAGTTTGTGCCCGTTTCGTCGATTACGGATTTGTAAGAGTTTAACTTTACGCTTTAAATATTAAGGGGTAATGCTGGTAACTTATTTCGGACATTCATGCTTTCAGGTTAAAACAGGCGGTAAAACCATCCTTTTTGATCCCTATATTACAGATAATCCACTGGCTGCTGCAATTGATGCGTTATCGCTGAATCCGGATTATATTTTTATTTCGCATGCGCACAACGATCATATTGCAGATGTACTCAAAATTGCAAAAAGAAGTAATGCAATGGTTGTGGCAAATTGGGAAATCTATTTATGGGCGAAGCGGCAAGGACTTGAAAACCTGCATTCGATGAATATTGGGGGAAATTGGAATTTCGATTTCGGAAAGGTTAAAATGGTAAATGCCGCACATTCCAGTTCCTTTGCCGATGGAAGCTATGGTGGACATCCGGTGGGATATTATTTTGAATGCGAAGAGGGAAATTTTTATTATGCAGGGGATACGGCATTGCATTACGATATGAAATTGTTGGGAAAACATCTGGAAATTGATTTCGCATTTTTACCAATTGGAAATAATTATACAATGGGTGTGGAAGATGCATTAATCGCATCAAAATATATTAAGTGCGATAAAGTTATCGGAATGCATTACGATACAGAGGAGGATATAAAAATAGATCATGAAAAAGCAACCGCTATTTTCGGATATCAGGATAAAAAATTAATTCTGATGAAAATAGGAGAGGAAACAGATATTAAATAAATCAACATAATTAATAGTAGCCTAAACCGCAAATTACAAACATGGGAAAAATAATAGCAATAGCAAATCAGAAAGGTGGAGTTGGAAAAACTACATCTGCAATCAACCTCGCAGCAAGTCTGGCGGTACTTGAATTTAAAACTTTATTGGTTGATGCAGATCCGCAGGCAAATTCCACCTCTGGAGTTGGTTTCGATCCAAAAGAAAACCGTATCAACATTTACGATTGTCTGATGAACGACAAACAGGCGAAAGATGCTATTGTGGAAACCGAAACGCCAAATTTACATTTATTACCATCCCACCTCGACCTTGTTGGAGCAGAGATTGAATTGATAAATCACCCGAACAGAGAACGTATCTTAAAAACAATACTCGACGAAGTAAAAAACAATTACGATTATATTTTTATCGATTGTTCTCCTTCTCTGGGTTTGATTACTGTTAATGCACTTACTGCAGCCGATTCCGTTTTGGTACCTGTGCAGTGCGAATACTTTGCCCTCGAAGGTTTGGGTAAATTGCTGAATACAATAAAAATTGTTCAAAATCGTTTAAACAATCCGTTGCAGATAGAAGGTATTTTGTTGACTATGTACGATGCCAGGTTGCGTTTGAGTAATCAGATCGTGACTGAAGTTAAACGTCATTTTTCGGAAATGGTATTTGATGTGATCATACACAGAAATACAAAATTGGGAGAAGCGCCAAGTTTCGGCAAACCGGTTATTATGTACGATGCCGATAGCACAGGAGCAATTAATTATCTGAATCTTGCGAGAGAAATATTGCAAAATAACGGAGGAATTAATCCTACCCATGCAAACGAATTATTGAATATCAACCAAAATTGATTATATTTATAACAGATAACCAAACTTCAGGATTATCTGGAATTAGGTTCCTTCTCCTGAATAATTAGGAGTTTAACAATGAGTCAGAAAAAAAACGATCTCGGAAAAGGTATAAGAGCATTGCTCGAAGGTATGAATTCAGATGCCTCAGGCGAGTTCCTGCAAAAAAAGGCGGTGCAGGAAATGGCATCCACCAATACTATTCTGCTTGAAAATATTGAATTAAATCCCTTTCAGCCTCGTGCTGATTTTGATGAGAATGCTTTGCAGGAATTAAGTGCATCCATAAAAATTCACGGAGTAATTCAACCCATCACGGTAAGAAAGGTTGGAACAAATAAATTTCAGCTCATTTCGGGTGAACGTCGCGTTCGCGCTTCAAAACTCGCCGGACTTAAAGAAATTCCTGCTTTTGTACGTGCTACCAACGATCAGGAGATGCTGGAAATAGCATTGATTGAAAATATTCAGCGCGAAGACCTCAATGCCATTGAAGTTGCAATTCATTTCCGGAGATTATTGGATGAATGTAATTTAACGCATGAAGCATTGGCAGAACGCGTTGGAAAAAACAGAACAACGGTTACCAACTTTTTGCGTTTGTTAAAATTACCACCGGACCTGCAACGCGGATTAAAAGAGAAAAAAATGAGTATGGGTCACGCACGTGCATTACTTGCATTGGATGATCCTGCAGGGCAAATTGCGATATATATGGAGATACTCTCTAAAAATCTTTCTGTTCGCGATGTGGAAGAAATGGTGCGCAATTACAACAACAAAAAAGTTAACGTAAAACAAAAAACAGTAAATGTTTTACCTTACGAAATTAGAAAAGTTCAGGATACTTTAGCTTCGCGTTTGGCAACCCGGGTTCAAATTAAAAGAGATAAACAAGGCAAAGGAGAAATGGTGATCTCCTTTTTTTCGGATGACGATCTTTTCAGATTGAAGGAATTAATTGAAGATTAATTATAGCGCGTGAAACATGGACAATTTTTCTGCATCCTATTCCTACTGCTCACTAAACTAAGTTTTACTCAGGTAGATACATTTTCTGTTCCTGTTACAGATACTATTGAAATTGCAACCGAGACTATTGTTATTACAACCGATACTATTGTTGAAGAAATTATTGCGGATACAATTAAAAGCCCTTTTTATAAAAATTTATGGTCGCACGAACCACATTCGGTTGGAAAAGCTGCTTTGTATAGTGCAGTAGTTCCCGGACTGGGACAGGCTTACAACGGTAAATATTGGAAAATTCCAATTGTGTATGCAGGAATTGGAACCTCTGCCTATTTTGTGTATTACTGGAATAGTTTTTACAAAGAATTAAGGCAGGAATATATTTTTCGAACAGATGGAGATTCTACAACAAATGCTACAATCTATAATTATATCACGAGCGATGAAATTTTATTGCAATATGTAGATAATACCAAACGTTATAGCGATCTGTTAGTGGTGGTAACGTCGGTGGTATATATTTTAAATATTGTGGATGCTGTGGTGGATGCGCATTTATATGATTTTAATGTGAGCGACGATCTGAGTTTACATGTGCAACCTTACATTTTACCGAAGGGTTACCTTACACAAAATGATTTTAATACTTTTGGCTTAAATCTAAAACTCAGTCTAAAATGAAAATTGTTTTGTTGGGATATGGTAAAATGGGAAAAGCCATCGAGGAAATAGTGAAATCTCAGCAAAATTTGGACATTGTCCTAATTGTTGATAAGGATAATGAACAAGATCTAACCAAAGAAAATCTACAAAAGGCAGATGTGGTTATTGAATTTACAACACCACAAACTGCAGTGCAGAATATTTATAGTTGTATAGATGCCGGAATTCCGGTGGTGGCTGGTACAACAGGTTGGTATGATAATCTGGAAGCAGTTACGGAATATGTTTTGGCCAAAAACGGGAGCCTTATTCATGCAACAAATTTTAGTATTGGGGTAAATATATTTTTTGAAATAAATAAAATACTTGCTGAAATGATGTCTGGTCAGGAGCAATATGAAGTTGCCATTGAAGAAACACATCATACCCAAAAACTGGATGCACCGAGTGGAACTGCCATCACGCTTGCAGAAAGGATCTTAAATAAATTAAAAAATAAAAATAGTTGGGTAAATAATAAAAGTTCCGTGAAGGAAGAACTGGAAATAATTTCGCATCGGGTTGAAAATGTTCCGGGAACGCATGAAGTAATTTACAACTCAGAAGCAGATGAGATCAAATTAATACACACAGCAAAATCGCGCAAGGGTTTTGCCGATGGAGCATTGCTTGCAGCAAAATGGATACAGGATAAAAAAGGCATTTTTACGATGAAGGATGTGCTTGGAATCTGAATTTTCCATTTTTTTACCAATAAATTTCGCATGAAAAAAATATTTTTTTATATATTAATTGCTATTTCAGGATTTCCTGTATTCGCGCAATTAAAGATCGACTCCATTGGATTAAGCCGACTCAACGGTGGATTAAAAGCATTATCGCTCGACAATGATCTTGTTCATGCAAGTTGGGGATTTTGTTTGTTGGATCCCAAAACCGGAAAGATTATTTCAGAATATGATTCTGAAAAAAGTTTAATGCCTGCTTCCAGTATGAAGGTGGTTACTACCATTTCTACTTTAAATATGGTTGGGGAAAAATATAGATATAAAACGTTGATCGAATACGACGGAACAATTTCCAAGGACAGTATTTTAACCGGTAATTTATATGTACGTGGTTCAGGAGATCCTACGCTGGGAAACGACAGGTTGGATTCCACCTTGCGTTTCGATTCTTTATTTTCTGTTTGGGCAATTACTATAAAAAATAAAGGCATTAAAGAAATAACAGGAAATATAATTGCAGATGCAAGTGCATTTGAAGATTATGCAACACCGGGAAGTTGGAACTGGGATGATATAGGACAATATTACGGTGCAGGTACTTATGGATTAAATGTGTTTGAAAATTCTTATACCTTATATTATTCTTCCACAAAAACAACATCAAAAGTGGATAGTATTTTTCCTGAAATAGAAGGTTTAACAATCTGGAATGATGTGAAGGTGGGTGGGAGTGGAGATGAGGCATTTATTTATGGTGCACCTGATAATTATTATCGTTATGTAGTAGGAACCATACCTGCTAATAGAAAAGCGTATACTGTTGATGGATCCATGCCTGATCCTCCTTTATTTTTAGCATTGGAATTAAAAAAAGCTTTGTCAAATTATGGTGTAAAAGTAAATAAACAAGCCACCACCGTTTATGCCATGAAAAGAGAAAAACAGGAAGTAAATACCGTTCGGAAATTATTATTTCAGTATACCTCGCCACCATTAAGTGAAGTTATTTATCACACCAATCAGAAGAGCAATAATTTATATGCCGAAACATTATTAAAAACAACAGGAAAGGTAATTTTAAATGATGGAAGTACCGCATCGGGAATAAAAGCAGTAGAAAATTACTGGACCGGAAAAGGAATAAACCTTATAGGATTTAATATGGAAGATGGAAGCGGATTATCGCGATTAAATGTGATAACTCCCGAGCAAATGTGTAAAATGCTGCATTACGAATTAAATCAACCCGAGTTTTCTGTATTTAAAAAATCGCTTCCCATTGCCGGACAAACCGGAACATTAAAAACAATTGCAGTAAACACTTCTGCAGAAGGAAAAATATTCGCTAAAAGTGGTTCCATGTACAAAGTGCGTTCCTATTCCGGCTATGTAAAAACAAAAAACGGCGACCTTCTGCCATTCTGCATCATGATAAATAATTACACCTGCGGCAGTGCCGAGATTAAATCGAAGTTGGAGAAATTGATGATTTGGATGGCAGGAGTGTAGCACCTACCATGTAGTTTTAACCTGCGAGGTCTGCGGGAAGGGGAAAAATGTACCAAGGTACCAATTTAAAAATATACCAATGAACAGCCGGACATTAATCAATTAACAAATTACCCGATTAACAAATTAACAAATGAACGCCCCTGGACCTACCATGTTTTTTTAACCTGTGAGGTCTGAGGGTTATCATAAAAACGTCTCAAACTTTAGGAGTTAATCATTAAGTATATTTAGTTCTCCATTCTCCATTCTCCATTCTCAATTCTCTTTATAAGTCGCGGTGATTGTTAACGTACAAATTCAACCACAACGATCTGGAGAAACGAAACAGATATGGCGAAATTGCTATCCAGATTATGGCGACCATTAAAAAGGCCCAGCTTGTTGTGATGCCAAAAACAAAATTGAATATGCTGAACAGGAAAAGACTGGAAAATACACCGATAGCATAACTCATATACATGGCGCCGTAATAAAAACCTGTCTCCGGTTCGAAACGTTGTCCGCAAACACTGCAGGTCTTATACATTTTTGCCATATCGTTAAAATGATAGGGATTTTTATTAACGAAAAGATCTGTCTCTCTGCACTTCGGGCATTTTAAGTGCACTATTGACCCGAATCTGGAAATTTTAGAAGCCATACACAAAGTTACTCCAAACCCCAAAAAAATACAGTGATTTTTGTTACAAAACACATTTATAAATGTACAATATATCAGCACAAAAAGCCATTCCTAATTTTTATTCGCGTATCCCTCTGTGGCCCTAGAATCTTCGTGGGAAAAAAGTGTCACGCAAAGTCGCAAAGGCGCAAAGAAATAAAAGGAAAATAAATTATCGGTGCCAATAATATCATCCTTTGTGAGCTAGAATCTTCGTGGCAAAAAAGTGTCACGCAAAGTCGCAAAGGCGCAAAGAAATAAAAGGAAAATAAATTATCGGTGCCAATAATATCATCGTTTGTGAGCTAGAATCTTCGTGGGAAAAAAGTATCACGCAAAGTCGCGAGGCGCTAAGAAAAAATATGAAAATAAATTATCGGTGCCAATAATATCATCCTTTGGGGGCTTTAAATCTTAGCGCCTACCCGGCAATTTTTAAAACCCTAATCATGATATACTAAATTTTTTCATTTTCCCGTTATTGTATTTAATTGAAACACATACCATTAACAGCGGCCTTTCTTTTGTGCTTCTTACTCAGCGATGCACAAAAATTTGTAGAAGCCTATAATAGCGGCAACTACAAAAAATCGCTTTATCTGGCCCAAAAAACAATTGATAAGGACTCAAAAAATTTGGATGCTTATTTAATTAAGGCATTGTCGAACATGCATCTTGCAATAGCCCCGGAAACTAAAGAAGATTTTCCGGTAGGTGTGGAAGCATCTCTTACCACACTCGATTTTATTATTTTAAAAGATAAAAAAGAAGTGTTTATTCCCGCACACCAGCAACAGGTAGATACTATCTTATTTAATGTATTTCAACTCGCACAAAATTATTATGATAATGATAAAGTGGCAAAGTCGGAAAAATTGCTCAATAAAATTCTGAACATCCAACCCACACCGGAATCTTATTTTCTCAAAGGGAAAATTTGTATGGATAGAGAAGAATTTGAATTGGGCGCACAATATTATAACTACGCTGCTGCAAAAATTTATTTGGATTACAAAGAAGGAAATATTCCGCAGCCTTATTTATCGGAAGCATTTACTGCATTAGCATACTCCATTTATGAGGATCGCGATTATGCAAATGCCTTTACCATTTTTAACAGGGCATTGATTTTATTTAAGGATAAATCGCTGGAAAATGATTATCTTCAATTCCTCCAAAGTCAATCAGCATCCATGTTTGGATATACCGAATTAAAAGTATTTGATGTGTATTTAATGAATTTGGATACTATCGAAAATATATTATTTGATCCCAAACCCTTTCATAAATTGAAGTGGGATATTATTTATAAATACTATAATTCATTGCGAATACAAAATGAAAATTTAAAAGCGGATTCACTTTTTACTCTTTATGCCTGTAAAGAAAATAATGAGGTTGTGCTTGATACCCTATTGTCAGAAATTCTGCTTAAAACAAAAATGAATAATACGGTTAACACAAATTCTGTTTCCTGTGATCTGAATGGCAGCAATACCTTTAAAAAGATCTACAGCTGTTTAAATAATGGTAAGTCGGGAGAGGAAGGAATGTTTTTGTTGGTGGATTCCCTCATCGCTCAAAATAAATTTTCGGAAGGGATAAAAATTTTATATAATATAAAAAGACTTACCTCCGATAAAACAAGAATTACTGCCTACGAAACTAAATTGTATTCCTTATTAAAAAATGCGGATTCCGTATATAAAGCAAGTGTGAATATGTACGAACTGACAGTATTTTTTCCGGAGAATAAGAATTTTAAATTATTGCAACAAAATGAAGCAGTAACACAAATACTTTCGCTGATAGATAAAAATAAATTCAGTGAGGCAGGGGTTTTACTTCGCCAACAAATTAAAATTCTGCCAAAAGATGCGACAATAAATGCTTTGTATAAAAAATGGGTCTTGTATGATTATCAGACAAATTATTTAAGTACCGATGCTTGGACCGACAGAATTGAATGGAATGGTTCCTCAGAAACTTGTAATCCCGGAAAATTATCCGCCGCTGATCAGGAAAAATTTCTGAAAAGATTAAATTATATCCGAAGGATTGCAGGTGTTCCGGATAATTGTATTATGCGTGAGGAATGGAATACAAAATGCCAGGCTGCTGCTTTAATGATGGCGGCAAACGGCGACCTTTCCCATAATCCTCCAAAAGAATGGAAATGTTTTACTGCGGAAGGATATATGGGTGCTAATAATTCAAATTTGTCGTTAGGATATGATGGTGTTGATGCTTTAATGGGACAGTTGGATGATGATGGAGGAAATAATGAGGCAGTTGGACATCGGCGTTGGATATTAAATCCTTATCGAAAAGTTTTCGGTCACGGAAGTTCAGGCAGTGCAATGGCACTGTGGGCATTAGGGGGAAAGGATGCGAATTATGATGATAAAATAACGGATACTTACGATACTAAATATGTAGTATGGCCGCCGGAATATTATTCGCCGGTAAATTTTTATACCGGTAGATGGTCATTTTCGATTAGCAATGCAAATTTTGATAGTTGTACTGTAGAAATATTAGAGAATAACAGAAAGATAGGAGTTGCAATTTTAGAAGATCATCAGGGTTACGGACAAAACACCATTGTTTTTGAACCGCAGGGTCTTAATTATAACATGACGCCTGATACGAAATATACCATTAAAATTAAAAATGTAAGATCCTATTATTACGATGCGGTAAAGGATGAGTATGTAAATGTTTACACCGATTATACTTATTGGACCACCTATATATCTGTTCAGATATGAACAAGTAGGCAAAAGGGTCAATATTAAAAGATGAAAACTACCCTCAATTCCATAGTTATATTGCATTTTAAAAGACGACCAATGAAAATGAAACATGTAACGACAATATTAATTTCAATAGGACTTTTGGGCTGCAATGAACAGACTAAAACAACAGATCCAAAAACAACAGCAACCGAAATTCCAGGACAGACAACTTCTTTGACGCAAACAGACATCATAGAACTTGATAGTGTAAATATTAACTTCCAGTTCCGAGGCAACTGTTACGCTTACAGTAGTAAAAAAAACGCACAAGAATCCAAAGGTGAATCTCATTCAGACAACTTGCCAAAAATGATTGACAAATCTTTTCCAAGAAGTGGATTTTATTTAGTCATCAATCAAAATGAACTTTCAAAAATTGATAGTGCAGTTTTAGGTTGCAAACTATATCTGGTAAACACGTCGGATTCATTGATAAATTTAAAAGCAAGTGATAGCCGACTTTATATTGTTGCAGAAGCCTTAAACGAAAAGAACGAATGGATACCAATTTCTTATCTTCTATCGAGTGTCTGTGGTAATAGTAATCATACCGTTAAGTTAGATAAAGACGAGTATTGGAGTTTTGACATACCAGTTTTTAAAGGGACAATAAAAACTAAACTACGTTACACCTTGGCCATTGACAAAGACAAAAAAATTAGTTCAAACGAAATAGTTGCTTTTATTAACGAAGGTCAGCTGGATAGTGAAAACAAACAACCACACAGAAGCCGCAACTTAATGGACCCTTTTGCAAAATAGAAAAAAGTTCATAAAGCTTTGGGTGGCTTAAATGTTTAAGCCAGGAACAATATTCCCTCGTTATTTAATACCTTTGCACCATATTTCAGCCTATGCCTTTGCTTCTGATCATTACTATAATTGCCGTTGGTATACTTTTTATTTTCGTGGAATTCTTTTTTATACCTGGCTTTTCTGTTTTTTCGATTTTAGGAGGCATTGTTGCCGGAATTGGACTCTACATGGCGTATAACCAATATGGATCTGCTGCAGGAAACTGGATGCTAACAGGTTCCATACTCGCAACAGGCGGAATTATTTATTGGGGATATAAACGCACACAATCAAAAAATTGGGCTTTAAAAACGGAAATTACGGGAAAAGTTAACAATGAAAATCTCTCAAATTTCAATATTGGCGATCATGGAAAAACATTAACCAACCTTCGTCCCGAAGGAAAGGCTATATTTGCAAACGATGAAAGAGTGACGGTATATTCTTTGGCAGATTTTATTGAAAAGAATACTGCTATCGAAATCGTAAAAAAAGAACACAACAAAATTTTTGTAAAACCTATAAATAACTAAAAATGGATTCTAATCAAGCTGTATTAATACTGGTAATTGTTGTCGGACTGGCGGTATTAATTTTCTTTCTGATATTTATGCGACTGTTCGGATTGTGGCTCTCTGCCCAGCTTGCAGGCGTTCGCATTTCATTATTACAAATGATATTAATGCGTTGGCGCCGGGTTGATCCGCGTGCCATCGTGGACAATATGGTTACTGCACATAAGGCAGGTATTCCATTAACACGCGATCAGTTAGAGGCGCACTTTTTAGCCGGTGGAAATATTAAACGCGTAGTAAATGCATTGGTGAGTGCCGATAAAGCGAATATTCCCCTCGATTTTAAAGCGGCAACTGCTATTGACCTTGCGGGTAGAGACGTGTTTGAAGCAGTGCAATTGAGTGTTAATCCTAAAGTAATTGAATCGCCACCGGTGACAGCAGTTGCTAAAAACGGTATTCAATTGATAGCAAGAGTAAAAGTTACCGTTCGTGCAAACATCCAAAAATTAGTGGGTGGAGCAGGAGAGGAGACCATTTTAGCTCGTGTGGGGGAAGGTATTGTAACCACCATCGGTTCATCTGAAAACCACAAAGCAGTAATGGAAAATCCGGACAATATCTCTAAAACGGTATTGGCGAAAGGATTAGACAGCGGAACTGCCTTTGAGATTTTATCCATTGATATTGCAGACATCGACATTGGAAAAAACATCGGTGCCGAACTGCAAATGGATCAGGCAAATGCCGATAAAAACATTGCGCAGGCAAAAGCCGAAGAGCGTCGTGCCATGGCAGTTGCCCTCGAGCAAGAAATGAAAGCAAAGGCCCAGGAGGCCCGTGCCAAAGTAATAGAAGCAGAAGCTGAAATACCCCGCGCCATCGCTGAAGCCTTCAGAAGTGGCAATTTGGGCATCATGGACTACTACAAACTCCGAAACCTGCAAGCCGACACCGAAATGCGCGACAGCCTAAGCAAAGGTCAAATCAAAAAAGACGAGAAATAGAAATAATTCCAAACAAACAATGCATAACAAACCTCCGGAATTAACTTTTCGGAGGTTTTGTTTTTTTTATTGCTATTTTTGCGCAATAATTGGCCCCGTAGCTCAACTGAATAGAGTATCTGACTACGGATCAGAAGGTTACAGGTTTGAATCCTGTCGGGGTCACTACTAAGAGTATGCTCTCAGCGAATTTTAAAGCTGGGAGCTTTTTTATTTGCAAACAATTTGCAAACAAAGCTCATTAAATTTGCATACTTATAGCCTCTTGCTAGTGAATAATTAAATTTATACCTATATATTTCGTTCCCGGGCTAATCTGGAAATTCCGGCCAAACAGACCCCACCTGACCGTTTGAAACTGACCCCCCTTCTGCGGACCAAAGTGACCCCACTTCTGCGGAGCAAACTGACCCCTCTCTTTTTGATTTGAACATACTGTTTTTTGCATGTTGATTTTTCCGGGTTTCTGAATCGTAATATCCCGATTCTGTAAACTTAAATAAATCATGGCGAATAAAACAATCAGTATGAGTAAAGTGCGTCAAATCATGAAATTATATTCCCAGCACATGGGAAAAAAGAAAATAGCCTTGCGGCTGGGTGTCTCGAAAAATACGGTAAAGCAGTATGTCGAAACATATATTAAATTAAAAACTCCATGGGATGAATTAGCAAAGCTCACCGACTTTGAACTGAATAAAATATTCCATCCGCCGGAAGTGGTGCCCCTCAGTGATAAATTAAAACAGGTTATTGATTTTTTTCCATTAATGGAAAAACAATTACGCAAACGCGGAATGACAGTTGCACTGCAGTACAGAAGATTTAAAACCGACCATCCGGATACGTATAAGGAAACAGCTTTTTATACTTATTACCACCAGTGGCGCAAGCGTGTTAATCCGAGCATGCATATCGAACATAAGACCGGTGATAAAATGTATGTGGATTTTGCAGGTGGAACGTTTCCTTATGTTGAACCTGATACCGGTGAGGTAAAAGAAGCGCAGGTTTTTGTAGCCATTCTGGGATGGAGCCAGTTCGCTTATGTGGAAGCCATGCGTAATCAAACTGCTGAAGAATTTATCGCCGGATGCGAAAATGCACTGCATTATTTTAAAGGTGTTCCCCTGGCGATGGTGCCTGATAATTTAAAATCGGCCGTATTTAAATCCAATAAATATGAACCTGCATTAAATGAAAATTTTAAATGTTTTGCCGATCATTATGGATTTACCATATTACCGGCACGACCCCGCAGACCGAAGGATAAACCGCATGTTGAAAACATGGTGAAGATCGTGTATCAGAATATTTATACCAGGCTTCCTGAAAAAGAAATACTATCTCTCCCGGAATTAAATACAGCCATTTTATATCATCTCATTTCTTTGAATGATGGGATATTGACCGAACGGGATTACTCACGGAAAGATCAGTGGATATTAGAACAAAATGCATTGTATCCGCTGCCGGAAACAAGGTATGAAATGCGAAAAATAAAACAGGTCACGGTAATGAAAAATGGTCATGTCTCCCTTACCGAGGACCATCATTATTACAGCGTACCGTTTGAACTGATCGGCAGAAAATTAAAAATGCAATACTCAAGGTCAGTAGTTGAGATATACCTGCAATACGAGCTTATAGCCACGCACGAGCGATTGCGCAGTCCGGGCAACTATACCACCAATCCTGAACACCTATCGCCTGAGCACAGGTATCTGACCGAATGGAGCCCATCCTTTTTTTTAGAAAAAGCAAAACTTATTGATCCGGTGGTAGAGCATTATATCGGAGAGGTATTAGCAAAAAGACAGCATGTTGAACAGTCCTATAAATCATGTCAGGGAATTTTATCTTTTGCAAAACGGGTTGGCCATGCACGATTAATTAATGCCTGCAGACGTGCCAATGAAATAGGTTATTACAATTACCGGATCATTGAGGATATATTAAAAAAGAACATGGATAATTATGACAATGATCCTTTACCGGATACAATGCCAGAACATGAAAATATCAGGGGCAAAAATTATTATCAATAAATAAACAATTATTAATTAAAAATTAAAAACAAAAAATTATGAAAGAAATGCTAAACAAAATGAAGCAAATGAAATTGCTTGGAATGGCCCGTGCCTTTCAGTTGACAATGGAATCCGAAAAAAACGAAAAGTTTACACCTGACGAAATGGTGGCCCATCTGATCAACTCTGAATGGGACGACAGATATAATCGCAAGCTGGATAGAAAAATAAAGGATGCCCGCTTCAGGTATAAAGCCAGTATAGAACAAATTGCTTTTGATGATAATCGTGTAGATAAAAATCAAATACACCGCTTAGCCGATTGTGAGTTTATAAAACGACATGAAAATATTATCATCACCGGCAGCACCGGTATCGGAAAAAGTTTTTTAGCTTCAGCAATCGGACATGAAGCATGTTCATTAGGTTATCGTGTTCTGTATCAGCACAGCACAAAACTTTTTGCTCGTATGAAGATCGCAAAAGCAGATGGATCTTATTTAAAGGAACTTTCCAAAATGGAAAAACAACAATTATTATTAATAGATGATTTTGGAATACAACCACTGGATGCCCAGAGCCGTTCCGCATTAATGGAAATTATTGAAGACAGGCATGGAAAATCTTCTGTTATTATAACTTCACAGGTTCCTGTAAGCAAATGGCACGATATAATAGGTGAACAAACTATTGCAGATGCAATATTAGATCGTATCGTTCATGATGCACACAGAATCGAAATGAAAGGCGAATCATTAAGGAAAAAACGACACCTTGAAACAGATGATAAATTTGAAATAACAAATTAAAATTAACTTAGCCAAATATTGCTAAAAAACAGCTATTAATAAATCAAAAAGTGAAAGTCAAAACACAGGGGTCAGTTTGCAGCGCAGAAGTGGGGTCTGTTTGAGCGGAATTTCCAAATGACATCATCAGATCGGTAAATTCAGGATCATAGCGGTTAGCTTTTTTTACACCACTTTTCAGATTGTCGAGCCTGATGTTGAGAGGAACACCGCCAAAAAAATAAAGTGCATGGTTAAGTCCGGCGATAAAAGCTTCCTGCTGCTGGGTATGCATGGCCTCCACATAAGTATATCCGCTATATGGCAGCGTGCATACCAATACCTGGCAATCGATCTGCTCACCGGTTAGCTGATCGATATAATGCAGGATATCTCCTGCATAATCAACCTGCATAAACTCCGCGGGTTTATGCTCAAAATGAGCAGTAGCCTGCTGGATGTTTTTATACTTACCGAAGTGATAACAAAACTGTGTATAGCTATATCCGGCAGGGTTTTCCTTTTTATACTCCTGCCACAACAACAACCGCGTGACCCCCGTCCGGCTTAACTCTTTATCCATATATTCAAACTGAACTTCCATGTCCCGTTTGCGGCCTGCCCCAGGTGGTTGAACATCTTGCCGGCTTTGTGCAATAAGCGCCTGTAAAGCCGTTTCTGAAAGATCAATTGCCTGCGCAACTTCGTATCCGGATAAATCCAGAATATGAAAATACTCTAAGATAGTACTTCGGGAAAAGCCTGTAGTGCGAGCAATACTTCTATTGCTTTCGCCCTGTTGCTTACGTCGGAATATTTCTCGGATCTGATGCATATTTTTGGGTTTGTTTGCCATAATCCTGAGATTACAGCTTTTACATCATTACCCAAAAAAGGTGGTACAGTTCAAACCGAAATTGGTGGTACAGTTCAAACCGAAATCACTGGTATAGTTGAAACCGAAATGGTGGTACAGTTGGGGCCGGAATATTCAATATGGATAAAATTAAAAAATAGTAAAAATCCACGAATTGTTTTTGTGCTGAGCAAACACCTGATGGCATCCACGCTTTAGATATTGACCAGTGCAAAAATTTGTTGCATACTTCCAGTGCTTTAGATATTAGTGCAGAAAGGCAAGGAATCATTTTTGAAAAAGAACTGCAACATTTTGAAGCATTGCATCCTGATTTTATACAAGTAGTTGCAAATCGTTCCGATGAATTGGTAAATGCTCATACCCGTTTTGCCAAATACATTGGTGTTAAAAGATTTGAAGCAGTTACACCAGTTTTGCCTCCTGATATTTTAGGGGTATATGTATTAATTCCAAATCCTAAAATCAATTAAAAATTACGAATGTATAAATCAATTTTTTAGTGAAGCAAGATTGTCACAAATTTCGACAAGATTTGTGACAAAATATCGTAACAAATAGTTGCTAAATATGTTACAATTAAAAAATTGACCTGTCACAAATATTTACTAAATTTGTGACATAATTTATAATAATAAAAAGATGCAAAGCATTGAAAAACAAATAGAAAGGTCAATTAAAAGCAAACCAATGGGTTCATTGGTTTTGCCAGACGATTATTTGAGTTTTGGCTCGTCAGATGCCATACGAAAAGCTTTGGGTCGTTTGGAAGATAAAAAAGTAATTGTAAGGGTAGCACAAGGCATCTATGTTCGTCCGAAAGTGAGTAAACTCATAGGTCCATTGATTCCCACAGCCGAAGAAGTGGCAGAAGCCATAGCTAAACGAGATAGAATAAGAACCCTACCAACAGGAAGCTATGCCTTAAATGCTTTGGGCTTGAGTACACAAGTGCCAATGAATATTGTATTACTAACCGATGGCTCACCAAGACTAATAAAAGTGGGCAAACGAACCATTAAGTTTAAAAAGACCACCCCAAAAAACCTGTTGGCAAAAGGTAAAATTAGCCGATTGGCTATTCAAGCATTAAAGGAAATAGGGAATGGTAAAGTAAGCGAAGAAGACGAAAATAAAATTGTAGAACTACTCAAGAAGGAAGACGAAAAAGACCTGAAACACGATATAACCTTAGCACCAGTATGGATTCAAAAAATAATGAAAAAAGCACAGAACAATGGCAAAAATTGATTTTTATACCATAGATAAAGCAGAGAAAGAAGATATTTTCAATGCCGTTGCTACAGAAAAAGGAATGACACCCTTTGCTGTAGAAAAAGACTGGTGGGTTAGCCGTACTTTAGAAATCATCTTTCAGATGGACATAGCTAAGCATTTGGTATTTAAAGGTGGTACTTCATTAAGCAAAGCGTGGAAATTGATACACCGCTTTTCAGAAGATATTGATTTGGCAATTGATGCAGCGTTTTTTGAAGGCTATGAAGGTGATATTTCAAAAACACAAATAGGCAAACTAAGAAAAGTAGCAGGTGAATATACTACTGGAATTTTCTTTGAAGAATTGAAGGAAGAGTTAATGAAAAAAGGGTTTACTGAACTTGAATTTAAAATTATTGAAACTGGAGAAGGCGACCAAGATCCAAGAATTTTAGAAATCTATTATCCTAATATAATTACTTCCGCATCCGAATATATTTTACCAAGAGTGCAGATAGAGGTGAGCTGCCGTTCATTAAGAGAACCATTTACCGTTAAACAATTTGGTTCTTTGGTTGATGAAGTATATGCAGGTAAAGATTTTTCAGAACCTTTATTTAAAGTGCCAACCGTAAATGCAGAACGAACTTTTTTAGAGAAGCTATTCTTGCTGCACGAAGAGTTTCATCGTCCGATTAATAAAATGAGAGTGTATAGATTAAGCCGTCATTTGTACGATTTGTATCACTTAACAAAAGCAGGCATTGCAGAAATCGCTATAAACGATAAAGAGTTGTACGAAACCCTAGTGGCACATCGCTATAAGTTTTCAAGAGTTGGTGAGGTGGACTATAATCTACATAACCCAAAAACACTTAATCCTATTCCAATTGCAGAGAAAATAGATGAGTGGAGAGCAGATTATTCCAAGATGATGGAAGATATGATATATGAACAGAACAAGCCTTCTTTTGATGATCTGATAAATAATCTGAAAGAGTTGATATCCAAACTACAGGCTTTGGATTGGAAGTTTGAACTTGTATTTCCTGTACCTAAATCGTAATTGAAATGATTTTCCCATCCATCGACATACAAGGTTCCATCTTATCAAACGATATCCTCGGCAAAATCCGTGGTGAGCAGGCTACTTTTCAACAAGGTAAAGATTTCCATCCTGACCTCACCAATCCCAAACTGAAAGATGAAATAAGCCTTGCATGGCAAGAAACTAAAGGGCAATGGACTATTTTAAAAGTAAACTAAACCGCTTAAAAGAAGGTGAAACAGGAACTACCGAAACCCGTAATTTCTGGACTTCTCCTTTGCTTACAAATCTTGGGTACAATCTTACTTTCAATAGGCAGGCAGAAGAACTAAACGGAAAATCTTTTCCTATTGGCTACAGAGATAGCAGCCTTGATAATTTCCCATTGTATGTAGGTGGTTATAACGAATCGTTAGACAAGCGACCTGAGAATAAGCAACTCCGTGTGTCGCCACATGCCATGTTGCAAGAGTACCTCAATTACAGTGAACATCTCTATGGCATAGTTACCAATGGCCGCCAGCTTCGCTTGCTGCGTGATGCCAGCCGCATAACCCGGTTAAGTTACATTGAATTTAACCTGGAGAAAATGATGGAAGAGGATTTGTATTCCGATTTCGTTATTTTCTATCGATTGCTGCATGCCAGCCGTATGCCTATGAAGGTACACGCAGGTGCTGAAAGCATCATGGAGAAATACCACCAGGAAGGATTAGAAGCCGGTAGCACCATCCGCAATAAATTAGGCGAAGCAGTAAAAGGAGCTATTAAAAATTTGGCCAATGGCTTTATTAACCATCCCAATAATGCAGCACTTCGGGCAGCAGTGGCAGATGGCAATATTAATGTAGATGAATATTACCGCCATCAGCTTCGTGTTATTTATCGCTTGCTTTTTTTGTTTGTGATAGAGGAACGAAACCTTGTATATGCCGATAGCAAAACATCGGAAACCAAACGCTTCAATCAAATCTATTTTAATTATTACAGCCTACTGCGGTTAAGGAAATTAGCCAAAAAACTACCGCCACCCGAAGCACACAGGCATTACGATATATGGCAGAGCCTTATCAGCACCTTCTCTTTATTCGAGAAAAAAGAAATACGCGAAAAGCTGGGCATCATGAGTTTGCAGGGCGATTTGTTTGGCTACAATGCCATCAGCAATAACCAGTATGATTTACACCAATGCTACCTCAGCAATGATGTATTATTGAACATCATTAAATCGTTGAGCTATTTTGAAAACGACAACAAAGTATTGATAGCAGTAAACTATGGTGGTTTGGATGCGGAGGAATTTGGAAGTATATATGAAGGCTTGCTGGAATTAAAATTGGAGTTTAATAAAATTGAAGGTTCTGAAAATTATTCCGTCAACTGGAAAAAACAAGCTGGTGGCAGAGAGTTTCAATCGCACTATACACCCGAAGAATTGGTACAGCCTTTAATTAAACACTCTTTAGAATATTTGATTGAAGACATACTAACTCTTTACCATCAAAAGAAAGTAAGCAAAGAAAATACGATAAAAGCATTGCTGAAATTGAAAGTATGCGATGTGGGATGTGGCAGCGGTCATATACTGTTGAGTGCAGCCCGCAGAATTGCATTGGCAGTGGCAAGGGTACAAACGGATGAAGACCAGCCCAACCCGCTTTCCATTCGCAAAGCCATGAAAGATGTGGTACGCAATTGCATTTATGGCGTAGATAAAAACCCATTGGCCATTGAGCTGTGTAAAATTGCCCTGTGGTTAAAAGCCTACAACCCAGGCGAACCGCTAAACTTTTTAGACCATCACATTAAATGTGGTGATGCCATTGTGGGTTTGGCACACCGCAGTCAATTTGAAAACGGCATTGCCGATGAAGCATTTAAAACCCTGCCGGGTGATGATAAAGACATTGCCAAAACATACCGGGATAAAAATGTAAAAGAAAGAAAAGAACGGGTTGCTAAAAGTGTTCAGCTAAAAGCAGAGTTTGAAAAAACAACGGAGAACTCTGTACAGGAAGCAATGGCAGAATACAAAACATTTAACTACTTACCCGAGACCACTCCAGAGGAAATTGAACGAAAAGCAAAAGCCTACAAGAAATTTATTGATGGCAAAGGCTTTACTTTTTTAAAGGCAATGGCCGATACACAGGTAGCCCAATTTTTTATACCTAAAACCGATGCTAATAAAGATAGCCTGATGACCGATGGTGATTTTCGTTTGATATTAAGCGGATACAAAGGATGGCAGGATAGAAAAGTGGCAAAGGCAACAGCGATGGCTTTGGAGAACCGTTTCTTTCATTGGTTTATAGAGTTTCCGGAAGTGTTCAATGAAGGTGGTTTTGATACTGTTTTGGGAAACCCTCCTTTCCTCGGTGGCAAAAAAATTAGTGGTCATTTTGGAGATGATTATTTGACTTTTCTTAAATGGAATTATGAACCGGTAAATGGTGGTGTTGATTTCGTAGCATATTTTTTTAGAAGAATTTTTGGAATCATTAAGACTAAAGGTTTTCAATCTTTAATTTCAACAAATACAATATCCCAAGGAGATACAAGAGAAGGTGGATTAGCTGTTATAAAAGATAGAGGTGGTAATATTATTTATTGTGAAAGAAATGTAAGGTGGCCAGGATTAGCAGCAGTTGAAGTTTCATTAATTACAATATTTAAAGGAGATTGGGCAGGTAAATTCTTTTTAGACAAGAAAGTTGTTGAAACCATTACTTCTTATTTTGATGATAATATATCTTTATCTCAACCCCATCCTCTTTTTGCAAATCAAAACAAGAGTTTTCAAGGTAGTATAATATTGGGTCAAGGATTTGTTTTAGAACCGCAAGAAGCAAGAAATATTATTTTGCAAAATCAAAAGTATTCAGAAGTTATTTTTCCTTATTTAAGCGGTGATGATTTTAGTAATAACCCTATCCAATTAGCATCTCGTTCTGTTATTAATTTTTTTGATTGGAAATTAGAATTTTGTAAAAAAGAATACCCAGTTTGTTTTGAATTAGTAGAAAAATTAGTAAAACCAGAAAGAGAAAAAGTAAAAAGGGACACTTATAGGAATAATTGGTGGCTATATGCTGAAAAGGGTATAAATCTTTATAACGCAATATGATTATTTCGGTGAATGTGCACCACCTATTTCGGAGCTAAGTGATCCACGATAAATTTAACTTCCCTTTCTTCGGAGTTTGCCTCCGGGGTCAAACGTTTCTGGAAGGCGGTGATCAAACATCCTAATTTTTCATTTTTGTACTTGCCTATTTCGGAGCATATTTATTTGCCACTAATCTAACTCCCTTTTAACTTTATCAGATCTTACTATTTCGATTTCAATATCTTCCATTCGCTGTTTTTTATCATTAATATATGTTTTAGGTGTTATCTGGCCCATTCCGAAATAAGCATTGTCCATATAAATATAAAGCGCTACAAAGGCAATCTCTTTTTCCAAATCATCTTGGTTAACATACAAATTATCTCTCAAAAGAAAAAAGTCAGAATTTTGAGTCAAACTAATTAAAATTCCATCGGCAATTGGTGATTCTCTGAAATCTATACCACCGCTTGATGTGATAAAAAAATCAAAAACATTATAAGTAAAAGTTTTCTCAATTTTATTAATTGAAATATCAATATTCCATATTGCTTTTGTACTGCTATTTGACGAGGAAATAATGAGCGTTAGTGGTCCCGGCTCATATTTAATCGGCTCTGTACAAATATATTTTGAAACAGCAACACCTGGAGGAATTAAGAGATTTTCTTGTAGATTTTCATTGATTAATAAACTTATTTTAGAATAGCTGCTTATATTATCAATTTCGTAAAGTTCTAATACATCTTGTGTTGTATATCTAGAATATAGTTTGTTGCCAAACAGCAGATTAATTTCTTCTTTGAAAACTATTGGTAATGTTGTTGGGTTCTCGATTATTAACTGATAAACGCTCAGATATTTTTTATTTATATAAAAGGGGTTGCTCATAAGTGGAACACCTAAATTTATCTCAGTATTGTTGTCCATTTTCCTATTTTCAATGCCTAATTTCACCTTGGTGTATTGATTTTCGGTGAGTGTTTTTTCTTCTAAAAAGATCTCAGCAAGTTCAAGCAACATCTCTGTATTTGTTTTTTCCTCTTTTTCCTTATTTTTCTTTTTCTTTATGAAGTAATCTTTTCTACTCTGCTCATAATCTCTATATTGCAATTGCCCATTTGCAAGGCTTTTTTCGTAAAACAATTCATCCAGTTCAGGTGGATTAACTGGAGTCGCCTTAATTATTAAGCCAGAGTTTAATTTAAGCGTTATTGTTTTGTCACCTATGTAATTTACCTCTGACAATGTGTAAATTTCTTCAACCTTAGTAAGCGAAATTCCTTCTTGGGCTTGGAGATTGCCAAATAATAACGTGCAAATAATTGGTAGAAATAAAATAGTCTTCATACACCAGTAATTTATTAATAATCGGATGTTATTTTCTCAATTAGTAAACTCAATAATCGTAGCGCTATACGTCACAATAACCCTCACATCATTTTGAATCAAATCAACTGCAACATTTGAAACGGTTCTGCTCCCGGTTAATTCTACACCCGCTAATTTAGCATTTTCCAACATTTGTTTACGTGCCTGGCTAATTATGCCTTCAATATTTGTTTTATCACGGCTTAATTTTTTTTCTGTAATTGTACCGCTAAAGGTGCCTAAGGATTTGAAGTTATTTCTTTCGAGTATTACTTCAGTTTGTGTGTTGTTTCCCATTATTCCTGTATAAGTGTAAACAGTTTTGGAGCAGGAAACAAATAATAGGGCGCAAATGAAAATGGTAAGTTGTGGTTTTCGCATAAAAATTTATTTAAAAATAAAACTAGTTAAAATATTTATAATGTAAGTTTAGGGTTTGGTTTTCAGTTACGGCTCAAAAGAACCAAAAGTTGGTTATTAGCAACTATACAAATTTAAACCTTTTAAATTAAATAGTTTTAAAAAAGTCGAATTTAGGCACTTTATGTATGATAAACTGCGATTTTGTGAACTGTATTTACTTCAAATTGTTACTTAAACAACCACTTTTCATTTCTTCACATTCCACGTCAAAAAATTCCATATTGATTATTTCGGTGAATGTGAACCGCTAATTCCGAACCAAAGTGATCCATTTTTTGTGCAAAGTTAGTATAATATTCCGGTCCAAAGTGACCCATGATCCACCCAAAAGTTAACAATATCTGACATTCCGACACATTATGAGCCACATGAATACTGACATTCCTGTGCTATGTTGATTTTAGAAAAATCCCCTCACCCTTTTAAATTCCATGTAATACAATTCAACCCTCCTCCATGAATGCCTATTTCATTGCTTATCACAGGTATGATTTTTTGTCCCTGGAAAACCTTTTCCAATATTTTTAAAACATTTTCATCTTCAGCGCGATCGAACACCGGAACAAATATTGCCTGTTCCATTTGCAAATAATTCAAATAAATTCCTTCCGCGCTCGACGTTGGTTTGTTCTCGTAGGGCGTATAGGGGAGTTCTATATATTCTAGACCTGCGTTGTGTAATGCCATTCTGAAAGCCCTTGGGAATTCCGGTTTTTCTTTTGAATAATCATTAATTAAAACGGTATTATTATAAATAAAACGAACCATGCCGTCTGAATGACCTGTGACATCATATTTATCTTTTGGCACGAAATATATTTTTTCAATTTCAAGGTCTTGTCGGAGTTGTTTTATTAATTCTTTTTCCGTAAGGGTTGCATTTTCTTTAAAAACTTTATCACACATGATTACTGCATCTTTTGATCGTATTATGTTTCCGCCATCTACAACTAAAGCTGATTTTTTTGGGAGAACATCTATTGATTTGCAAATTTCGTCCACATTAGAAATTGATTTTAATCCGGATATGCTTTGAAGATAGTCGGGATTGTAACGGAATTGCACAAATGAATTTTCCTGAAATTGCACCGGCATATAATCCACCGCCCAAATATCTTTTGTGCCTGTAAGAAATTTGAAGGGAATCTTATTTTCTGTTAAAGCAGATTCAAACCGCTTTAAAAATGGAGCATATTTCGCCTTTTTTAAGGTTTCGGCTAAATAGAGAGTGTTGGTTTCGTTATCTTGTATCATGAATTAGAGTGTAATTTTAGGAAAGAATATGTTTGAATTAAGGTAACTTATTTAATAAGGTACTTTGCTACTTCATCTAAAAATGCTTGCTGAGGTTTTCTTTCGGGCCTGATGGTGATGATTATATTGGAATTGCCAATTTTTGCAACGGCTTTAACATAATTGCCATTTATTTCGGTGTATTCATTAACAAAACCCTCCGCCCAATCTAAACCTGTGATCATTACTACATTCTTGGGGTTTAATTCTGCAATTTCCATTTGGAATAACTGCTCACAATTTTTTTGCTGTGATTGCCATTCCAATTTTCTATTTGGATTACCGCCGAGAGCAGGAGCAATTTTAAATAGGTTACTCCATGCCATTATATTTGACCAATTTTTTTCATCGCAACCATATTGTTGCATCAATAATTTATAAATAACTTGTCAGAATGCAGAGTGCGAGACATTAGAATCTTTATTAACCCAATCTTGATTTACCCAGTCTATTGCACACTCGCCTTCGACTTCAGGCTTCGAAAAATCAATTGCTTTTTCTACAACTTGCACATTATTTTCAAGACTATTCCAAGGAATATCGCCCCAATTATTTACCGCCCTTCCAATAAATAATATTTCCTTTTTATCAAAATAATTTTTTCCAAACATTGGATAAAATAGACAATATTCCGTGTTATTCAAAGTACTCGTAGTAAGTGATTTTACAAATTCTGAATAAGTGACATTAAATTTTTCTACGTAAATTTCTGATAGTTGCATATAAGTATTTTTATTAGTGTTATTTTTATGTTGTAATCATTTTTGCTATTGCTTCAGCATATTTATCCTCTTGAAATTTTAAAAAACTAGTGCTGAAATATTTAACAAATTCATCTTTAGTAATCAAATCACTTTTGTGGTTATTACATAGATAGCAGGATAATGCACAATTTGTTTTAGAATAATCATTTGCATTTTCACTGCTATCAATCCTATCAATTTCAAGCACCCGACCACGTCCCCTTTTAGTATATAATGAGCCATGATCAAAGTTAAAAATTACTTCAAGTTTTTCTTCTGTTATTCCGCAATATGAGCAAGCACGAGGTTGAACCTTAAACCAATTATAGAATTCTTCCTTGCTCAAAAAATTATTCATAAATTTATTTTTTTCAGCACCCATTTTTCTTTCCTTAAATAGTGCATTTGATTTAGAAATTAATTTCCTTAAGTTGGATTCTTCGTCCCACCATTGCGTAAGTTTTGATGTTTCAATACCATACTCTTCAGCTATTAAGCTGTATTTTTTATCATACATCAAATGTTCAATGAAAAATAGTTCAGCATTTAATTCTTTTATAAGTTTATTTTTTTGTATAATTAATTGTATAATTATTGAGTTTCTGTTAATAATTTCTCTCTAATCTTCACCATTGCCCAGGTATCCATTTTACAATAAGCCAACAAGTTACGCAAAATTTCCTCTTTATCTTTCAGGATCTCAGGATCTTTTTTTACTAATTGCAAAAATATTTCCATTGCCGATGCTCCATCACCTATAGTCAAATTTTCATAACTCAGTTCAGGCACTAATACCGGAAGAACTTTTTTAATGGAACTGCTGCCCTGCATTTCAGGATTATAATACCAGAGGTTTCTAAAAGGTATAATTAAATCATTCAACCTATTTATAATATTTTCTAATTTAAATGCATGTTCCGGGAATGCAGCAGCAAGTTCCTGAATGCGAGAGGATTCAAAGGATTGATTAAATGTCCAGATGGTTCCCGTATTTCCCAAATCTTGAATAAGTTTTTCGCAAAGTGCTGGTCTGGGATCGGCGCCGGAAGCGTCATCCAAAAATTCATGGTGTTCGGGTTCTCCATTTGGTTTACGAATTATGTGTAAGCTATATTGAAAAGGTATTTGTTGGTAGGGCCTCGTATTGTCCCAAATTGGTGCGGCCGGACTAATTGTTTCAAAATCGAGAAAATACTGCGGGTAGCTGCTAGCTTTTAAAAAAGAGCGGATTAATTTTTTTTCATTTATGATCGTTTTTTGAATATGTGATTCCCATACCAATAGTTGCTTTTCCGTTAAAATTTCCGGATCAATATCTGATAATAAGTAAAGTCCCGCATCAAAATATTCAATACTTTTTTTACCAAACCGCGGAATAGTTAAAATACTATCCCTCTCCGGAAAATTACTCCAACAAATATCCTGATAACCGCAGGGATATGGCGCATTGCAATGCGCACCTATTTTTTTAATTAGTGCTTGTTGTAAAGTTCCATTGATATACATTTGATCTATCTGTAATTTAATTCCTGCCATAACGGATAACACGTCGGTTGTTACATCCTCTACAATAAAAAGTTTCCGGATGTTTAACGCACCCGAGCGCAGATATTCTTTATTTAAATGCACCAAAGCGATTTCCGTAATTTTAATTCCGCATTGTTTTGCAACAAAAGCCTGAAAGGCAAGGTCAAGAATATGTTCCTCTTTAACACTTGTTGTTGCTTTAACTTCCCAAATTTTCCAACCCTTTTTGTCGGGAACAAGTATATCAACCTTGCACATTAAATTTGGTTTTGAGGAGGTTAGGAATGTGGCTTCATAAATTGGTACTGCGGAGCCTATAATAGAAATTGTTTTTGCAGCCATTTCCCATGGAGGTAAATTCAATAAATTGAGATCAACACCACCCGGACATAAACCTTGAGCGAGTATCCCAATTTCAGTTCCTTCCTCCATGCGCACTTCAGTGCCTTTTGAATGGGTTTCACCTATTTTATTCCACCAATTATAAAAGGCGAGTTCACATTGTGTTCCTTTCATAAATCCGGATTTTGTAATATATTTTCTCTTGTTTTCCATAGTGTTATTTTTTAGGTATTAAGTTACTTTTTATATTATTTGAAGTTTAACAAATGCTCTTGACTCGATTTCCATTAATTTATTAAATGCAATATCGCGTTCATTGGAAAGTTGTATTTTCTGTGAAATTATAGGTTCAAAATTTAATTCAATTAAAATTGATTCAATATCTTTTTTGAAAAGATATTGTTTATTGTCAATAGCCACTACCAAATTTCGGAAAAGGGCAGGATTTTTTTCAAGACTTTCCTCCATACGAGTTCGCGCAATATCCAATAAACTTTTAGCTCGGGAATCAAGTGCGCCGGCACCGTCGTAAAGCCTATTTGCACTCCCCGGTTCAATTGTGCTGCGCCAGAAATAAGGCTGTTCGTCAACACCGGCTGTTTTCAAAGCATTTAATAAAATACATGTTGCTTTAAATAAATCATTTTCACTTCCTGTTGTTCTGTTTGTTTTGCCAAATACATGTCCTTCCGCTACCCAACCCCCTAATACCATTGCTACATGGTTGATTAAATTGTCGAGTGTTTGCATTTGATTACCGGGCTGAAAATGTACTTCTCCTGATAAAGACCCCGTGTGGGTATTATTATAAATGTAATCAGGTATTTCACCCAATAAAGTTATCATGCCTAATACATGTCCTGCTTCATGCACTGCAATTAATTTTTTATCGCCTTCCAATATCGGGTCCTTGCTAAATCGCGTGGTCTCGGGTCTGTATTCCTGTATAAATTTATATTTGCCACCGGTGAAAAGCCAGTTGTTATTTATACTATCCCACACTAAAAGCCAATTCCTTTCTTTTTTGATCTGAGAAATTAAAACAAAGTGTGAAATTGCCGGCAACAAAACACTTTTAATGGTAGAAAGTAGTGGCCGCACGCCTTGGGCAGGGTAAACTCCTTCATTGTATAAAAAGTCTACAACGTTATTATCAATAGTTAGGTATACACCTGAGTTATTTCCAACTTCCCATTGTATTTTTTCTAGTTCTTTTTTTATGATGAGTCTGAAATTTGCCGATGACAATGCCGGGTATATAATATGTAAGTTTCCAAGGCGTGCAATTTGTTCAGGACGGAATCGCGTAAGTAAAGCATTTTTAATTTGATAAACACCAATCTGTTTTGTTTCCTCATGAAAGGCATCGGCATGCAGATCGCTGCGCATGTTGTTTGATACCCCAAAGGCTTCGTCTAAATTTCCAATTACAAATATTAATGCTTTCGAACAATTCACTTCTTGTGGTTGCAATGCAATTTTTATTACACGTTCAAGTTCCTGTATTTGTTGAATAGCAGAATTATGCATACAAAAGTTTACCCATCTGGTTGGTAAAATATATTCCTGTGCAATTGCAGCAAGTAGCGGCCATCCGGTTTTTGGAAAAAACCATAGCGGTTCGGGATATTCATTCTTTTTATGACTTTCAAATAATTCTTTATATAATTCAAAGTGAGATTGTACAATTCCATTTTTTACTCTAACATTGCATGATAACATGTAATGCATTTTTAAAATAATTTCCCGTAAATCGTGGATACAATATGGGAAGTCAATATCCTGATATTTTCCACAATCAATTAAATCCCATATTTGTTTTCGGTTTTGTTTGGTTTCCTTATTATCTTCATCAATCGTCCGGAACAATTGAAATTCGTCCATTATTAATATCATTTGTTCTCCATTTCTGTAACCTTTAATTTCATTGAATACATCGCGGTTTGAACTTTGACTCAAATTAATTTGAAAGGTACGGTCATTGAAATCAATTAACTCCGATAGGCGCGTTACAAGTGAAGTTTTCCCGGTTCCTGTCAATCCCCACAAATTTACAACCAGTGGGTTCTTGTGCCATTCGGGCATTAAATACCAGGGAGTAATGGTATTAACAATTTCATCAATTATGGTTTCGAGTCCAATGAACTCGGAACACAAGGTAGTTTTAGCTTGATTTAGCTTTTTCCTTTTTTCGCGAAGTATACTATTTTGTTTCATTTTGTCTGATTTTGACACAAAAATAAAACCTTAAACCGCCACTAAGTGTCGGAGCGAAAATAATATTTGTACATAACTTTTATTTCATCCTTTATAGCTTTAACGAGGGTAGGAGGGGAGAGCACTTTAACTCCTTTTCCTGCAAGTAAGAATTGTTGTTTTAATTCAAAATTAATTGTTACAAATAAAGTAAATAATTCCCAACCTTTTTGTTTTCCAATGTGTTTTTGACTATGATGCATTTTGAGCGTATGCAAGTATTGCGAATGGGTCGGTGATGCTAAAAATTTAACTTCCACAGGTTGTTCATCCGAATAATTTATTCCAATTTGGTTCTTAAAGATATTTCTTATATTGCCATTAAATTTTATATATTTTGAGTTTGATATTTCAATTTCGTAAATGCGGTCCACACCTAATATGCGAAGACCATAATTTTCAGCGTGGCCAACAACGTACCAACGGCCCTGATAAAATTTTAGCATCCAGGGAGAAACATTGAATATAAATGGCGCAGTCTGATTGAATGACTGGTAAGTAATAAAAATATTCTGTTTATTTGTAATTGATTTTAAAAGTTCATCAAGCCAATCAGCGCCTAACAATTCGCCGTTGCTATCCATGTCTATTACATTTACCTTTTTAAGCCCTTTATTTAAAATAGTTTGTAATAAATCTCCGGAATGAAGATACTCCACAATTTTAAAAACATGATCAAGATCGCTAATGGAATTTTCATCAATATAATATCCTTCCTGCGCCCTGTCATAATTAATTTTTATTTTAAGTTTATCTCTTAGCCTTTTAAAGTCTCTTTCCAGACTGCGTTGTGAAATTTCAAATTCCTTTTCCTCCAGATGTTGGGATATACTGCGCAGGGGGGCATATTTATTATGATTTAAGAATTTTGCAATTGCAATAAGTCGAGGTAAAGGGTAGGATGGCATAATGGTAATTCGGGTTAAAAAATAAATAATTGATTAATAAAGATAGTGTTGTTATACCTTTAATTATAATTTTTTAGTGGCCCTTAATTAAAATTTCTTAATTTTGATTGGACAGACTAAAAAAACTTGATTATGTTATAGGAGGATTTGACGAAAACGATAATTGGATGTGCAATGGAAGTGCATAAGCGAATTGGAAACGGATTTCAAGAAGTGATATACCAGCGAGCATTAGCAATTGAAATGAACTTGGCAAATTTGGAGTTTGTTAGAGAAATGGAAATGTCGATTTTTTACCCTGAATTTGATATAGGGACTCGCAGGGTCGATTTTTTTGTAGAAAATAAAATTATGTTAGAATTAAAAGCACAAATAAAATTAGAAGATGTGCATTTGGCACAAGCCATGAATTATTTAGAAGCCTACAAAATGGAAATAGGTTTATTAATTAATTTCGGATCAAAAAGCCTTGAATTTAAAAGAGTTCACAACAATAAAATGCTACCTAAATAAAATCAGGCAATCCCTCCAATCATAGTCCACACATTATAATCAAGGCAATCCCTCAATCCTTCCAATCAAGGTCCAGACAATTTAATCCCTTCAATCATAGTCCACGCATTATAATCAAGGCAATCCTTAAATCCTTCCAATCAAGGTCCAGACAATTTAATCCCTCCAATCACGGTACCCGCATTAGCGATTGTAACGGAAAGCCCACAGCCGCTTTTTTGCGGCGAGGACTTGCAGTGAAAAGCGCGACCCGAGGAACGAGGGGAATGCCCTATATTTGCAACTCAATTTAAACGCAATTTTATGAGCAACGAAGTAAGAAACCTCGAACCCAAACAGATCTGGAACAATTTTGAGGATATTAATGCCATTCCGCGACCATCGAAACACGAAGAAAAGATAATCGCTTTTATGAAGGCATTTGGAGAAGGATTGGGTTTAAAAACTGTGGTGGATGCTGTTGGAAATGTGGTGATTTATAAAGCAGCAACTGAGGGAATGGAAGGAAGAAAAACAGTGATTTTACAATCGCATTTGGATATGGTGCATCAAAAAAATTCGGATACAGATTTTGATTTTGCAACTCAGGGAATTGTGTCGGTGATAGACGGCGAATGGGTGAAGGCAAAAGGGACTACTTTGGGCGCCGATAATGGCATTGGCGTTGCGAGTATAATGAGTTTACTGGCATCAAAAGATATTGCGCATCCGGCACTGGAGGCATTATTTACTATTGATGAGGAAACGGGAATGACGGGTGCATTTAAATTGGAAAAAGGTTTATTGGAAGGAAAAATATTATTGAATCTTGATACGGAAGATGATGATGAATTTTCTATCGGTTGCGCAGGTGGCATTGATACCAATACAAACTATAATTATACTCCGGAAACACCCGATTCGGGGGTAAAGGCTTATAAAATTTCTATCAGCGGATTAAAAGGCGGACACAGTGGAGTGGATATTCATCTGGAACGCGGAAATGCTAATAAAATAATGAACCGATTGTTATATCAGAGCGAGCAATATGGTTTACAAATTGCAGAACTGGATGGTGGTAGTTTGCGCAATGCAATTCCGAGGGAATCGGTTGCAATTATTGTGGTGAAAGATGATTCTTATTTAAGTGAATTTGAGAAAAGAGCTTCAGAAATTAAAAAAGAATATCTTTTGCAAGATGAAGGACTAAAAATTGTGATTGAGCCCACCGCAATGCCCGAAAAAGTTTTATCAATTGAGGATACAAATAAAATTACTACTGCAATTCAATCGGTTTGTAACGGTGTTTTTTGTATGAGTTCTGCAATTTCAGGATTGGTAGAAACGTCTTCCAGTTTTGCGCGTGTGCAAATTAAAGACGGAAAATTTATTACACAAAGTTTGCAGCGTTCTTCTGTTGACAGTGCGAAATTAAATGTTGCCTTTACCGTTGGCGCTCCTTTAAAATTAATGGGATGTAAAGTGGAGCATACAGGTGCATACCCTGGCTGGGCGCCAAATCCTACCTCTGCAATTCTTGATCTTATGGAGCATAAATATGAAACCTTGTTTGGAAGTAAACCGAAGGTATTTGCTATTCACGCAGGTTTGGAATGCGGAATTTTAGGCGAACGATATGCGGGGCTTGACATGATTTCCTTCGGACCAACCATTAAACATCCGCATTCGCCTGACGAAAAAGTAAATATTACATCAGTGCAGAAATTTTGGAAATTTTTGCAGGAAATATTGAAGGATATTCCGTTAAAATAAAGATAAAAAAGTTGCTGACAAAGTAGGCATTGGCAGAATTTAGCATCCCAAAAATAATTTTCCATACAATACCCTTCCATCAATTTGTGCCTCGCACACATAAGTATTAGCAGGGTTCAGCATTCCAAAAAAATAACTATCCATGCTAACCCTGCGCATGCGGAATCGAAGAGAACCATACCGATCCTTCCATCAATTTGTGCCTCGCACACATAAGTATTAGCAGGGTTCAGCATTCCAAAAAAATAACTATCCATGCTAA